>Ga0315286_10007066_pt1 | contig 10954 bp, 7 predicted proteins | sample YL17G10_0_MG_FD_205038 | JGI IMG/M metagenome (GOLD analysis project Ga0315286, IMG submission 205038) | Sediment microbial communities from Yellowstone Lake, YNP, Wyoming, USA - YL17G10_0 | ecosystem: Environmental > Aquatic > Freshwater > Lake > Sediment | place: USA: Wyoming | collected...
TTCCGCCAGTTGCGGACCGGTGAAGTAAACCTCCATCGCGGCCCACTGACAGGCGGGACGGGCTTTCAGAGCCTCCATGCCCCAGATGCGGGCAAGTTCCGGCAGGCCAACCTCCCGGGCAACAGCGGCCTTGAGGAGCTTGGTGATCTCGCCCTCGGCTCCGGCCGCACCGGTCGCGGAGGACAAGAGTTCCTGCCCCGCCAGCCCGACGGGCCCCGATTCGAGCCTGGCCAGGGCGGCTTTGGCCATGGGGATGTCCCCTGCCAGCAGGCCGCAGAGGAACCTCTGGCTGGCGGGGATACTCCGAGCAGGCTGAAGCTTGCCCAGGTCCGCTTCCAGCTTGTCAAGCCGGGCGCACCATTGGCTCACGGCCTCCTTGTCCCCTGCCCGCTTTGCCAGGCACAGGCCGAGCATCGCGGGAAAGACAGCGGCCGTCGGCGCCTCGCCGAGCGTTTGGGCCGTCTTGGCGGGGTCGTCGTCCATGCTCAGCAGCGCCGAGGCGACCCGCCATTGTGGCGAGCCGGAGGTGGCCGCCAGTGCCTGGCTGATCTGCCGGGCCTTGGCCAAGTCCCCCGCCCGCACGGCTGCCGTAACGGCCAGAGGCGCGGTGCCGGTCGGCAGTGCCCGGCGGACCTTGCCTGACGCCCAGTAGGCATCGAAGGCGCTCACGGCTTCCGCGGCTCGGCCGGCCTGAACCAGAACGGACATCTCACTAGCCAGCAAGCCCTCGTTTCCGGGCCTCTTCTTTGCAAGGTCGCGGATGATTGCGAGCTTGGCGTCCGCCCCGTCTGTAAGGTCAGCCAGCAGCAACTGCCCGGGCACGTACTCGTTGGTGTACTCGCTGATCTTTGCCAAGGCCGCCTTGGCCTGGTCTTTGCGCCCCATGCGGCCCATCGCCTTTGCCAAGGCCAACTGAAGCCGGGGGTCGGGACCGTGTTGAAGCTTCGCAAGGCTCGTGAGTTTTCCCACGGCCTCGGCCTGAAGCCCCCATCGGGCCAGCAGCGCGCCCTGCTGGAGGAGTCCGACCGACAAGCCCGCCTGCCCAAGGCCCTCCATCCTGGCTAATGCCTGAAGGGCCGCCAGAGGCTTGTCCTGGGCATCGAGCACATCCGCCAGCGCCGAATACAGGTGGAAGTCGCCGGGCTGGAGTTCAATCGCCTTCTCGTAAAGGTCGGGGACCTGCTCGGTTTCCCGGGCCGCAGTCAGCACGCCAGCCCGCAGCAGGTAACTCCGGGGGTCGGTCGGGAACATCTGCTGGACCGTGTCGCACGTGGCGAGGGCCTGGTCGAATCGGCCGATCTTCGCCTGCAATTCAGCGGCCAAGCGGAGGGCGCGGGGGTTCCTTTCGCTCCCGGCCTCTTTGCATAGGGTTGCCAGCACGGCCTCGGCCTCCGGCAGCCGCTTGCCGACGACCAGGAGGCTGGCCTTGGCGTAAATGGCACGAGTCTTTGCCAGGCCCTGGTACTTGTCAATCATCCGGTCCAAGTCCCGGATGGCATCGTCCGGCCTGCCGCCGCGTGCCAGGGCGGATGCCCGGAGCAACTGCGCCATGAACCTGACCGCTTGCGGGGTGGCGGCGCTGTCGGCGGCGCGCCCGAGCAACTCAGCCGCCTGAATCGGCAGCCCCACCTGGGCATACAACTCGGCAACGGCAAGATCGACCAGTTCCTGCCTGGCCCCGGAGATATTCTTGTCGTCACTCATGTCATCATGTGCCTTCTTGATTGCTTCACCCGCCTCCTCTCGCGACATCCTGACGCCTTCAGCGGGCTGGGCCAACTCGGCCGGCCGGGAGGTGGCTTCACCGAATACGGCCTGACCGAATAGCAGGGCGGCGATCTGCTGATAGGCCGGCAGGCTCTGCGGCTGAGCCTTGATCGCCAGCTTCCACGTCTCGATGCACCGGTCCGTCTGGCCCATGGCCAGGTAAGCGCGGGCCAGAGGCGGGTAGAAGTCCACGTCGTTGGGATTCGCCTTCAGCCCGGCCTGGCAGGTCTCCTCGCACTGCTTCGGCTTGCCGATTGCCAGATAGATCATCGCCAGCGGGACACGGAATCGCTTGCCGGCGTCGGGCCGCTGCAGGATCGCCTGGGCCTTGGCGTCGATCGGCTGGCCACGGATCATCATGATCTGAAGCCGCAACAACTCGGCCTCGACGTCCGTGGACACAACGGCCGACAGCACGTCTTCAGCTTCGTCCAGGTCCCCCATGCTCAAGAGCATCCTGGCCAGGGCTAGCCGGTATCTTGCCTCCCGGCCGCCCTGCATCACCACCTTGCGATACAGCTCCTCCGCCTGCAGCCCGCGGTCCGAGTCCTTGTACAACTCAGCCAGGGCGAAGCAGACATCAGGGCTTTCGGGGTGCCGGGCGATCTCGTCGTTCAGGAGTTTCTCGGCCTCGGGTGCTCGTTCCTTCAGCACCATGGCTCGCGCGACGGACAGTATCTGCTCGGTGGTCGTGGGTTTGTCCTCGCCCGCCTGCTTCAGGAGCTCGTCCATCACCTCGCCGGCTTCGGCCAGGTCGCCGATCATGCGAAACCAGTCCGCCACCATCATCAACATGACGGGCCCCGACATGTAGCCTTCCTTCCATGACTTGTCCTTCCATGCCCTTCGCAAAGCGGTTCTCGCCAAGTCGCGCTGGTCGGTTCCCCAGGCGGCCTCCACGTAGACCCGCAGCGCCTCGGGGTCTCCCGGGTTCTCACGGTAGTATGGCTCAGCGTCGGCGAATGCCTGTTCGTAGAACCCCTGCTGAAGCAGCAGCCTGGCGAAGAGCCTTCTGGCTTCCGCGTGGTCCGGCCGGAGTTGAACGACGGTCCGCATCGCCTCACGCGCCAACTCGTCCCTACCGACGACATTGGCGGCCTGGGCATACCAGTAGTGAGCCACGTACCACCCGGGGAAGTCCGATTTCAGTGCGAAAAGGTCTTTCTCCGCCTGCTGTTCCTCGGCCCTGGCCTGCTCTTCTTGTTTCCTCACCTGTTCCGGTGTGATCCCCCTGCCATGCGACCGCAATGCCTTTGCGTGGTCGAGCATGGCCCGGGCGCGAAGGAGCCGGGCATTGGGATTCTGGGGATCCACCTTGATCACTTCCTCCGCCAGTCGCTTGGCCATGCCCGTGTCGGATGACAAGGCTGCGACCTCCGCCCGCGCCATTTTGATCCGCGTGTTGTTCGGGGTGGCGGCCAGGAGCTTATCGATCTGCTCGGCAATCTCCTTCAGCTTCTTGCCCCCGTCACTCTTCCACGTGGCCGAAGACTGCAACTCGTCCATGGCGAGCATCGTCGCCGCGAGGGGTGGCGGTTTGGCGATGCCACTGATCGCCTTGCGCGCTGATGCAAGAGATGCCCGGTCGCCGGTCTCAATACAAAGCTCCACAAGGGTCTCTGCGGGCCCGTCCAGCGACGGGGCCTTCTGGACCACCGCCATAAGCTCCCGGGCCGCCTGCCCCAGCAGCTTGGATGCCTGTGCTTCCTCAAACTTGCTCTTGTCACGCTTTGTCCTGGCCGCATCGAGGTTGTGGGACGCCTCGTCCTTCTTCGCCTCTTGCTCCAGCAGCGCGGCTTGCGAGTGTCTTACCCGACCCATTCGCAGGTAGTTCATCGCAATGTCATATTTGATGTTCAGTGCCCCCGGGCCATCGGAGGTCTTGAAAGTCAGAAGAACCTGGTTTGCCTTCTCCAGTTCCGCGAGCGCATTCTGAAACACGCCCGGCTTGCGCAGCGCGTCGGCCTGCTGCAGACTTCGCACAACGGACAAGGAGTGTGTCTCCGCCTGAGCCCGGACCACCGACACCTCGTCAGGTTTCAGCTTGGCCGCCTCGGCCAGCGGGCTACGGGCTTCCTCAAACCTTCCCTGCTGGAAGTACACCCGAGCCTTGGCCAGGAAGCCACGCCAATCCTCCGGGTACTTCGTCACGTAGGAATTCACCAGGTCCATCGCCTTATCGGGCTTGCCGGCCTGGAGAGCCAGGTTCGCCCGTGCCAGCAGCCGGTCGCCTGTGTTCCTGTGGATATGCCAGAAGATGCCGCACCCGATTCCTGCCAGGACCATCAGGGCCACGATGAGCCACGCCACACGACGCACCTTAGTCATTGCTGTTCTCTCCTCGACTTGGCGTAGCCACCGCCGCTCCAGATCGGATGACGCCGCGCTAATTCCTCATCGGCTGAAGCCTTACCTGAGTTTACGGTCAAGATGCGGAATGGCCGTGCCCAAGAACTGCATCGACCGACTCCTGGCTTCCTCGACAGTCGTGACCACGTTAGTGGAAACCCGGATCAGCGCGCCGCTGGAGTCACGGTTGAGCAGACCGTTAAGGAAAATGGTGAACTGCTGTTTCCAGAAGCTGTTGGTATACTTGTCGCCGCACTTGTAGGTGTAGAGGTAGTAGTACTGCCGGGAGCCGCTCTGAATCAGGAGTTCATGGCAGGGGACTTCCCAACGTCCGTCGGCCGACTTCACCTTCAGGTCGTTCGCGGCTATGATTTCTGCGCCGCCGCCTATCAGGCAAACTTCCGGCGGGTGCGTTCCCTTGCGGTTGTCCTTGCTGAAGATTATGCAGAGCGTGATCTCCGGGCTGCCCGGGGCCACGTACACCCGATTCAGGCAGTCGCCGGTCTCCAGGACGTCCTTGGTCTGCTGATCGATGGGGATGTCGTAGCTGCGCATGAGCTTCCCGGCCACCTCCAAGCTGGCCGGCAGGGCGGCCTTGGCGAGCTGCTCGTTCCAGAACGGCGGGATGGACCGGTTAAGCCAGATCGCCCCGGCCGCCGAGGCAAGGACGAGTGTGGCCGCAATCCAGCCTCGTCGGCCGCCCATGGCCTGGAAGAACTGGGCGGTCTGCCGGTCGTCCTCCCGGCCGCGGCGTAGGTCGCCGAAGAGGGGACTGACCGTGGCCGGCCGCCCGACGGCCCTTCGAGCCCAGAGGACAAACCGCTCGATCCCGAACATGAACAGGGCCGCCACAAGGAAAACCAGGATCCCGGAAGTATCGTGGTACCAGCCAGTTGCCGTCTTCACGTCCCAGATATCGGCAACGATGATCAGGCTGCCAATCCGCAGGGCGTTGCTGATGATCGCCACGGCGAATGAGGCAACGAAAAGGCCGGCCCGCCACAAGCCTTGGAGCCGACATACGTACGTGTAAAGGGCGCCAAACGCCACCAGGCTGATCAGGGTCCGCAAGCCGTTGCAGACGTTGGCGATCACCAGCGTCTTGTCGTCATTCAGCAAGACACGGTTGCCCACCTGCTCAGCCGCGATCCCAACGATGTTGGCCACCCACACCCCCCATGCCGCGGCGAGCATCTTCAGGTGGAAGCTCGCGTTCGAGACAGTGACCTCCGGCAAGGGCACCATGAACAGCAGCAGGGCTATCGGGAACCACAGCCGTCGCAACGCCTCGGCCCCCCAGACCATCAGGATCAGGCCCATGAGAGTGGCGATGAAGGCGAAGCCGCTGGCAAAGTTCACTCGCGCCAGGCAGGCCATCAGATGAAGCAGCAGGGCAAGCAGAAGCAGGATCCCCCCCCACACCGGCCGCGGCCGGACACGGATGCGAAGGTGCCGCACGATGAGCACGCTGATCAGAAGGCTGACGAACGGGATCAGCGGGCCGTGGGTGTAGTAGCTCTCGCCACCCGTGATACGGTCGTAGAGGCCTCGGCTGGTGTGTCGCCAAGCGGGGAACCATCGGATCCACATCTCGGCGAAGTTCTGAGCGAAGGCCGCAATCATCGCCCCCGCCAGCAGCCCCCAACTCAGCAGGGGCAACAAGGCGCTGTGTCCGGGCGGCTTGGCGATCTCTAAACCCTCATTCATCCCTGGTTCCTTATGCCCGGCGTGTTGCGCAAAAACAGCCGCCCCGCTTCGCGGGGGCGTAACCGCGGTTCCGGCTATCGAGCAAGCGCAATTCCGATACCCAAGAACTCCGGAAAAGCAGTCTACCATTGCGGGTTTGCTTTGCATAGCCCAATTCCCTCCGCACAAGTCCCTTAACCAAGCCGCTCCATTGGCCCCGACGCGAAACGAATCCTATGTTCCCCATGTCCAGGGCACTCCACGCTGATGCGAAGGAGAAGGAACAATGGGCGTAACAGTTGATCAAGCCAGGCCGCGTTGGCGGTCGAGCCGAAATGGACATGAGGACCGGCGAATGCTTCTGCTGAAGCGGGCCGGGCTGTTCAGCAACGACACCCACGGGGCGATGGTCACCAGGGCGACCAGCTTGGAGGACTTGGCATCCGCCTACCGGCTCGTTCATGACGTGTTCGTCGAGCGCGGCTACATCGCCCCCGATGACAGCGGCCTGCGCGTTCGCGTTTTCGAGGCGTTGCCCGAGACGGCGACCTTCGTGGCCAAGGCCGGGGCGGCAGTAGTGGGGGTGACCAGCATGGTGATCGACAGCCCGGATCTGGGCCTGCCCTCGGACAAGGCATTCAAGGCCGAGATCGACTCGCTTCGGGCCGAGGGACGCAAGGTGTGCGAGGGGACGAACTGGGCTGTGGCCGAGTCCCACCGGCACAGCGCCGTGATGAGCGAGATGATGCGCGCCGCCTTCGCCCACGCGGTGGCCCAACGCTGCACGGACTTCATCGGCGCGGTCAGCCCCGGGCACGCCGGCTTCTACGGCCTGCTTGGCTTTGAGCAACTCGGGCAGGTGAGAAGCTACTCCAGCGAGATCCACGACCCGGTGGTCATGGTTCGCCTGGACCTGACCGGCCTGGCCGAAAGGTTCCGCAGCGCCGATAACGGCGGTATAGAATCGGAACGCTTCTTGAAGAGCTACTACTTGGAGGAGAACCCCTACGGCCGTTATGTGGCCGCTTGGCAGATCCTGTCGGATCGGTTCTTTGCTGATCCGGCCGGGCTTCGCGAGCTGTTCGTCCAGAGAAGCAGCCTTCCGCGCCATTGTGAGCCAGGGGATCTCCGCGCAATCCAGAACCGCTGGGGCCCAAGGATCTTCGCCGAGACATTTGGCAGCGAATACGCCGTGCCGGATGAGGCGGCCGCAAGAGGCGTCTGATCGCCGCGCGTTCCAGCCAGCCAACCCGCTGCCCACAGGACCACTGAGTTCGGCCAATGGCAGCGGGGGCAGTCCCCGGCGTCCGTGTCGGAGCTTTCCTGCGCTTGCCCTAAAGTGCATTCGCTCATTTCAGACCCGCATGAACGGGGCACGGAGCATCCGCCCCAGGCTGAGCACTCGTCGCCCGTAGGAAATTCTCTGGTCGCGGCCCGGGAAAAACAGCCAACCAAGGCGGGTCCTAAGTGGGAATTATCTAGATGTTTACGTCTTTGCCTCGGGCCGCTTTCCCGGTTGTTCGCGGATTTGCGACAGTTTCCACTTGGGAATCCGCGATAAACTGTGGTATAATATCCAGGTATCTACATGATTAAAACGATTAGCCGTTGGATGGGTGTATGTCGGTACCGTCCGCCCGGAGAAGGTTGACACGCGGTTCGTCCACAAGATCCGGGCCGCCCTGATCGAGAAGGAAACGCGGGCGGGCAGGATCGGCTCCGAGCCCGAGGCAGTTCTTGCCGATAACGTCGGTGCGGAGAGCGAGGCACTCAAGGTAGCCGTGTGATGGCAATTTTTGGCGTCCCCGCGCGGTGGAGCCGGCGGACGCTCTGATCTGAGACACTTCAAGAGTCTCCTGAAACGGGAAACAAAGAGCAGGCAGCAATGACGACCATCACAACGAACCCAGAGGTTTCCGCCGTCGGTGCCGTGCCCTCCTCCAGAGCAGAGCGGATGATCCGGCGCGTGACGTTCTTCAAGCGACTGGGACTCTTCAGCGAACAGGCCAACGACTTTACGGTCTCCCGCGCGATGAGTCTGGAGGACCACTGGCAGGCATACCGCCTGGTCCACGAATGCTACGTACAGCGCGGCTACATCGAGCCGTGCCGGGGCGGGGTGCGGGTTCGCCCCTTCGAGGCGATGCCCGAGTTGGCGACCTTCGTGGCCAAGGTGGGCGACCGCGTGGTGGCCGTGACCAGCGTCCTGATGGACTCCCCGGAGTTGGGCTTGCCCTCCGACAAGGTCTTTGCCGAGGAAGTCGGGGCTCTGCTGCTGGAGGGCAGGCGGGTCTGCGAGATCACCAACCTGGCTGTCCACCCGGACTACCGCAGCACGGGGGTCTTCAGCGAACTGACCCGCTGCTGCCTGGCCCACGCGATGGCCGTCAGCTACGACGACATGTTCATCGCCATCAGCCCGGAGCACGCCCGCTTCTTCCAGGAAGTGCTCCTGTTCGAGCCGTGGGGGGACCGGCGGAGCTACTCTGAGGAGATCGTGGACATCGTCGTGGGCATGCGGTTGGACCTGCGGACCGTGGAGGCCAGGACTGTCGAGACTGATGAGATCCTTGGTCAGGAGGCTTTCCTACATGACTTCTACTTCGTGCGGAACAAGTTCCACGAATGCGTCAGGCGATGGGCGGTTCGCGCGGCGGGGATGTTCAGGGACATCGAACTGCTTCGCGAGCTTTTCGTGACCCGGACCGACCTGTTCTCGCGCCTGAGCTTCAAAGAGGTGGCGGCCATCCGGTCCCGCTGGGGGGAGGACACTTTCGGCAAGGTCATGGGCCAACCATCCGAAGCACGCCTGGCCGCCCTGCCACGCATCTTCCTTACCGGCCTGCCGGCTGCATAGCTGGCTCGGGGCCGTTGTGGATCGCTAGACCTTCAACGTATGACACTCTCATCCACCACACCTTGCCGGTTTTGACCGGCGCAAAAGGAGTGTCGGCCATGAGATTTCAAACCCGGGACAACCAGGTGGGGCAGTTTGAGGAGCACGACCCAAACAGGCTTCTGAAGGAGTGGGAGAACCAGTTTTCCTCATTCCGGCAGATCCGACGAGTGCAGGCCGGGGGCGAGGTCAGGGCAAACGGCTTGCTGCCGTTCCCGCGGGCCTGGTCCAGGGCCATAGACGCCGCCTGAGGGCACAGCACAAGACCCACGGCGCCGCGCGGGGCCAAACGGGGTTGCGCTGATGAGGGTCGGGATATCCCTTTCACGGAAATCCCGCGCCGCGGCTGAGCAGCAACCAGATGGTGGCGCACACACCGACCAAGGACATCGCCAAAAGGACCAAGCCGTAGACGAGGATTGCCGATCTCTTGCCCAGGCTGTGCCGGAGTTTGGCGGCCAGTTCCCCTGGGTATCTCTTGGCCTCCTGCCTGGCCTCGGCCACCATGGCGGCCGTGACGTCAACGGACGAGGACAATTCGGAGAGTTTCCCCTCCAACGGTTTGATCAGCGACTGTACCTCGGTCAGCCCCTTCTCCAGAGCCGCCAGGGACGAGGAAATACGCCCGAGCCTGCCTTCCAGCAGTTGGGCCATCTGTTCGGTCCGCCCGGCAATCCCCACGGTGGTGGCCTGGAACTGCTCATAGGTGTCGTGGGCCTCCTTCATGCCAGCCTGCAGGCGTTCGGTGGCGATGGACATGGCCTCCCGCGCCTCCTCCCCGGCGGCCTTGACGGTTCCCTTGGCGGCCTCCACCAGGCCGGCCTGGACGCGCATGGCTTCCGTGACGCTGTTGCCGGCCTGGGCGACAATCCCCACAGCCTGCTCCAGTCTTACCCGGACCTCGTCGGCGGCTGCTGTGGCTGACTTGGTCTTTGCCAATTCCCCTGCCAGAAGGCGGATTGCCTCTTCCGCCTGGAGGATCTCCGACCTTCTCTGTCCCTCGTCTATACCCATATCACGACCTTTCCGAGTTGGAAGCGGCCAGCACGGCCTGTGCGAGGATGCGGATCGCCAAATGGTGTGTCTCGCTGTCCAGCGGCGCGGTCCGGTAGACTCTTCGGGCCATTGCGGGGGACGGCTCGCCACTTATGGCAGCCCAGAGGACCTCCGGTGAGTGCTCCGGTCGTGGCCGGAGTGCAGCCGGGGTACCGGGCGGATCCGCGGGCCCGGTTACCGACGAGACGGCCGGGGCTGGAGATACCGCGCCTGGGGCGCCGGCCGCGCCCATCGCAGGGGCCGGTGGAGAGGCTGAGGCCCAGGCCGTCATGCCGCCCAGGACCTCATCGATGATCTGGTTGGTGATCTGGTGCTGTCCCTTGGCATAGGCGGTCAGCAGCACGTTGTCGCACAGAGAGTTGATCAGTCGCGGGGTGCCCTTGGAGGTCTGATGGATTGCCTTCAGAGCCTCGGGCGTGAACTGCGGCAGCCCGTCCCCATTGGCGGCAACTCGGATACGATGGAGGATGTAACCGGTGGTCTGCTCGGCCGAAAGACGTCCCAGGTGATAGCTCAGAACAATCCGCTGCCGGAGGGATTCCCAGCGGGTTTCGGAGAGGCGCTTCCTCAGTTCCGGTTGCCCGACGAGGACTATCTGGAGGAGCCGTTGGCCCTCGGACTCCCAGTTCCACATGAGCCGAACCTCCTCCAGCGCCTCATCGGGAAGGTCTTGAACCTCATCGATGAGCAGCGCGACCAGCCGATTCCGGCGTTGGCATCGTTGGAGTCCCCCCTCCACCTCCTCCGCCAGGGCCGTGATGTCGCTGTCCTGTGGCACCTTCAGGCCAAGCCCCGCCGCAACGGCCCGCAGCAGTTGCTTGGCCGAGCCGGGGGGGTGCTTGATCACCACGACGAGGGCCGCAAGGCCCAGCCGGGAGGCCAACATGTTGCCCAGGAAAGTCTTCCCGGCACCGACCTCCCCGCTGATGAGCACCATGCCCTTACGCTGCTGGACCGCATAGACCATGTTGCCCAAGGCTTCGGCATGGATGTCGCTTTCATAGAAGTACTTCTCATCGCTGGCGATAGAGAAGGGAAACTCCTTCAGATTGAAGAACTCCTGGTACATCCCCAGAGCCTTTTACCATTCCTCGGCATTGTCGTCAGAACAGGCCCGCCGCCGGCATTCGGTGGTCGGTGTCGGCGGAGGTCGATCCGGCCTCGTCGGATCTCGACACCCGCGACCTGCCTGCTGAGCAT
>Ga0315286_10007067_pt1 | contig 10953 bp, 8 predicted proteins | sample YL17G10_0_MG_FD_205038 | JGI IMG/M metagenome (GOLD analysis project Ga0315286, IMG submission 205038) | Sediment microbial communities from Yellowstone Lake, YNP, Wyoming, USA - YL17G10_0 | ecosystem: Environmental > Aquatic > Freshwater > Lake > Sediment | place: USA: Wyoming | collected...
TGGTGCGGCGGGCGATCGTGAACAGCTCCCGGCCGGGGCAGACGGTGCTCGACACGTTCGCGGGATCGGGCACGACCCTCATCGCCTGCGAGAAGAGCGATCGGCGCTGCCTGGGCATGGACATCGACCCGCGCTTCTGCGAGGTGGCCATCGCGAGGTGGGAGGCCGTCACCGGCGGGCGGGCAAGGAGGGCCGACTGATGCCCAGAAACGACCGCAAGACAGTCCTCACCCGCCAAGAGCTGGTCTTTAAGCTGCGGTCCCAACATGTGCCGTGGCTAGTCGTCGCGCAGAAGGCCAACTGCTCCCTAAGCCAGGCTCAAAAGGACCACAGACAGTTCCTGGAGCGGTGGGGAGAGGAGACGATCGACTCGGACGGTTGGGTGCTCGAACAGGAGGCTCGCTATGACGAGGTCGCGTTCACCGCCTGGACCATGATCGGCCAGCTGAAGAGACAGTTGAAAGAGACTACTCGCGACGACGCTACGACCCGCACGCAGGCTCCCTTCACGGCTGGGGCGACCACCCAGGCTCTCTTCGCAATCGACCGCTTTCTCCGGACGGTCATGGTGGCCAACGACCGGATCACCGAACTACGCCGCCTGAGACTGGGCGGAGGAAAGAGAGAGGGAACCGAGCATGGGGAGATGGGTTCGGTTGGGGGCGGCGTCTCGCCTCTCAAGCAGGACCCGGACGGTCTCGTAAGTGTCAGTCGCCCAGCGGCTCGGAGCCAGGCTCGAGTCCCAGTCGAGGTGGCCCCGGAAGAGGCCGTGCGGGCCGTGCTGCAGGAGAAGGTACTGGCCCTGGAGACCCCCGCCGGGAAGCAGGTCGGCGCTGGCGATGAGGGCCCAGCCGCGGGTAGGCGGCCAGTCATGAGTTCTCGACCTGGCCACCCAAAGGTTGGTTCCGCCGCAGTCTCGCGAGACGGGCGACGATGTCCATGTGGCGCCACCGCGGCCCGCAGGACTTCCCAACCACCGCGGTTAGAGGTAAAATCCGCGACACGTGGCCGCCAGGCCGACACGATTGGCGCCGAGGAGCGTCAACAAGTTGATGAGGGTAGAGGACGGTAGACTTGATGGACGAGCGAGTAGCGATCTATGCACGGGTCTCCACCGATGCGCAGGCCGAGCGCCAAACCATAGACAACCAGCTGGTAGCCCGTCGCGAGTACTGCTCAATAGTGCGCCGAGAAACGTCGCCTACCGCAAGTTCGTCTATAGATCGAGAGGCTTTTTCGAGGGATCTTGAAGGGGGCACTTCCACCCTTCGGGCCACAGAGAGGAATAGCGTAATGTCCACAACAGCGAACAACCGCAAGGTAAGGGTCGCCTTGTACGTTCGCGTGTCTGGCGACGAACAAACCATTGGGCGAAACATCGAGCAGCAAGTTGAGGAGTTGACGAATTCGATTTCGCCTGACCATCAGGTGGTCGGCATCTACAGAGACGACGGCGTATCTGGAGCCACGCCCTTCGCGGAACGCCCCGAAGGCTCAAGGCTGATGACCGACGCGCAAGCGGGTCGCTTCGAGAAGGTGATCTCAACGCGCCTTGATCGCATCGGGCGCCGCGTGGTGGACATTTCGGCAGCTAGCAGAGCGGCTCGCTGCTATACACATATCCCTACCATTGATGGGGAACGGAAAGCCGACCCCAAAAGCGAGTTGGCACATCTCATTCGGACAGATCCGTGGCGGGAGGAGGGCCTCATCGAGATGCGCATCCCCCCACCGTCGATGGCGCGTCGATCAGATAGGAGATAAGGAGGGTGCGTCATGAGGGCCGCACTGTATTGCCGCGTCAGCACGCAGGAACAGGCCCTGAACCTGAACGTCATGCAGCAGCTCCAGCCCCTGCGCAAGTTCATCGAGTTCAAGGAGTGGGAGTTTGCGGGCGGGTTCTGCGACGGCGGCGTGTCCGGCGTGATCCCGCTCGAAGAGCGTTGGGCGGGTAGCCGGCTTCTCCAAGCTATTCAGGCGGGCCAAGTGGAAGTCGTCCTCGTTTACAGGGTGGATCGCCTCGCTCGAAACCTCAAGGTTTGCGTCGATGCCATCGATGTGTTCGAGCGGGCGGGCGTCGCGTTCGTGAGCGCTACTGAAAGCTTCGATACCAGCACGCCCTTCGGCAAGGCCGCCTTGGGCCTCCTCGCGATCTTCGCCCAGCTAGAGAAGGACGTGATCACCGAACGCATGTCGGGGGGCCGCCAACGCAGGGTCAGCGAGGGCGCATATCTGGCCAGCATCGTGCCCTACGGCTACGAGCGCGATCCAGCGACGCGCAACCTCCGGCCCCATCCCTGGACATCGGTCTTTGTCCGATACATCTACCGCTGGTCGATCGCCGGACAGGGCTTGCAGGAGATCGCCGACCAACTTAAAACCCTGCGCATTCCGGTGCCGAGCAACGCCCGGAAGGCGGCGCGGGAGTGGCACCCCACGACCGTCTACAAGTATTTGACGGATCGGCGGTATCTCGGTGAAGCCAGCTACGGCGGCCAACCCATGAGGTGCCCCGCGATCATCGATGAGCAGACCTTCCGTGCCGCGAAAGAGGCCCTGAAACGCCGCCGCACGCACAGCGGCCCGAAGCCGAAGCATCCCTATCTGCTCAAGGGCAAGCTGTTCTGCCGCCGATGCGGATCGCTCTACTACGTGGACACCCTGGGGTCGGGTGGGCCGCGAAAGGGCCAGGCTGTCTATCGATGCGGCGGTCTGAGGCGATTTCGTGATCGGGCACCGTCTCACGAGGGCGTCTACAAGACGCACTGGCTGGCGTCAGAGCCTGACCGCCGCATCAAGGAATTCATCATTCGGGTCATGAATGATCCGGATCGGCTGCTCGATGACGCCGAGATCTGGGAGCAGGCAGCCGCCGAGATCGGCTCCGATAGCCAGCAAGAGGAGGCCCGGCTCCGCGCCCAGTTGGACAGGCTGGACGGCGAGCGTCAGCGGGCCATCGATCTGCGCGTGGAGGCCATGATTACCCACGCCGAGGCCGCCCAACGCCTTTCTCGCATCGAAAGCCAGCGCGCCGAATTGGGAGCGAAATTGCGGGCGCTGCAGCAGCGGCCCGCCGATGGCGACACGTTTCGCCTCTTCGCGAGGCATCTGCGGGATTGCGCCGCCAAGTCCATTCCTGCTGATGATCACGTGGGGCGGGAGGAAGTCGAAAGCCTAATCGCGCGCATCTGGGTGGAAGACAACGGAGACCTGACGATCGAGGGGAGGATCCCTAGTGTCATTCCGGCGCGCCCGCAGGACGTGGGGAAACTTTCCCCTGCAATTTGAAGGCGGGGAGCCCGCTGGAGATGTCCACTTCCACCTCCACTAGCTCCCCGTCCAGCCCGATAACGGCGCAACTGGTGACCTTGGCCAGCACGGCCCGCTCCTTTCCGAGCGACACTGGCCTTAACTATATTGCCGTTCGGGCGCCGTTTCAAGGAGGGAAGGCTGCCGTGGGCGTTTCGCATCCGTTGGCGCGTGCTATACAATGGGCGCCGAGGAACATCCGTGCCTTCGCTCACCGCCAACCCGTCCGACGTTGTCCTGCGCACCGCAGGGCTAACCAAGCGCTACGGCCGCCTGGTGGCTGTAGCCGACCTGGACCTGGAGGTGCGCGCAGGCCAGGTGTACGGCTTCCTGGGCCCCAACGGCTCCGGCAAGACCACCACGATCGGCATGATCCTGGGGCTGCTCCATCCAGACCGCGGTCGCGTGGAGCTGTTCGGACTGGACGCGCGGCCGCACCTACCGCATCTGCTGCTGCGGACAGGGGCGGTGATGGAAGCGCCCGCGTTCTATCCTCACCTCTCGGGGCGAGCCAACCTCCGCATCTTCGCCATCCTCTCGGGCGGCACTCCACGACGGCGCCTCGATGAGGTGCTGGACCTCGTGGGCCTGCTCGGCCGCGCCGGGAGCAAGGTGCGGACCTACTCCCTGGGGATGAAGCAGCGGCTGGCGCTGGCTGCCGCCCTCTTGCACGACCCGCAGTTGATAATCCTGGACGAGCCCACCAATGGCCTCGACCCGGCAGGCATGCGCGAGGTGCGCCAGCTCATCCGCAATCTGGGGGAGATGGGCAAGACGGTGTTCGTCTCCAGCCACCTCTTGCACGAGGTGGAGCAGACCTGCACCCACGTCGGCATCCTGAAGCAGGGGCGCCTGCTGGCGCAGCAGCCGGTGTCCGAGCTCCTGCGTCAGGGCCAAGCCCTGGAATTGGAGGTCACCGACAGCGAGACGGCCGCGCGGGTGCTGGGCGGGCTGGATTGGGTGACGGCGGTCACCAGACGGGACAACCGACTGGTGGTGCAGGCTCCGCTGCAACGAGCGGTGGACATCAGCCGCACCCTGGCGGAGCATGGCATCTACCTTGCGGAACTGCGGCCGCACGAGAATACACTGGAGCAGTTCTTCCTCGAGGTGACCGGCGCCGAGGAGGCGCCTTGAGCACGATGCTCGCCGCCGAGCTCCTTAAGGTGCGAAGCCGCTGGCTCCCCTGGGTCTTGTGGCTCGTACTGGTGGCGATGTTGGCCCTCTCCACCTTCGCGCCCTACCTCGAGTGGAAGGGCGACGGCGGGGGCTTCCTCGAGGACTTCGAGCGCGGGGCCTTCGTGCTGCCCTGGTCGCTGACATCCACCCTGGACACCATCCAGAGCCTGGGCTCCATCCTGCTGGGTATCGTGGCCGCCTCCCTGGTGGGCACGGAATACAGTTGGGGAACGGTTCGCTCCTGCCTCGTCCGTGGCCAGACCCGCAGCCGCTACCTGTTGACCAAGCTGCTGGGCTTGACCACGGTGGGTCTCGCGCTCCTGGCGGCCGCCTTCGCTGTAGGACTCATCTTCACCGTTATCACGACCCGCCTGGCCGACCAGCCCATCACTCTGGACGTGCCCGACGGGCCATCGCTGCCCGAGGTCCCCCTCATGTTTCTCCGCAGCGCCTTCTCGGTCCTACCCTACGCCCTGATGGCCTTCCTCCTAGCGGAGCTGTTCCACTCCACCGCCGCCGGCGTGGGAGGCGGCCTGGTCTACGTCTTCGTGGAAGGGATCATCCTGGCGATTCTCGGCAACATCGGCGGCGTGGCGGCGGACATGCGCCTGTTGTTCGTGGGACATCACGTGAACGCCGTGATGGAACTCAACCGTATCGGCAGTGAGCCGGTCTTTGCCGGCATCGTCTTCCGGCCACAGCCGGAGGCCTCGGACCTGCTCCCGCCAGCGCAGGCAGCGATGGCGGTGGCAGCCTACTGCTTGTTCCTGGTCAGCACGGCGCTATGGCTGTTCCAGCGCCGAGACGTGCGGAGCTGAGGGGCCGCGTCTACCGCCCGGAGAGGGTCTCCAGACGGCGGCCGACGGAGATCACGCCGCGCACCGACTCTAGCTTGCCCAGCAACCGGGTGAGCTGCTCGATGCCGCTGGTCTCCAGGGTGACGGAGATGGAGTTGGTGCCATCATCGTGCTCCTGCGTGCGGACGCCCACCATGTTGACGTGCTCTTCGGCGACCATGATGCTTATGTCACGTAGCAGGCCCACGCGATCCCAGGCCTCAATGTGGACCGCTACCGGGTAGAGCTGCCCGCGCCGTCCCCACTCCACGTCCACCAGCCGCTCCTTCTCATCCTGGTGGGCCACGTTGGAGCAGTCCTGGCGGTGTACCGTTACACCCTCGCCGCGGGTGACGTAGCCGATGATCTTGTCGCCGGGGACAGGGTTACAACAGCGAGCGATGCGGGTTAGCAGATCGCCGGTGCCCAGCACGCGCAGGCCGGTGGCGACGGTCTCGCTAGGGGTCACCGCGCTGGGCAGAGCCGCCTCTTCCTCCGGCTGAAGGATGGGCGCCAGCCTCGGCCCGATTTGGGCGGCGCTGACGCCGCCGTAGCCCACCGCCTGGAAGAAGTCGTCTAAGTCGTCGAAGCGGAAGAGGCGGAGCAGTTCGTCCTGCATTTGCGGGATGGTAACGCCCAGGCGGCGCAGTTCCTTCTCCACCATCTCCCGACCACGGGCGATGTTCTCGTCGCGCTCCTCCCGCTTGAACCACTGGCGGATCTTCTCGCGAGCGTGGCTGGTGCGGACGTAGCCCACGTTGGGGTTGAGCCAGTCGCGGGAGGGGCCCTTGGAGCTCTTGCTGGTGAGGACTTGGACCACATCACCGTTCTGGAGCTGGTAGTTCAGGGACACGAGGCGCCCGTTGACCTTGGTCCCCACGCAGCTGTGGCCCAACTGGGTGTGGATGCGGTAGGCGAAATCAAGGGGCGTGGAGCCGGCGGGCAGGTCCTTGATCTCTCCCTTGGGGGTGAAGACGAACACCTGGTCCTGGAAGATGTCGGTCTTCACCGCCTCCACCAGCTCTTCGGCCCCCGATAGATCGCGCTGCCACTCCAGGAGCTGACGGAGCCAGGCCAGGCGCTCCTCGTAGCGGATGTCGCGGCGGCCGCCTTCCTTGTAGCGCCAGTGAGCCGCCACGCCGTACTCGGCTAGTTGGTGCATTTGCCGGGTGCGGACCTGCACCTCCAGCGGGCGAGCGCCCAGGCCCATCACCGTGGTGTGGAGGGACTGATACATGCTCTCCTTCGGGTTAGCGATGTAGTCGTCGAAGGTGCCGGGCAGCGGCCGCCAGAGCTGGTGCACGACGCCCAGAGCGTTGTAGCAATCGGCAACCGTTTCCACCAGGATGCGCACGGCCACGAGGTCGTAGATCTCGTGGAGACTCTTGCCCTCATCGGCATACTTCTCCATCTTCTGATGGATGCTATAGATATGCTTCGCGCGACCCCGCACGTCGGCGTTGGCCACCCCGTGCTTCGCTAGTTCGCCCCGCACGATGCTCTCCACCTGCCCGACGTACCGCTCCCGCTCCGAGCGGCGGGCGTCCAGCATCTCGGCGATCTGGAAATAGGGCTCGGGCTCCAGGTAGCGAAAGGCCAGGTCGTCCAGTTGCCACTTGAGCTGCCAGATGCCCAAGCGACCGGCCAGAGGGGCGTAGATCTCCCGTGTCTCCAGAGAGATGCGCTGCTGGTCGGCCGGCGGCAGTGGCCAGAGGGTGCGCATGTTGTGGAGACGATCGGCAAGCTTGACGATGACTACCCGCACGTCCTCGGCCATAGCCAGGAGCATCTTGCGGAGGTTCTCGGCCTGGATTTCATGCTCACCGGGGCGCTCGCCGCCGGCCTGCCAGGGGATCTGGCCCAGCTTGGTCACGCCCTCCACCAGCTTCGCCACATCGCCACCGAAACGCTTGGACAGGGCGCCGTTCTCCACGCCGCAGTCCTCCTGCACGTCGTGAAGGAGGGCAGCGGCCACGGCGCCGGCGTCTTGCTGGAGGTCAGCGATGGTCAGGGCAGCGTGCAGAGGATGGACGATTACAGGATCGCCCGAGAGGCGAAGCTGGCCGGCGTGACACTCGTCAGCGAAGGCGTAGGCGTCCTCCACCAGCGACACGCCCTTAGCGGGCAAGTACTCCCTGATCTTGGCCAGCAACTCGCCGGCCAATCCTGCCGGATCGTCACCGTCTTTCGCCATACCTTAGCTCAAGTTTAGCATTCGCTCAGGTTCGCGTCATCGTCCCGCCCTTGGCGAGACTCGTCCGGCGCTGGTGGCTGAGCTTCTCTACTCCGCGGGATAAATCCCGCGGCACATTCCTCGATGGTCAGGAAGCCGCGGGTTTCAACCTGCGGGATAGCTTCAAAACCCTGTACCCGCCAGGCGGTGGGGAAACCTGCCGCTCACGAGTCGGTCAACCCCTCCTCGTCCGGCGGCCGTTCCTGAAGGCGGCTCAGGTAGAAGCGGCGCATGCCCCAGTCCACCACACAGGGAGAGAGGTTCTTCAGACCCACGGCCATGCGGTCGGTCACGGTGACGTAGACCTCCCGCTTCTCCCAGCGGGCGGCGCGAACGATGGCGTTGGCCACCCTTCGCGCGGATACTCCCCGGACGATGGCTGGGACGGGAGGCACCTCCACTTCCTTGAGCACGTTCTCGCCGAAAGGGGTGTCGGTGACGCCCGGGTAGACGGTGGTGACCGTGATACCGTAACCGGCCAACTCCAGGCGCAGGGCGTCGCTGATGGCTGTGAGGGCGAACTTGGTGGCAGCGTAGGCGCCGTTCCGAGGAGTGGCGATCTTGCCCGCCACCGATGACACGTTGATGATCTGGCCGCTCCCTTGCTTCTTCATGTAGGGCACCACCGCCTGTATGCAGTGCAGGGCACCGAAGACGTTGACCTCGAACAAGCGCCGAATGTTCGTCATGCTGCCCTCCGCCAGGAGAGCGTTCAGGCCCAGGCCGGCGTTGTTCACCAGGATATCGATGCTGCCCATCTCCTGGGCGGCTTGCTCGGCCATCGCATCGACAGTCGCCCGCTGGGTGACATCCGTGGGGATCACCAGCACACGTCGCACCAGGGGCACGACCTCGGCGGCGAGCTCTTTCAGGGCAGCTTCGTTGCGCGAAGCCAGCACGAGGTTGGCCTCGGCGCGAGCAAAGGCGATGGCCGTTTCTCGACCAATGCCGCTGGATGCCCCAGTAACGATGACGGTCTTGTCGTGGAGCCTCATCCCTCTCCCCCCCATTCCTGTCGAAAAGGATTATCCCATTCTACACCAGACATGACGCCTTTACACACCGCTCCCGCGTTTTGTATTCTCGAACTTGCGATGAGCCCCCTGTACAAGGCGCCGCGCGGCACGATGGACATCCTGCCCCAAGATCAGCCCTACTGGCGCTGGGTCTACGGCCGGGCGACGCGTCTCTGCGAGATCTACGGCTACAGCCGCATCGACACTCCCATCTTCGAGGAGGCGGGGCTCTTCACGCGCGGCGTCGGCCAGGTCACCGACATCGTCCAGAAGGAGATGTACGTCTTCGAAGACCGCAGCGGCGAGACGATGGCCCTGCGGCCCGAGGAAACGGCCAACGTCTGCCGCGCCTACCTTCAGCACGGGATGCACAACCTGCCCCAACCCGTGCGCCTGTGGTACTGGGGCCCCATCTTCCGCTACGACCGGCCGCAGTCCGGCCGCCAGCGCCAGTTCACTCACTTCGGGTGTGAGGTTATCGGCGAGAGCGACCCCGCCGTTGATGCCGAGAGCATCGAGCTGGCCTGGCGCCTCTACCAGGAGCTGGGGATCGGCGACCTGACCCTCTACCTGAATAGCATCGGCGACGCCGTCTGCCGGCCCGGCTACCTGGAAGCGCTGCGCCAGTACTATCGCGACAAGCTGCGCCGCGTCTGCGCCGACTGCCGCGTCCGCTTCGATAAGAACCCCTTGCGGCTGCTGGACTGCAAGGTTGAGGGCTGCCAGCCGGTCATCGCCGGGGCGCCCGCCTTCACCGACCACCTGTGCGAGGCCTGCGCTCAGCACTTTCAGCAGTTGCGCTCCTATCTTGAAGCGCTGGCCATCCCCTATGCCATCAACCCGCGCCTGGTCCGTGGCCTGGACTACTACACGCGCACCGTGTTCGAGTTCCAGCCGCCGGAGGAGGGGGCGCAGAACACCATCGGCGGCGGCGGCCGCTACGACGGCCTCATCGAGGAACTGGGCGGCAAGCCAACGCCGGGCATCGGCTTCGCCACCGGCGTCGAGCGGATCATCCTCAACCTGAAGCGCGTGGGCGTCCAGCCACCGCCCCCGCCGCGACCGGCCGTCTTCGTGGTCTCGCAGACCGCCGCTGCCCGGCCAGCCGCCGTCAGGCTGGCTGGCGAGCTGCGGCGGGCGGGCGTGGCAGCGGTGCTGGCCGCAGGTGACCGCAGCCTCAAGGCACAGATGCGTCAGGCCGATGCCGCCGGCGCCGCGTACGCGGCCATCATCGGCCCGGAGGAACTGGCCAGCGAGACCGTCGTGCTCCGCCGCATGGCCGACGGCCATCAGGAGCGGGTGGTCCTCGGCCAGGTGGCGTCGTGGCTCGCTTCTCGCCCTCCAGACGCTGTGCTATAATCCAGATAGCGAGGTGATACGCGTAAGAGAGCCCCTCCAACGGGGCTCTATGTATGTCGCGAAGCGTTATGTGGGACAAGCTGGAAGATACCGACAAGCGATACGAGGAGTTGACCCGCGAGATGGGCCAGCCGGACGTGGCCGCCGACTTCCAGCGCCTGCAGGCCCTGGCCAAGGAGCGCGCCTCCCTGGAGAACATCGTCGAGCTGTACCGCCAATACAAGCGGGTAGAGGCGGCCCTGGCCGAGGCCCGCTCGCTGGCGGAAGACGGCAGCGACCCCGAGCTGGCCGCCCTGGCCCGCGATGAGACCGCGCGCCTGACCCAAGACCGCGAGCGCCTGGAGCAGGAGATCCGCCTCGCACTGGCGCCCAAGGACCGCTACGACGAGCGAGACGTGATCATGGAGGTGCGGGCCGCCGCCGGGGGCGAGGAGGCGTCGCTATTCGCGGCCGACCTCTTCCGCATGTACAGCCGCTACGCCGAGCGCCACTCCTGGCCGATCGAGGTCATCTCCAGCCACCCAAGCGACCTGGGCGGCCTCAAAGAGATCATCTGGGAGGTGCGCGGCAAGGGCGCCTACTCGCGCCTCAAGTACGAGAGCGGCGTCCACCGTGTGCAGCGCATCCCGATGACCGAGGCCAGCGGCCGCATCCACACCTCCACCGCCACGGTGGCCGTCCTGCCCGAGGTGGACGAGGTGGACCTGAAGCTCGACGAGAACGAGCTGCGAATCGATATCTTCCACGCCGGCGGCCACGGCGGTCAGAACGTGAACAAGGTGGCCACCGCCGTGCGCGTGACCCACGTCCCCACCGGCATCGTCGCGGTCTGTCAGGACGAGCGATCGCAGCTCAAGAACAAGACCAAGGCCCTTACCGTGCTGCGAGCCCGCCTCCTGGACCTGGAGCAGCGGCGGCAGCATGCGGAGATCAGCGAGGCCCGTCGCGCCCAGGTGGGCAGCGGCGACCGGGCGGAGAAGGTCCGCACCTACAACTTCCCCCAGGATCGCCTGACTGACCA
>Ga0315286_10007069_pt1 | contig 10951 bp, 13 predicted proteins | sample YL17G10_0_MG_FD_205038 | JGI IMG/M metagenome (GOLD analysis project Ga0315286, IMG submission 205038) | Sediment microbial communities from Yellowstone Lake, YNP, Wyoming, USA - YL17G10_0 | ecosystem: Environmental > Aquatic > Freshwater > Lake > Sediment | place: USA: Wyoming | collected...
ATGCTTATTCTGAAAACTCACAAGTTTGAGTATTATGATTTAGAGTAGAAAGATTTAAATATAACTTATTGTTATATTTTATATAACTAAATATATAACTTTTTAAAAATGAAAGCTTTAACAAGAACAAGAACCATAGGAGGAAGCTTAGTTGTGACTATTCCAATCAATATTGTAAAAGAACAATCAATAAGAGAAAATGAGCTTGTGGAGATAGACGTGGAAAAGATTAAGAAAGATTTTTTTGGCAGATTTAAGGGTATTGGACCATTCACAAAAGAGGATGAGTTAGATACAGAGATTTAGGATGAAATATATTATTGATTCTTATGCCTGGATAGAATATTTAGACGGAACTATTAATGGCTTGAAGGTTAAAGAAGTTTTAATGCAAGAAGAAGCATATATCTTAATTTTAAGTATTGCAGAAGTGATCAGCAGGGCTGCGAGAACAGGCAAAAATACTGATGAGGTTTATAATGCAATCTCTTTAAATTCTAAAATTATTAATATAACACCGGAGCTATCCCGCGATGCAGGAATACTTCATGCTGAAATAAGGAAAAAAATAAAAGATTTTGGATTAATAGATGCTTTTATTTTATTAACAGCAAGAAAAATTAATGCAAAGATTATTACAGGAGACAAACATTTTAGGGGCTTTAAAGAGGCAATATTAATAAAGAATTAAAAATAATTATCTTTATGGCAGAGTATTATGATTTGGAATAGGTTTTAATAGTAGAGTTTTTCTATAATATCATCAAAAGAAGTGAAAAGAGGGGAAAATAAAAAGGGGAAAATGAAAATATCAGCATTATCATCTGGAAGCTGCGGGAATTGTTTTTATGTTAAAGAAAAAGATTCATCTGTTTTAATTGACGCAGGGTTAACTTGCAAGCAGATTGTGGAGAGATTGTCTCATATGGGAGAAAATCCTGAAAAAATAAAAGCCATATTCGTAAGCCATGAGCATATAGACCATGTCAGGGGAGTTGATGTTCTATCTCGAGAATTTGGAATTCCAATTTATGCAACAAAAGGAACCTGCAAAAATAGTTTTCTTTGCTCGCAGGAAGAATTAATTAATGAGATTAAAAATGATGAAACCCTCAGAATTGGGGGAATGGAAATTTCAGCGTTCTCAAAATCTCATGATGCAGCAGAGCCAGTATCATTCCAGATTAAGAATGGAAAGATAATTTCAATTATAACTGACATTGGATATGCTTCCAAGGAAGTCTGCGAGAGTGTTTCTGACTCTGATTTTTTAGTGATAGAGAGCAATCATGATATTCAGATGCTTGAGAATGGGCCTTATCCTTTCTTCTTGAAGAAAAGAATTTTAGGAGAGAAAGGGCATCTTTCTAATCTTCATTCTGGCTTATGTGTTTTAGAGCATGGAACAAGAAAATTAAAAAATTTAATGCTGGCTCATTTAAGCGAGATAAATAACACGCCTGAGCTGGCTTTGTCATGTTTCAGGAATTTATTGAAAGAAAGAAAGGATTTGAAGCCAAGGTTAATGCTTTCTGAGAGAAATGTTTGTTCTGGCTTGATTAGAGTTTAAATTATCGTGGGGGTAAAATAGAAAGCTTACTAATGATAATAGAAAGCTTTATAAATAAGCTTTCTATTACTATAATATGGATTTTAAAAGTATAATTAAAGAGCAAAGAGAAGAACTGGAGAACATAGAGAAAGAAGAAAAAATAATAGAAAGAACCGGATTGAATAAAAGTAAAGAATCGTTAAAATATCCAAACATATTAGCAATCCTTGGAATAAGAAGATGCGGGAAATCTATTTTTTCTTATCTTTTGGCAAAACCTCATAAATTTGCATATATTAACTTTGATGATGAGAGGCTTGCTGGGCTGAAAAGTGAAGATTTAAACAAGATTTTAGAATCTTTTTATGAACTTTATGAAAACATAGATTACATAATTTTAGATGAAATTCAAAATGTAGATAATTGGGAGTTATTTGTAAACAGATTAAGAAGGACAAAAAAGATAATTTTAACTGGAAGCAACTCAAAGTTATTATTCGGGGAATTGTCAGCTCATTTAACTGGAAGATATTTAGATATAATTTTATTTCCCTTTTCATTTAAGGAATTTCTAAACTTAAAGGGAATTAAGGAAAATAAAGTATATACTACTAAAGAAAAAGCAGAAATTATGAAGACTTTGCAGGAATACTTAGAAATAGGGGGATTTCCAGAAGCGTATAAATTTGGAAAGGGAATGATTTCAAGAATTTATGAAGATATCCTAACAAAAGATATTTTATTAAGATATAATATAACTAAAAAAGAAGAAATAAAGAAGCTTGCTAAGTATCTTATAACCAACTCTTCTGAAGAAATAACTTACAGCAAATTAGCAAGAATCTTTAATATTAAACATGTGTCTACAATATCTAATTGGATTTCATACCTTGAAAATGCATTTTTAATATTTAAATTAGAAAGATTTGATTTTAAATTGAAACAGCAATTTATAGCGCCTAAAAAAGTTTATTGTATAGATTCTGGATTAATGAACTCAATAGGATTCAAATTTTCTGAAAACAGGGGGAAAGTTATAGAAAATGAAGTTGCTCTTGAACTGCAAAGGAGAAAAGCAAAAGAAAACTCATTCGAAGTTTATTATTGGAAAGACCACCAGCAAAATGAAGTTGATTTTGTTTTAAAAAGAGACAAAAAAATAGAGAGTTTAATTCAAGTTAGTTACATAAATTCAAAAGAAGAAATAAAAGAAAGAGAAATTAATGCCTTGTTAAAAGCCAGTAAAGAGTTAAGGTGCAAGAATCTTGTAGTTATAACTTGGGATTATGAAACAGAAGAAAAATTTGAAGGAGTGAACCTTAAATTTATGCCTTTATGGAAGTGGCTGCTTGAATAAAAATGGCAAGGTGCTTGAACCGGGTGTATAACCCTTTAATACTTAATATCCGAATTGATTTGAAGCCAAGTATAGTTTTATTAAGTATTTCTCTTTAAATAAACTATGAAAAAGAAGTGGGTTATCAGTATAGTGATTCTTGTCTTGTTAGTATTTTTAATTATTTATTTAACTAAATGGTCTTTGAAAACCTATCGGAATGAGGAATATGGATTTGAATTTAAATATCCTGAATTTGACAAGAATAATGTTAAAAATGAAATATATGAAGTTCAGAAAGATAGTGATGGATTAATTGTCATGATTGCTCCGAATTATGGAATGGATGTATACAGTACAATTTTTAGTGTATCCTACAAACCTATTTCTTATGAAAAAGAAATACAGAGTATCATAGATTCTTATAAAAATAGCTCTTATGACACATTGATAAATGTAAACGATATAAAAATATCGGAACTACAGGCTAAAAAAATTGAGACAAAGGTAATAGATAATCAATCTGGTTATGTTGCCTCAGAGTCTGTTGAGTATTGTGTAAATGGCCCAAAAAATAATAATTCAATCTTTATTTTGGAGGGAGATGAGAGAATTCTTGATATTCTTAATACATTTAGATTTGTTAGTTAGGGACTATTTTTTACAAATCTGATAATATTCAGAGGAAAATGTCAGTAAGCTATTCTTAAACCTCAATCTTGGAGAAAAGATAGCTTCCAATTAAAGTTACTATAAAACCAAGAACAATCAGGACAAGGAAATCCATGCCTAAACCGAGATGAGACACGCCTGTTAAAGCTCCCCGCAAGCCATCTACTCCATATGAAAGAGGATTAAGCTGAGTGACTATTTTCAGCGCTTCTGGCAGACTATCGAGAGGGAATAAAGCTCCTGACAGGAAAAATAAAGGCATGATTATAAAATTAATTATTAAAGGAAATGCCTGCATATCTTCAAGCTTTGAAGCAACTGCTGTCCCAAATGCAGTGAAGAGCATTGCTATTAAAAACATAAATACAAAAGACAGGAGAACAGCAGGGACACTTGAAGGCCTGAATCCTAAAGCCAAGGTTATTAATAAAATTACAAGTCCTTGCAATGAGGCAACAGTTGCCCCTCCAAGTGTTCTTCCTAACATGATTTTATATCTTGAAACAGGAGCAACTAAAGTTTCTTTCAAGAAGCCGAACTGCCTATCCCATATAACTTCTATTCCATTAAACATTGCTGTGAATAATATGCTCATTGCAATTATTCCGGGAGAAAGAAAATCAACATAATTTCCTCCCCCTGCTTTCTGGAATATTGGGCCAAAGCCAAAACCCAGAGCAACAAGGAACAAGACAGGCTGGGCTAAAGAGCCAATCATCCTTGCCCTGCTTCTCCAGTATCTTTTCAGCTGCCTCAGCCACATGACATATATTGCGCCCATCTTAGTATCCTATCATTAATTTATTTAACTTGTTTTTAAATTTCTTTTTAAACCAATCCTCAAGATAAGGGTAATATTTTTTTTGTACATTTTTAGGTAATTTAAAAAAGTCGCTATAAACAATTCTTCTACAATTTTTACTTCCACATAAACATCTCATTTTCCAACTATTAATTCCATTTATTGAATAATCTGAAGTAACCTCTTCTCCTTTTTTTATATCTCTTAAGGCAATATCTTTTTTATCTTTAACAAAAGTATTGGGATTACATGAATGGTTAACAAATCTTTCGGGTTCTCCCATTATTATATAATTTCCATCTCCTGTTAGTGTTGTATGATCTTGCTCATCTTTTGGAAGAGTTTTCATCTCGTCTTCAGATATAATCTTTTTAGGATGCCAAACAGTTACTTTTTCTCCCTCTTTTATATTTCTGGAGGCAAAAACCCCCAAACCCTTATTTTTAGTCTTTTTAATTATTACTTTTCCCATTATCTCATCCCCCTTGCCCTGCGATGTATTCTCATTCTGTCTTTTGCTGTTGCTTCTTCTTCTCTTATTTTTTTCCCTGTTAGTTTGAGAAAAGCATCTTCCAGTGTTTTTGAATTAGTTTTCTTCTTCAACTCAGCAGGAGTTCCGATTGCTACAATTTTTCCATTGTCAATTACTGCAACTCTGTCAGAGATTTTTTCAGCTTCTTCCATATAGTGAGTGGTGAGAAAAACAGTCATATTTTCTTTTTTATTTAATTCTTTTATATACTTCCATAGAAAGTTTCTTGTCTGTGGGTCGAGTCCTATTGTCGGCTCATCAAGAAAGAGGATTTTAGGATGATGCACAAGCCCTCGGGCAATTTCCAACCTTCTTTTCATCCCGCCTGAAAAAACTTTGACTTGCTCATTTCTTCTTTCCCACAATCCTACAAATTTCAACAAGTGTTCTATTCTTGTTTTTCTAAGCTGTTTCTTGACATCATAGAGAACAGCGTGGAATTCCATATTTTCATAGGCAGTCAGCTCGTCGTCCAAAGCAGGGTCCTGGAAAACTATGCCAAAAGAGTGTCTTGCGCTGTCTTTTTCATGAACAGGATCAAAGCCATTTACAAGCATTTTTCCTGATGTTGGATGAAGGAGAGTTGTCAGCATTTTTATTGTCGTTGTCTTCCCTGCCCCGTTTGGGCCAAGAAAGGAGAAAATCTCTCCCTTTTCAACTGAAAAAGAGATATTATCCACTGCTACAAGTTCATGAAACTTTTTCACAAGATTTTTTACCTGGATTATTTCTTCCATCTTGAGTATAGGAGAAATCGATTTAAAAAGTTAAGTGGTCTGAAAATTAATCTTCTGTTGATATGTACTAAAAATGAGATATGCTTATTTTTTATTGATAGTTTAATCTCCAAAGTTAATAATAAATCTATATTATAAATTAATTGTTTACTGAATATTATTTTATTTGTCACATTGATTAAAGTATTAAAATATTTTTGTATTATTAAAGATGTTACTATAATCAACCTATATTTATGTTTATTCCAACACAACTCGATCCTGAATTTGTTAATATGTTTTATTTAGCCTCATTCAAAGCGAGGACACCTAAACTGGTTCATTCAAGAACGAAGAGAAAGGTTTCCTTCGCTTAATCTTCCCTTATTCCAAAATTGCTTTTATTCTTCTCACTCCCGCAGCAACACTTTCTTCCTTGATTATCTTGAATCTTCCCAATTCTCCTGTATTCTTGACATGCGGGCCAGAGCAAATTTCCCGCGAGAAATTTGCAATGCTATAAACAAAAACCTTCTCGAGGTTTTTGTATTTGTCCTCGAAAACTCCCTCTGCCCCTGACTTTTTTGCCTGCTCTGGAGTCAGCTCTTCTTTCTTAACTGGAATTTTTTTCTTAATCTGCTGGTTTACTAAATCTTCTATCTTCTTTATTTCTTCTTCTGTCAGTTTTCTTGGAAATGAGAAGTCAAATCTCAATCTTTCTTGCGTGATATTTGAGCCTCTCTGATGAACATCTTTTCCTAAAACTTTTTTCAGTGCAGCCAGTAGAAGGTGGGCTGAAGTGTGCAGTTTTGTTGTTGCTTCACTGTTATCAGCTAATCCTGACTTGAATATGCCAGCTGATGCTGTTTTGCTTAGTTCCTGATGTTTTTCACTTTCTGCCTTGCATCCCTCAAGGTCTAGTTTGACATTCTTTTCTTTTGCCAGTTCACAGGTCATCTCAACTGGGAAACCGTAACTTTGATAGAGAAGGAAAGCGTCTTTTCCTGAAATTTCTTTATTGTTCTTTATTAATCTATTAAAACTACTCATTCCTTGCTCTAGTGTTTTTGAGAATTTGATTTCTTCTTTTTCCAGCTCTTGAAGAATTATTTTTTTGTTTTTCAAAATAGGATAATCTGAGTAGATGTCAAAGACAGGGTAAGCTATGCTAATTATTGATTTTATTCCCAACTCGCGGGAATATCTTACTGCTCTTCTTATTAACCTTCTGAGAACATAACCTCTCTCCTTATTGCTTGGCTGGATTTTTTCTGCTAGAATGAAAACAGAGGCTTTGATGTGGTCTGCAATAATTCTCATTGCCTGCGTTGTTCCTTTATCCTTTCCATATTTCTTCCTGCTTAATTTTTCAATTTCTTTTATTATCGGGAGAAAGCATTCTGTGAGATAATTATCTTGCAAGTTGCTTAAAACAGCGAGAGTTCTTTCAACACCCATTCCTGTGTCTACATTTTTTTGTTTTGCTGAGAGGTATACTGTTGCATTATCTTCTATAAACTCCTTAACCTTATTATTATCTACATAAATTTCTGAAGAGATACTTAATTTCTTAGCAGAAATCACATTTTCTTTAGCATGGTCAAAGTAAATTAATTCTTTTGAAGATAAATTATACTTGTTTATTAATTTCTTAAAAAATTCGGGGCTTTCTTTTGTTATTTTATTTTCTTCTAATGAAAAAACTTCAAATCCATACTTCCTTGCTATTTCTTCTGCTTTCTTTTTATTTCCATCAACTACCAAAATCTTTTTATTACTTAATGAAGTTAAATAATTTGAGAGTTCTTCATTAACTTGGAAGTCTTTATCATATAAACAAAACATTCCGTCTACAAGTATTGTTTTTTGCACCTTTACATACTGCATGAAAACGTCATTCCAGATTTCAATTTTATTGACAAACATTTCTGTATCTGGGCCGCAAGGTCCTGTCAATCCAGCTGGACCCCACCAGTTTTCATCTTTTCCCAGGAAAGATATTCGTTCTTTTGGAATTCCTAGAGAAAGCCAGATTTCAGCTGACTCATTATCTTTTGGAGCGTCTTTGTCTCCTGCGAAACACGATATTGAAATATCTTCTTTTTTTATTTTTAATTTTTTTGTCAGAAATTCGAAACTGTACTCGATTGCTTCTTTTTTCCAGTAATCTCCCAGACTCCAGTTGCCTAACATTTCAAAAAAAGTGTGATGAACTTCATCTCCAACTTCATCTATATCTCCGGTCCTGATGCATTTCTGGACATTTACAAGCCTCTTTCCTTGGGGATGAGGCTGTCCGAGAAGGAATGGAACAAGAGGATGCATGCCTGCTGTGGTGAATAAAACTGTAGGATCAATCTCTGGAATTAATGGTGAATTAGGAATTTCTTTATGGTTCTTGCTTTTGAAGAATTCTATGTATTCTGAGATGAGTTTTTTTCTTGTCCAATTTCCCATAAACTAAGGAGAATTAATATGTTTAAAATACTTTTGATTTGATGTTGCAGCTTTTTGAATTAAAATGCCTTCAAAATATGATAACTTTTATTAATGTCAGAAAAATAAACAAATTTATTAAAATATCATCCTTAGGTTTAGGAGTTAATAGAAGATTAATAATTCTATTCTATAGATTATCACAGGTAGAAACTAAAGAAAATTAAATTATTTCCTTATTCTAAAATAAATCCAACTTTATTAATAACCCTAACACAAGATGATTCGTGTGCTATTATTCATAGGTTTTAGTTAGATAATATCTTGCTTGATGTATAAAAGTTTAAAATTCTGCATAAAAATAACTAATATCAACAATTAAATTGAGGTTTTGTTTACTTAATAATAGCAAGTTGTGAAAAATATTATTTATTGTTATACCCTGTAGCTTGCTGTAGGGTGAAAGCTAAGGAAAACCAAATTAACTTTATGTTCTTCTGATAATATAACATTACTAATCAATAATAATTCTATATACAAAACAATTTGAGATGATGGTTTAATAATTATTTAGGGATTTGGATGCTTTTCAGATTGTTGTATGAAGAAGTTTGCTTATTGAATGCTGTTATGTTTGCTATCTTTCCAGCCTATCCAACTTGTCCCTTATCTCTTTTAATTCTGCTTCAAGAGATTGGTTTTTAGTTAGTTCAGACTTGTCAAGCTTCTCTTTTTGCAGCCCGATTTCTTTTGCAGCTTGACTATCTATTTCAGGCATTTCCCTCAATAAAGAATTTATCTTGATGATTTCGTGTCTTACAGCACTCTTGAGAGTTATCTTCCTTGAGATTTCTAATTTTCTCAGCCGCTTATATGCGCCTATTTTTTTAATAAGAGTCAGAATATCTATTTGAGAGGAGAGAGTTTCTTTTTTGCCTCTTATTGCCTCTTCATGGGTGAATTTTACATAGGGCAGAGACATTTTAGTCCAGTTTGCTGAAAACACCCCTATCGATACTTTCAAGCTTCTCTTTTATATTAAGAATCTCTCTTTCCCACTCCCCAAGCTCCTGGTCTTCATTTAATCGTATTTTTTTTATTTCTTCCAGATAGGATTCAATTTCAACGAGCTGTCTTTTTATTTCGCTGAAATTTTTTACAGCATTCTGGAATTTATCAAGACGGACAAAAACTGGCTCTGATTTCTCGCTGCTTGGTTGAAATTTTGGAGCAAATGAGGGCATAACTGGATGTACTCTTTGGTTTGCCCTCATCTCTCTGACTGCTTCCTCTTTTCGCCGGGAATCTGCTGATTCCCGAACTCTATCAGAACTTTCAATTCTGAAGTGCCCAGAAGGTATTTCTCGAGTATAAGGCTTGATTTTTTCTTTTGAGATTTCAGACTTAAATGCCTGCTGGTCTATTCTTTTAACCGGCTCAGGACTAGGCAGGGGGGGAAGAGGGAAGTTTTCTTCTAATACAGGAGGTTCAGGCAGTTCTGGAAGACCTTCATTTATCTCTTCTTTTTTTCCGCTTTTAGATGTTTCTGAGAGTTCAGGAAGAGGAGGCAATTCAGGCAGTTCTGGAAGACCTTCATTTATCTCTTCTTTTTTCTTAAACCACATATCAGTTTAATCAAAAAATTATTTAAATAGGTTTGCTTAAATTATATAGTAGTAACTAAGAAAAACGAAAAGTATTTAATAAAGAGCCCTTTTTAGCAGTATATATGCAGATAAAACTTCTTTCAGAAATTATAGGAAATATTGTAGGAAAACAGGGAGCTGAGATAGTTGGCATTCTTGAAGGGAAGAAAAATCTCAATGAATTCTTGATAGCCAAAAAGCTGAAATTGACTATTAACCAGACAAGAAATATATTGTATAAGCTTTCAGATGCTGGATTAGTCAGCTTCACAAGGAAAAAGGACAAGAGAAGAGGGTGGTATACTTATTTTTGGACTCTTAATTCAGAAAAGTCTTTGGAACTGCTTGAGGCAAATGTGAAAAATGAAGTTGAAAGCTTAAAGAACCAGCTTAAAAACAGGGAAATCAAGAGATATTATGTCTGCAATACCTGCAAGACTGAAGTAAATGAAGAAACTGCCCTTGTCCATAATTTTATATGCTCTGAATGTGGGGAGGTTTTTGCCTTGCAGGAAGATAAGAAGATTTTAGCTGATTTAACTTCCAAAATAAATAGATTAACCAATGGCTTGATTGGAATTCAGCATGAGCTTTCATTGATAAGGGAAAAGCAAACCAAGAAAAAGGCAAGGGACGAATCTAAGATAAAAAAGAAACCTAAAGGAAAAAAAGCGAAAAAGAAAGCGAGAAAGAAATCTAAAAGAAAGAAAATCAGAAAAAAGAAAGCGAGAAAAAAGAATTCTAAGAAAAAGAAAGCGAAAAAGAAAATTTAAAACTAAAATGAGTTCTAATTCAAATTTTAAGAGAGGCATGAAGAGGGGCAGAAGAAGTTTTCTCAGCATTATCTTGTCAGGCATGCTGAAAAATATAAGCATCACAACCTGGTTAATTGCAGTCAATACTTTCTTTTTTGTTGTCAGCTTGTTTTTAGGCAATTTCACAAATTATCTGGCTTTGCAGCCCAGAGCATTATTTGAAAATTATTATGCCTGGACTTTGATTACCAGCATGTTTATGCACGCGGGTGTTGCTCATCTATTCTTTAATATGTTCTCTCTTTACTTTATTGGAGGATTTGTTGAAAAAATAATAGGAAGAAAAAGATTTCTCTGGTTTTACATAATCTCTGGAATATTTGCGGGATTGTTTTTCTCTGTTTTATCTTATTTCTTTGGCTATGGAATAGGCGCGAAGATATTTGGCAGTCCTGATTTGCTCGCTGTGGGGGCTTCTGGTGCAATCTTCGGCTTGCTTGGGCT
>Ga0315286_10007071_pt1 | contig 10948 bp, 12 predicted proteins | sample YL17G10_0_MG_FD_205038 | JGI IMG/M metagenome (GOLD analysis project Ga0315286, IMG submission 205038) | Sediment microbial communities from Yellowstone Lake, YNP, Wyoming, USA - YL17G10_0 | ecosystem: Environmental > Aquatic > Freshwater > Lake > Sediment | place: USA: Wyoming | collected...
AACAACGCCCGCGAGTCGGTCGTGCTGTGGACTACGCGCACTCTTTTTCCGAGTTCTTTGGATAGTGCTTGAGCTGTTTTGCCGCCTCTGCCAACCAAGTGGCTTACGTCCGACGAAGTGAGGATTACGGCCATTCTTCCCAAGTCAAGCGCGCGGTCGAACTGGACTTTCTGTAAAGCGAATTTTTCCTTGTACTTGGAAAGCAGGTGGGCGACTTGCACGTCTAGTTCGGTGATTCTGCCGTCGGCTAGTTTTGCTTGGCAGCCGCTGCACAAGTAGTTGGTGGCCGCGCAGAGTTCGCAGACTGGAGTTTGCATGACCGCCTTTTGTCGGTGCGCGAATTTATTGCTTTGCCACGGTGATGTGTATGGTCGAGACTTTGCTTGGCCGTCCGCTTTCGTCCGTGAACGACTCGGTTCCGAGTTCGACGTTTTCGACGCGCATTTCGGGAAAGAACCTGCTTTTCGCGATTTGAGTCACGTCGACGGCTCGGCTTATGCTTTGGCCCCTGGCTTTTACGTTGACTTGTTCGTGGCCTTGGTTGAACTGCGTTACCACTGCTAGGACGTAGTTCATGACGTTTTTTCGGCCTATGTAGACCGTGTTTTCACTGGCTCCCAGGCTTTTTTCTGGTTCCGTTTTGCTGTCACCTCGTGTGCCTCCCCCAAGGCGGCAGCAACTTCTATGCAAACGGCCGGGCGGGCCGTTCAACCTATGGTGATTGCTTTCACTGGACAGTTTACTTCGCAAGCGTGGCACTGGATGCAGTCGTCTTCAGCGCCTGGTTTTACGTTGGTCTTACCGTTTTTGAGTTCGTATATGCTCACTGGGCAGACTTTGACGCAGACTCCGCAGCCCGTGCACTTGTCCAAGTCCACTGTAATTACTCCTTTTGACAAAATGTTTGCCAGTCTATATCACCGTTGGTTTGCTTTTTTCCACGTTTTTTTTCCTTGGGGCTTGGTTTCAGTATTTATTGATTCAACGCTATTAAAACGATATCCCGCTCGTCAATCGTCGAATTCATTCATTGTTTTGCCTTCCAGGACTCCTTCCTGGATTCTTCGGATCGCTTCACCGCCTTTCGGCTTGCCGTCGTAGTCCAGCGCTGCAAAGGCGACTGTCGTGCCTCCGTCGATTCCAACTATTATTCAAAACCGCCTACAAGTAGGTTTTAGGTAAAAAAAACAAAAAAGGAAGGGGGGTTTATCCCTTTCTTCCCGTCAGGTAGAGAATCGTTTGGTAGAGGAGCGTCTTGGAGCCGGTTGCGGTTGCGGGGTCGAACGCGAAGTACAATACTTTTCCCAGCGAGAGGCCGCGGCTTTCAACCATTCCGATCCAGACCTTGCCTTCGCCGGTGTCGATTCCGGCTAGGACTTCGCCAGTCGGCGACACTTCCACGATTTCTCCCGAGAAGTCGTAGTAGCCGCTCTGGCCGGGGGTGGTTGTTCCCGAGAAGATCGGGTGCTCGAAGTCGTAGACCTCAAGGCGTCCTTGCGTGAAGGTCTTTCTCAGTTTTCCGATTTCGACGGGCATTACGTCGGCGAGCGTGTGTATTCCGATTTTCCAGCCGAACACGGTCGAGTCTTCCGGCACTCTCGTGCAGGCGTCTCCGATTACGATGAGTTTTCCGCCTGCCTTTACGCGGTCGGCGATTTTTTCTCGCGCGGCGTAACTGCAGGTTCTCTGGTTTTCCAGGATGATTATGTCGTACTTTGAGAGCGTGGTGACTCTTGCGATTATTTCGGGATCCATTTCAATGAACGTCACGCCCTTGAGCGCAAACTCTTCGCCGGCGAGAAGGTCGTTCATCTGCGGACTCAAGTGTCCTATTACCAGGATCTTGGTCTGCTTTTGGGAAATCAGTTGGCCGACTACGGGTACTCCGCTCAAGTCAACCAAACCGAATTTTCCGGCAATGAATACCGCTAGGATAAGTAGGAGGATTATGGGAATCGCGCCTTCAGCGCCGCCCTTCTGTCCACGCTTCAAAACACATCACCGTGAAAGACTTTTCAGTTCTTTTCTTTATAAACATTGTGCGCAAAAGGGGGTTATAAACCCTTTGCGCTGCCTAGCAGCTTACGAGGAAGTCCACCATGTTCGTGAGCAAGCCGGTCGGCTGTATTGATTCCGTGATTTCTTCCGGCGGGAACGAAACGTAGACTATCCTTCCGACGTACTTCGAGTCTATTACCGCGGGGTACTCGTGTCCGCCGTAATCAAGTATGGCCGACTTGGTTACGGTTGCCGCGCCGACCTTGTTTTCGTTAACTACCGCGAAGGGCATTGAATTCAAGTCAAGTTCCTGTATCACTGCCTGAACAAGCGGGTTGCTTCTGTCAACTACTTTTAGTACGACGCCGGACGTGTCGTTTTCAGTTCGCAGGTAAGTGACTCCTAAGTAGTATTCCCCGATTTCGCCGAATCCGGTTGTCTTCCTGCTCTGGTTCAACAGCCGCTCGTAGTAGCCGGGGTTGGACTCGTTTTTAATCAACGCGGCTGAAAGGTCTTCTTCGCTCAGGTAGTAATCGCTTCCTGCGTCGCCGATCCAGATGATGCTGCCTCCGCCGTCCATGTAGCTCTTTAGTGCTTCGGCTTGCGTGAAAGTAATTCGTTTCATGTGCTCGACTATCACGAGCTCGTAGTTCTTCAGCACTCCCGAACTCAAGCGGCTTACGTGCAGCTGCTCCGGCGGCGCCGAAACCCTGAAGCGGGACAGTTGGTTAGCCAGCTTTTCGTAGTCGCCGAGTCCGTCGTCGCCGTGTAACATCATTATCCGCGACTGCTGCTGTTCTACGACGCCGCAGTAGAATCCCTTCCATCCCGGAATGTCGCGGGTGTGGATGAACTTGAATTTGGTGAGTACGACGAGCAGCACCAGGACTAGGGCGATGAATACGATTATCTTGATCAGCGTCTCCTGCGGACTCTCTCGTTTGGCAGGCTGTTGATAGGGCGGGTAGGCCATTGTTCTTCAAAGTGTTTTAGCGTCGGGCAACTTTTAAATATGCGCCGCCCAAACTATTACTGGGTTTTTTCAATGAGTGACAAAATAAGCGCTCCTTCGAGTTCGACTGGACTGATGCGTTTCTACGACGTCAGCGCAAGCAACATCCAACTTGGTCCTAAAGTGATTGTCGTAGCCGCGGCAGTGTTCATAGTTGCTGAAATCTTCCTGAAAGCAATCGGCTTGTGAAAAACTCAAAGCAGCCGCGCAGCGTTTTCCCGCTCCAGGCAGCGCTGCAACTCTTCGTCGGGGCTTCCCCACTGTAGCACGACTCGGTTGGCTATTCCCTTTGGCGCCAGCGTCATGCTCAGCTGCTCGGCTTTGTTGCGCAGCGCCTCTATTTTCTTGTCGGCGTCGCCGGCGAGTCCTTTGGAATCCAGTACCACTAGAATGACGAGTTCTTCTCCCGAGTAGCTTTCCGCCTGGAAAGTGTCTTCTTCTCCGCTGGAAATCAGGAAAACGTGTTTCACTTGGCTTCACAAAACAAACTGAATCCGCTTGAATAAAAACGGGCGCTACTTCACTGCGACGAAGTAACCGCGTTTTTTCTCCAGCACGTCTCCGTCTTCCTTAAGCACCTGGAGGACGGCGTTGCAGGCATTTTCGTCGCATGAAGCGGCCTGCGCCAGCTGCGCGGGAGTAAGCGGTTCCTTGCCGGACAGGGCGGCGCCGAACTTCTGTGACATCGCCTTCAGAAAGAGTGTGGAAACTACGTAAAACTTTTTGTCAAAGCCCCGCACGCCGCGCACCAGGCCTGCCTTGATTTCCTGCTCCAGTGCTTTAGACAAGTTCTTTGCGTCCGCCTCGTTTTCTACGATGAAAAAGCCTTTTCTTTCAATCAATTCAAACGGGGTAACTGGCTTTACGGCGGGCTTTGAAGGAATTGGAGTCTGCTTTTGCTCAACGGGCGCGGCCGAAGGCGGACTGACTGTCTTTACGCACATTGAAGCGAAGACGCTGCGCTTTGCCTGGTCGGCGAGCTTGGCTTTGCCGATCAATACGAAGGCGCCGTGTTCGACTTCGAAGAACTCGTACTCGTCGTTTTCCTGGACTCCCGAGTTCTTGCGCAACGGCTCCGGTAATACAATCGCAAGGCTGTCGCCGTGCTTGAAAAAACGCATTAGCCTCCCACCGCAGACAATAACGGCGGCGCGGGATTAAAACCGTTTGCTTGCCTACTTCGCCAAGCCGACCAAGAGGGAGGCAAGCGCGGCGAACAACAGCAGGACGACGAGGAAGAAAACAATCGCCGCCGGCAGGATTACTGCCGCGAAGGCGCGCAGGACGCTGAAGCCGTGCGCTTCCTTCACCGCAAGCACGTGCAAGTAAAACGCGTAAATGCTCAGCGCAAGAGACGCGAGCGCTCCTAGGAAGGGAATCAGCCCGAGAAGCATTCCGATGAAGCCGAGGAACGCCGCCGGAAAAACGATTAACGACGACAAGTAATACTGTTGAGCGAACGAACCCCTCCCGCCGAGAAGTCTGGCGAAAAGAAACAAAATTCCTTCGCCGACGAGCGAAGCCACTACGATTACGGCTAAGCAAACGAGGGGCAAAACCACTATTGCGGACAAGCCGAGACCCAACAGCGGCGCGCCTGCGTGGAAAAACGTTGAAAACAAGGTTGCAGCCAATGCGATTACGGCGCCCAGTGGAATGCCGATTACCAGTCCAATGATTGCGTAAGGAACAACGCCTTTGGCTATTGCCGCGTTTTTCTTTTCCGACGCAAGCGCTTCCTCGGGCTTGGTCAAAACAGTAAGTATTCTCATTGTTTCAATCACTTTTTTCAACTACTTTGCCGCCCGGCTTTTCCTCGCAGAAAATCCTTGCCTGGAACTTGCTTATTTTCACCACCGGCTTTCCTTCGACTTCCTCCAGCCAGTAGTCGGGCGAAAGTCCTGCCTTCTGGCACAGGCACGCGAGAAATTCTTCCGGACCAAAGTGTTGCTCTGGCGCGACTTGAGGAAGCAGCAGTCCGGAGAACGGCCCGTGCTGGATTATCAGCCCGTCTTTCCCAATTTCAACGTGCTTTGGAAAATCTTTAGCGCGGGCTACCTTGATTTCCTGCGCTTCAGTCAAAACGCTTACTTCAATTGCCGTGCCTGAAAGTTCTTCGAGTAAAAGGGGAGGAAAACGGGGGTCTCCGATTGCCGCGCTTACAGCGCATTCTGCAACCGCTTTGTCAACTGCTTTGACGGCAAAAGGATAGCCTATGCAGCCCCTCAGGCTTTTCGAGGGATGGCTTTCGAGCGTTACGAATGCGCCGCCTCTCTCGAACTTTTCCTTGCCCAAGTCCTTTTCACGCATGGCGTCGACTTGCTGCTGGGAAAGCGGCTTTCGTTCCTTCAAATAGTGCTCTATTGAAGCGCGAGCCAGGCGCACCAGGAAAGTTCCGTGCTCCAAGTCCATGAAATGCTTAAAAAACCCTTGATTTTAATTGCTTGTCATGAGGCAATTCCTCGCGGCGTTTACCGCGCTAGCCCTGTGTTTTTCAATTGCTTCCGCAACCGAGTTTTCCGAGTATTCTTACTTGATTCCCTCAGACGTTTTCCTTGATTCGGCAAAGCCTCTGGTTGCGGGAAGTTCTTGCGCGGCGTTCGACGGCGCCGACGTGCAACTCGCACGGGGTTCGGTTGCCGAGGAAAAAGACTTTACTCAATCGCTTAACGCCGCTTCGACTGCAAAGGAAAGGCTTGCGCTTGCTTCGGGCTCCGCGAAAATACAGAAAGCCGTTTCTCCGCTGGGCATTCCCGACGTTGGCTACCGAATCCAGTCGTGGCTGTGCTTCAGCTACGCCGTCGAAGCGCTGCGCGCCGCCTCGCTTTCGTGCGACTTGGGCTTGGCGGTGGTGGACGAACGCCTTGCAGACTTGGAGAAAGCAACCGGTTCGGGCTACTCCGGAGCGGCGACGGGGGTCATGGCGGAAGCCACGGAAGCGCGTCAGTCAATTGCCGAAGGAAAAAGCTCTTCAGAAGGCTTTGCCTACTCTTTTCTCGCCGCGGCCAGAACGGCAAACGCGAGCTGGTCGTCGTTTTCTTCGGCTCCCAGCGCTCCTGCTTTCGTAGCCGCGTTAAACGCGTTCGTTTCAAGCAAGTCGTTGTTGCGCGAGGAAATGCTGTTGGCCAAGAAATGCCGCGACGCGCTGGACTCGCTGCAGGCAGAGAGGGATTCTTTGGCTGTCGAAGCCGAGCGGGCGCTGTCGCTCGCCGAATTCAAGCAAAAGCAACTAGATTCGCAAAAACTTTTTCTCATCACCGGAACCGAAGTCGCGCTGGCGGGCTCTGCGGTCTCTTCAGCAGAGTCGGCCGAAGGCTCGCTAGACTTTTACGACGCAGTCCAGGAAGCAAGCGAGTTGCTCAGGCAGGGCCGGGAACTGCAGTCGGAAGCCAGCTCTCTTTCCTCGTCCAAGCGGACGGGATACTTGGGCAACGCCATTTCCATGCTGCGCGAAGCCTCTTCAACCGCCGGCAGCGCGGCAAGCAAACTCGAGTGGGTCGATTCCGAGTCTGCTGGCGTCGAGGCTGCGCTGCGCAACTCAGTTCTCTCGCGCCAGAACGAAGCAAACCGGCTCATTTCTTCGCAGATGACGGCGAATCCGTTGGCCGCGGGAAATGCGCAGGCGTTGCTTGACGCGGAAATGCGGGACTTCGTGCAAGCGCTTCCGAGGACGAGGGGAGAACGAACCGCTTTTTACGCGCGCGAGCTGACGCGGCTGCAGGAAATAGTCGAACAAGCCTCTTCCTCGTCGTCGGTTGACGCAATAAAAGACCGCGTGCGCGCCGACGCAAACGAATTGAACCAGCTGATGGAAAGCGCGGCGGATGACGGAGTTGACTCTTCTTTCGCGCGCGAGAGGCTCGCCCGCGTTTCGGCTGCCTTGGAAGGAATTCCTTCCACCGAAGGGAGTTCGGCGGCGCTTTACTATTTGCGAGACGAGTTAAACGCCGCTCGCGATGACGTCGTTGCAACTGCGTTGGAGCAGTATGGCTACTTGGAAGGGGAGTGGCCGAGGCTCTTGGAAGCCGCTGACTTCCTCTCGTCTTCCGACAGGAGGAAAGTGGCCGAGTACGAGCGGTTTTTCGCAGGCGGTTCGCTTGACGTCGAAGCAGCTGCGGGCAAACTCGGCGAAATAAGGGACTTCGTCGACCGCGCCCTCGCCGATGTTGACGCGCGTGCGCCGTCCATTCTGAAGCAGGAGTTCGAGCGCACTGGCGTTGCAAACGTTTCTCTGGGAACCGTGCCGTTGGACGGCGAATCGAAGGGACTGGCTGAAATCATGTTGCGTAACGACTTGAGCCTCTCATACGACGGCGCGGTGGAAGTTGCGCTGCCGCAACTGGCTTTGTTGGAGAAAGCGGCTTACGTAATGGTTTTGAACAAGAGCGTCGAACTCGACGTTTCCGGAGGCAAGCTGTTCATCAAAGGAATCAAGGCAGGCGGCGAGTACCGCGCGTTGGTGGAGTTCGGAGGCGTTTTCTGCAGGACATCCGTTGTCCGCGAGTCAACTGTTTGGGCAACTGAATCGGCTGCGGAAAAGAAGATGGTTGTTGACTTCGAGTGCGACGCGGACGCGACGGTTTACTTTGAAAAAAACGTCGGCTGCCGCGTTGCAAAGGCATTCGGCGAAAAAGGAGTTTCTGCTTCAGCTTCGGGAGAAACGGTTTCGGCGACTGCGGAGGCAGCGCAGGGAAAGAACTCGGTTGAACTGCATTACTGGGTTGCAAACCCGATTCAGGTAGGGCGGAGCGTTTCCTCCTCGTCGGACGAAGTGGTTTTGGAATATTCTCTTCACTCGCTGGTTTCGCTGGACAACGCGGTTGTTTCGCTCGCCGAAGAACTGTCGTGCGCTTCGCCGCCGCAGGACGGCGGCGTAAGCGTGTTCTCCGACTTGAAGCAAAAACACTGGATTGCAGGAAGCGCTGTTGCACTCGAGTTTTCGGGCGACTTGGCCGCGGGCGAGACCAAGACCGCGCGCGTTTCAATAAAATGCGTTTCACAGGCGGCGCCGTTGCCTTTGACTGAATACGGCGAAAACTTTTCTTCAACTGAAGAACAGGCTGTTCAGGAGTTGGAGCCGGTTGTTCCCGCCATTGCGTCCGATTTGTCGGAGAAAAAGGCGTTGTTGGAAGAATATTCGTCTGCCAGAGACGCTGCCGAGGCCGCGTTGACTTCGTTCGAAAAAGCGTTTTCAGTCGGCGAGGGCTTGAAGAAAAAGAAGACTTCTGCCGAGGAAAGCGGGTTACTTGCCAAAAAGCGCGTTGAAACCGCGTTGAAGGCATTGGACGGAGTGTGGGCCGGCTCGCAGGAAAACCAGTCTGTTCTGGGGACTTATTCCTTGAATTACTTGCGCGCGCGGCTCCAGGATTTGGATGACGCAAGGAAGGCCGTCGAGTCCGCGGTTGATTCCGCGCGTGAAACGGCGTCTCAGGCGATTTCGATTGCCGAAGCAAGGCAAACGCAGTTCGGGTCGCAGCAAACCGCCGGGGCCGTTGACGCCGCGAAGAAAGACTTCGAGAATGGAATGTTTTTGAGCGCGTGGCTGCGGGCGCAGGCGGCGAGCGAGGCCTTGCAGGGGCCTGCCGGCGTTTCGTCGCAGACGGGCTTGGCTTCGGCTGGAAACGACTTTTGGCTGCTCGGAGTAGCGGGCCTGGGGCTTATTGCTGCGCTGGCGTGGGTTTTCTGGGGCCGCGGCGGAAAGGAATTAAAGGAACTTTAATAGGCGTACTTTGAAGTAAATTCTTCAACCCATCGGCAAGCCACTGGGTTCTTGCTTTTAAAGTCCGGTTAGAGTCAGTTTTTCATGTTGAGAACTTTCAAGTTTCGTCTATATCCCAGCAAAGCGCAAAGCATCATATTTGAACAGACGCTTGAAACGTGCCGAGTCCTTTACAACAATGCGCTTGAAGAGCGTAAGAACGCGTGGGAAAACGAGCGGAAGAGCACGAGTTATCGCGAACAGCAAAATAATTTGCCTAAGCTTAAGTCGAACAAGCCTAGTTTACAGTCGGTTCACTCGCAAGTGTTGCAAGACGTGCTGCATCGCTTAGACAAGGCGTTTCATAACTTCTTTAGGCGCGTGAAAGCAGGCGAGAAGCCAGGCCATCCTCGTTTCAAAGCAGTAAATCGTTTTGATAGTTTTACTTATCCGCAGTTCGGCAACGGCGCTAAGTTTCGTGACAGGAAACTTTGGTTGTCAAAAGTTGGCGAAGTGAACATTAAGCTGCATCGTGGCGGGCCGTTCAATGGCTGGATTAAGAATTGTACTATCCGACGTGATGTTGACAGGTGGTTCGTATGCTTTACCGTTGAGTTACCGGACACAAAACTAGGAAAACGAGAAATCAAAACTGCGGTTGGAGTAGACTTAGGCGTGACTAACTTAGTTGCCTTGAGCACTGGCGAGTTAATAGAGAACCCGCGTTGGCTAAAGCATAGTGAGGAGAGGCTTGCTGTTGCGCAGCGTTGGCTTTCACGCAAGGAAGGTTCTAAAAATCGTGAAAAACAACGTCTGAAGGTAGCGCGTTTGCATCGTAAGATTCGCTGCCAACGCGCTGATTTTTTTCACAAGTTGAGTAGAAAACTTGTTGATTCCTATGATTTGATTGTTTTTGAGAAATTGAATATTGCTAAAATGATTCAAAATAGTTACGCGGCAAAGTGTATTGTTGACGCGGCTTGGCGTCAGTTGATTTTGTTTACGCAGTACAAAGCGGAGGAAGCTGGTGCTGTCGTGCAGTTCGTAGATGCGGCGAATACGTCTCAGCAATGCAGTTCGTGCAGTACCTTGGTACCAAAGGACCTATCCGAACGCTTACACGCTTGTCCCGCTTGTGGGCTAGTGCTCAACCGAGATTTAAATGCCGCCAAAAACATTTTAATGAGGAACACCGTTGGACTAACGGGAAGAGCCTGTGGAAGCGCTGCGTTAGCGGGCTGTTGAAGCAGGAATCTCCAGTTATACTAGGAGAAAGTCACAGGAACTCTGATTTCTTGTTCTTGCGAGTTGATTTTGCGTGAATTTGGTGAAAAAACCCCCTGGCTTCTGGGACTTGTTCAAGCCCAAGCCGCGCAGGCCCGTTCATGAATTGAAGTGGAAGATTTCCGAAATGCGTTTGACCGCGCCAGTCGAAGACTCGGCGTCGGTAATCGCTGTTTTGAAGAAGCACGCGAAGTTCGTGGGCGGCGGCGAGTTCGTCGACGCGGTTCACGTGAAGGAATTCGGGGAAAACGTTTTCGCGTACTTTTTCGTGCGAACAGACAAGAAGACCGAGCAGGAGACGCTGTTGTTCGACGGCTACCTGCTTCAAGAGGACGAGAGGCTGGGCGTCGACGTGGCGAGCGCGTATTCGATGATGCAGAACCTCGAAAAGCTGGGGTACAAGGAAGAGTTTTCCCGCGAGTTCACGCTCTGGAAGTTTTTCTACATCGGATTGACTGTAAACGTCTTGGACATCACCGACTTCGGCGTCTTCGTGGAAGTGTCTTTGCCCGCCACCAAGTTCGTGAAGTCCAGGGACTTGAACGAAAAGACTGCCTTCAAGCTGTTCGAGAAATTGGGCGTGAAAAAAGACGACGTCATTCCGACTGACGTCGCAACGCTTCAATTGGTTTCCCTGCGTTCTCAGCAGGAGAAAAAATAGGGCGGAAAACCGAAGTTATTCTTCTTCTTCCTCGGTCCAGTCTTCTTCGTCTTCCTCTTCTTCCCAGGGCTCTTCCTCGTCCTCGGGAACGTTAGGCTTTTTCTTGGCCATTGTAGTGCTTTCACCTCAGTAAACTTACGCGAGTGTTGTGCGTCTTTTACGCTTGAGGGTTTTTAAAGCCTTTCCTTAAGAAGGAAAGCCAGTTTCTTGTCGTGAAGCATGTGGCTCCAGTCGACCCGGTCGCTGTTTGTAATTTTTTTTCTAGAAAGCAGTTACATATCAGAAAACCGTTTCG
>Ga0315286_10007072_pt1 | contig 10948 bp, 9 predicted proteins | sample YL17G10_0_MG_FD_205038 | JGI IMG/M metagenome (GOLD analysis project Ga0315286, IMG submission 205038) | Sediment microbial communities from Yellowstone Lake, YNP, Wyoming, USA - YL17G10_0 | ecosystem: Environmental > Aquatic > Freshwater > Lake > Sediment | place: USA: Wyoming | collected...
CAAGGAGACCAATCCTATGGCGACGGAATTAACAATGCCCAAGCTGGGTGAAGTGATGGAGGAAGGCACGGTTGCCTCGTGGAGAGTGCGCGAGGGCCAGACCGTCCAGGAGGGAGAAATCCTGCTGGAGATCGAGACGGACAAGGCGACGGCCGAGATCGAATCCCCGGCGTCAGGTGTGGTGACGAGAATTCTTGTTCCCGAAGGTCAAACGGTGCCCGTCAACACGCTCCTGGCGGTGATAACATGAGCCGCATGAAGAAACCGCGAAGACGGCTGTGTGCGGATGTCGCCGTGCATGGAACGCTCAGGCAGGTGGCCCGGCTCTATCACGACCGGAAAGCGCCAATTATCCCCAGCGGGATTGAGGGCCAGATCATCGCCGCCAGCCGCGAACAGCTCGGGTCTGTCGATAGCTTGGTTGCCGTCGCATGCGGGGCGGACAAAGCCGTGGCCGTTCTGGGAGCTCTGCGCACCGGCCTGATCTCCGCACCCTTCATCGCCCAGTCGCCGGCCGGACAATTCATAGTGGGGATTTCAGCGGGGAAAACATCGCGATGAGACACTGTTTCCTCGGCGTTGATTTTGGCAAGACCAATGTCCGGTTCGGCATTGCCGCGGATGAACCTGTGCTGACGTATTACACCAAATACACTTACACGCGCCGCACCTCCGGGGACATCACACGTCAGATCATTGGGGGAATTGATCAGGCATTGAAGGAAACGGGAAGCGCAAGGGATAAACTGCGGGGAATCGGCATCAGTGTGCCTGCCGTGGTCGATCGCGGAACCGGCGTGATTGCCTGGGGGCCTGATTGGGATTTCATGGCCGGGGCCTCGCTGACGCAACCGGTAGCCGAGCACTACGGCGTACCGGTCGTCGCCGATGTTGACACCGTCATCCCCACCTGGGGCGAGAACTGGGCCGGGATCGGTCGAACTTGCAGGCGTTTCGCCGTGCTGACCTGGGGCACCGGTTTGGGTGCCGGGCTCGTTATAGATGGAGAGGTGCAGGAATACCCGAACAATCTCTTCCCGGAATTTGGGCACTCGCGGGTCAGCGATGACGACTGGCCCTGCAAGTGCGGCGCCAGGGGATGCGTAGATACGATGGTCTGCGGCAGCGGCATCGCCAACCACGGCAAGCTTGCCGTCAGAGAAGGCAGGAAGACTGTTCTAACGGAGTTGTCCGGCAACAATGCCGACAAGGTAACCGCCGCCATGGTCTTCGCGGCCGCCGACAAAGGCGATGAGGTCGCGCGCGCCATCCTTGATCGGGTGGCGGTACTGCTCGGCAGGCTCTGCGCCAACGTTGTGCTCACAATGCAGCCGGAGAAGATCGTGATAGTGGGTGGCCTTGAGGAGCGTTGCGCCCCGGTCCTCGCGACGATCAACCGGACCATGCGTGAGAACTGCTGGTTCCTGTTCAAGGGGCTGACAACTTGCGAGGTCGTGGCGTCCGGACTCGGCGACAAGGCCGGCGTGCTGGGTGCAATTCGGAAAGTGCAAAGAAACATCGGGGGATCAAACAGATGAAGAAGAGACTGATTGTCAATGCGGTGCTGGTGTTGCTGGCGGCCCTGTTCTTGTCTGCATGCGGTAGACAGAAGGGCACAAAGGGGGAAAAGACCATTACCCTGGGTCTGTCCTATGATTCTCTGGAATCCGCGTGGCTGGTCATGAATCACTCCGAGGTGATCAAGGAAGCGAAGAAAAGGGGGGCTGAAGTCATTTCCGTGATGGCGGAAGGTGACGCGGCCAAACAGAATGTGCAGATTGAGAACCTGCTTGCTCGACGGGTGGATGCCATACTCTGTTTCCCCAAGGACAGTTCCGCTATTGTCAAGTCCATCAAGAATTGCAGAGCCGCCGGCGTTCCGATCGTGATGATCAACCGTTCCGTCTCGGGCAGCGTCCTGCCGGATGCTCAGGTCATTGCCAATAACAAGGCGATGGGGCAAAAGGTTCTGCAAACCTTTGCCGATCGTGCTCGCTTGGAAGGTAAGACATACAACGTTGTCTTGCTGATCGGCAACTTGAGCGATGAGAATGCCGCACTCCGCAAGGCCGGTCATCGCAAGGCGATTGCGGACAATCCGGACGTGCTGAAGCTGATGGCCGAAGTGCCAACCGAATGGAATCTGGATACCGCGTTGAAGGGCCTCCAGAACGCGTTGCAGGCAAATCCCGATGCGAACCTCATCGTCACGCCTTCGGACTATCTTTGGCCGCCGATCAGGTCCGTTCTCGAACAACGGGGCCGTTGGGCAAAGATTGGAGCATCGAACCATTTTCCTGTCGTCAGTTTTGATGGCGACGAAGTGGGCATGCAGTACTTGAAGGACGGGTACAACTGGGGGGACGCCGCTCAAGACGCCGTCAAGGAAGCACAACTGGCCGTGGAATGGGCGCTGAAGCTTATCGAAGGAAAGACCCCGCCCCAGAACACCATCTATGATGATGGACAGATCGTAACCATCGACAATTTCAAGGGAGTCGCGCCCAAGGTGTGGAGCTATTCGCTGTTGAAATGACGCAATGAACGAACTGTATGCCATCTGCAAGCGAAACGTGTGGCCCGTCTTCAGGGACATGCCGATATTGCCCTTACTGATCGTTTCGTTCATTGTGGCAATCGTTTACGTTCCCCTTTTCTTCACACTCGACAACTTGCGGAACTACCTTTTGCAGTCTTCCGACCTGTTGATCATCTCATGTGGACTGACCTTCGTGGTGCTCAATGGCGGCATCGATTTCTCGGTAACGTCCATCCTGACCCTAGGGAGCGTTGTAGGCGCCTATATTATGGCGCTGTCACCCCTGGCGCCCGTGCCGGCATGCTCCATCCCCGTTGCCATCGTGGTTATGATGGGCATCGGACTGCTGGTGGGTGTTGTTAATGGCCTGTCGGTTACAAAACTTAAGATGCCTTCGTTCGTTGCGACTCTCGCCACACAGTTGATCGTCCTCGGACTCGCCGTTCAATTCACCAGCATGGTCAGTGATACGTCTTCCATAGCGGGCCTGCCGGAAGCGTTCTTTGTGCTGGGCGGCGAAGGCAGATTCTTTTTCGTGCCGATCCTCATAGCCTTTTCGGTTTGGTTGGTTTCGTACTGGCTGTTGGGACGCACGATATTCGGGAAGAGGGTGTATGCAATTGGTGTGAATCCGAGAGTCTCCTTCATCTCCGGCCTCCCGGTGAAGAGAACCATTGTCCTGTTAATGGTGATTTCCGGGCTGTTCGCGGGTGTCGCAAGCATTATCGCCACGGCAAGAAACCAGGTCGGCATGTCTTCTCTCGGCGACAAGATGTTTCTCACAACTATTGCCAGTGTCATCGTTGGAGGAACGAGCACGTCCGGGGGCCTTGGCGGTGTGCATAAAACCCTCCTGGGCGTTCTGTTCATTACGCTGCTTAACAACGCGATGAATCTACTCGGTGTTGGCTGGTATACCATGATGATTGTTTTGGGCGTTCTGATTATACTTTCTGCCGTATCCTCTTATCTGCTCAGCAGTCGCGCGGGTTGGACTTGGAAGAGGAAGGTGGCCGATGTCTGACACTGCGCTTCGCTTAACGGATGTCCGGAAGGCCTTCAGCGGTGTGGAAGTGCTTCACGGCCTTGACTTTGACCTGAGAAAAGGGGAGGTTCTGGGTCTGGTGGGCGAAAACGGGGCCGGCAAATCGTCCTTGATGAACATCGTTGGCGGTGTTCTGCCCATGGATTCCGGAACCATGGAATTGTTTGATGAACCGTATGCCCCACGGAGTCCGTCGTACGCCACGGAAAAGGGTATCGCATTCATACACCAGGAACCGAACCTGTTCACAAACCTGACTGTTGCGGAGAATATGTTCATTGATGGATTCCCAAAGACGCGTTTTGGGGCCATCGACGGCAAAGCAATCGGCAGGATAACGCAGGACTGTATCGATCGGTTCTCATTGCCGGTTACTCCCGATACGAAGGTGGAGTTTCTGTCGGCAGGCATCCGCCAGATGGTGGAAATCTCAAAGGCCTTGATGAAGAATGCTCGCATCATGATTTTCGACGAGCCGACGACATCGCTTTCAAGGCGGGAAAAGGAAGGTCTCTTCAAGACCATCGACGAGCTGAAACAGAGAGGCATATCAATCGTTTACATTTCGCATATAATTGAGGACGTGTTCCGGCTGTGCGATCGCATAACGGTTCTTCGTGATGGGCTCATTGCCGGCACGAGCCCGGTCTCCGAGATCTCCGAGAACGAACTCATAAAGCGCATGGTGGGCCGTGAAATGACCCGGATTTTCCCGTCCATCGAGAAGACCATAAGTGACACGGTTCTCCTGGAAGCCACCAGCATCAAATGGCAGGAGCGGGTCAACGGCGTCTCCCTCAGGCTCAGGGCCGGTGAGATTGTCGGATTGTACGGTTTGATGGGGGCGGGAAGAACAGAACTGGCGAAGGTTCTCTTCGGCGTGGAACAGCGGGACCATGGTGAGCTTGCCATTAATGGCCGTGCCCTGTCTCACGTCAGTCCCGGCGTGTGCATCGGCGAGAATGCCGCCTTCATTACGGAAGATCGGCACAATGAAGGGCTGTTGACGACAAAGTCGGTTGACGACAACCTGAGCTTGGTAAAGATGGCCGATCTGACGAATCGAGTGGGTGTCGTGAACGTTGGGGAAAGAGCCCGCTACAACCGGCAAGCCATCAAGGACCTACAGATAAAGGTCGCGGACCCCAAGCATCAGTTGGCGAACAGCCTTTCAGGCGGGAACCAGCAGAAGGTTGTCTTTGGCAAATGGGTCATGAAAGATCCAAAGGTATTCATCCTTGATGAGCCGACCCGTGGTGTGGATGTCGGCGCCAAGTTCGAGATCTACTCCATTATAGTAAATCTGGCGAAGAGGGGATCGGCCGTGTTGTTTATCTCCTCTGAAATCCAGGAACTGATTGGAACCTGTGACCGCATCGTGGTCATGAAAGACGGATGCATCACCGGAGACGTGCCAAAATCTGAGTTTGATCAGGAAAGAATCCTGCAGATGGCCCTACAGGGCCAAGGCTAAGAGGATGCGCGAGCAAAAACAATGGAGCGGCGAGTATTTGTCATGGCTGACACGCTACGGCATCTACGTGGTGCTGTTGCTGTTGGTCATTGTGTTTTCCCTGGGCAACCGCCGGTTCTTCACGGTTGAGAATCTTCTTCTGATCCTTCAGCAGGCTTCGCCCCTGGGTATTGCCGTGGTGGGCACTGTGTTCGTGCTGCTGGTCGTCGGAATAGACATCTCGGTTGGACGCAGTATGTTCTTCGTTTCGACACTGGCAGGCTGCCTGGTGAACACAACCGGCATAATTCCTGAAACATATTTCGCCGACATGCGAGGGCCAGCGCTGGTGGTCGTCATGGTTTTGCTCCTGGGGGGAATCGTCGGCTGGATCAACGGGTTCCTGGTTACGCGCTTTCGCATACTGCCTTTCATTGTGACGCTGGCAACAGGAAGCATTCTGAGGGGGGTGGGACTCAAGATCTCCGGTTCGGCTTCCATCGGTGTAGCCGTGCTTGGCAGATTGTCGAACGGTCAGGTTGGGCCTATTCCCAATGTCTTGATCATCTTTGCGCTTGTTTTGGTCGTGTTTGATTATGTTTTGCGTCATACCGTATATGGCCGTCATTTGATGGCGATCGGCAACTCGGCCCGGAATGCTGAGCGTGCCGGCATAAAAGTGAATCGCAACACCGTGATCGCCTATGTCATCTGCGGCGCGCTGGGCGCATTTGGCGGGATATTATCAGCGGGGCAGATTGGCAGCGTCTCCGCCGGATTTGGCGAGGGAAATGAGTTTATCGTGATCTCGGCCGCCGTCCTGGGTGGAACAAGTCTTTTCGGCGGCAAGGGGAACATCCTTCCGGGGGCGGTCATCGGAATCATTCTCATCACAACGATCATGAACGGATTGGCCATGATGAATGCCTCTCCCTTCATCTATACGATCGTCAGGGGACTCATCATTTTCTTCGCCATCGCGCTTGACTCGATGGGGCACAAGGGAGAACTCCGTTAGGTCTCAAGTAGTATGTATGCAGAGGGCAAACCGCGGTCAGTAAACAACGAAAAGGAATTGGCGAAATGAAAATCACACTATCGATCTTATCCCTCCTCGGTGCGTTGAATTCTGCGGCGGCAGGAGAAGTTGGCCGATGGGAAGTGTTCGAAACCTCGTTCGAGACGACCAGGCAATACGCCAACCCTTTTGTCGAAATCGAGGTGGACGTCGTCTTCAAGCAGGGCGAAAAGCAATGGATTGTCCCGGCCTTCTGGGCGGGTGGCGGCAAATGGACGGTTCGCTTCGCGCCCCCGGCGCAAGGAGAGTACAGATTCCGCGTCGAATGCACGGACAAATCGAACTCCGACCTGAACGGAAAGGAGCAGACCCTTCGGGTTGGCGCTTACACGGGGCAGAACGCCTTGCTGAGGCATGGTTTTCTCAGAGTGAGCACGGATAGACGCCATTTTGAGCATGCCGACGGCACGCCGTTCCTGTGGTTGGGTGACACGTGGTGGAAATGCCTGTGCAAACGGCTAACCTGGGAAGGTTTCCAGGAACTGACTGCCGACAGGAAGGCCAAGGGATTCAGCGTCGTGCAGATTGTCTGCGGGGTGTACCCCGACGAAGGCCTGTTCGAACCGCGCTGGGAGAACGAAGGCGGAAAGCCTTATGAGACGAAGGATTTCAGCGTGGTCAATCCGAAGTATTTTGAATACTCGGACCGCCGCATCAAGCACCTGGCCGACGCGGGTATCGTCCCGGCGATCGTCGGCAGTTGGGGGCGCGGCGATTGCAACGGTATGCTGGTCGGTGTCGACGGTCTCAAGCGGCATTGGCGGAACCTGATTGCACGGTATGGCGCCTATCCTGCGATCTGGATCATTGGAGGCGAATCGAGCGGCCCTCAATGGACCGAGGTGGCGAGGTACGTTCAGAAAACCGACCCGTATCGCCATCCCGCGACGATGCACCCCGGCGATTCAGGCCGAGATTCCGTGACCGACGAGACCGTCATTGATTTCGACATGCTCCAGACCGGACATGGGGATTGGGACAAGGCTCGCGGCGCCATTCCGAAACTCCGGGCCGCCTATGACCGCACGCCGCCCATGCCCGCCATGATCGGCGAGTACTGCTATGAGGGGCACATGCAGACGGCGTTCCAGGATGTACAGCGGTACGTCTTCTGGGCCAGTATGCTGAGTGGGTCCGCGGGGCTTACCTACGGTGCGGCCGGAATCTGGCACGCCAGTGTTGAAGGCGATCCCGGCATCGCGAACGTCTATGACTGGACGACCTGGAAGGAAGGGATGAATTATCCCGGTTCGACCCAACTGGGGCTGGGCAAGAAACTCTTGGAGCAGTACCCTTGGGCACGTTTCGAGCCGCATCCGGAGTGGGCGCCGGGCTGCTTCGCCGCTGGGATTCCCGGCGAAGTGCGTTTCATCTACCTGCCGCGGCGCAACATTTATGACTGGAGCGGCCCGACGGTGAAGAATCTTGAGCCTGACGTCGATTGGCACGTCTACTATTTTGACCCGGCAACAGGCCGGAGATTCGATCAGGGCACGATCAAGGCCCAGGTGAAAGCGGGCGACAGGACCGCGAAGCCCGTTGATTTCAGACAGAATGTTCCTTCCCCGCAGGATTGGGTGCTGGTGTTGGAGCGGGAACAATCCGCGGGGCTGAAGAGGGATGCCCGATAGAGAGCCCCAAACAGACGAGTCGCATGAAAGGCTGTTTGAAAAGTAGCAGCCGGCGTAAGGAGAAACAGGGATTACCGCGACCTGGGCAGCGCTGAGTTGTTCGTCGAAACCGGCGATGGCTTTCCGAACGCCTTGACAAAAACGATCAACAAAAGCAACAACCATGAAAGGAGAACAGTTATGAGCACAAGGAAGTTATTGGGTATCGGATGCTTGTTGGCCGCGATGGCCATCGGCGTCCCAAACGGGTGGGCTGCCAACAAGACCCAGCCGGGAATCGGCCTCACGAGGGACGGCGACAGGCTCCTGGCAAAACATTCCGACATGCTCAGGGCATTGCAGGCGGAGATCGGCAAGGCCGTGCCGAACGTTAACGAGCAGAAGGGATCCGCCTTCCTCAAGGTCTGTCAGGACGAAATGGCGGCAGCAGCGGCGCTGGTCAAGGCGCAAAACGCGCTTGGGGCGAAAGACGCCAAGGCCAAGGAGGAGGCTGGCAAGGCCTACAAGGCGGCCCAGGAAGCCTTGGCCAAGGCGCAAACCAACGCGCTGCAGGCGGCCAAGGTTCTCCTGGCGGAGGTGGAGCCTTTCCTGGGCAGCGACAAGTTGGACGCGCGGTTGGTCAAAGGCGCGGTTCTCGTCAACGCCACGCCGCGCGGCTTGGCGGAGTTTGCCCAGCAGGGGAAGGAGCACGAGATCCTGGTGGAAAAGCTCTTGGCCGACGACGCCTTGATGAAGCAGATGCTCGTCGCGGGCGGTGCCAAGCACGGCAAGTACGGCCAGGCGATGCAAATTTACACGGACATCCAGAAGGCGAGCACGAAGGCTCGCGAAGGCATCCTGCAGCGCCTGGCGCTGGCCACCGGCCTGGAGCATGCCGTGCCGATTCCGCAGAGCAATCCTAAGGCTCAGGCGGATGCTCCGGCCACCGTGGATCCGGTGAAGCGCTACCTCCACTATGAGAAGGCCTATCTCGATGGCGAGCTGGATCCCGCCTTCAAGAGCTTTTCCGTCTGGGAATATCGAATGATTGTCCAATGCAATGCGCCGGACAATATTTTGGCCTGGGGGCGCGAGACGCTCCGGAACTACCGGCCCGATTATATTTCCACCTCCGACAGTGGCTGGCGTTATTCAAAAATCGTCAAGTCCGATGTTCTGTATGGATCGCAGGATGTGAAAAACGACCTCCCCGAGTTGCAGAATTACCAGAATATCATCAAGAACGGGGGGGTATGCGGTCGGCGTGCATTCTTCGCACGGTTTCTTCTGTGCAGCTTCGGTAATCCAACCTGGGGCGTGACCCAGAGAGGGCATGCCGCGGCCGGCCGCTGGACCCCCAAGGGCTGGGTGGTCAACCTCGGCGCGGCCTTTAAGTGGAGCTGGTGGGATAAGGATGAGGCTCCGCGCAGCGGGACGGACTTCTTGCTGGAGACGCAGGCGCGGGCAGTGCCGCAGGATTATTTGAAAGTGTTGCGGTCCCAGTGGATCAGCGATGTCCTTGGCGAGCAGGCTTACAGCGACCGCAAGGGCGTTGCCGGCGGCTTTTGGAGCGCCGCAGCCCATTACCAGGCGTTGGCGATCGCCGCCGCGACCAAGGCGCTGGATCTAGGGCCGGTCGGCCAGGACGTTGCCGAAGCCAGCGAGTCGAAGGAAAAGGACAAGGTTGAGCAGGCTCGGTTATCGGAAGCAGACCAGAAGACTGTCGTCGGCAAGGATGGGGTGATCACCATTCCGGCGGTGCTTTGCAGCAAGTCGGCCGGCACCATAGCCATGAAAAGCTTCGCTAGCGGAATGCAACTGCATTGCGTCCGTGATCTAAAGTCCGAACAGGAATTTGAGTGCACGTTTGACGCGACGCAAGCCGGGAAGTATGCGCTCGCCGCGCAGGTGGTGACGGTGCAATCAGACCAGAAGCTCATGCTCGCGGCGAACGACGCCAAAGATCCCGTCGAGATCGCCGTGCCTTACACCATCGGCAAGTGGGAGCAGACGCAGCCGGTCGAGATCGCGCTGGTCAAGGGGCGGAATGTCCTTCGGTTCACGCGCCCGGCACCCAGCCGCGGCCTGACGATCAAGCAGTTCACGCTGACGCCGGTGAAGCAACCGTGAGCAGAAGACTGATGACGCATCGTTTTGATTCAAGATCGATCATGCTTGGGACAATACCTCGGTAATCGACAACATCGAACCAATGAAAAGAGGCAACGTCATGAACAAAAGAACACTATTGGGTGTGGCATGTCTGCTGGCGGCGGCGGCAATGGGCGTCGCCAACGCCGCGGCGGCGGAGAAGTTCGATGCGGATCCGAAACACAAATTGCCGCGTCCGGACGGGAAAGCAGCCGACGTGAAGAAGCCGGTCAAGGTGTTCATCCTGATGGGCCAGTCCAACATGGTCGGCATGGGGGACATCAGCGGGAGCAGTGCTGGATGGGGATCGGCTCTTCTGAAGCCGGTGCTGTCGGTTTACGAGGGAGCATACTCCCCTGCGTCCGACTACGACAAAATGACACCCGTTTCGACCATGGAATTGCAAGTGAATGGCGAGTGGAAAGCCCCAGCCTCTCCCAAAACAAACACCTCCGTGGTCCGTGGACAGATCCAGATGAAGACCGCGGCCCAGTGCGAGTTCAGTCCCGGCTACGAGGGCTCCACCTACAACATCATGGTGATCGCCGGCGCCGAGGTCTATCGGCGAGAGGTCGGCAAGGACCCGGTCAGAAAACCCTTCGCTTTTGAGGAAGGGAAAACCTATCCCTTCAAGATCACCTATCTCACCCGCGAACTCAGCGGCGCGGGATGGTACACACGCACCGACGTTCCCGGAACTTTGGAAACCCTCGTCAAGCAGCAGAAAAAGTATCCCTTCCTCGTCGATGACGGGGGCAAGTGGACCGTTCGAAAGGATGTTTACTACTACAACGCCGGCTCGAAGCAGGGGAGCCCGCTGAGTCCGACCTCGAACAATGGCGCGTCCATCGGGCCGGAACTGGGATTCGGCCATGTCATGGGGCAGATTCTCGATGAACCCGTGCTGATTCTGAAGAGCTGTACCGGCAACCGCGGCCTCGCCTGGGATCTGCTGCCGCCGGGCAGCGAGCGCTTCGAGTTTGAAGGGAAGATATACGCCGGCTACAAGGATCGTCCGGATTCCTGGGCGATAGACCCCGCCAAAGGCAAGGCTACCGAGCCGCCGCCGTGG
>Ga0315286_10007074_pt1 | contig 10946 bp, 11 predicted proteins | sample YL17G10_0_MG_FD_205038 | JGI IMG/M metagenome (GOLD analysis project Ga0315286, IMG submission 205038) | Sediment microbial communities from Yellowstone Lake, YNP, Wyoming, USA - YL17G10_0 | ecosystem: Environmental > Aquatic > Freshwater > Lake > Sediment | place: USA: Wyoming | collected...
TTTTTATTTCGAGAAGAAATTCTTCTCTAAGTCCGCGGTATTGGAATATCCCCGTTTCTCCCAGTAGCCCCGGTAATTCGGATCATCAGTTAACTGGATCTTCTCGATCCACTTGATCCACTTGTATCCCCATTTGTCTTGTGCAACCAGCTGAAAAGGATAGCCCCGTTCCGCAGGGAGTGTGACATTGTTCATCTTGTAGGCCATAAGGATGTCATGGTTCATCAGGTAGTCAAGCGGGAAGGAGGTTGTATAGCCATCATGCGCCGTGAATATCACGGTATTTGCACGGGGATCGATGCCTGCATCCCGGATCAGATCGCGGACCAGCACACCCTCCCAGAGGATCGTTGCATCCCAGCCTTCCACGCAGAAGAGCGTGACAATCTTGGTATAATGGGGGTACTTTGCCAGTATCTCCTGGTACGTGTAGACATCTGTTTTGTTGGTCAGCCCCGTAACCGTGAGCCGGTAATCGGATGTGTTGACATACTGGGGACCCCTGATAGAGTTTTCACGAAAATCATTTATTGAAGAGAGATCATTTCCCTGGTACGCCCTCACTTCAACACCAGGGAGTGCAATCGGACCACCTGTGGGTGAGATGGATCGGCTCCCCTGGCCACCGAGAAGGAAAAATACTGTTGTAACGATGATAATAACCGCAATCACGATGATTGCAAGAGTTTTTGAGTTCATTATCAGAGAACTGTGCCCCGGATCTTATTAACCATCGCATGGTGCCACAGGTCAAGACGAGGGATGATGAGATCCCGGGGCACCGGTCTGGCAAGGGGCAGTTCCTGTCTTTTCCCATCACGGAACGTTATTGCCCTGGTGAGGTGCTTTTAACCTTGTGATATGCGATAAAATCCGGAAAACCTGATCTACCCGCACGATACGATTCTGCAGGAATACCCCGGAAGCCTGCCAAGAACATAGCCTATTTTATCTCATAATCCTCAACAAGTTGTTGTTGAGGATTATGAATAACGAGGATATCGGGCAATATGTCTGCCAGGTCTGCGGGTATAACATGGTAGGATACCATCCCGATTTCTGCCCGTTCTGCGGGGCAGCGAAAGATAAATTTTTACCAGCCGAAGAAAATTCAGCCCGCCGGCATGTGGAAGGTACATGGATCAATGAATCAGTGACCCGGCTCAACTCTGTGCCAAAACTGGGTTATGAGCACGCGGCGTACCGGGTTGTTGCAGACGGAGCCGTATTTTTGATCGACTGCCCATCCACGTTTGACCGCTCGCTGCCTCAAATGGACACCATCCTCTTCACCCACCATCATTTCCTCGGTGCAAGCAACCAGTACCGCGAGCTGTATCCGGCTCGGGTCGCCATCCATGAAGCAGATTCCGGGCACGACCTCTGCCGGGGTTTCACGTTTGATGATCTCTTCTCAGGCAGTTTTTGTGACGGTGGGCTCCACGCAGTGCATCTCGGCGGCCACACGCCCGGCTTTACCTGCTATTTTTTCAATGACGTGTTGTTTATCTGTGATTACGTGATAAACGAACAGGGAAAAATGGTGATCAATCCATATGGTCCCGTGGATGCAACAAGAAAGGGACTTGCCCAGCTGATCGCCATGATCCCCGAACGCCCGGTAACGATTGTCTGCGGGGTTGATTATGTCATGGATTACCCCTCGTGGGAAAAACAGGTGCTCCAGCTCGTCCGTTAAAATCCCGGACAGGGCCGGTTACCAGGCATTTTTTTTACGCAGTCACCGCAGTACCAGCCGCCTCATTACCCGCTAAGGCGATACGAACCTGACGAACCCCGGCCAAAGTATTCCTCGTAGATTAGATAGAAATTGATATCATCCGGAGCCCGGTAGGGTTTCGGTACGTATCCCAGGATTCTCCGTATATCCCGCCGGATATAAAATGAACGGTTTTTCACCAAAGCCCGCTGCTTTCCGATCGAAACCGGGAGCCGGTGGACATGGGAGTGGCAGGACTGGCAGACAATCAGGACACGTGTTGACGGGTCGTGTTTCATCTCCTTGGTGGGGTGCCGGGAGATGATATGGATTTCAAGAAACAATGAAGGATAATAATCGTGGCAGAGTTCGCAGGTGTTCTCGACCGCAATTTTTAGTTTCTCTTCCTGCACAGAATTTATCCCGATGCAGCAGGTTTCCGGCATGGTTCATCTCCTCATAATCATCCGACCATTGTCGGCAGAGGATAAAAGATTTCCCCCGTATTACCTGTGCGGCATCGGAAAATTTCTTGGACCAGGAGAAGCATCATGCTCCCCCCACACAATTTACCGCTGAATTATTTTTAGAGACATCTGAAATTCCACCGACACGTATATGTCACGATACGCATGTTGGTTCATAAGGATGCTCCTTTCTGCTAGATATTCCCCAATACAATGAAGAGCGTACTTTCTCACCCCGCATTTCACGGGTTTTTGAGATTTTTGATAAACGCAATCACTTCACCTATGTCCGGCACAGAATGAACCGGATAGACATTAACAAACACTACGTTCTGCTTTTCGTCAATGATAACATTTGCCCTTTCCGAAAACCCGTTTGCTTCCCGGAAAAGCCCGTACTGCTGAGCCACGACCCCATGAGGCCAGAAATCGCACAACAGGGGGGTGTGGGTAATGCCGAGAGTCTCCGCCCACGCTTTTTTACTAGGAACGGAATCAACACTGATGCCAACCGCGACGGTATTGAGTGCCGAAAATACGTCCCGGTTGTCTTCAAGCGATTTCATCTGGCCGGCACAAAACGCTGTCCATGCCAGCGGATGAAAGGACAGGAGCGTCCTCTTGTGCATAGTTTCATACAGATCGAAGGTTGTGTCATTCTGGTCTTTTAGGGAAAAATTCTTTGCCGGATCTCCCGTTTTCACTATCCGTGGCTGTTGCATCATTTCACCATCAGTATTCCTCCTTTCGTTCATCAGATATCAGGCTTTGTATGCTATTCGCTGTTTAAGCGGGTAACGCATGTATTGAGAGGATTACAAAGATGCGGGCTGATGTCCGCATACCCCCAAATACGATGAACGTCGACGCCCCCGAAGGGACGCCCTTTTGGCGGTTCAAGTGCAGTTTTTATAGCGTGATTCTTTAAAAAACTGCCTTGCCCTGGGAGGCCCCGACGAGGCGGCCGAGCGACCCCATTAGGGGTGGGACACATCAAGAACGATATTTAATTACATATCTGACCGATACGAATTGACGAAGAGCCCTTTGTATTGATATCTGATACGGTTGGAAAAATGAACAGTATTCCTGCCGCTTAAACCCGTGGCTGCTGCTGTGTTGCACAATGGAACGCGCCGAATCCTTCAACCATTGCACGGGCATCAATCCCGATTACCTTACGACTGGGAAAAAGACCCTGTAAAATCCGCAGCGCCTCTGTATCATTCGGGTCTTTAAAAACCGGTACAATAACAACAGTATTTCCAATATAGAAATTTGTGTAGCTCGCCGGGTACCGCTCATCGCCGTTGGCGACCTTTGCCGGCATAGGGAGTTTCACGACCGTGAGAGGTATGCCGTCCTGGTTGCCTGATTGTTTCAGGATTTCGTAATTTTCATGCAGGGCCCGGTAATTTGCATCCGCTGTATCGTTTTCGTACGCACATACAACCGTTGCCGGAGCGACAAAACGTGCTACATCATCGATATGGCCATCCGTATCGTCACCCATGATCCCGTCATTCAGCCAGATAATCTTTACTACCCCGAGATACTCTTTCAGGAATTCCTCAATGGTATCGGAAGATAGCGACGGGTTCCGGTTCGGGTTTAGTAGGCATGAGCGGGTGGTCAGCACTGTTCCCCTGCCATTCACATCAAGAGATCCACCTTCAAGCACGATCCCGGGAACGAACACGGGAAGCTCAAGCCAGCGGTTCATGACGGTTGGGATCTTGCCATCCCTCACCTGGTCTTCATATTTCCCGCCCCATGCATTGAAATTCCAGCGTACCATCGCAGACCGGTTCATGGCACGGTTGATGACAAACGTAGGGCCATAATCCCGAATCCAGACATCCGAGAACTCGGTTGTATGGAGGGTAACCTGTGAGAGATCGATCTGGCTTTCCCGTAGCCTGGTTTTGACTCTTCGGTGAACAGCTGCAGTGGGAATGAACAGTTCAACCCGTTCAGAAGTGTGAATTGCCGTAAGGAACTCAAAAAAAGCCTCTTCAACTGCAGGGAGTTTTGGAAAGGTAGTCTTGTTGTGCGGCCACGAGAGCCATACCGCATCATGGGGTTCCCACTCCGCCGGCATATGGAACCCCCGGTTTCTCGGCGTATCCCCGGGACGGATTCCGGGAAATGCCCCATCGGTTCCCGGGAATAGCGTGCAGGTTGTACCATACGTGTCCGGGCGCCGGTTCCGGAAGAACCCCCATGATTCCCTGACCGCCTGGTTCATGGATAAGTCGAGCGTGGCGATCAGCGTCTCTTCAGTATCTCCTCCCTGCACAATTATCTTGCCAAACGCATCACAAATAAACGATCCCCCAAAAAATTTTATATCCGCTTCCTTTCCAACCCGGTTTGTAGCCGCAACATGGACACTGTTTGCAACAGCATGGCCTCGCTGGATGAGTGCCCACGCTTCATGCCAGTTACCTTCTGCAGGTTCTTCGCTGGTAGGATGCCCGATTGCTGTCGGATAAAAAATGATCTGTGCTCCATCAAGAGCAACACAGCGCGCTGCTTCAGGAAACCACTGGTCATAACAGATGAGCACCGCGATGCGCCCGTACCGGGTGGTGTGGACGTGATACCTGTCCCCGGGATAGAAGTACCCTTTTTCAAAGAAACCGGGGTCCTGCGGTATATGAACTTTATGATAGGAGGTATGGAGTGTCCCGTCAGCATCTATAATAACGGCAGTATTGTAGTACCTGTCATCGGACGACTTTTCAAAAAGCGGGACGATAATGACAACATTGTTCCGGCGGGCAATCTCAGAAAATACCCGGGTGGAATCTCCGGGAACCGTTTCCGCGAGTGATGACGCATTCACGCCAATTCCCTGGGGGAAATAACGCGTCCGGTAAAGTTCAGGAAGGCAGATGATCTGTGATCCCTCTTGTGCCGCCAGCTCAACTTTCGATAGTGCTTTTTTGAGATTCTCGTTAGGATCCGAACCAACCGCCATCTGGATGAGACCAACTCGTACGTTTTTTTGCTCCATATGCCTCTCGATATACGAGTTTTTCTTACTGGGATATCATGCTATCCAAACGAATTGAGAGCGGTGCTTGGCACAACGCGTACGCGAGACTTTGTGAAGGGTAGGATCGTGGAGCGATGGGAAAAATCCAAGGGAAAAGCGTTTTTATGGGAGTATACACCATCCACAAGATATCCTCAGTGAGATAGCTACCGAGATTTGCAGGTAATATGCTGTCACCACACCGTTTTTATTTGAATGCTTGAGAATACTTGGTAGGAAAATAAGTCTAACAAAAGGTAAACTATATATTCTAAAATGTTAATTATAATTTACATTAAGTATTTGAAGTTGGACAGTTATGGATCGAATTGAATATGGAAAACTCACCCATTCAGACCATACCACTGAATGGCGGGACAATCAGACATTGGTCGCACTCACTGCTGGCGCATGCCTTCTTGCTCTCGTAATTGCGCTCAAAAATATTCTCAACGTTCCAACAGAGCAGCTCACCAGGGATCTGGTCCTCTACATCTGTATCTTAGGTGGTCTTGCAACATCCTATCCACTCGTGACAAGAAGACGGGCGGATTTGGCAATCAGCCACCCGGGCCTCTGGATAGCGGTGATCGTGACTCTGACTATGGCCATCATCGTTATGTATGCTATCTGATTGCCGGGACAATTGCCATGCAAAAGAATTTTGCGATTGTATCAGTATTCATCCCGTTTGGAGCACCACTGGGAGGGGTCATGTACTATGCAGATGGAGAGACCCTGGCGATAAAAATCCTTTCCCTTGCCTCAACAGTCGTTTGTCTGATCCTGCTCGCGATCAGGCATCCCCTACACAATAATGATTCGGCTGGCAACAAAATCACAACGATTCCTGCTGCATTTGCGGTGCTGCAGGTCATTTCCACCCATGAAAATGAAATAACAACCGGATTACACCAGCAATGAAAAACAGGATTAAAGTATACCGGGCATTACGCAACCTCACCCAAGAAGCACTCGCTGACCAGCTGGGAGTAACACGGCAGACGATCCTTGCTATTGAAAAAGAAAAGTATGATCCCTCACTTGAACTCGCGTTCCGGATTTCCCGGTTGTTCAAAGTCCCGATAGATAAAATGTTCTTTTATGAAAAGGATAGTGAAGACCAGCCACTCTTTGAAGAGTAGGCCCCCGGATATTTTGTGAATCACATGGTCTCCCTTTTTGGTGCCCATACCTCCCAAAAAAACGGAACCTTTGACGGTGTACTCATATTATGAAGCCCGGTGAAACCTGGATCTCTCTCTGGTAATACACCTGCTGTTACTTTTTAAAAAAAATACCTTCGGATGATTTTAACAATATTTATTAAACTTTACGTTAATCGCTATTAATCCGGTGCTCTGCTGCCATATCGGCATGATTTATCAGCGAAATTATCCTGATTGATTCCTGCATCACACCTGACAGTTCAAACAAGGGTGATGGCGTTATGGGTATTTCAGGAAATATATTTTTTGTTTACAGCAGTGATCGTATTGCCCGATATTCAGTCACTTTTAATCAGATCTGCACGAGAGCCTCCAGGATTGTGCCGGTCGCGTTTATACTCCTTACACAAACAACGTTTTTCCTGGTACTGATATCACCCGTGACTGCTCTGGACTGGACAACTGAAACCGTTGATAGCCCTGGTGATGTAGGATGGTATACTTCACTCGCGCTTGATAATTCGGGCAACCCCCATATCAGCTATATGGACTGGACAAACCGTCATTTGAAATATGCAGCAAAGTCGGATGGGAGGTGGATCAATGAAACCGTGGATACGACCAACGCCGTGGGGGAGTTCACCTCATTAAAACTCGATCTATCCGGACAACCTCTCATCAGTTACTATGATTGGAACCGCGGAAACCTGTTCTTTGCAATGAAAACCGGAGTTAGCTGGAGCACCGTGATTGTTGACAGCGGGGGTGTCGGGAGATACACGTCGCTTGCACTCGATGGAACAGGAAATCCGCGGATCGGTTACCAGGATCTTCTCAATGCGAAACTGAAATATGCGGTAAAAACCGGTGATACCTGGACCAATGAAACCGTTGACAATTCCGGGAATGTTGGTGCCTATACATCTCTGGCACTGGATAGTGGAGGGAATCCGCACATCAGCTATTATGATGGTGCGAACGGGGATCTGAAGTATGCAGTAAAGAGCGGAGGGCAATGGACCAATCAGACCGTAGACAGTACCGGTAATATTGGATATTATACTTCGATCGCTCTGGATGGTACGGGAAATCCACACATCAGCTATTACGATGGCTTAAACAGGGATCTGAAGTATGCGACAAAAACGGGAAGTTCATGGGTAAAAGAGACCGTAGATAGTACAGGGATCGTTGGGTTATATACCTCTCTGGCAATCGATGGTTCGGGAAATCCACACATTAGTTATTATGACAGCACCAATGGTCACCTGAAATATGCGGTAAAAACCGGTAACGTCTGGACAAATAGTACCGTGGACAATGCGGCAAATGTTGGAATGTACACCTCGCTTGCTCTTGATGGTGCAGGAAATCCGCGGATCAGTTACCGGGATGGAGGTAATGGTAACCTCAAATACACCATCGGCATTCCCCCGTTGCTTCTGAATTTTACCGCTTCATCACAGAATGGTTCTGCTCCGCTTACCGTACAGTTTTCAGACACTTCCATGGGAGGATCTCCGTCCCTTTGGAACTGGTCATTTGGCGATGGCACATGGTTTAATACCAGCGTGGCTTCCCTGCGGAACCCGGAGCATGCGTATGTAGCACCAGGGACATACACCGTGAACCTGACTGTCCAGAACCTTTCTATCGTCAGTACTCTGAGCCGTTCAGGATATGTTACGGTTGTTGCACCACCCGAAACTACGGTGCCGACCACTTCGCCTACACCTTCACCTACCCTCACCTCCTCACCTACTCCTACCCTCACCTCCTCACCTACTCCTACCCTCACCTCCTCACCTACTCCTACCCTCACCTCCTCACCTACTCCCACCCTCACCTCCTCACCTACTCCCACCCTCACCTCCTCACCTACTCCTACCCTCACATCCTCACCTACTCCTACCCTCACCTCCTCACCTACTCCTACCCTCACCTCCTCACCTACTCCTACCCTCACCTCCTCACCTACTCCTGCACCAGCCCCTACCGAAGGTTCAGGAAGTGCCGATGACCCTCTTCCTGCGCCATCATCAACACCTTTTCCGCGAGGAGCGGGACCACTCGGTTGCCAGACCGTGAATGTTGGCGGGGATTCAGCTATCAGTCGCGTCACCGTAACCGGACAGGATATCGCCGATATTATTGTTACCGCACGGAAGCTTACATCTTTGCCATCAGGTGTAACACCCATGGATATGCCGGTTTACCAGTATATCGATGTCATCCCTGAACGCTACAAGGTCATATCAGCGGCACTGATAGAATTTGATGTACCTCTTTTTTCAATCGCTGACCATCATGCCTCAGTGAATAATGTCAGCCTATGCGTGCTCAATAACAGAACCTGGGTCTGCCTGCCTACCTACACGTGCGGAAGTAAAAACGGCAAGGTGCTCTATCGTACAGAGAGCCCGGAATTCTCCCTTTTTGCCATTACTATTCAAAACAAGACATCCATTGAACTGCACGAGGGTTCGATATTAGTACTATCTGCATCGGAAAATCTCCCAGAATATGAATCCAGAAAAACCACGGTGACGGTCATTCCTGAGATCCCCCTAACACCAACGCCGGTCGCATCGAATACGGGACGTTCATTCACGACTTTTGCCATCAGTATCATTGGAATGATGGGGGTTGTACTTGGTGCTACTGTCGTAAAATCCTGGTGGATTCGACGGTAGAACCAAGTTCTGTTTTTTTAAAAAAATGCAGGGTAAGAAATGTATGAAAAAAAAAAGACCGGTTAATGATTTTGTCCGGCGCGGGTGAAACCATCATTTCATTTGATATTTTTTCTAACCCTGTGACATGGCTATCGCACTAGGGGAGATGCCCCCAGCGTGCGGGTCAAAATGTACCAGGAACTGTTCCAGCAGCCAGCATCCTCTTTTTTAGTATCGCCACTTTTTTCCCTTGTTCACCAAGCATAATCATCGCACCACACAATGCCCGGTCTCTTACCGGGAATTTTTTAGCTAAACATCTGATTACAGGATGTAACCTGACAAATCACGTGAATATTAAATTAATGAAAGGTAAAAATGGATTAATGACAGCGAAACCCTGTGATACCTGTGATAAAGAGTGTGTTGGCGGTATCATCTATGACAACTGTCAGCAATTCCTCAATTGGCGCAGGGAGCTCTATCAGATAGACGTTTGCCTGGATATGATACTCTCCTTGAGCCGGGCAACGGTTACCTCTGAATAATAAATCTTCATAGTTCGTTTCTGTGGCACGCTCGTATTGCTGTCTTCTCGGTTCTCCTCGCATGAAATGGGGGATGACCGTTATAACAATAGTTTCTTGTTACATTTTTAAAGAACATCTGTGGAGAAATACTAGAATAAAAATCTGAACACTAAAAGGGTGTTTTTTCCCTCGCCACTGTGGCTCCCTACATAAGCGATAAACCCTAAAAACAGGTACTATGTCACCATCGCTTCATGCGTGAACGGCGGTAGGGATGAGGCTGGCACTGTCCCCTTCTCTATTATTCGGATGATTTTTCATAATCACTTTTTAAAAACAAGCATTTTTCCCGAGTTATAAGACCCGTTTTTTTATGAAGCTGCAGTCACTTCACCAGATCAAATACCCAGCGGCTCACGCTCGGCGCAACATTACCGCATCGTCGCTGTACAACCACTTTAAACCCTTTCATTTCAAATTCCCCGGCAAGAGCGTCTGCCTGGTTCCGATTTTTGAACGTGGTAAAATGGATTAGTCCCCCGGGTTTTACCCGCGATGCAAGGACTTCGAAGATCGTATCCATCCCATACGGAGTCGGGATGATCGCACGGTCGAATGGGTAAACCGGAAGAAACGACGTATCAAAGGCATCACCCAGTATTGTTGTAACCCGATCCTTAACGCTATTCAGCTGCACGTTCCTGGCAAGCCAGCGGTATGCTTCCGGATTCTTCTCAACAGCGATGATATCTGCACCATGAGCCGCTGCCGGAATCACAAAGGGTCCCACACCACAAAATGGTACAAGTATGCGTTCGCCGGACTGTACCTGGTCAGTGACCCGTTTGCGTTCGCTTGCAAGCCGGGGATTGAAAAAAACGGTGCCCACATCGAGCTGGTACACAAACTCATACTCATGATGGACGGTAACGGTATCTCTCCCTGCAAGAATCTCATAGCGGGCTGTACGGTTGCAGCCATCGAGCCGGGAAATTTTGTTCAGTACTGTTTTGATAGTGCGGCGCCGCGAGATGATGGCATCAGCAATTGTTCCCTCATACCCAAAAAGGTAAGGGGACAAGGAAAGAACGGCAATATCCCCTATCACATCAAAACGATCAGAAAGGTGGCAGAGTGCACGGTCAGGGATGATACCTTTCAGCTGATCCTTCAAACCCATGATTTCCTGGAATATATGAAGGGAGTTCTGATAAACATGATCGAGATCTTTTCGCTGTTCCTCAAATGACCAATATATTAATGAGCAATAACTGCCTGTTCTCTTCATTATGACACAGGTCCGCGCTGTCGAACGCGTTCTCAGAGCATACCCGACAGTTGAAGG
>Ga0315286_10007076_pt1 | contig 10945 bp, 8 predicted proteins | sample YL17G10_0_MG_FD_205038 | JGI IMG/M metagenome (GOLD analysis project Ga0315286, IMG submission 205038) | Sediment microbial communities from Yellowstone Lake, YNP, Wyoming, USA - YL17G10_0 | ecosystem: Environmental > Aquatic > Freshwater > Lake > Sediment | place: USA: Wyoming | collected...
CGCCAAGGGCCGATTTGCCACCGTCCGCGCCACGGCCGTCGCCGTCCCCGGCCTCGACCTCGAAGCCGTGCGGCGTTTGGCGGAGCAGGATTTGGGCGTGAAGTTTGAGGTGCGGGAATTCAACGTCGTGGGCTAATCCTACAGCGCCACTTAAACCTTTGCGCGGTGGGTCCGGAGGGTTTGTTGCCGAATATGTAGGGTGGGTGCTCTGCACCCACCAATGCTGTTGTCTTTACGTTAAAATGGTGGGTGCCGAGCACCCACCCTACATGAAAAGCAGTTGGGCAACAGGCCCCGGAGACCCACCGCGCGAAGGCTTATGTTGCGTTGTAGCCCTACTCCGACACAATCTCGTACTTGTCAGCCAGGATCTTGAAGACCACGTGTTCGCCCCGGCCGCGGATCGAGACGCCGGGGTCGCAGTTCACCTTCAGTGCGCCCATCCGGTAGCTCCCGGCAAACGGCAAACTGCCGGACCCGAGATTCAGCGTGATGGTCTTCTTCTCGCCCGGCGCCAGGGCGCCGATCTTGTGCGGCACGGGTGTGCCGTCGACTGTGAACCGCAGTTCCACGTCCGTCAATTCGGCGCCCGACGCGTTGAGGACGGTCACTGTCGACGGCGACAAGAGCCGCCACGCGAGGATCGCGACCAGCACCGCCAGGACGGCGACCAGGATGAGGCGAACGATGAGTTTAACCTGTTTCGTGGCCATGACATCCTCTCAATTGAGGGCACGTGCCCCGACGCTTCCGCGTCGGGCTCGAACAACAAACCCATCACCGCGCGAAACGCTCAGACTGCGCGATAGGGCTGGCTGCCATACTCGCGGAGGAGGTGGAGATTGTCAAGCCGCAGGGGTGCGGCATGCCGTGTCCCTGCAGTTCAATGGAGACAAACGAGCAACATCGGCGAGATTGTTGGGCCTTGAAAACCGTCCGGGCGGGCGGTATAGTTTGGGGCGTGGAGTCCGTCGCGTGGGCGCTTAGCTCAGTTGGCTAGAGCGCGTGGATCACACCCACGAGGTCACAGGTTCAAGTCCTGTAGCGCCCACCATACCTTGGCGAGCGAAACGTCTCTCTCGCTTTTTCATTGCGCCGCAGCCGTATCCGTCGTCATGGACACCGCGCGCGTTCTCGCGTGATTCTACGGGCCTTTTCGCACCGTCGCGGTACCGCCGACCGCTCGCCCTTGGACGCCGCGTTTGGTCGCGCGCCACCCTCCGCCACCGTTTTATCTCTCTTTGGCCCAGGAATCTCTGATTTGTTTGGACCACCCCCAATGAGTCCACACGCGCGTAAGTTCAATGCCAGCAATGCTCTACGCGGATCGCCCTTAGATGGCCTCTTGCGTTTCGCGGCCACATGGTTGCCCGGGCAAACATGACCGCGAAACAACTGACCAAACATCTTGCACGGTGTAAGTTCTCGGGCGCCGTGGCCGCAAACGCACGTAGGAAGTGGCACGCTACGCGTCGGTGTCGAGTTCCAGGCCGTGCGCCTCGCACCAGTCCACGGCGATCTGCCGGTATCGGTCGGTGCGGAAGACATGCCAGTTCTCGGTCAAGCCCTTCTCCTTCACCCGGTCCTTGAAGTAGCGGAACGCGCCCCGTCCATGAATGGCGTCAAGAAGCACCCCCGAGACGTTCTCGTCCTCCCGACTCAGCGCGAAGTCCCGCATCATCTCCCACTTGTTGATCTCGAACCGGTCCGGCAGGGCCACAAACCGGGAGCCGTCATCGGCGCTCACGAGACGGGCTTGTTCAATGCTATCCCGCTGCCACTCGGGGTAGTCCGACACATCGTCGCTGTCTTCGGCGGCAGAGAGTTCCTCGTCCGACAGCACCACCACGTCGCCGGTCCGGCGGTCAAGGAAGGCTCGCGTCTTGTCTCCCTGCATCTCCAGTGCGTCCAGGATGGCCGCGAGTTTCGCGCGGGCGGGCACGAGGGGCCCCCTTTCTAACGAGGTCGTTTTGATTTCGACGGCTTCTTCGCGCGCGGTGTCAGGCCTCGGGGTTGTACGGCGGCCGCCTTCTTGCGGGAGGCATTCCCGGCCCCCGCCTTTCGCCGGACGGGACGTTTGCCGGCGGCGCCTTTTCTTACGCCCGTCTTGCGAGCGGCGTCCGCCCCGGCGTCCGGACGTCGAATTGCAGGGTTCCGCGTCTGGTCAATCTCAATGCCGAAGACATCGGCCACGGCGCTCTCATCGAGGGTCCGTGCGCCGGCAGAACGCCTTGCGGCGACCTCTTTGGCGGCCTCCTCGCATACCAGTTCACTGTGGTCCACGCCGCGTAGTTGAAACAGCAGTTCCGGCCGCTCGTCCAGCCGCGCGCCCACGCCGTACAGCACGGCCGCCACATGCTTGCACATGCTGGCCCAGTCGGGACAGGAACACTCGAAACGGATTTCCTTGGGAAGCGGGAAGAGGCCGTCCTTCCTATCCGTGACGATCTCCATGACGTTGCTTGAGAGGCGGCCCTGGAGGAGTTCCAGGAGCGACCCGACCTGGCCGCCGCAGCGGCCTTTCAGCGAGTTCCACTTGGCCTTGGGCAGTGTGCCGATGGAGACGCGGACGTCATAAATCTCCGACCCACTGACGACGGCCACGATCTCGCCTTTCTCGATGGCCAGGTGGCAGACGGAGCCGTTGCGGACGTAGGTGCGTCCGCGCGGCAGGCGGTTGGCAAAATCGCTAAACGCCTCCAGATGGTTGCACCACGCCTCGCCCCAGAACGTGGAGGCGATCTTGCGGCCGGCGATCTCGACCGGCTGCACGTCGATGCCCTTTCGGCTGAGTTTTCCGACGTGCTTCTTCGCCTGGGCGCGGCGCCGGGCCACGGGCACATACGGTTTCCAGTAATATCCCCAACCCATTCTCTCATCTCCTTCAGTCTGCCTGTATGCTGTGAACGTCAAGCCGCACGAGATTCAGTATCTCGCGGTCGCTCAGTTCGGTCAAGACGGGCGCGCCGTCGCCTTCCAGGAGGTCTGCGGCCAGTTGGACCTTGCCCCGGATAAGTTCGTCGATGTGCTGCTCGACGGTGCCCTGGCAGACGAACTTGTGCACGAGGACGTTCCGGCGCTGGCCGATGCGGAACGCCCGGTCGGTCGCCTGGTTCTCGACGGCGGGATTCCACCAGCGGTCGAAATGGATGACGTGGCTTGCAGCCGTCAGGTTCAGGCCCGTGCCGCCGGCCTTAAGCGACAGGACGAAGAAGGGCGGGCCGTCCTCACGCTGAAAGGCCTCGACGAGGGCCTGTCGTCGGCGGACGGGCGTTCCGCCGTGAAGGGCCGTTCCCGGCCGGCCAAACACCGTCGCCAGAAACGCGGCCAGCGGGTCGGTCATCTCGCGGAACTGGGTGAAGACGAGGGCCTTCTCCTGTCGCGAGGCGATCTCCTCGGCGATCTCTCGCAGGCGGGCGAACTTGCCGCTCGCCGCAGGGTCGTACGTCCCGCCGCCTGACCACTGGTCCGGATGGTTGCAGATCTGTTTGAACCTCATCAGGAAGGCCAGGATCGCGCCGCGGCGGTCGATGCCGACAACGGTCTCCAGGATCCGCGCCAACTCCCGCACCGACTGCTCGTAAAGGGCCGCCTGTTTCTTCGTCAAGGAGCAATAGGCGTACACCTCTGTCTTCTCCGGCAGGTCGGCAATGACCGACCGGTCGGTCTTGAGGCGCCGTAGGACATACGGCGCCACCAGACACCGCAGGGGCGCATACCGCCCGGCCGCGCGGTCTTCCAGACGCTTGACGAACTGCTTGAAGGCGGCGGCCGAGCCCAGAAGGCCCGGACACAGAAAATCGAAGATCGACCACAGGTCCGACAGGCGATTCTCGATGGGCGTCCCCGTAAGGACCACGCGGGCCTTGGCCCGGAGTTTCTTGACGGCCCGAGTCTGGCGGGCAGCTGGGTTCTTGACGGCCTGGGCTTCATCGAGGACCGCCAGCGTCCACTGGGTCTCCGTCAGCCACGGCTGGCGGAGCAACATGCCGTAGGTCGTCACGACGAGGTCGGTACCCCGGAGGAATCGGGCTGGGTCGCCGGCGGCGGCTTGGAGTTCGTCGCCATTGCACTGCGACGGGTGCGCGAACCGCACGACCAGCGACGGGGCAAACCGTTCCAATTCCGCCTTCCAGTTCGCAAGAAGCGACGCCGGGGCAACCACCAGCGACGGCGCGCCCGCGCTCTGCCGTTTCAACATAAGCAGAAGGGCGATGACCTGGATGGTCTTACCGAGGCCCATGTCGTCGGCCAGACAGGCGCCCAGCCCGAGTTCCGTCAGCATGCGGAGCCACTTGACGCCGGTCTGCTGATACGGCCTCAGCGTGGCGCAGAGTTCCATGCCGGGCAGGTCGCCGCCGCTGTCAGGCCGCCTGATGGCCGTCAGCCGCTCCTGGAGCCAGGGCCCGGCCTTGACCTCGGCCCATGCGGCAGCCGCATCCGTCTCCAAGAAGGCCGCCTCGCCGGCCTCAATGGGCGCCCCGGCCAGCAGGCGCATGCCCTCGAGAAAAGAGATGCCGTCGCTGCCGGCCTGACGCTGGACGCGTTTGAAATGTTCCAGAGCGTCCTTGAGTTTCTGGCGGTCGACCTCGACCCAGCGGCCTTTGAGGAACACGAGGCCGTCTTCGCCGCCCATGAGTTCGCGCCACTCCTCTTCTGACAGCGTCTCGCCGTCGAGCGCCACGCCGACTCGAAAGTCCAACAGCGCATCGGCGCTCAAGGTCGATTTCGGCCGGCCGCCGATCGAAACGCTCACCTGGACGCGGGGCGGCCGTTTCGCCCACCAGTCCGGCACGCGGACAAGGAGGCCGCTTTCCTCCAGTCCCGGCGCGTCGCGCAGGAACCGCCACGCCTCTCGCGGCGTCCAGCGCAGCGGGTGGAACACGTCACCGGAATCGGCCAGCGATTTGACCCAACTCAATCGCTCGGCGGCCCGCTGGACGGGGGCCAGCAGGCGGACGAGCGCCGCGCGGTTCCTCTCGCCAGCATATTCTTCCAGCGCGCGCCCGAGTGGCTGGTACTGCACGCGGCGTCCGTCCAGAAGGCGGGGGGCATAGGTCGCCAGGAATGCAAACGGACACTCCGGATCCCGCTTGTTCTCCGCCAGGTGGAAGCACACGCGTCCCACGCGATGCCAGAGGGGATTCTGCTTCTTCAGCCATGCCGACAATCCGCCTTCGGTCGCAGCCGCCTGCTTGCGGACTGCGCCATCGAGGTCAGTCCAGAGCCGCCGAAGCACATCGGCCGACAGGTACTCACCGCCGCGCATCGGCGGGGCGCTGTCGGCCAGAGCCGCCAAGTCGTCGGGCGGCGGCAAAAGTTGGAGGACCGTCCCGTCGGCCGTCTCGGGAACGTGACACAGGGCCGTCAAGTACCGTCCGGCGAAATCCCGCCAGTAGGCTGCCGCTGCGGCCAACATTGGCGCCTCGCCCTGGGCGAGGCGAAGGAGACCCTCCGGTGTACCTTCCCGGAATGCCTCGCGCAGATGGCTGTCCTGCGTGTCCTCGGGCAGCCCGGCCTGGCCGCTCTCGGCGGGTCCATCGACCAGCGCCAAGTGGCCGCCGGGAGTCAAACCAAGGTCGAACACGTAAGTCTTCCTTCTTCGTGCATGGGCATCGTATCCGCCCCCATGCCTGTCGGCAATAGCCGGCAAACCCCATGCCCATCTTTCTTGTCCAAAGAGGTGTCCTTCGGCAGGGGCTCCACAACGGCTATGTATCGGTCTTGGCCGTGCGAGTCGGCAGGCATCGTTACAGGCAGCATCGTTACAGGCCATTGTGTCCGGAACGTGTTTCCGCTATGGTGGGGGGAGTTCGTACACGTGGGAGGAGACGCGCCAATGGCCAAGAGGGCGAAGCGAAGCAGCGACAGCCAAGAAGATCCGATCACTTATGCGTGTCGCGCCGCATGATATCCCGCACGGTCTTTGCATCCGCCAGGACGATCTTCTGTGCCTGGATGGCTTTCCAGTCGGGGCTTTCCGTGGTGATCGTGCGGAAGACATCCACTCGCGCCAGGATGCCATGCCAACGGGCATCTTCGCTAGTGAAGACCTCAATGACCTTGTAGTTCAACACAGGCAATCCCAGCCACAGTGCCGTCAAGAACCATGTTTCGGTCATCGCCTACACCCCTTCTTGCCGGCACGCGGTCATTACGGCGCGTACCTCGGCTGGCCCCTTACCTGCCGAATCGTTCCATGTGCTTCCCTTCGGCCACCCCACGCCTGCGCAAGACCACTGACGAACCCAGGATCCGTGCATGCGTAGGAGTCATCAGCCAACGAGGCGGTTGCGGTGGACTCCACCACCGGCGTGAAGGCGGGACGAAAAAGCCCGCCGTGCGGCGGGCCTGTAAACAGCGCGACTCCCACCGCATGGTTCACGCAGTAGGAGTCATTAGCCAGTCTGGCAGTTCGGGGGGACTCCATCCCCGCTTTTCAAATATAGCGCCGTTCAGGCACGCCGTCAAGCATGGATTTCTAACGCCCTCCGCCACCGTCCCGGCCAGGAGAGACCGTCTATCCCGTCGCCCCTTTCTTCTGTTGCCTCTCGACCGGGAATTCCGGCGAATCGGTGCGGGCGTTGCGCAAAACCTCGGCGGCCTTCAAGATGACAGCCGGATTTGTGCTTGCGACATCCCTGGTTTCACCGGGGTCGTCGCTAAGACGGTAGAGTTCGACCTCTCCTTGGAGGCCCTTGCGAATCGCCTTCCAATCTCCCATGCGCACAGCCTGCCTGAAGCCGCCCTCGAAGAATTCCCAATACAGGTAGTCATGGTCCTTCTGGGCCTGGCCCAGCAGCGCGGGCAGCATGGAGATGCCGTCGATGCCTTGGGGCGATTCGACGCCGCCAATCTGGGCCGCTGTGGGCATGAAGTCCCAGAAAGCCCACACCTGATCGCTCACACCGCCGGCTTTCACCTGGCCAGGCCAGCGGACGATCATCGGCACGCGAATGCCGCCTTCGGTGAGGTCTCGCTTGATGCCACGGAACGGACCGGAACTCTGAAAGAACGCCGGGTTGTGTCCGCCTTCCTTGTGCGGCCCGTTGTCGCTCGTGAAGAAGATGATGGTATTGTCGTCGATGCCAAGGCTCTTCAGCCGAGCCACCAATTGGCCGATGTCGCGGTCCATGCGTGTGATCATTGCGGCATAGTTCTTCTCGACCTGCGGCCAGGGTTCATTCGTGTAGGGCTCGTCACTGGGCACCTCCAATCCGTTGCCTGTCACGCGGCTGAGGGCGTCGCGTGGGGCCGAAGCCTGGTCGGCCGCCTTGTCCTTGCCAGCACGCCAACCCCGTTCATTGTTGGCATGGGGAACGGTGTAGGCGAGATACAGGAAGAATGGCTTGGCCTTGCTCCGTTCGACGAATTCGAGGGCTTCCTTGGTGAAAAGGTCGTTCGAGTAGACCGCGCATTTACTCGCCACGCCGTTCTCGACCACGTTTGGCAGCGGGACCTTCTCTTCGTTTCTCCAGAGGTAGTCGGGGTACGAATTGTGCGCGTGGACGTGGCCCAAGTAGCCGAAGAAGTAGTCAAAGCCTTTTCTGTTCGGGATACCCGTCGTATCGGGCTCGCCGAGGCCCCACTTGCCGATGATCCCTGTTGCGTAGCCCGCCTGCTTCAGGACTTCCGCCGCCGTGGTGTCTTCGGCCCGTAGCGGTATCAGCACGTTGCCGCGGACATGGCAATGACCGGTGTGGTAACCGGTCATAAGGGTACAGCGCGACGGGGCACAGACTGTCGAGCCCGCATAGAACTGCGTGAACCGTGTGCCTTCGACGGCCAAGGCGTCGATAGTCGGCGTTCGGATCTTTTTCTGGCCGTAGCAGCCTACGTCGCCATAGCCGAGGTCATCGGCAAGGATGAAAACGATATTCGGCTTGCGCGAGGATGAATTGGCAGTGCCGTCGGCCAAGGCCGGCACCGTGCCCAGAGCCCAACCTCCGGCAGCGGCCAGCCCTGCACAGTGCATGAAGTCGCGCCTCGTCAGAACATTCGCAGATCGGCGATTCATCGTTTCGACTCCTTATCAGTGTGTTGCCAGGATATCCCCAACGGGTGGCTCACCACCGGGGTCGCGTTTCGGAAGCGGGTGAAAATTGAGGTTCGGCGCGACCCTGTTTCCGAAGCCCAATTCGCCCCGCCTTCCTGGCGGACCTGACGTTACTTTAAGCCGCCTCCAAGTACCTGTCAACCGAGACGTCGATGCTCTCGGCCGCCGTTCGTGACGCCTCGACAATTTGCAGCCGCAGGTTCCCATCCGTCTGAATGCCTCACCACACAAGCCGCCCTTTTTTCGGCGTCGCCCAGATGAGCACCAACCGACCAATGAAGAAGAAGGCCACAGGTTCCCGGCTTTATCCTGCCCGGCGCGGGGCGTGGCGGCTGCCGAGGGCGGCCATCAGGACCGTGCCTGCCAGGCCGACCACGGCGGCGTAGCAGAAGCCCAGCGTGGGGCTTATGGCGGCCCACACGACGCCGACGATGATGCTGGAGACGAAGTCGCCGATGCCGTTGACCACGCCCAGCGCCCCGTAGGCCGTGCCGGCGATCTCGCTGGCGACGTAATCGCGGACCGCGACGCCCTCCATCGTGTCTTCCCAGGCGATGAAAACACCCGCCAGGCTGAAGAAGATCGCGAACCACCACACCGATGGTACGACAAAAGCGAATCCCAGAAACGTGACCACGGCCACGCCGTAGCCAACCGCTAGGTAGCGCGTCCTGGAGAACCGGTCGCTGAGTGCCCCGATGGGGAACGATGCCAGCGCATAAACGACATTGCGAAGCGTATAGAGCAGCGCCGCCATCCTGGCGGCTTCCAACAGCCCTAACTCGGGTTCAAGAACGGTCGTCGCCCGTAGAATCATCAGTGTCGGCGCGAAATCTGCCATGCCGAACAGGCCCACGGCGAGCAAAAAGGAGCGGTAGTCTTTGGGCATGGATCGGATTGTGCCCCAGAACCGCATCTCATAGTTTGGTGCACGCCGTTTCTCACGGACCATGAAGGCCATCGTCACTACGGATAGCAAGCCCGGAACAAGGCTCAAAAGGAAGATCACGCGGAATGGCCAGCCGTTCGTGCCAGACAGCCCAGGTATCCACCCGATGACTGCGTTGGCGATGGCCGGGTGTGCGGCGGCCAGGCTTAGCAGTGCGAAGGCTGCCAGGGGCCCGACGACCGCCCCGGCCGTGTCGCCGGCCCGGTGGAAACCGAACGCCTTGCCGCGATCCTGCGGTTCGACCGATTCGGCGAGCATCGCGTCTCGCAACGGCCCGCGAATGCCTCGGCCCAACCACCCCACTACCCTGGCAAGCAGAATCAGCGGCCAGGCAAACGCGAAGGTGATGACGGCTATGCCAATCGTTGTCAAGGCATAGCCGATGACGGACCAGCCCTTACGATGGCCGATCCGGTCGCTGTGGAATCCCGCGACGAGCTTGATGAAGCTGGATGTCGCGTCCGAGACGCCCTCGATGAAACCCAGCGCGGCCACGGACGCACCGATTGCCTGCATGAACTGCGGCAGCACTGCCGTGGCCATTTCGTGGCAGAAGTCGCTCAGGAAACTGGTCAATCCGAACGCGAAGACGTTCCGATTGAGCCAGTGCCCAGGGGGTGTTTGCGCCGCTGCTGTTTGCGGGGGAACCTGCTCGTTCATGGCGTCTCCCAACCTTTCCAGAAGGTCCTGTGGGCCGACCTGTAAACAGTGCGACTCCTACCGCATGATTCACGCAGTAGGAGTCATTAGCCACTCTGGCGGTTCAGGGGGACTCCATCCCCACTTCTCAGATACAAATATAGCGCCGCGCAGGCAGGGCGTCAAGATGGATTTCAGGTGTGGCATCGGCCTCCAGTTCGCACATCGCGCGGCCCTTGGCCTTCTGGAAGGCCTCCAGCACCGTGAAGTAGGGCAGGTGTTTTTCGGGCTTACGCTTCATGGTCGAACCCGGCGTTCTGGGACGTCATACGGGGGCGTCCTGTTTCCACGGGACGCATACGCGGCTCTCGCCGACGATGTGGATGATCGCGCGGACGTAGGCGTCCTCTTCGTCGCGGTTATGGAGCGTGCGGCGGAGGGCCTCTCGCTTCATGGCGAAGTTCTGCATGTCCTCAGCCACTTCCTCAAAGTGCCTGGACGCTTCCGCAAGAAGGAACTGCACAGCGCCATCCGCCCCGACTGCTTCCACAAGCAGCCCCAGGTGCCGCAGGCACACACCCTGCGACTGTGCATAGGCCCTGCGACCTTCGGCGGTCTGCACAAAGCCGGCCAGGCGCTGAATGTGGGCCTTTTCAACCGTCCGCAGGAGTCCGCACACGCGGCAGTTGCCGGAATCCGGGACACGCGGCAACCGCGGCGCCGCTGCCAGGGCGGCGGCCAGTGACGCGATCTCCCGCGCCAAGCGCTCCACGAGTTTCGGATACCCCTGCGAGATTCCTTGCGGCGACGACAGGGCGAACAGTTGCCACGCATGAAGCGGGCAGAAACCCAACTCGGCGGCAAAGGCGGTCTGCGCGGCCTCGTTCGACGAAAGTGCGTACTGCCAGCGGGCGAAGAAATCCACGGCCGCCTTGCCCAGACGCTGGCACACGGGGCATCCGCGCGTCTGGAGGTCTTGCACAAGGTCGGCTTCCTGGATCGCCGCCGGCGTGGGTTCGGGCGGCAGTGGGACTGGGGCGGTGTCCGCGGGCGGCGCGGCGGGTTCAACTTCCGGGGGCGTGTCATCGGTCACCCTCGCTCGAAGGCGAGCCAGCCGCTCCTGAGCCGCCTGCATCCTCCCCGTGCCATCGGAGCCTTCGGCCGCGAGCCTCAGCGCCTTGTCGACGACCGACGCAAGGAATGTTGCGGCCTTCTCGCGGGAAAGGAACGCGGCCAGCGTCTCCTCCAGCGCCTTGAGGCCGCTTGCGGCATAGCCGTCGGCATCGCCGGCCATTTTCGCC
>Ga0315286_10007077_pt1 | contig 10945 bp, 9 predicted proteins | sample YL17G10_0_MG_FD_205038 | JGI IMG/M metagenome (GOLD analysis project Ga0315286, IMG submission 205038) | Sediment microbial communities from Yellowstone Lake, YNP, Wyoming, USA - YL17G10_0 | ecosystem: Environmental > Aquatic > Freshwater > Lake > Sediment | place: USA: Wyoming | collected...
GAGACCGGATCGGCCGATCAGATGGAGGCCATCGTCGATCACTCGACCTACGAAGGCATCCCGCCGGACGGGTCCGCCTCCTTCGAGTCCCTGCGGGCGACGCTGCGGGTCTTCCGCGGTCGGGGAGGAGTGAACGGGATGCAGGAGAACGCGGACATCGCCATGAACCAGGAGCCGGCGTCGAGCGTGTTTCGCGGGTGGGCGCTCAACTGCAGGGCCATCGCCGCCATGGCCGCGGGAGACGGGTCCAGCGCCGACGCCGATCTGGTCCAGGCAGTGGCGGCAGCTCGTGCATCCAAGGCGTCGGAGGACGAGCAGCTGGCGTTGGCTGGCCGGGCCATGCTCGCCATCGACGCAGGTGGATGGGGTCGAGCGCGAGAGCTGGTGGCCCTCGCCGATGCCGTCATCGCGTCGTCGCATCTGGAGTCCTATGCGTTGACTGCCTTCGCCAGGGCAGGTTCAGCTCGTGTCGCGATCCACGACGGCGATCTGGACCGAGCAAGGGAACGCCTGAGCCAGGGGGCCCTGCTGCGACCCCTCCTGACGCACGCCATGCCGTGGTTCTCGGTGCGATCTCTCCTGGAACTCGCCCGCGCACACCTTGCACTCGCGGATCCGGCGGGGGCTCGTGCCGTCCTGCGCCAGGCCGAGGAGATCCTCGTCAAGGAGCCGGGTTTGGGGACGGTCGCCAACGACGTGCACACGCTTCGACGGCAGCTGCAGGGCTTGCCGATCGGGACGGCTGGCGCATCTACCTTGACCGCCGCTGAACTTCGCGTCCTGGCCTTCATGCCGCTCCACCTTACGTTCAGGGAGATCGGCGAACGGCTTGGCGTCAAGCCGAGCACCGTGAAGACACACTCGCTTTCCGTGTACGCAAAGTTGGGGGCCTCGTCGCGATCCGAGGCGGTCGTCCTCGCGGTGGCGGCTGGGCTCCTCGAGGGCGCGATGTGACTGCCGCCTCCACCGGTTTGGTGGAGGCGGCGATACGGGCCAGGTCGTTCACTGGATGGATCGGATCCCGTATCTGGTGGGTCGCTCATGACGACCGTCGAGGATGCTCTGCTCAAGCTCTCGGTCGGTGATCGCGCGTTCTGTGAGGGGATCGCGGGCGTCCACGTAGGCGCGAGCGACGGCCAGATCGACTCGGGCACCGTCGCGCTCATGCGCCTTTCGGCCCTCGTCGCGATCGGGCCTGCCGAGGCCTTGCTTCAGGAGGCGGTCGGTGACGCCCTCGATGCCGGTTTGAGCTGCGATTCGATCGTCGGTTCGATGATCGCCGTGGCTCCGACCATCGGCATCAACCACTTGGTGGCCGCGGCCCCGGCTCTGGCCGTCGCGCTCGGCTACGACCTGGAGACATCGTTCGAGTCACTCGACTCGAAGAACGCGATCAGCGGAGGTACCTCGTAGATGGCCGTTCCCCTGATCGACTTCGGCGCCTGGAACCTGACCGGCGACTTCACGACGATCGACCTCATCGCGGCGTCCACGAACGCGCTCAACGGCGCGATCCTCGCCCGACGACCCGATCACTACAAGAACTTCACAGTGGTGGGGATCCTCCTGATGGCGCTCCTTGGCGGCCTTGGCGGTGGGATCACCCGGGACATCCTGCTGAACAAGGTCCCCAGTGCGCTGACCAACCCCGCCTACATCACGCTGTGTCTTGCGTTCGGTGCCGTCGGGTATCTCATCGCGTACGACAAGGGACAGCTCTTCCGCGAAGGTCTGTTCCAGTTCATGACGAGCTTCAGTCTGCCGTGGTACGCGATCATCGGAGCCTCGGCCGGCGTCGCCGCGGGGATTCCCATCCTCGGATGTCTGTTCCTCGCCGTCGTCGGGCCGACGGCGGGCCGGTACCTGATCGACATCACGAGCAGCGTGCCACCCAAGCAATTCATCCGGGGCGAATGGTTCGTCGGGATCGCGGCCTTGACCGGTCTGGTGTGGATCCTGCTGAACGCGGCGGGGGTCGGGACGTGGCCTGCGGTCCTGCTGAGCTTCGCATTCGGCTTTGTCCTGCGGATGCTCGCGCTGTATCGAGGCTGGGAGGAACCGCTGGCGAACGAGCCCACAGGGGTGTACCAGCACAGCGATGGCAGACCACTGCTCGGTCGGAAGATCGCCGGAAAGTCGGAGCGCGAGATGCGCGACCTGGGCCTCGTGGTGGAGCCACCCGAGGGGTAACCGTCGGCCGGACGAGACGTAGCTGGATCGTCCGCAAGTCGTGATGGGAGTGGCGTGATGGCAACAAAGCAACCGAACATCGTGTTCTTCTTCTGGGACAACCTCGCCTGGGGTGAGGTCGGATGCTATGGCGGGGGAGTGCTTCGTGGTGCGCCGACGCCGCGCATCGACGCGCTGGCTGCCGACGGCCTGAAGCTGCTCAACTTCAACGTCGAGGCCCAGTGCACGCCGAGCCGCTCGGCCGTCCTGACCGGGCGACATCCGATCCGCTCCGGCACGCAGACTGTGCCGATCACCGGGGGCCCGGACGGGCTGACCCGCTGGGAGATCACGACCGCCCAGGCGCTGTCCGATGCCGGCTATGCCACCGGGATGTGGGGCAAGTGGCACCTCGGGAGCGACCCGGATCACCGGAGCCCGATCGACTTCGGGTTCGACGAGGCCGTCTGGAGTCCGCGGACCGCGGACGAGGTCTTCTGGACCATGCAGTCCTACTTCCCGAACGGGCCGGTCGGCGCGGCCCCGTACGCGGGCGAGGCGCAGATCCCCTTGGAGTACCAGACGATCTACTCCCGCAAGAAGGGCGAGAAGGCCGAGCCCGTCGGTCCCTATGACGCCGAGTTCCGGACGGGCTTCGATCGCAAGATCACCGACTGGGCGATCGATTTCATGAAGCGATCGAAGGAAGCGGGCAAGCCCTTCTACACGTATCTCCCGTACACCCAGGTCCACATCCCGCCGATCCCGGATCCCGAGTTCGCGCAATCTACCAAGCGGGGCAACTTCGCGGACCTGCTGGTCCAGATGGATGCCTTCACAGGGCGCATCCTCGATGCGCTCGACGAGCTTGGTCTGGCCGACGACACGATCGTCGTGTGGTCCTCCGATAACGGCGCGGACACCACGTACCGGATGCCGGCGATGGATCCCGATCCCGCGGGCGGGCAGTGGTCCGGCTTCTCCGGCCCGTGGCGCGGCGGCTACTTCACCTCCCTCGAGGGCTCGAACCGCGCGCCCTGCATCATCCGCTGGCCGGGCCACGTGCCCGCGGGCAAGGTGAGCAATGAGCTGGTCCACCTGGTCGACATGTTCCCGACGTTGGTAAATGCCGGGGGCGGGACGGTCCCGACAGATCGCCAGATCGACGGCATGGACATGCGCGACTTCCTGCTCGGCGAGGCCGACGAGTCCGGGCGTGACGTGATCTTGTGCATCCAGGGCAATCGACTCCAGGCCATCAAGTGGCACCAGTGGAAGGCTTCGCTGTTCGAGCAGGACGGCTTCTACTCGACCTGGACGCCGTACAACATGCCGCACGTCTTCAACCTCGAATGGGACCCGCGCGAGGAGCACCAGGTCGACTTCCCGCACGGCTGGACAGTCCACCCGATGGCGGCGGCGGCCGGGGCATTCCTGCGCACCCTGGCCATGGAACAGCCGATCAAGCCTGGGACGCCAGATCCGTATCTGCCGCCGAAGCCCGGCGAGATGCGTCCTGAGGAACACCTGCAGATCGGCGTCATCACCCAGTACGTGACGTCGCTCGTGAAGACGCACGAAGAGCTGCCTGCGCCCGATCACGGGATCGGTCACTCGGCCGGCTGACGCATCGCTCTCGCCTCGGCGCACGCCCTGCCGGCGCCGAGGCGACGAGCTCAGGAGAGGAGGACTGACGTGGACCCGCTGCTCATCGTCATCATCGGTTTTGGCCTGATCTTCATCGTGACCGCCTCGCTGGGGAACGGGCTGGCGATCACGGTCGACTCCGTCCGCGGGTCCCTCGCCGGACATCCGCAGCTGAACGTGATGCTCCTTCTGAGCAACTTCGTCGTCATCCCAGCGCTGGTCATCGGGCTGACCGCGCTGATGCCGTTCGACCCCCAGGTCAAGATGGCCTTCGCAGCCCTCGCCCTGACGGCGGGTGCGCCGTTCATCCCGTGGCTCGTGAGTCTTGCCAAGGGCAACTTGCCCTATTCCGGCGGTGTGGTCGTCATGCTGACGATCGGAACGTTCATCGTCCTGCCGCTGGTGCTGCCGTTCGCACTGACTGCCCTCGGTACGGGTGCGACGCCGTCCATCTGGGTCCTGCTTTGGCCGATGCTGCTCTTCATGCTCCTGCCGCTCCTGGCGGGCATGACCATCCGCGTCCGGTACCCGTCACTGGCGATGGAGATCGGTCCCTACCTCGGGCCGATCTCGATCACGGCCCTTGTGGTTCACGTCACCCTCTTCCTCGGCTACACGTGGGATGACTTCCTCTCGCTGGGAGGCACCGGTGCGTTCGCCTTCAGCTTCGCCCTGCCGCTCATCGGGATGCTGATCGGATTCCTGCTCAGCCCACCGTATGCCCTTAGCCCTGTCAAGCCGTCGGATCCGCACCGCGGCAGCAAGATCGTGTCGGCGGTCGCGGTGGCGCAACAGAACACCGGCGCGGTCATCTGCACGGCGATCTTCGGCTTGGGGGCGTACACCGTGGCCGGGGTCACGATGCTCGTCGGCGCGATCGTGACGATCGTCGTCGTCATGCTCACGATGGCGGAGCTTGGAGCGCGCTATGAGAAGGCTCACCCGGCTGTACCTGCAGGCCCGTCGACACCCACCTCTGGCGCAGGGGGCGGCGCCGCGTGAGTACTGAGGAGACGCCACAGCGGCCCAAGAACCTGACATTCATGGTCGGGTGGCTCGTGCTCCTGGGCTTCTACCAGATCTTCCTTGCGTGGCGGTTCGGCACCTTCTTCGAGGGCACGAGTGGGGACCTGCGCGAAGAGTTCGGTGGAGCTGCGCTGGAGCCCCTCTATGCCTCGATCGGCGTGCTTGCGCTGGTCATCGCATGGGGCGGCTGGCACCTTCGGCCGTGGGCCTATGTGCTGGCCTGGGTGTTCCAGGGGATGGTGTTCGCGCTGGCGATCGTGGTCATCAGCCTCTGGGTGGCCGGCAAGGACGCCCCTGTCGGATGGTTGCTCCTGGATGTGGCATTCGGCGTGTACAACGTGTGGTGGCTTACGCGACCCGATGTCCGACACGCCTTCCGAGCCGACGGCAGACGCGAGTCGTGATATGAGGTCCCAAGTAGAGAGGTGAGCAACGTGAGCACGAAACCCAACATCATCCTGTTCATGAGCGACGACGTCGGTTGGGGCGACCTCGGCTGCTACGGCGGCGGCGAGAACCGCGGCGCGCCGACGCCGAACTTGGACAAGCTGGCGGCGGAAGGGCTGCAGTTCATGTCCTTCTACGGCCAGCCGAGCTGCACGCCCGGCCGGGCCGCGGCGATGACAGGCCGGCTGCCGATCCGCAGCGGCATGACGACCGTGTCCTTCCCGGGCCAGGGAGGGGGACTGCCCGCGGGCGAGTGGACGGTCGCGAGCGTGCTCAAGCAGGCCGGCTACAGCACCTGCCAGATCGGCAAGTGGCACCTCGGCGAAGCGGACTACTCGATGCCCACGGCGCAGGGCTTCGACGAGATGCACAACACCACGCTCTACCACCTGAACGCCTACACCTACACCGACAAGGCGTTCAACCCCGACTTCCCGTTCGACGACCCCGACGTCATGAAGATGTGGGGCAACGTCATCGGCGCGGTCGAGGGCAAGGCCGGCGAGCCCTGGAAGGAAGTCGAGAAGATCGACTCCAAGAACATCCCATTCGTCGACGAGAAGTCGATCGGGCATGGCATCGACTACATCGAGGCGCATGCGAAGGACGAGAACCCGTTCTTCCTGTACCTCAACACCGCCAAGCTGCACCAGCCGAACCTGCCGCACCCGGACTTCGAGGGGAAGTCCCTGGGCAAGAGCAAGTACCTCGACTCGCTCGTCGAGCTCGACCACAACGTGGGCGTGGTCATGGACAAGGTCCGCGAACTGGGCATCGAGCAGGACACCCTGATCTTCTGGACGACCGACAACGGCGCGTGGCAGGACGTCTATCCGGACTGCGGCTACACCCCCTACAAGGGCACCAAGGGCACCGACTACGAGGGCGGCAGCCGTGTGCCGGCGATCGCCTGGTGGCCCGGGACCATCGAGCCCGGCCGGCGCAACTCCGAGATCGTCGGCTCGCTCGACTTCATGGCGACGTTCGCCAGCCTGGCGGGCCTGGCGCTGCCGACCGAGGATCGCGAGGGCCAGCCGACGATCTTCGACAGCTTCGACCAGACCGCGCTCCTCAAAGGAGCCGGGCCCTCGACGCGCAACCACTGGTTCTACATGACCGAGACCGAGCTCATCCCGGGCGCCGTCCGGGTGGGCAAGTGGAAGGCCATCTGGAACATCCGACTCGGGTGGAAGGGCGCCGCCGAGTACACCAACATCGCGCCCGAGCTGTTCGACCTGTGGCAGGACCCGCAGGAGCGCTACGACATCTTCATGAACAGCTTCGCCGAGAAGACATGGGCGGTCCCGCAGATGGGCGCCGTGGCCCTAAGCCTCCTGCCTACCTACAAGCAGTATCCCAACCGGGAGCTCCAGACGGTGGGCATCAGCCGCGCCATGTTCGACGTCGAGGACGCCCAGGTCCAGCAGCAGGTGCAGCGGCTCCTGCACTCGATGACCGGCAACAAGTAGTCACCGTCCAATCGGACGAACCGGGGGGCCGGGCCGCGAGGCTTGGCCCCCCGGGCGCTTCACAAGGAGGCGGATCATGGACCAGCCGCTGGCCAGCTGGAACGACGGCCAAGCGAAGTCGGACATCCTTGCCTTCATCCGGTCGGTGACCACGCCCGGCGACGGGTTCGTGCCGCCGGCCGACCGGGTCGCCACGTTCGACAACGACGGCACCCTGTGGTGCGAGAAGCCGATGTACGTCCAGGCGGACTTCATCTTCCGACGCTGGAAGGCGATGGTCGATGCCGATCCGGCGAAGGCAAAGGAGCAGCCGTACAAGGCCCTCGTCGAGAACGACCGGGCCTGGCTCGCCGGCCTGCTCGACCACGTGCCGGAGCTCGTCAAAGGGGTCACCGAGGCTTACGACTGGATCACGGTCGAGGCCTTCGAGGATGCCGTCCGGGCGTTCTTCGCGGTGGCGTCGCATCCCACCCTCGGTCGCCCGTACACGCAGGTCGGCTACCGGCCGATGATCGAGCTCCTTGGGCTGCTCCGGGCAAACGACTTCAAAGTCTTCATCTGCACCGGCGGCGGCCGCGACTTCGTGCGACCCGTCTCGGAGGCGATGTACGGCGTCCCGCGCGAGAACGTCATCGGCTCGGCCACGACCCTCGAGTACCGCGCCGGCAACCTCTACCGGACGAAGGGCGTCGAACAGCCGATCGACGACGGCCCGGGCAAGCCCGTCCACATCTGGACCCGCACCGGGCGCATGCCGCTTCTCGCCGGCGGCAACTCCGACGGAGACGTCGCGATGCTGGAGGCTGCTCGTTTCGGGGTCCTCGTTCACCATGACGACGCCGAGCGTGAGTTCGCGTACGACACCGGCACCGAGCAGGCCCTCGTCGAAGCCGCACAGCGGGCTTGGACGGTCGTGAGCATGAAGAACGACTGGTCGGCCGTCTTCTGAGCATCAACAGCGCCAGCCCCGTGGAGTCAAAGCCATGAGCGTCCCGTTCGAGCGCCCGGGCCCGCTGCTCACGAAGCCGTCCGCGCCGCGCGCGTTCCACGTGATGGCGAAGCCCACGGGCGCGACCTGCAACCTCGACTGCGACTACTGCTTCTTCCTGTCCAAGGAGATGCTCTACCCAGGCAGTCGCTTCCGGATGGCCGAGGAGCTCCAGGAGCGGTACCTCCGCCAGCTGCTCGACGGCCACCAAGACGGCCCGGAGGTCGTCATCGCCTGGCAGGGCGGCGAGCCGACGCTCATGGGCCTCGACTTCTTCCGCCGCTCGGCGGAGCTGATCGAGGAGCTCAAACGGCCGGGCCAGCGGGTCCTCAACACCCTCCAGACGAACGGCACCCTCCTGACCGACGAGTGGGGCGCGTTCCTCGCGGAGCACGGGTTCCTGGTCGGGATCTCCATCGACGGCCCGAAGGACATCCACGACAGGTACCGGGTCGACAAGGGCGGCAAGCCCACCTTCGACAAGGTCATCCGTGGGCTCGGCGTCCTCCGGCGCCACAACGTGGACTACAACGTCCTCACCACCGTCCACGCCGCGAACGAGCGACGTGGACGCGAGGTATACCGGTTCCTGCGCGACGAGTGCGGCGCCGAGTACATGCAGTTCATCCCGATCGTGGAGCGCGCCACGCCCGAGACGCTCGCTGCGGCGAACGCCGGCTGGGGCGAGCGAGGCCAGCTCCGTCCGCTCTACGTCCTCGATGGCAGCCTCGTGACGGACCGCACCGTCAGTCCGGAAGGATATGGCCGATTCCTCGTTGACATCTTCGAGGACTGGGTCCGGCGCGACATCGGCAAGGTGTACGTCCAGATGTTTGACACCGCGCTCGCGAACTGGGTGGGCGAACCGGGCGGGATGTGCGTCCACGCGAAGACGTGCGGGCTCCAGCTCGCGCTTGAGCACAACGGCGACCTCTATTCCTGCGACCACTTCGTGGAGCCTCGCTTCAAGCTCGGCAACATCCGAGAGCTGCCGATGATCGACATGGTCGGCTCGCCGCGGCAGCAGAAGTTCGGGCAGGACAAGCGCGACACGCTGACGCAGTTCTGTCTCGACTGCGACGTCCGCTTCGCCTGCAACGGCGGCTGCCCGAAGGACCGGTTCGCGACCTCTCCCTACGGCGAGCCAGGGCAGCACTACCTGTGCCCGACATACAAGGCGTTCTTCCACCACGTGACGGGGCCCATGGAGGCGATGCGGGACCTGCTTCGTGCGAACGGGGCACCGCGGGACGTGATGGCAGCTTACGCCGCTGCGGACGCCCGTCGTGGTCGTAACGACCCGTGCACCTGCGGCAGCCGCCGCAAGTGGAAGGTCTGCCACGGCGCCGAGCCGAACCGGGCTGTGGCGTCAGGTTCGCCGATGCCCGGCTGAACAGGAGGGCACGTCGAAGGTTCGTCATCCATTGAGTCCAGGCATCCACAACACCAGGAGACATCGCATGCGCAAGCTCACCCTGGTCGCGCTCGCCATCGGGGCGACCGTCATCTTCGCCGCCTGCAGCTCGAGCAGCTCGAGCGCTCTCACCGGCAAGAACTGGCAGATGACCGCCATCACCGAGAAGACGCCCGCGTTCCAGGGCGTCGTCCCGCCTGCCGACCAGGAGCGATACCAGATCACATTCAATACCGACGGCACGTTCGACGGCACGGCTGACTGCAACCAGTTCGCCGGCACGTACAAGACCAGCGGCTCGGACAGGATCGAGATCACGCCCGGTATCTCGACCATGGCGATGTGCCCAGGTGGTTCGCTGGACCTCATCTTCGTGCATGGGCTCAGCGAGGCGTCCACATACGCGATCGCGAACGACACGCTGACGATCACCCTCTCGAACGAAGGCACGATGACCTTCGTCGTGGGTGTCGCAGCCGGTTCGACGCCGGCAGCCTCCGCTGCAGCCGGAGCCTCCGCCTCGGCAACGGCCGTTGCGTCAGCGACAGCCAAGCCGACAGCCAAGCCGACCGCGAAGCCGTCTGCCGCCCCGTCTACGGGTGCGACCCCGGCGCCTAGCCCCGTGACGGGCCTCATCGGTAAGGCGTGGCAGCTGACCGCGATCACGGTGAAAGACCCGGCGTTCCAGGGCGTGGTCCCGGTCGATCAGCAGCCCAACTACACGATCGAGTTCAAGTCCGACGGCACGTTCTCGGCCAAGGCCGACTGCAACAACCTGTCGGGCACCTTCACCACTGCAGATCCGAATACGGCGTCGGGTGACCTTGCGCTGGTCCTCGGTCCGGTGTCCCTCGTGGCCTGCGCGGATGGCTCGTATTCGGACCTGTACATCCTCGCTCTGACCGACACCGCGAGCTACGTGATCGCCGACAACCAGCTGACGATCACGCTCAGGGACGAAGGCACCCTCACGTACATGTAGAGCGTCCGGGAATCCCGAGGCCGCTGCCGGTTCCGTGCTGACAGCGGCCTCTTCGTACTTGGATCCGTTCGTCGTCCTTCCCGTGCCGGTGGCCACGCGGTCGTTCCCGCCACCTCAGACCGCCCGCCAGGGCTACCATTGACCTCCCGATGACGATCGCCCCGAACGACTTCACGCACCTCCATGTCCACTCCGAGTTCAGCCTGCTCGACGGCCTCGGCCGGATCACGGAGTTGGTCGACGCGGCGGCGCACGCGGGCATGGATTCGATGGCGATCACCGACCACGGAGCCCTGTACGGGGCGGTCGCCTTCTACCAGGCCGCGAAGTCCAAGGGCATCAAGCCGATCGTCGGCGTGGAGACGTACGTCGCCCGCCGGTCGATGACGGACAAGGAAGGCAAGGCCGACGCCCAGCCGTTCCACCTCATCCTGCTGGCCCAGGACCTGGTCGGCTACCAGAACCTGTGCCGGCTCGTGACGGACGCGCACATCGACGGCTACTACTACAAGCCGCGCATCGATCGCGAGCACCTCGCCCGCCACAGCGAGGGCCTGATCGGGTTGTCGTCCTGTCTCTCCGGTGAGATCCCGCGAGCCCTCGAGGTCGAGGACTGGGAGCTGGCCCGCAACCTCGCCGGCGAGTACGGCGACATCTTCGGCAAGGACCGTTTCTACCTCGAACTCCAGGACCACGGCCTGCCCGACCAGCGCCGGCTCAACGAGCAACTCATGCGGTTGGCGCCGGAGGCAGGTCTGCCCCTGGTCGTGACGAATGACCTGCACTACGTCCGCGAGGACCAG
>Ga0315286_10007078_pt1 | contig 10944 bp, 8 predicted proteins | sample YL17G10_0_MG_FD_205038 | JGI IMG/M metagenome (GOLD analysis project Ga0315286, IMG submission 205038) | Sediment microbial communities from Yellowstone Lake, YNP, Wyoming, USA - YL17G10_0 | ecosystem: Environmental > Aquatic > Freshwater > Lake > Sediment | place: USA: Wyoming | collected...
CCTCCGCCAGGTGCCCGTGCTGGCCCTTGGTCGCCGGACGGATCGCCGGCTAGCGCGAACCCCGCAGGATGGTCCCGCCCTGGCCCACGATCCAGACGTCAGACGACGCGGTTCCCCACGCCGCCATCAGTCGCTGGTTCCCCAAGCCGGACAGGTTGGTGAGCACGGAGGTCCACGCCGTTCCGTCGTAGTGCAGCGCGTAGCCCGTGCTGCCCACGGCCCACACGTCATTCGCGCTGCTGCCCCACATCCCGTAGATGAACGTCGTGCCGGACGTCTCGACCCACGCCGATCCCTCGTAGCGGAAGAACGACATGGCGTCGCCCGACGCCCAGAAGTCGTGGGCGCCGCTGCCCCAGACGGCGTACAGATAGGCGGAGGACGAAGGATGGACGGCTGAGCTCCACGCGGTGCCGTCGTAGTGAAGGGTCATCCCGCCCGCGCCGACGGCCCAGATGTCGTCCGGCGCCAGTCCGTACATGCCGTAGAGGAAGGCGCTGCCGCCGCGCTCCGTCCACGCCCGACCGTCGTAGTGGGCGGCCCCGACCATCTCGCCGACGGCCCACACGTCGTTCGGCGCGCTGCCCCAGGTGGCTCTGAACGTCCCATCCGGGGTGAACCCCGGCGACACGTCCCGCCAGGATGTGCCGTCGTAGTGGAAGATCGAGCTGGCCTGGCCCACCGCCCAGACGTCGTTCGAGGCGCTTCCCCACACGCCGAACAGCGTGCGCGTCGTGAGGCCCTGGGCCTTGAGGGTCCACGATGTGCCGTCGTAATGCAGGATCGTGCCGGCGGCCCCCACGGCCCAGACGTCGTTCCAGGCGGCCCCCCAGATGCCGTAGAGGGACTGCCCCGTCACGCCGGTCACGCGCTGCCAGGTCGTGGGGTTGCCCGACGAGGAGAGCAGCACCGTCACCAGACAATAGGCACGCAGGTCGCCGACCCGCACAGCGATCGACACCTGGCCGTCGCGTCGAGCCGTCACGCGTCCGGTGTATGATCCCTGTGCGACGACCGTGGCGACCCCCGCGTTCAGGGCGGTCCACTCCACGCCGGGCGCTACGATGAGGCTGCCGCCGGAATCGCGGACGGTCGCCGAGAGGTCGAGGGTCGCCCCGGCGCCGACGATCGCGCCGCTGCGGGGCGCGACGGTGAGGAACGCCGCGGCCTGGCTGACCGTCGCCGCGCACGTGCCGCTCCGGCCATCGGTCGAAGCGGAGATCGTCGCCGCGCCGTTCGCGACGGCCGTGACCGTCCCGTCGGCCCCGACCCGCACGACGGTCGTGTCCGACGACGACCACACGAACGTCTTCCCCGAGACGGTGCTGCCGTTCGCATCGCGCGCGACGGCGAGGAGCTGCCGCGACTCGCCGAGCCGCGAGAGGGTGAGGCTCGCCGGTGTGATGGCCACCGTCGCCACTCCCGCCTCCTCCGGCGTCGTCGACCCCGCGCACGCCGCGCACAGAACGACGGGCCAGAGCAGGCGCAGGAGGATGCTCGTGTGGCTCATCGTCGACCCGCGCACGCGTCTACCATCGCACCTCGCCGCGCACCCTCCGGCCGGGCGCGCCGTCCCGCGACCGTCCGGTCCCGGGACTCGCGCCTACTCATATCCCGCCCGACCCGATTGGGCAAGTTGGCGCGGCTCGCCCCGGTTCGCTGCCGTCCACCGACCTGGTGTGAGCGACTCGCGGTCCGCCCGGCACGGCGCGGCCCGGACGGAGAGGCTGGTGGGATCGGCTCCGCGCGCTGTAGCTTGAGCGCGATTCCGTCACATGATGTCTGGAGAGGACGTGCCCGTGGCCCCTGCCGGCGAACGGTGCCCACGATGCGGAAACGAGCTTCCCGGTCACGCGGCCTTCTGCCCGTCGTGCGGGAACGCCACCCCTACCGGCGCCTTCGGCGAACGGGCCGAACCCGCCCCGGCCTCGGACAGCGCGGCTCAAAGCGCGACGCGCGAGCTGCTGGTTGCGGCGCTCGGCCAGGACTACCTGCTCGGGGAACTCCTCGGCCGGGGGGGCTTCGCGGAGGTCTACGCCGCGTTCGATCGACGACTGAAGCGGCGGGTGGCGGTCAAGGTCCTCCGCGAGGAGCTGCGCGGCGACGCGGCGATCCGGGAGCGCTTCCGGCGCGAGGCCGAGGTGGTGGCCCGACTGCGTCATCCCCATGTCGTGCCGATCTACGCGGTGGGCGAGGAGCAGGAGCTCGCCTATTTCGTGATGCCCCTCCTGGAAGGGCAGACCCTCGCCGCAGCGCTGGAACACGAGAGCCGCTGGAGCTTCGCCGAGGCCTGCCGGATCCTGCGCGAGGCGGCGAGCGCCCTGTCGGAGGCCCACCGCTCCGGGCTGATCCACCGGGACGTGAAGCCCGAGAACATCTTCCTGGACGGGCCGGACCGCCGGGTCGTGATCATGGACTTCGGGATCGCCAAGGCGGTCGACGAACAGGCGACCCATCTCACGGCCACCGGGATGCTGGTCGGCTCCCCGCAGTTCATGTCCCCGGAGCAGGCGGCGGGCGACCGCGTGGATGCCCTCTCGGACCAGTACTCCCTGGCCCTCGTGGGCTATCGCATGCTGTCCGGGCAGCTCCCGTTCGAGGCGGACAGCGTGCGCGCCCTCCTGTACAAGCAGGCGACGGAACAGCCACGGCCGCTGGAGCATCTCCGCCCCGACATCCCCGCACCGTTGAGTGCGATCGTCACGAAGGCGCTGGCGAAGGAGAGAGGGCAGCGCTTTGCCACTATGGGCGAGTTCGAGACGGCGCTCACCAAGGTGGCGAGCGAGGTGGCGGGAGATTTCCGTCGACGGCGCACCGTCCCCCCGCTCGCCGAGCGTTGGGCCTCGGCCCTGAGCGAGCTGTACGACCGTCCGTGGCGCTGGGTCGCCGCGGTGCTCGGCGGTCTGCTGCTGTTCGGCTACGCGTATCCCAGGAGCGAATCGCGCGGGGCGCGGGAGGCGCTGGGGGCGCGGGACACCGCCCTCGCCACGGCCAGGCTCGCATTGCGCCCGCTGGGGATCACCGAGCCACGCGAGACGATCTATGAGGGGGGGAACCGCAGCCTCTACCGATTCCTCCAGGAGGCTCAAGGTCCGCTCGCTGCCGAGTCGACGGCAGCGTCCGCCGGCGTCTGGTACTGGGCCATCCAGCACTATCGCAGTGAGCCGTACGAATGGGCCTCCGCCGCGTCCGATGCGCGCGGGCGACTGCTGAGCGTGAACACGTACTTAGCCGATTCGATCCCTCGCCCCACCATCTCGGCGGACTCTGCGCTGCGCCTGGCTGTCGCGTTCGCGCAGCGCCTGGGCTTCGACTCGATGACGCTGGGACCCGCGCGGCGGTCGGACCGGCCGCTCCTCGCGCGGCGCGACTACGGATTCACGTGGAACCCGTCAGTGGGACTTCCCAAGCGAGGGCAGGACTCCGTCGCCGTCACGCTCGAGGTTAGCATTGCCGGGGATCGTGTGGCGAGTGCCTACCAGAGCCGCGTCACGCCCAAAGCGTCCACGTTCGAGTTGACGACGACGGCAACTCAGGTGATCGGCAACATCTCCGCCGCCCTGGTCGCAGCGCTTCTCTTCATCGGCCTCGGGATCGCGGCCAAGCGGGCCGCGTTCGACACGATCCAGTGGGGCGCGACCTTCCGGCTGGCCGTGCTGTTCCTCGTGGTCCACACGGTGACCGCCATCCTCCCCTCGGTCCCCGCGCTGGCGGCGCCCCTCTTCAGCGGCGAGAACGTGGCGTCTGTCTTGGGATCGATCGTCGAGGGCTTCGCCTCGATGGACTTCCTCGGACCCGCATTGATGCTGCTCGTGCTCCTGGCAGCCACGGAGTCGATGCTCAACGAGGCGCGGCCGGAGCTCGTGGCGGGGCTGACGGACCTCAGCTTGCTGCGGCTTCGCACGCCGGAGATGCTCCGGGTCCTCCCCGCCGGCATCGGTGTCGGCGTGCTGCTCGCTGCCGTGCGCGCCGCCGCCAGCATGGGCGGGCGGCTCTGGCTGCACCTGCCGGTCGAGGCAGCGACGGCTGTGCCCTATGCCTCGATTCGATCCCGCTGGTCCGTCATCGGCGTGCTGAGCGAGGCGAGCATCCCCGCCATGGGGTTCACGGTGGCGGCCTTCCTGATCGCCCTCGCGATCCGGTACCGGCGTGCGTGGGTCGGCCCGATCGGCGCGGCGATCATGTGGATCGGGATGACCATCATGTTCCACGGAGCGAGCGGGGCAACCTGGCAGGCCCCGGTCGAAGGGCTGGTCATGGGCGCGGTCGCCGTGCTGATGCTCCGCTGCGGCCTCCTGGCCGGGGCCGTCGCTCTCGTCATGACCCACTGGATGCCCGTCGTCTACGACCTGTTCTGGGCGGGCGGCCCGTTCTTCAGCGCCGGGATCGCGGGGCTCGTCCTGCTCCTGCTGCCGGCCGTGCTCGGCGTCGTCATCTACCGAAAGCGGCCGCGCGCCCTCGCCGCGGCGCCTCCGCCGCCCCTCGGCGTGTGAGGGTATCGGGCCGCTGCCTGCGAAGTCCGCGGAGCAAGGCGCCGCCTCGCACCTTGCGCGCTCGGACGGCACCGCCGCGGCCCCGAACGCCGCTCGCCCTGCGGGCGCCACCCGTGCATTCTTGTGGATGTTCGCTGACCCTCCTGGCGCTTGCCGGTGAAGGGTCCTCGACGAACCTCAGCGCGCAGCGCTAGGGCTCGGTGAACAACCTCTCCATCGATCACAACAGCGAGACCGGCATCATCGTGCGCGAGACGCGCCACTCCGGGTACCCGGCCTTCACGCGGCACTGGTACTGCTCCTCGAGGTCGGCGACGAGGTCCCGCAACTCCTCGCGTGAACCGAAGCGCGCGAGGGCGCGGGGTCCCAGCCGCAACTGCCGGATGGCGGCCCGCTCGGCGCGGTAGCCGAGGTCGGATTCCTCGACCAGCCCCGAGAGCGCGACCCAGCCCCAGGCCCACGTCTTCCGCCCGTAGAACCAGCCGTCCCTCAAGAAGTGCTTCCTGAACCGGTGCTTGAGACCGTGCACGCCGGTGCTGGGCCCCGACGGTTCGTCGGGCGACCACACGGATTCGAAGACGGGGCCGTCCCAGACCTGCTCGCCGTTGAGCGACGTGAGTATGACACGATGGCTCTCCTTGTCGGCGCAGATGCGCCACTCCCGGGTCGCCAGGAGTTCAGCGCGTGCCCCCGCCCCGGTCGGGACGGTGTAGATGAGGCGGTCGGAGAAGTCCGGCGTGTTCATGGCGGTGCCCTTTCGATGGAGGTGTCCGTCCATTCGCGCATGGGTCCAGGCACTGCCTGGCCGGCTGGGCCACCGTGGCTTCACAGGGCGACGGTTGGCGGGCGGATCAAGGGGCCGGGGCCCTCCCCACCACTCTCCATGCCGGCAGCCGAGACGGAGGCTGCCGAGTGACTTCCATCGTACGCCCGGGGAGTGACACCCGGGGACGACAGAAGCCAGAAGACAGAGGCCAGAGGCGAAACGGCCCCCGACTCAGGAGTCGCGGGCCGCTTCAGTGCCGCGACTTGGACGGTGAAGCCGGCCTCGGCCGGTGCGCGGCCCGTCAAGTCGGGGAAACCGCCGTAGCGCCGCGTAGCCAAGGCAGAGCTTGGTCATGCCCAGTCGCGACCGGCCCGACAGCCCGCAGTCTACTGACAGGTCGTGTTGGCGAGATCCGTGGCCCAGCAGCGCCACGCAGAGTCCTGGAAATACGCAGGGTCACGCGTACGGCCTGCCTTGGTCGTCCGATTCCACTCGATCTCGGTGAGGTTGGCGGCCTGGGCGCCGTACAGATGATAGAACGCGTCGTATGGGGTACCTCCGGTGACACCGTAGGTCAGGTAGCTGCCATACTCGTTGGTGCCCGTCACCACGTTCGTGTAGCGAATGTCGTACGTCGCACCTGATGACGCACGGTTCCATGCGATGTCGATGAAAGCCGTGGGGCTGGTCGGGCCCCTGCTGAGGGACCACGTGCCGGCCGTCCCCGAGATGTTCGACACGCCGGTATACCAGTGGAAATCGGTGTATTCACCTTCCTTTGAGATGTACATGTCCCACTGTATGCCGGCTGATACGGATCTCGCTTCCAGTCGCGCCGAGTGCCGAACCCCCAGGACATTGAAATCGTACGGCCATGTCCATACTCCGTCGGACCACACGGGTTGGTGGCTGAATGCCGCGACAAACGCAGCCACCGGGGGCGCAAGTGTGACCGTGAGTATCAGATTCCAGGCACCGACAACGATGGCGGACCGAGTCCAATACGTACCCGCAGCCTGCGTCGTCCGGCCCACGGGGGCCACCGCGAGCGCCGAGGTGGTGAAATCGCTGAAGTCGACAACGAAGCTGGATTGCGGCGGAAGCTGCGGTGCTTCGCCCTCTGGGGCACTGGCGTCGGTACATGCGGTCGCGATGCCAGCGCAAAAGACACCGATGCCGATGGCTCGTGCCGAGCGGAAAGTCATGAGATCCCTCCTGCGTTCCCGGGGCCTGGCTGCCCGGCTCTTGAGGCCTCAAGAGCACCCGACGGTGACCATTTCACCTACAAATACACCCATCAGACGGCGTTGCTGCAAGTTGACGTGCCACCGAGCGGAAGCCCGACACACGACCAGGTTGCCGGCGTGGCTCGGCGGCCTTGCCGTCCTGCCGCGGCCGGTGCATATGGGGCAAGGCGGCGATGCACGCGCTCCGGCGCGATGTCGCAGTTGGAGGGGAGCGGCAGCCATGGCCAATGAACCACCGACCGGCGTGTTCTTCCGCAGCCAGCTCGCTACGCCAGCAATGATGGAGCGGCTCCGGGACGAGTTCCCCGAGTACGACTGGGGCCTCGGCGACAGCGACTTCTATCGCTACTACTATGTCAGGGGAAAGCGGGTGGACGGCGTCAGGGTCAGGATCGAGCCGGAGGACGACGACGACGAGTACTACCTCGGCGTGTCCTGCACCGACATGGCGCCTCGCCCGGAGTGGGAGTCCCAGATCGCGATCGCTCGGGAGATCCACCAGCGGGTGCTGCCCCTGGTCGAGGGGGTTCGCAGGAGCCCCACATCGCCATGAGAATCGGGATGCGCGGCTCGGCGCTGCTCGTGCTCGCGGCAGCCCTGCCGGGCGCGTGCGCCGGCGACGACAAGCCCACGGTGTCGGCACGCTCGGCGAGCGCATCGGTGGCAGCATCGGGAGGAGAGGGAACAGCCATGCGTCGACCAGCGCTGACCGATCTCGCCTGGCTGGACCGGCTCGTCGCGATGCTCCACACGCGTACGACCAGGAAGGAAGACCTGGCGGTGTTCTTCGGGATCGACCCGGCCGGTGTGGCGTCGGACGGGTGGAGCACCGTCACGAGGTATGGGCTCGTCAGAGTGCGGATCTTCGACCTGCCGCACATCGCCGTCGACGTCGCCCTCGAGGCGGAATTCGCAGACGGATCACGGCCACGCCTCGCGGACCTGGAGGCACGGCTGGGGAGTCCGCGTCCGATGCCGCGCAGGCCGGACGATTTCTCCGGTGGTGATCAGGTGGCGTTCTATCCGCTGAGCGGAAGCTCGCCGGCGTTCGTGCGGGTCTTTGCGGAGCTGGAGCGGGGCACGTTCGCGGTGGCACGACTCCTGATCGATCGCGCCTTTCCCACCGCACCCGAGTGAGCCTCCGTCACGCCACCTTTCTATCGACGCTGACCGATGCGAGCTGAGGGCGCTCTGGAGAGGGAGGATGGGTAAGCGAACCGGCGCCCAGTGGCACCGGAGCGCCGGAGAGCACATCTTAGTGGCGTGCGCCGCTCCTCGGGACTCTTCTCCCCCGCGATCCTGCTCGACATCTGGGAAACCCGCGCGGGGCGGGTGCTCACGGCCCTGGGCCTGGGCAGCGTCCGCACCACCATCCTCACCCTGGCCGTTCTGGCCACGCTGATCCCGGCGCTCGCCACCAGCTACATCTCCTACCAGCAGAACCGCCGGGCCATCAGGGCCAAGCTGGACGAGCAGCTGTCCGGCGCGAGCAATCAAGCCGCCCGGGAGATGGGCCTGTGGCTCAAGGAACGCCTCTACGACCTGCGCGTGTTCGCCTCGTCGTACGAGGTCACGGAGAACATCGAGCACGCCACGCCGCAGACGCGCCGGCGGCTGTCCGACTATCTCGGCTCGGTCAACGATCGGTTCGCCGACTACAGCGAACTGATGGTGGTGGCGCCCGACCTGCGCACCGTGGCCAGCAGCGAGCGCGTGCCCGGCAGCCTCCACCTCGCCGGGAACTGGCTCCAGCGCGCGCGCCTTGGGGACCCGGTGCTGGGAGACCCGGTCCGCGGCGATTCCGCGACGTCCGCCACCATGGAGATCGCGGTGCCCATCGTGAGCCCCAGCGGGCGGTTCCTGGGCGTGCTCGCCGGCCGTCTCAACTTCCACGGCATCGAGCAGCTGCTGCGCGAGCAGGTGACGGGACGCGACGACCGCGTCGCCGTCGTGCAGCCCGGGGGTCAGGTGATCGCGTCGGCCGGCGGCACGGTCACGGCGCTGCCGGAGGAGACGTTGCGGCGGCTCCGCGGCGCGGAGAGCACCACGGTGTCGTACCAGGCGCCGGACGGGCTCGCGGTCGTCGGGGCCCTGTCCGCCGTCCCGCGCTCCGACTGGAGCGCCGTGGCCGAGATCCCGGCGGCCTCGGCGTTCCGGGACATCCGGCGGCTGCGCGACGCGACCGCCCTGCTGCTGGTGGTGCTGCTGGGGGTCGTCGGCTCGCTGGCCTACGGGCTGGGCCTGCTGATCGTCCAGCCGCTCGGCCGGCTCACGCTCGCCGCCAACCGCGTGGCCGGCGGCGACCTGAGCGTGGACGTCCCGGCGTCGGGGGGCGGCGAGCTGTCGCACCTGGCCGGCGTGTTCAACGACATGGTGCGCCGGTTGCGCGAGGGCCACGCGGAGCTGGAGCGGCTGTCGGTCACCGACGAGCTGACCGGTCTGGCCAACCGCCGGCGCCTGACAGCCGAGCTCGAGCGGGAGCTGCGGCGCAGCGGCCGCCACGGACGCCCCGTCTCGATCCTCATGCTCGACGTGGACCACTTCAAGCACTTCAACGACACCTACGGCCATCCGGCGGGCGACGCCGTGCTCAAGCGTCTGGCGAGCACGGTGCGCGAGTGTGTCCGCGACGTGGACACGGTGGCGCGCTACGGCGGCGAGGAGTTCACGGTGATCCTGCCGGAGACGCCGGTCGCGGAAGCCGCGCGGGTGGCCGAGCGGATACGGGCCAGCGCGGAACAGGACCGCTTCACGCCCGAGGGCGAAAGCGTCCCGCTCAACGTCACCGTGTCGATCGGCTATGCGTGGTTCCCGGAGAACGCCGGGACACCGGACGCGTTGATCGAGGCGGCTGACCAGGCGCTGTATCGGTCCAAGGAGTCGGGCCGCAACCGCGTGACCGCCGCCGATCACCCGGCAACCACGACCGATACCGGAGACTAGGGGCCGCCGGGCCCCACGCCCCGCACCAGTCCCTGTTGGACCCACGCTCCGCGCCCGTCGACCATCGTCACCCGTATCCAGTCCTGCGCATAGGCGTACGCCGTGAGTGACGTCCCGGCAGGCACCGTCGCGACCAGCTCGCCGGCGCCGGCGGGCGACGCACGGAGATTGGCCCGCGCGGTCGTCGTGAGCGGCACCGGCACCGCGAGAGCGCGCTCGCCGGCGCGCGCCGCGGCCCCGCTCTCGGCCAGCCGGCCCCGGCCGGCTGTCGCCGCGCGCTTGGCCTGCGTCGCGAGGTAGACGGCCCCGCCGTAGTTCTCCGTGTCGAACGCCCTACTCCCGGCGCGCAGCGCCTCTTCGGCCTGCCGCGCTTCCGGAGGCAGCTGTTGTCCCGCCCGGCCGCGCAGCTGCTGGAGCGTCACTTCCGCCTCGGCGATCGCCGAGGCCGCCTCCGCCCGGGTCGCCATGCTCCGCAACCGCGCCATCTGCCGCACGACCTCGGTGGTCGCCTCGCCGAGCCGTCGCTCCGTCTCCGCCAGCTGCGCGGAGCGCTCCAGCAGGCTCATCCGGAGCCGGGACGCCTCGCGCTCGAGAGCGGGGTCGCGCACAGTCACGGTCTCGGGCGCAACGGGCATGGGCGGCGGCGCGACCGCCACGGGTGCCGGTGCCGGTGCCGGAGCGGCAGGCGGCGGCCGGTGGGAACCGCAAGCGGCAAGAGCGGCCGCCAGTACGACGAGGGTAACCCGCATGAGAGATCCCCGTTCGATCGATCGGGCGCCGCCGCAGGCGGCAGTCCTCGGAACGGACCGGGCCGCGGCGCTCGGACGCGCTCCTAATCTCCCGCGATCCGGTGCGAAGCGCCACCTCCCGTGCCGGCGCCCCTCACCGATGCGTCCAGCGCCCAGCCGTCGCGCCCGCCGCGCTGACATGAGGCCGTGACGGCTGCCGCATAGCCGCGTGCGACTCAGCCGCCTGCTGTCCTCCGCTCTCCTCCTGTGCTTCTGCTGCGTCTGTGCGTCCGGCCCTCGCCCAGCAGTGCCCCGACGGATCTCCGCCCCCGTGCGCCGTGGCGCGACGGGTCGTGGCACGCACGATCCCGTCGCCGAGTGAGCGCGCCAGACGTTTCCTCGTGCTGCCGTTCCGCAACGTGACCCGCGGCGCCGAGCATGAGTGGCTGGTCGAGGGCTCGCCGATCCTCCTCGCCGACGCCATCGGCCGCTGGCAGGACCTGTCGGTGGTCTCCGACGAGCGGCTCTACCCCGCCACGCGGCGGCACGGTCTCCAGCCCGGCGCGGTGAGGGACCAGGCGCTGGTGCGCCAGGTCGCCGAGGAGACGAACGGCTGGACGGCGGTCACGGGGGAGGTGTTGGCGATGGGCGGCCGCGTCCGCGTCAGCGCGCGCGCCTGGGACGTCGTGACCAATCGCGAGCTGGTGCGGGCAACGGAGGAGACGCAGCCCGGCGAGGACGTGCGCACCGCCTACGGCCGGATCGGC
>Ga0315286_10007079_pt1 | contig 10944 bp, 7 predicted proteins | sample YL17G10_0_MG_FD_205038 | JGI IMG/M metagenome (GOLD analysis project Ga0315286, IMG submission 205038) | Sediment microbial communities from Yellowstone Lake, YNP, Wyoming, USA - YL17G10_0 | ecosystem: Environmental > Aquatic > Freshwater > Lake > Sediment | place: USA: Wyoming | collected...
GGTTTGATTTCGAGTGGCGTGGGGAGGCGAGAAACAAACCAAGACAACACCCGGCCCTATCGCACCTTGGCATAAAGGATTGCCAAGTGCGCCCCTTCTGGGGCGGATGGTTAAGCACCCCGCCTTCTGCGGGGGCATTTTAGTTCGCTACAAACAAGAAAGGCGTCGAAAACGACGCCTTTCTTCGTAAATCTTAAATAAACCTTAAAGACCGTTTCTATTTACAGCTACTTTTAGATATAGCTCCTCCTGTACTTGCTTTAAAAATTTTGAATCCTGTATTTTGACAACTTTCTGGCGTTGCTATTATTTCGTATCCATTAGGATTTAAATTTAAACTATATTTATACCCTTGCAGTGTCTGATTATCGTAACGGTCGGTTAAATAAGATTTTAATTCATATTCACTGGGTGGATATTTGCCGTTATTTGCGAAGGCATAAGTTTCTATTGCTGTAGATATTGTTTTAACCTTTACTTCTGCTGAAGCTTCATTAGCATAAATTCTAGCCCTCAAAAAGTTAGGAATAGCAATTGCTGCAAGTAAAGCCATTATAGGAATGGCAGCGACTAGAACTATCACTACTATTAAGGGAGCAGACAAAGATGAAGAAGGCCTTGCTTCTCCTTCTTTCCATTCTTTATGAATTGGCCAATCCCTAAATGCTAAAATTGCCATCATAATAATATTCGCAATCGGAACCAGCATTAAAATACCCAATGCTCCGTGATAGCCAGTTTTTTTAACAATTTTCCACCACATAAAACCCATTAAAAACATTAAACCTAACCAAAAGACTAAAAATATTAAACCGAACAATGCTCCCATATATCTCCTCCTTTTTAGTTAAAAAAGGCAACCCCCTATCTTTTAGAGTTGCCTTATAAATTTAACCTATTTAAACCTCATCTGTCTCCTTCCTTCGGCTTTTCTATAGTGTACTTGGTATAGATAAACGATACTCCCAAAAACAGGATTCCTAAGATGATAAAACTGATAATCTTGTAGATAATCGCGAGCCCGGCCAGGTCCACAAAAACTACCCTTGCCAAAGTAAGCCCGAATATGATAAACCCTCCGTGCCGAAAGACCTTTTCCTTAATCAAAAACCCGCTTACAAAAAGAGAAACACCGACTAACCCTAAGGCAATAGAAATCCATATATCTTTGATGTAATTAAAAATGGCTAAGACTACCAAGAAGGAACTGGCGTAAAAAAGCGGGCTAATCAGACGTTTCTCAGTTTCAACAATGCGGGATTTTTTATCCAGTGCCCGATAGATAAAATATACTGCATACGCACAGGCTAATTTCGCACAGATAAGTGACCACTGAAATAGCTTACTTAAACCATAGTAGCTATCGATAAACGAGAATCGAAAAGCTACAAGCAGTAAAACCAATAGCGCATATATGCGTATGTATTTATCAGAACTCTTCGCCCCCCATAGTAAAGCCAATATGGCTACTATGGCAATGCTAAGCGTAATCCAGATTTGCTGCACATAGACCACAATAGCAAAAATAAGCAATGAAGCAGCGGCAAAAAACAAAAGTTTAGTCAACCATACTTCCGGCTCCAAAAGCAGCGATTTCCGGTTGAGTTTTCTGTAGATAACATATTCCGCGAAAGCACAGACTATCGGCCCGTAGACAAGTAATAATTGTTGCCATTCGCTGACACGATGGTACCTGTCGAAAAAACAAAATCTCATGCCGGCTAATACTAAAATTGCCAAGGCATACCAACGGATATATTTTTCTAAAAGTAAAGCTCCCAAGACAAGGATTACTAACGACTCCAAAGAAAACCCTAAGGTTAGCCATGGTGGCTTAACAGCTTTCCACATATAAAGGGTTAGATATATCACGGAAAATCCTGAATAGAAATTCTTTAAATTGAAATACTGTTTGAAATCTAAGCCTTCGTTTTTAGCCTGGTAGAAACGGTATAAACCGAAGCAAATAGCTGTAGAGACAAACCCCAGAAAAGAGAGAAATACCGGCCAGCTGGTAGTGAAAGAAAAAATCCGCAAATTATCTGATAATTGCCAATCCATAAGCACGATCTTCATGAGTAAGATAAACGATAAGGCAAAACCCAGGTATCGATAAATCCTGCGCTGGAAAATAAAACCTACAAGCAATAAAAAGGGAAGCTCAATAAGCCAGATAACCGTGGTATGATAGGGCATGAATTTTAAGGGGACAGATAAAGTTAATAAAAAAACGGCGATGATTATATCGGAGATAAAAAGGTCATTCTTCTTGCTCAGCTCCATCATGGCTGCCAGGGCCATATACCCCAATCCAAATCCCAGGATTACGTTAAACTTATAGGCAGGATAAAAGAAGTGGAACTTGGGGTAAGTCATAAAGAAAAACAGGATAAAATTCGTAAAATTTGCCGCCGCCAGTTTTTTGTAGGAAAGTTGCGCTACATTATTCTTTATCAAATGTACGGCTGCGATAAAAAGTGACCAATAAATGGCTAGGAACCCCGCGTCGAGAAGAAAATAGACGTTTTCGACATTCAAGTTACCGACAGGAACGCGCGAAAAAGAAATCTGTTTTATTACCCATGAAAAATGCGTCAGATAGGTCAATATAATTCCCAGAAAAATAAACCGTATCCACTGCATCTTGTAAACCATGACTAATGCTACCAGCGCAAGTAAACCAGCGCTGATAACCGTAAAATATCCCACATCGCCTAACACCGAAGTAAAATATCCGATAAAAAGCGCAATTGCGGTCAGTGCCTCGGATTTATAACGTAAGGAAAAGGCGATAATCCCAAAGGCGACAACGGCTAAAAAGAAGAGGTCTAAGAGCTGGCTGTTGATTATTTTGGAAGCCTCAAAATGATACATGGCATAAGTGGTAAAATAAATAATTGCCCAGGCGCCGCCTAAAAGTACCCGGCCGTAATTGACGAATTTTTTCATCTTTTCCATTTTCATCCCGGCAATAAATAACGCCGTTGCTACCAGATAGCCTAATAATATTTTTGCTACCGGGCCAATGCGGGTAAAGGTGTAGCTAAGTAAAAATGCCACACCAAGAGAAAAGATGACTATCCCGATCTTATTCAACCAGAATTTACCCAGGTTCGTTTCTATATCGCCTTTGCTCACCGGTTGCTCTTTGAGCTCTCTAGTAGCGGCAATAACAGGCTGCGGCTCTTGCAGGTCTTGCGTAGGTATAGGTACAGGCTCTTCTACCGGTATCTGAGATTCTGGGACAGGTTGCACTACACCCTTTGCCTCCAAATCGCTTATCTTCGTCCCCAAATTATTCAGCTTATTACTTAATCTCGTAAATTCACCTTTAAGACTCTCAAATTCAGCCTTAATTGAACTTAAGGAAAACTCTGAGCTTAAGGAAGTTTCCGAGTACTGATAATCCATCCTTTCCTGATGGTCTTCAATTTTAGGTGATAATAAGACAAGTATTAATGCAAGCGGACCTGAAATCAGACTTAACAAAGCCCATCCTGCAATATTTCGGTTTTTCTGTGCGGCAACAACACAAGTGGCTATCATAATTATAAACCATCCAAAAAAGAACATGTTCCCCTCCTTTTTTAAAATAAAACCGGGAGCTTTTTTATGTCGTATGATAAATTAAATTCAATCCTTTAAGCGTTAAATCTCGGTCTACCCGATGAAGATTATGGCAATACTGTTGGATTAACTGGATATCGCCTCCGGTAGCGATAACTCTGGCATTCTTACCTATTTTATCTCTTATTCTCTTGACTAAATCATCGGTGAGGCTGGCAAAACCATAGACTATGCCACCAAGCATACTATTCCGGGTATCCCGGCCGATAAAATCCTTTGGCTTAGCTAATTTTATTTTGGGTAATAACGCAGTGCGTTCGGCTAAAGCAGCTAAAGAAATTTTTAATCCGGGTAAAATCATACCCCCTAAATATTCTTTATGCTTGGAAACCGCATCAAAAGTAACTGCCGTACCAAAATCTATCATAATTAACGGCGCTCCATAAAGACTGACTCCGGCATAGGCATTGACTAAACGGTCCTGGCCTACCTGTTTAGGATTACGGTAAAGATTCTTTATCGGCACAATTATATCCTTACCTATAATATATGGCCGCTTACCCAATAATCTTCTTAAGTCTTTATCTATGACCCGGGTTACCCTTGGCACTACACTGCAAACAATGGCATCGTCAAATTTAATTTTAGGCAGTTTATTTTTTAAAGTGCTAAGGTTATATGTTTTTGTAGCAATGCAGAATTTATTGACCAGCTTTTTGTCCATAAAAACCCCGAAATTAATATTCGTATTACCGATATCAATGGCTAAAAGCACCTTTTATCTCCTTAATCTTATCCCGAATAACTGCGGCTTTCTCAAACTCAAGATTCCTGGCGGCAAGTTCCATTTCATATTCTAACTCGGAAATATATTTATTCAATTCGTATTCATCCTTTTCCTGTCCGGTAAGATTGATTACAAATTCTTCTACCTCGGCTAAATCTTCAATCCCTTTCCTGATTTCCTTCTGAATAGAACGCGGGGTAATGTTATTCAGCTGGTTAAATTCTAATTGTATTTTTCTTCTACGGTTACTCTCGGCTATCGCCTTTTTCATTGAGCCAGTAATGGTGTCGGCATACATAATTACGGTACCGTTAATATTACGCGCTGCACGTCCGGACACCTGAATTAAAGAAGTAGCTGAACGTAAAAACCCTTCTTTGTCCGCATCTAAAATTGCAACCAGCGATACTTCCGGTAAATCCAGTCCTTCGCGGAGTAAATTTATACCGACCAGGCAATCAAATTCTTTTTGCCTTAATTCCCTGAGTATTTTGGAGCGCTCAATAGTTTGGATTTCTGAATGCAGATATTTTACTTTTAGGCCCTTATCCTGCAAGAAGGTAGTTAAATCCTCTGACATCCTTTTGGTCAAGGTGGTGACTAAAACGCGCTCGTTTCTTTTTGCGCGCATCTGGATTTCCTGAATTAAATCTTCTATCTGTCCGGCAGTGGGTTTGAGCAAAATATCCGGGTCAACTAAGCCTGTGGGGCGAATAATCTGTTCGATGATTTTATCCTGGCTCTTTTTTATTTCATATTCATCCGGAGTTGCCGAAACAAAAACTACCTGTTTGGTTAAAGCTTCGAATTCGGAAAATTTTAAAGGCCGGTTATCTAAGCAGGAAGGTAAACGAAAACCATAATCGACTAAAACCTCTTTTCTGGCCCGGTCGCCTTCATACATACCGCGTATCTGAGGAAGGCTTGCGTGTGATTCATCGATTATAACCAAGAAATTTTTAGGAAAATAATCTATTAAGCAATATGGCCGCGAGCCGGGGTCTCTTGCCGAAAGATGCCGGGAATAATTTTCAATCCCGTGGCAATAGCCAATTTCCTTAAGCATCTCCATATCGTATTTAGTGCGCGACTCCAGGCGCTGTGCCTCTAATAATTTGTTCTTGTCTTTTAAGAATTTAAGCTGGTCTTCTAATTCCAAGTTTATAGATTGTATGGCGGAATCAACCTTATCTGAGGAAACAATAAAATGCTTGGCCGGATAAACTGCTACTTTCTCAAGCGAACTTAAGATTTCACCGGAGACCGGCTCTATTTCCGAGATTTTCTCTATCGTATCCCCGAAGAATTCTATACGCAAGGCCTTTTCTTGATAAGCAGGAAATACCTCCAACACATCTCCGCGCACCCTGAGCCTGCCCCGGATAAATTCATAGTCATTCCTTTCATATTGTATCTGGATAAATCTTAAAATCAGGCTATCGCGGGAAATTGTCTGGCCTTTTTCAATAAAGACAAGCGACCCTTTATAATCATTGGGCGAACCGAGATTATAGATACAGGATACTGAAGCTACAATTAAGACGTCATTACGCGACATTAAATTACTGGTTGCTGAAAGCCTTAAACGGTCGAGGCGGTCATTAATGGAGGCGTCTTTTTCTATATAGGTATCGGTTGAGGGAATATAGGCCTCGGGTTGATAATAATCGTAGTAACTCACAAAATATTCAACAGCGTTATTTGGGAAAAATTCTTTAAATTCTGAATAGAGTTGAGCGGCTAAGGTTTTATTGTGCGAGATTACCAAGGTAGGCAGGTTTACCTGGGCAATCATCTGGGCCAAGGTAAAGGTTTTGCCGCTACCGGTCACGCCCAACAAGGTCTGAAATTTTTCCCCCGAGAGGACGAAATCGGTTAATTCTCTTATAGCCTTAGGCTGGTCACCGCAAGGTTTATAATTTGCAACCAGTTTAAATTTTTCCATAAATGAGCCTAACGAATTTTTCGAAAAAAATCTAAACTGTCCTCAATCTGGGCAGGAGTTAAGGAATGGCCCGTATTGTACTCTCTGTATATTACATCTATGCCGTAATCTTGTGCAAGATCGTAAAAACTTTTTGCTCTTTTAATTCTTGAGGATTCGTCTTGCGTCCCAACCGTAACAAAAAATTTTACATTAATATTCTTATCGGGTATCACCGTCCCGCCACTGCCATGTGCAGCACAAGCCGCACACAATTCTGGCTTCCAGAGGCAAAACCTTAAGGCAAATTGAGCACCAGCTGAAAAACCAAATAAATAAAACTTAGATACAGTAAGATTATTATTGTTTTTTAACTTGCCTATTATTTCCAGTAACGCATCTCCCGACCATACAGAGGGATATTGATAGCTTTGCTGGGAATTCCAATTCTTTTCATCCCAGATGAATGATGGAGCAACAATTATAAAATTTTCTTTTTCAGCAAATCTTTTAAATTCTGGAGTAACAGAATATTCTCCCCGTCCGGATAAACCAGGTACCATAACCAAAAGAGGATAAGATTCATACCTGTTTTCTATTATGCTTTTAGGTATATAGTAATAATATTCTAAATGGTTATTTGCATAATTATCCGTAGAAATTGAATCAATTCCTTCGACGGTTTTAGATTCCGCTACTAAATTTTTAGTATAGCTGACCAACACAAATACACCGGATAATATAAAAACTAACCAGAAGCTAATTATGATATTGAGAATTTTATTTAATCTTGGCATTTTCTTTCCTTGTAATCTTAAGTTTATATGGTTATAAAACCTCGAGGCTGATATCCACAGATTTTAGGGAATGGGTTAATGCGCCGACAGAAATCATTTCTACGCTGGTGGATGCGATTTGTTTGATATTTTCCAGGGTAATACCACCGGAGGCTTCTAATTTAGGTGTGAGGCGATGGGTCTTAGGCGATAGGTTATTTCTAATTTTGATGGCTTTGCTTATATCTTTTACACGCATATTATCTAACATAATAATATCGGGTTTTAATTTTAAGGCCGCTTTAAATTCTTTTAAATTTTTTACCTCAATCTCGGTCTGAAAACCATGACTAACCTTGCTTAGCTGCGGTAATCCTTGGCAACCCTTAATCACCTTAAGGTGATTATCTTTGATTAAGAGCATTTCATCAAGTCTTATCCTGTGGTTATAGCCTCCGCCTATTCTGACCGCATATTTCTGTAGATCTCGTAAACCCGGAATGGTTTTACGCGTATCCATAATCTTGGCTTTATAGGGTTTTACGGCTTCGATGAATCTTTTAGTCTTGGTAGATACTCCGCAAAGAAAACTTAAAAAATTTAAGGCTACTCTTTCTGCAGTGAGTATACTCTTGGCCTTTCCGGAAATCCTGGCGATGATTTTACCTCTTTTTACCGAACTACCCTCAGAAACCAAAGGCATAAATTTAATCTTCTTATCCAAGGAACGAAAGGTAAGTGCCGCCACCCCTAAACCACAAACAACGCAATCCTCTTTGACTAAAATAACTGCCTTTATCAATTTGTCTTTGGTGATAACGGCCTGGGTGGTAATATCTTTTATGCCGATATCTTCTTTTAAGGCGCATAATACGATATCTTTTATATTTGGCTCGTTAGTGTAATAATTCATGGTGCATTCTCTCCAGGCGTTTTATGGTATTTTTTAATTCGGCGATACTTTCTTTTTCCTTGGCGACTATTTCGGCTGGGGCTTTTTTTAAAAATTCAGGATTGTTTAGCCTTGTCTCTTTGGCCTGGCTAACTTTTGCTAATTCAGATAGTTTTTCTTTTATCTTCGCTTGTTCCGCGCTGATATCAAACAGCCCGCTAAAATGAAGATATATATCTATATCTTCAACGATAGCACTAATTGTTGCCTTGGGCCTTTGGTTAGAGGTAAGTAATTTTAATTCTTCTAATTTGGTTAAGTTTATAATTAGCCTTGAGTTTTCATTAATTAAATTCTGCTTCGTTTTGCTATGCGGATAAAGAGAAACTTTAACTTTTTGTTCTGGCTTAATCTCTAATGAACTGCGCAGATTTCTTATTTGCGTGATAATACCGAAAATAGATTCTGCCTGTTTCTCTATTTTTTTATCAATCATCTGCTCCTGTATATGCGGCCAGGGCGCAAGTGTGATACTTGTACCTTGGATTCTCTGCCAAATCTCCTCGGTAATAAAAGGCATAAAAGGATGTAGTATCCTTAAGAATTTCTCTAAAACTTCAAACATTACCAACTGGTTAGCCGGATGTTTTATCTCGGGCTTGATGATCTCTAAATACCAATCACAGAATTCATGCCAGAAGAAATTATATAAGGTATTTGCCGCTTCATTAAACTTATAATTATCCAAATTTTTATTTACTTCTTTTAAACTAGAATAAAACCTGCTCAATATCCAGCGATTGATGATATCCAAATCCTTATTTTCAAGAAAATCGCCTTCGGCGATGACTTTCAGCGATTTTCGCAGTGGTATGGGAAAGTGTTTTATACTTTCCTGTACCATAAAAAACTCGCAGAGATCTTTCTTGGTAGAAACGGGTTCTAAATTCATCGTCACGAATCTGGCGGCATTCCAGATTTTATTGGCAAAATTCCTGCCCTGTTGGAATCTTTCTTTGGATAAAAACACATCCTGGCCTTGCGCAGTTATAGAGATCAGGCTAAAGCGAAGAGCATCAGCGCCATATTCATTGATAATATCTAAGGGGTCAATGATATTGCCTAGAGATTTAGACATCTTTTTGCCTTCGATATCGCGCACTGTGCCGTGAATATAAACATCGCGAAACGGGATATCTTGCATAAACTCTAATCCGGCCATAATCATGCGTGCTACCCAGAAGAAGATTATTTCCGGAGCAGTGACTAGTACCGAGGTAGGGTAAAAATAATCTAAATCACTCTTGGCCACTGTCCACTGTCCACTGTCCACTGACTGTTGACTGTGGACTATTGACTGTGGACTTAAAAACGGCCAATAAAAAGTAGCAAAAGGCCAAAGCCAGGAAGAAAACCAGGTATCCAGGACGTCTTCATCCTGGTAGATATCTGTTGAACTACATTTAGGACATTTACCGGGCTTTATGCGAGAGACAATTATCCCTTTCTGGTCCATGGTCGATGGTCTACGGTCCACAGTTTTTATTTTATCTATGGACTGTGGACTATGGACTGTAGACTCCTTTAGGCACCCCCGACAGTAATAGACAGGCAAACGGTGGCCCCACCATATCTGTCGGGAGATACACCAGTCCTGGATATTTTCCATCCAGTTAAGATAAACTTTCGTCCAGCGCTTGGGATAAAATTTAATCTTACCATTTTTGACCACTTCCATTGCCGGCTTAGCCAAAGGTTTCATCCTGACAAACCACTGCTTGGATAAATATGGCTCAATGAGCGTATGACAACGATAACAATGCCCGGCAGATAATAAATGCGGCTCTACCTTTTCCAGCAGGCCTTTTTCTTTTAAATCCTCTAAGATAACCTCTCTGGCCTGGAACCTATCCTTATCCCGATAGCTACCGGCATTCTCATTTAGCCGGCCATCAGGATACATAATATTCACAAACTCAAGATGGTGTTTCTTACCCAGCAGATAATCATTGGGGTCGTGGGCAGGAGTAACTTTTACCGCGCCTGTTCCAAACTGCATATCCACCATACTATCGGCGATTATTTTGATTTCCCTATTCACCAAAGGTAAAATCAAGGTCTTACCGATAAACTTCTTATAGCGTTTATCCTTGGGGTTAACTGCGACTGCCGTATCACCTAACATTGTCTCCGGACGGGTAGTAGCAACTACTACATACTCATCAGGGCTATCGCGAAATGGGTATTTTAAATAATAAAGGTTCCCCTGTAATTCGTGATGCACAGCTTCTTCATCGGAAAGAGCAGTCTGACAACGCGGACACCAGTTGATAATATAATTACCCTGATAGATTAAACCCTTTTCATAGAGCCTGATGAATACCTCAATCACGGCCTGGGAATATTCTTCATCCATGGTAAAGCGGGTTCGCTGCCAATCACAGGAAGCCCCTAATTTTTTAAGCTGATGGATAATGGTGGAGCCGTATTGCTCCTTCCACTGCCATACCCGCGCAATGAATTTTTCTCGGCCTAAATCCTGGCGTTTAAGCCCTTCTTTAGCGATAGCTTTCTCGACCACATTTTGCGTGGCAATACCGGCATGGTCTATCCCAGGCATCCAGAGAGATTCTTCGTTTTTCATGCGATGGTATCTAATAAGAATATCCTGGATGGTGTTGTTTAAAGCATGACCCATATGCAGGATTCCGGTTACATTGGGTGGGGGAATTACGATACAGAAAGGAATTTTCGCAGGATTTGGTTTTGCGGCAAAGAGATTATTATCTTCCCAGAATTTATACCATTTATCTTCCGTTTCTTTGGGATTATAACGGCTGGAGAGTTCATCCATTACTTTATTTTATCTTTTAATAATTTATACTCCACACTATCTACCAGCGCCTGCCAGCTGGCTTCGATGATGTTTTCCGATAGGCCAATGGTATTCCAAATATCCTTTTCATCCTGTGATTGGATAAGCACGCGTACCTTCGCG
>Ga0315286_10007080_pt1 | contig 10943 bp, 2 predicted proteins | sample YL17G10_0_MG_FD_205038 | JGI IMG/M metagenome (GOLD analysis project Ga0315286, IMG submission 205038) | Sediment microbial communities from Yellowstone Lake, YNP, Wyoming, USA - YL17G10_0 | ecosystem: Environmental > Aquatic > Freshwater > Lake > Sediment | place: USA: Wyoming | collected...
CCAATGCGCCATCGCAGCGCGCGTAGGAGGTCGGGGCGACGTCCCCGTTCTCGGGGAAGGTGTCCTGGAACATCGCATCGACACGACCCTCGAACTTCGGCCCCGGAACGCCCACGCGCATGACCTTCACCTGGTCGATCAAGGGGCCGTGGCTGTGGCACGAACCGGTTCCCCACACACCACACCACTGCGCGCACATATCGACCGCTTCGATGACGACCTGGATTTCCGTGCCGGGATCGAACATGAGAGCGGTGGAGATATCAAAGGCAACGTTGAACCAGTCTTTCCCTCCCCCGAAGTACGACCACACCCAATCACCCCACCCATGGGGGCAGCCGCCCGTCGTCATGTCGCGCGTCTGGATCTTGAAGTCGCAAAACTGGAGGTTCTCGAGGGGAAGGTCCCGATAGACCCGGAACTCCAGAAGATATTGGTTCCCGGTGCCGGTCAACGGGATCCACGGGGACCAGATCTCGTTATCGAGGTACAGGCCGTTCTCGTCGGGTCCGTACGGCATCGCACCCTGGAGCGGCCACCCACCGCACGCGTAGTTGGTGACCGCCGGATTATCGAACCAGCCCCACACGTGCGATGACACTCTCGCGCAGGGATCTTCTTGCACGATTTCCGCCGCCGAGTGGAGCGCCCCGTACTGGCCGAACCCCGGTCGAGTCGTTGCCTTCCACGACCCAACGGTCTGCGCGTTGCACGCTGCTGATTCGAAGGTCTCCGCAGCACCGCCATTGATCGACACATCGTCGACCACCGCGGCGCCCTGGGTCGTCTGCCAGTTGCCGTCCTCGTCGGACCAGGCATAGTCGGATACGAAGTGGAACCGGAACTTCGTCGGGCCGTAGGGTGATGACAGCGACTCCGTCAAGGGGCCGCCCGCGGCGTCATACGATCCGGCGCCTCCGTTCGTTGTTGCATCCGCAACCCACTGGTCGTTGACGGGATCCCACCACTCCGCGTACGTGTAGTCGTACCCCGGCTCCGAGTCCCACGCGATCTTGTACGAGACCGAGGTCACGCTACTCACCGTCGTCTCGAGGCTCTGATTCCAGCCATTCCCGTAGCCGGGGAGCGACGCCCAGCAGTTCCACGGCTCGAGCGCCGTCGTCCACTGCCCGCACCACATCGACTTCGTTCCACTAATCGGGGTGATCGCGTCGCTGCACCCGGTACCCGCCACGTGCCAGTAGGTGCCGAGCTGCGCGGTCATGTCGTGCTCGGTCCAGCCCTGTTTGGTTGCAAGTCCCCCCGGGGTGTCGAACTGATACCACCCGAGGATCGTGGTCGACACCGCCGCCGCCTGGAACATCGAGCCGCCGATCTCCGGCGGGTTCATTGGCTCGACGGGCGATCCGATAAAACGGAAATCTACGGGCCTTCGAGGCTTCCCCTTCGTCCACGCGTCCCCAACAAACAGGCCCAGCACGACAACCGAACACACGGCAACCGCGATTGCGGATTTCAACGCTGATCCCCCTTGAGCTGGTGTGAGCGCGGGCCTGGTGCTGCTTACCAAGCACCTGTTGGGAACGAACAACGGGCGGTAGCCGTCAGAAAAGCGACGTGCCGAGTGGCGAGAAGAGGATAGACTCCGGCCCCCAACACCGGGTCGTCCGCGTGGGCGAGGAGATGCGATGAATCAAATCAAAGGGGCGCCGCGCAATCCCCTCAGCGGTCCTCCGTCACTCCCCCTGACAACGTGCCGTGGACCATTGTCCCCCCTGTGCGAGAACAATTATATCGCAAGAGCGCGATTCTGTAAATCTCTATATTCTAAACGATTAACGCGCGCGGAGCGGTCGTCGCTCGCCCTTCTCACCGCGACGTTATTTCACACAAACCATTTTCTTTGTCTGCCTTGTTCCGGGGGTTTCCAGGACGTAGAAGTACACGCCCGAGGAGACCTGCTCTCCCCGTTCGTTCCGTCCATTCCAGCTGACTTCATACCGCCCCGGCTCCCGTTCACGATCCTCGACGACCTTCACCAGCGCGCCGCTCACGTCGAAAACCTTGACCGCAACATGGCCCGCACTGGCGACCTCATACCGAATTACCGTCGTGGGGTTGAAAGGGTTGGGATGATTCTGATGTAAAACGGTCTGGGTCGGAGCCGCCGGCAAATTCTCGCGGTGGGCCTCGACGAACTCCTCGCTCCCCACGAGAAGCGCGAACCGGGCCTCTTCCTCGTCGGAGATCGCTTCGCGAACACCGACGACGCACTCGTACACCGCGTCCACGCGAAGATCGCTCATGTGATCGAGGACGCGATCCACGAGATACACCTTTGCGTCCTCGGGGATCTGGCCGAGGCCTTCGACTTCGATCCGCACCACATCTCCGGCGGCCGAGGTGGAAAAGGACTTCGCGATATCCAGGAACCAGATCTCGCCGTCTGACGACTCGTCCTCCGGCTGCGCCGTGACACAACGTATATCTCGCGCGAGATACTCGGCCCCCCGCATGGAGTAGAGAGAGATCGCTGACCCCGGGCTCATCGGGGGTTCGGAGCGATCCATTCGATCCCGTCCCGGACGGGCGAGCGGCGAGACACCGACCACATTCGCGTCCGTGGCGTCTTTCGATGTCTCAGCACGGATCGTCACTTGCCACGTGTCGGCAGCGTCGGCAACTAATGGACCTCGATCTTTCGACGCCGCCGCGAGCAGTAGCGGCTCAACCTCCCGCGGCGGGATCTCGAGCGTGACGTCGGCGTCCGTTAGATTCATCACCCAGTATCCGTGGAAAGGCTCGAGCACGCGCACGTCGTCCGGCGCATACCCCTGCCCCACGATCCATTCGATCGGCGAGTCCACCAGAACGCCTTCCGCCTCCTCCATCGTCTGCCCATCCACCAACACCGAGTCCCACGACACCGCAAAATCGTACGGATCGCCGATCATGTTCCAACCCGGCGACAAAACCAGTGTGAAGGGATCGCTCGTCCCCGTCGAGTACCCGATCACGGGAGACGTCGCAATTTTGTTCGACCCCTTCGATGCGATCCAAAAGGCCGATCCCGCCCTCGGCCGAAAATGGTCCGCCGCGCTTGGATCAGAGAGTTCCATATATCCCTCGGCCGCCGACGCCCACCGGAAGCTCCTCCATCGATACGGATCGTACGGTCCGAACTCCGCCTGGTCCGAGAGAAGCGCTTCCAGCGTGATCGTCCCGACGTTCGCCATCTCGAGCGGGATCGAGATCATACGGTATGCGTTCCCCGGGGAGACCGAAGACTCTTCGAGGTTCTGAACGGTGACCTGGATCGTGTGGGGAGCACCCTGCGGATTCGAAGAGGGGTCAGTGAGCGTGGAGGTGAGCGTCTGCACTTCCACCCAGTACTCGATCCCCCGCGGACCCGCCGCGGTATCGGGCAGGACAAAGATCGGCGACGGATCGATAAAAGACGGGCCTACCGTTTGATACTCCGACTTTCCGCCGATGCGAAAGTGAATGAACCCATCGACGACGCTCGTCCCCTGCGCGAGCGCGACATCCACATAGATCGGCGTCCCCGACGCGAACCCGAGCGACGAGTTCGGCCGCGGCGTGGATACGACCGCGGTCGGTCCCTGCACCGCTTGTGTGAAGAACGCTTCCGGAGCGCCGGGAGGATCCGTCGCGATCACCCCGCTATTTTCGACGCTCACGTAATACTCGAGCCCCGCCTCGGTCACGTCACCGCCCGGGATCACCGCGATGAACTCGTTGACCGAGGTCACGAGCGGCGCCTCGCCGGGAAACCCGTCCGCGTGCCCTCCGGCGCGGTAGTGAACGGATCCCTTTTCCAAATGAACCTGCGGCGCGGGCGTCACCTCGACCGTCACCGCTTCGCCGAGAGGGATCTTCTCCGCGCTGCCCAGCAGTTTGCTGTCGAACGTAAGAGCCCGGATGTCCGTGACGACTTGCACCGTGTGCGACGGGACGAGCGGATCGTCCGACAAGATCCCGATGGTCCCCCCGATCGACGTCTCGGTGCGCGGCTCGAGAAAACAGGTGCACGTATCGCGCTCGCCGGGAAGCAGCGTGAACGGCGGAACTTTGTCGATCCGCATCTCCTGCGAGGGCTTCGCGAATCCCGTGATCTCGAGCGGCAGGTTCCCGGCATTACGAATGACGAACGGGACCGCCGTCGTATCGCCGAGCGTCACGGTGGAGAAGGTGAGCGCGCTCGTGTTGGTCGCGATCATCGGTCGGTACGGTTCGATGGACCCTACTTCCTTGACGTACGGGGCGATATGCTGGATCACGCTCACGCGTGTCGGGATCTCGACGACGCGGAGGCGGAGAACCACATCCGGCCGGTCGAAATCGAGAAGATGGGTGTCCCATTCGATCGAGTCGCGAACCCCCGCCGGCGATGCCGCAAACGGGCCTGCTTTTGCCGCACCGCCGCCAATGATCGCGGGGTACCAGACGGACTCTCCCTTGTACTGGTACTCGGGGACGACCCATATCCGGTCCGACTCCACGTCCCTTGCGGTGAAGTGAATGCGGTGGTACGACGCGCTCTCGTTCTCCACCCTCACAAACCTCAGGTGCGCCCCGTTGTTCGGGAGATGGTTGGCGGGCGAGAGCGGATTGCTTTTGAAAACGGGAGCGGTCTTTCCCGAAAAGAAAATCGTCGAGTCGCCGAACACGCCGCAGACGATGTCGAGATCACCGTCTCCTTCCACGTCCCCGAGCGCAACGGCCCGCGTGTTGGCCGATCCGGTCAACGACCACGTGGGAGAGGTTTGCAGCGTACCCCCATCATTGACGAAAACCGTGGAGATCTGGTTGAAGTTCCCGCATACGAGATCGAGGTCGCTGTCTCCGTCGACGTCCCCCAGCGCGACGCTTTTGGTATTCGCCGACTGCGCCGCCGACCACGAGGCGGTGGTTTCCAGGACACCCGAGTTATTGAAGTAAAGCCTGGAGCTCTGTCCGTCGTTCCCGCAGACGAGGTCGAGGTCGCCGTCCCCGTCGATGTCTCCCAGGGCGATGCTGGTTGTGTTGTCCGTCAAAGGGTCCAAAAGCCACGCGGGAGAGGGTCCGAACGTGGTCCCGTCGTTGAGGTAGACCACCGTCTTCTCGAGAGCATTCCCGCAAACGAGGTCGAGGTCACCGTCCCTGTCGATGTCTCCCAACGCGACGGCGTTGGTGATCGCCGACACCGACGACCACGACGGAGAAGTCTGCAGCGCGCCCCCGTCGTTCCGGAAAAGCTCGGTCGGCTGCCCGCTGTTTCCGCACACGAGGTCGAGGTCACCGTCGTTGTCGACGTCACCCAGCGCGACGCTCGTCGTGGGACTCGATTGTTCCGTTTCCCACGAGGCCTCCGTTGGCAGCACGCCTCCGTCATTCAGGTGGACCGCTGTCTTCCCGCCGTTGTTTCCGCGAACCAAGTCGAAGTCACCGTCCCCGTCGATGTCTCCAAGCGCAACGCTATTTGTGTTCGCTATGTTGAGCGACAACGGAGGGATCTGAAGAACCCCTTCGTCGTTCGGATAGATCGTCGTGCTCTGGTTAAGATTCCCGCAGACGAGGTCGAGATCTCCGTCGCCCCCGATGTTACCCAGCACGACGCTTGTCGTCATATTCGTCTGCGCCGCCGCCCACGCTGCGGTCGTCTTCAGGGCTCCGCTAATGTTGGAATAGAGCCGTGTGGGTTCGTACAAGTTCCCACAGATGAGGTCGAGGTCGCCATCTACGTCCGCGTCACCGAGCGCGACACCCTGCGTGTTATCATCGGTCTTCCCGGACGACCAGGCAGGAGCGGTTTCCAGCACGCCGCCGTTGCTGATATAAAGCCTGGCGCTTTGGCCCGAGTTTCCAAAGACAAGATCGAGATCCCCATCCCCATCGACGTCCCCCAGAACCACGCTCGTTGTCTGATCCGCCTGGCTGGACGACGACCATGCCGGTAAAGTTTGCAGCGTGCCGCCATCGTTGAGATAGAGCTTGCTGGTCTGGCTCGAGTTCCCGCAGACGAGATCGAGGTCACCGTCCCCGTCGATGTCGCCCAACGCGACCTGCTGCGTGGAAGTTTGATTCGGCAGGAGCCAGCTGGGGCTGCTCTGCAGCACGCCCCCGTCGTTGAGATACGCGGTGTTGCTTCTTCCCGCGTTTGCGAACACGACATCGAGATCGCTATCCCCATCGATGTCTCCGAGCGCAAGACCGCGGGTAGTCGCACCGATCGAATACCACCCGGGGAGATTCCGAAACACCCCACCATCGTTGACGTACAGCGTGCTCTCGCCGTCGTTTCCGCAAACGAGATCGAGGTCACCGTCGTTGTCCATGTCTCCGAGAGCGACGGCGTATGTATAGTCTGGCGACCCCGAAAACCAGGCGGGCACCATTTGAAACACTCCCCCGTCATTGAGATAGAGCGTCGTCTTGTCGCCATTGTTCCCGCAGACGAGGTCGAGGTCGCCGTCGCCGTCGATGTCCCCCAGGGCAACGCTCGTCGTCTTGCTCGGCAAGAGAGACGACCAGGCCGGAGTGGTCTGCAACACGCCGCCTTGGTTGAGATAGAGTGTGGTGCTCTGCCCATCATTCCCACAGACGAGATCGAGATACCCGTCTCCGTTTACGTCTCCCACGGCGACAGCCCGTGTAGTCGCCGGCTGGGACGTAAGCCAGGTGTGAAAGAGCGTGAAATACGACTCCTGGCAGAATGCGGCTTCAATTCTCAACGATAAATTGAGGAGAAAAACGAAAAGCAAGAACGCCCACGAACGACGTCTGGACCGTCTCAGTGAAGTCGTCGATGATGTCATGTCGGCGGACCCCCTTTTCCCTGTCATGCGGCCGACCGAAAAGAGAACAGTGAGGCTATGTACCCCTCCGCAGCAGCGATCCCAGGCTCCACTTTGCCTTCTTCTCCGCGCCGCTCCTTCCCGCCACGAACTCCCTAAACGATTCCGAAAAGAGCGAGAGTTTTCCGCCCTCCTCTTTCAAGTACCCGCGCCTCACGAGCCCCTCGTTCAGGTACTCGTACTTCTTGCTCACGTCTTTCCCCGCCGCGATCCGGCGGAGGTTCTCGCGCGAGGGCTCATCCATGTGCTCCCACACGAAATCGAAATGAGGGTACGCCTCCTCGCGGAACAACGCGGTGATCGCGTTCCAGTCGGGCTCGCGTCCCGGATCCGCGACGAGGTATTCGAAGACGCTGGAGCACGCGATCTGCAAATAGAGCGGGAAATGCCCCGCGAGTGTGACGATCCGGTCCGCATGCGCCTCGAGCGGTACAGACTCTACTCGCGACGGTGTCCGAATCAGATCGCGCGCCTCCTCGTCACTGAAGATCCTCAAGGGAAGGTTCGAGAATATGTTGAAGAACGGCGAGTCGGAGATGTCCTGGTTGTGACACATCCTCTGGAGCTCCTCGTAAGAGGAGGTGACATAGGCGACGGGGTAGCTGTTGGCGAGCGAGCGAAGGAACGAGAAGAAGTTCTCGTCGAATTTTTCGTTTCGCGTGACCCGCTCGAACTCGTCCATCAAGATGATGAGACGTTTTCCCTGCCCGTGGAGCGTCTCGACGAGGCCCTTCAGGTCATCGAGGGTGCGGCCGCGAGAGGTGTGATCGATGGATCCCCCCGTTTCGAGCTTGCAGACGCCGATGAGAAAGTCGATGAAACGAAAGACGTCGAAGTCCGCGACCCGCTGGAAGTCCAGGTACACAAAGATCGCGTTGTCGTAGTTCTGCATGTACTTCCGCCGGTTGCGGCGGTGGTAGATATAATTGAGGAGCGACGACTTGCCGATCTTCCGCTCGCCGACGATCGAGATCGACTGCGGGTGGGGAGCGTCGAGACGCGAGTAGATCTTGCGGACCTCGCGCTCGCGGCCGAAGAACTCGTTGGGGTGCCGGATCATGACGCGGTTGAGGTACGGGTTCCGCTTGCTCGTCCGGTCCTTGAACCCTTTCTCGACCACGACGCTCGATGTGGACGTCACCGCGCCGGCCTTTTCGCACGCCCGCTTCGCGCTCTCGAGCGCCTTCTCCACCTCGTCGAAATCTCTCGGGCGGACCCGCGGGTCCTTTTCGAGACATTGCTGGATGATGTCGGCGAGCTCGCTGGGCACCGTCTCGTCGAACGAGAGTCCGGAGTCGTTCAGGATGAGATACATGATCGCCGTGGGGTGCTCCGCCTCGAAGGGGAACCGTCCGGTGATCATCCGGTGGAGCCCCACGCCGAAGGCGAAGATGTCCGTCCGGCCGTCGACGGACTCGCCTCGGATCTGCTCCGGCGACATGTAGAGAACGGTGCCGCCAACATGGGCGGAGCCGGTCGAGCTATCCGTCCGGACGATCTTCGCGAGGCCGAAGTCGAGGATCTTGACCTGCTTTGTGCTCTCGCTCTTGTCGACCATGATGTTCTTCAGGGTGAGATCGCGGTGAAACACGCCCTGACGGTGGGCGTACGCCATCCCGTGGCACACCTCGATCCCGAGCTCGCACACTTCCTTCGCAGGGAGCGCCGCGTCGCGAACGAGCTCCTGGAGCGAGGGGCCGTTCACGAGCTGCATGACGAGGAAGAGGGCCCCTTTGTAGGTTCCGCAATCGTAGACCGTCACGATGTTGGGATGGTTGAACTGCGCCATGGACTCGGCTTCGCGGAGAAACTGCTTCTGAAACTTGCCGTCGGGATCGCTGTCTTTTAGGATCTTGATCGCCACGGGCCTTTTCAACGCGAGGTCGAAACCGCGGTAGACGACGGCGAATCCGCCCTCTCCGATTTTCCGCTCGATCTTGTATTTGTCGTTCAAAACGAGATTGATCACGGGGATCCTCCCGGTTAACCCGTAAACTTCTTTGCGACGCGCGTCGTGTCGTTGGAGGCCACGGTTACGGTTTCCTGCACTTCGGGATAGCTCGGGTGGCGAAGCCGGATCTCGTGCTTGCCCGCATCGGCGCGCATGAGAAGGTACGGCTTTCCCGAGCTCTTGAGCTCGCCGTCCACGTGGATGTCCGCCCACGGCTCGATCTGGAACAAGATCCACCCGGGAGCGAGTTTGACAAGGCTTCCCTGTACGAGGTTGTTCTCCGCCGACACATCGATCGTCGTGACGAAGGGCTCGTACCCTTCCCTTCGGACCTCGATCCGGTGAGGCCCGTACGCCACCGGCGGAAGCGTGATGGGCGAACTCCCGACAGAACGCCCGTCCATCAGGACCTCGCCTCCCGGTGTCGTCGTTATGGTGAGGGGAGAGGAAAGCTGCGAGAATGAGTACTCGAGGGTCTTGGTCGAATCCTCGATGATGGCAACCGCAGGTTCGTTGTAATCGGCGTAACCTTTGAGCCTCAGCGACACGCTGTGAGCACGATCCACTGAGAGGTTCTCGACGAGGTGCGGCGTCCGATGACCCGTCGGCTTTCCGTCCACGATGATCTCGGCGCCTTGCGGATTCGAGCGAATGGCAAGCTTCCCCGTTTGCTGTACGAGGACGAAGTTCTTTTCGAACGGTATATCGATCTGAAGCTCGACGCTGTCTTGCTGTACGTGGAAGCCGCCGAGCTCGGCCCGGAGCACGTTCCGTCCGACGGGAACACGCCGGTGATCGATAGGCGAACGGCCGAGAAGCTCGGCGCCCAGAAACACCTGCGCACCCGGCGGTTCGGTGTGGATCGTCACCTCGGTGGAATCGACGGCGCGGATCGTCCCGGCGGACATGGGCCCCGATTGCCCCCCCGGTCTCCCGAAGAGGAACCACGCGGCAATAAGGACGAGCGCGACCCCACCCAACACCGCCACTCGCGCCACGGGGAACCGTTTCCGAGGCTCGAGCCCCTCGCCCGCTCCCTCGGGCGACGCCTTGATCTCGTCGACCGCTTGCCACACCGAGTGCTCGCGCGCGAGCCACCGCTGCCAAAGACCCATCTTGAAGAGGAAGCCGCCGGAGGCTTCGTCCCGCGTGATGAGATCGTCGTGAACGAGCTTCTCGAGAACTTCCTTTAATAGATTCCCGTCGATCCGGAATCCGATCCGTTCGCTGTCGGAAAACGACATGATGTCGTCGGCGCGGACCGGCCCCGCCTTCTTGCGGGTGAGCTCCGCCATGATCGAGAGCGCGATCCTCCCGATCGGTTTGATGCTCGTCCAGCTGAAAATCATTTGCGGGAGAGGGTTCGAGACGATCTCGTCCAGTACCTCCTCGACGTCCTCGAGGGTGGCTCGATTCGACCGACTGTCGTTCAAGTGATCGACGAGGTTCTGGCAGAGGACCTGCGTATAAAACGGCTGCCCCGCGGAGAGACGGTAGATCTCGCCGGGGACGCCCTCGTCGTACGTCACCACATCCGAGACGGGCTCGCGGATGAGGCGGAGCGTGTCGGACTCGCTCAAGAAACTGATCCTGCGGTGGATCGCTTTTCCGAGGAACTTCTCCCAGTAGCTCGGGCTTCGGGCCTCGAGCTTATCCGACCCGGTGAAGACGATGAAGACGCCTTCCTTGTGCTCCATCCAGTTCGAGAGAAGATTGAATACCTCGACGCTCAGTGTTTTTTTGTCGATGCAGTTCTCGAAAAGCTCGTACTCGTCGAACAGCATGACGAGCTTGCGCCCGGCGAGCGCGCGGTCGAGGCGCGTGGAGAGGTTTGCAAACGCGGCGTGAGGATTTGCGCGCGACTCGGCGAGGTACTCGTCGAACGAAAGCTCGGGCGACGCGACCGCGCCGATGCACTTCTTCGCGATCTCCGCCAGAAACTCCGCGTCGTTCTGGGAGGTGATCGACTGCATATCGATGAGAATGGGGACGAACCTTTCCCCGAGCCTCCCGCCGAAGATCTGAAAAAGAATCGATGTCTTGCCGCTCCGGCGGGCGCCGCACAGGACCACCACACCGCCCTGTTTGTCCCCCGTGATCTTCTTCTGGAGGTAGGCAAAGTCGTCCTCGCGGCCGAAGAAGAGTTTTCGGTCCTTGATGGGGTTGCCGACGAT
>Ga0315286_10007081_pt1 | contig 10943 bp, 6 predicted proteins | sample YL17G10_0_MG_FD_205038 | JGI IMG/M metagenome (GOLD analysis project Ga0315286, IMG submission 205038) | Sediment microbial communities from Yellowstone Lake, YNP, Wyoming, USA - YL17G10_0 | ecosystem: Environmental > Aquatic > Freshwater > Lake > Sediment | place: USA: Wyoming | collected...
TCGATCACGTGGTCCCGCACGTGGTGGTAGTCCAGGATATGCTCGTCCCGCATCGGCAGTTGCCGGGCGCATGGATGGGCGATCCACGCGGCGCCATCGGACAGGGCGTCCTTGACCTGGGCCTGGGCCCGGTGCAGACGCCGCCCCTCCCGGCGCATCAGGCGGCCAAGGGCCTCGTGGTTGCCGGCGGTCGCCACGACGTGACCATGGGACTGGTCCGGGTCGTAGAACGTCAGCACCTTGAACTCGTGGTACGGGCCGTCGCTGCCCGTCTTGGGCCGGCCCACGGGGACCGTCGAGGACCGCCCTTGCTCCGTCCGTTGGGCCGACTCGGTCTGCCGACGCTTCTGTTTCTGCTCTTCGGTCCCCAGCGGGACCATCACCCCGTCGGCCCCCGTAATCACGGTCTGGGCCGTGCACGCGGCCGCCGTGAAGGCCGGGCGTAACGATCCTTTTTGCTGGGCCGTCAACGCCGCCCGCCCTTCGCGGCGTTCATCGCCGCCGCCACCTCTTGTGCCAACCGGTCGAAATCCGCCGCCAGGGCCTGCTTCCGTTCCTCTACGTTAATTCGTTCCTCTTCCATGACTTAATCTCCTTTCGTATAAGGTTCATAAGTCACTGTAAACAAAGGATTTGCGTAGCGCCAAAGAAAAACCTCACACACAAATCCGATGGCAAGAGATGGGGCCATGCGCAGGGATGACGCATGGCCCCGAAAGGTTTCTGTCGAGACTCGTCACAGCATTCTGCGTCGCCGCAGGCCGGCGACAAGACCCGCGCCGATTCCGCCCAGCAACAGAGCCGCCGGCGCCGGGATCACGGGCCCGAACAGCTCCACCGAGTGCGGCCATTCCCCGGCATAGGCCAGAGTATGGGAACCGCCGCCGTCAGGAACTTGGTTGGTGACCGCGAAGGCCACGGTGTACTGACCGCCGATATTCCCGATGGGGGCAAACGGCAGGTCCAAGTGCACAGGCCCGCTGAACCCGACACCGATCCCGAAACTGCCAACGACAGTCGAGTTGATAAGGACATCCCAATCGACCGGCGTCGTGGAAAGCACGTTCGTCGGCACGCCGAAGTCGAAAATCGCGCGGTCCACCCAAAGCAACGGATCGGCGAAGGTTTCCTCCACCTTATCCCCTCGGGCGGCGCTCCAGAAGTACCCGATTTCGTCGCCGTCGATGAATCCGATCGACCCTACGACGGTGGACCCGCCCGACGGGAACGAATGTGGGCCGGCCAGACTTACTGCCGACGCGGTCACCACAAACGCAATGACAATTACCCATCTTCTCATCAATTTCCTCCTCGTTCCTAAGTTCTCAACCCAACTTCACAAGGATGCCTCTACACGGCAACACAGGTGGAATCCCTGCGGGGAGACTTGCACCCTTCGCACCTGGGACAGTGCAGAGGGATTTCCGTGCGCACACGCGCCCGTGGGTGGGATTGGGTGGATAACCAATCCTCACGGATACCGCAGGTCACTCCTATCCTACCAGATTTCGCAAGGAATTGTCAAGATCAATCTCTCTTTTTTTAGGATTCCAGAGAGAAGGATTGGGAAATCTCGTTGATCTGGAAGATTTCGTCGGTCAAAGTCAGATTTTCCGCTCGCTCCCAGACCTCCTCGCCTCTCGTCGCGGCGGCAGGTTGGCCGGTGCGGTACCACTTGTTTCCCTCGAGCCTCCCGTTGAGCGAATAGCTCGTGTCGCGCAATTCCCTGCGAAGTCAGGGGAATTCCTGAGGAAGCCAAAAGAGAAGGAGAAAAGGAAGTTCTTAGAACTGGAAGTAGACCCAGGAGCCGAGGACGTTGGTGTCGTGCCATTCGTCGCCGGATCTATCGAGCTTCCAGATGTAGAACAGTTCCAGGCGGACCTTCTCGTGCAGAGGGATGGAGACACCGCCGTAGAGGCGCTGCTGGTTGAAGCCCTGGCCGTCGGAGGTGAAGAACACCTCCTCGGCCACGTACGGCTGGACCTTCAGCGGCGTGAAGGTCACAGGTGAGCTGACGGTCAGCCGGTTGCGGTAGCGCCAGACCTCGTCCTGGTCCTCGGGGATGCGATATTCGAGCCGCGACCGGTCAACGACGCCGAATCCGCGCACCTTGGTCTTGACGGCCGCGTTCAGCATCGGGCGATCCTCGCTCCGCCAGTCGTCATCGGCCTTCGTGAGGACCGTCTTGTAGCCGACGCCGACGCTAAGCCAATCGGCCAGACCCAGGTAGGTGAGCCAAAAGTCCATCTGCGTGTCCTTGAACCGGCTCGCGTTGTCGGCAAAACTGAGCCACTCCTCGAAGCCGAACTGCCATTGCTTGTCGATCGGGATCATCACAATCGCCTTGGGCCAGTACTCAAACTCGAAGGCCGGGGTGCAGGGAGCCGGACAAAGCGCAACAACCGCGAGCAGAATAAGAACACTCCGGTGCCGCACAGGCGGCGTGTTGATGCAGACTCTCATCGTCCAGCGATCCTTGGCCGATCCAACGGTTAGAGCCGAATCGCGGTGACAGCCAACAGGGGGACACCCACAGACGGCTCGTACATGGAACCCGAGGAATTATACTCATCCTCCGCCTCACCGCAATAAAGGATGGCAAAATGTCGTCTGCCGTAGTACCTTTGTGGCGGTCACGAGAATACAACCATGCAGCCGTTGTCGGTACTAAGGAGCTCATATGAACAGATCGTGCATTTTCATCCCGTGTCTTGCTCTGTTGTTGGCCATCAGCGGCTGCGCCTCACCAAAGAGCCAGGGCCCTGACGCAGGGGTGGCAGCGACCGGGAACAAAGGGGCCCAGGATCAGGTCGAACTGCTGCGAGACCCGTGGGGCGTGCCGCATGTCTTCGCGGACACCGACGCCGGCGCAATGTACGGCCTGGGCTACGCCACGGCGCAGGACCGGGCTTTTCAGATGTACTACAACCTGCGGATCATTCAGGGCCGGCTGGCGGAGCTTGTCGGCGACGTGAAGGTGGGCGCCAACCGCCAGTTGCCCGAAGGGCGCAACTCGGCGCTTCGCAACGACATCCAGATGCGGACCATCGGCTACTGGCAGTCCGCACAGGAAACAGCCCGGCAGCTCGATCCCGAGGTACGCGGGCTTCTGGAAGCATACAGCCGGGGCGTCAACGATTACATTGGCGGTCACCCCAAAGAACTGCTCTATCTGTTCGAGAAGTACGACCTGAAACCGGAGCCTTGGACGCCGGCGGCGTGCATCGCCTCATGGTGGCGGCTGGGCCTGTTCTTTGCCGGCGATGGGCTGCGGGAGATGGTGCCCTACTATGAAATCAAGGACGGCGCCACGAAAGTCCGGCAGTTCGCCGCGAGGGCCGGGGCCGGGGCCGCCGGGGGTATGCGCGTGCGCGACGATGCGTCCGTGATCCAGCGGGGCGATGTCAGCGATGCGTGGGTGCAGCAGGTCCTGGACTACGCGACGGGGCACCACCTGATGCGGAAAGTGGACGTGCCCGCAACGGAGGCCCCCCCCGGACCGAGGTTCAGCCACGCCTGGGTCATCGGCGGCAAGAAGACCACGACCGGCTCGGCCGTGCTGATCAGCGACCCGCAAACACCCGTCCGCAATCCGTCGCTATGGTACGAGTTCCACCTCAGCGGCAAGACCTTCAACGCCCGCGGCTTGGGCGTGGCGGGCAGCCCCAACATCCTGATCGGCTTTACGCCGAACATCGCCTGGGGCCTGACCGCCCTCGGCGCCGACCAGGCGGACCTCTTCGTTCTCAAAACCGACCCGAATCATCCGAACCAGTATCTTCTCGACGGCCAATGGCGCGACATGGAGGTCCGAACCGAGACCCTCAAGGTCAAGGATGGGGAGCCTCGAACGCTGACGTTCCGGCGAACGCACTTCGGTCCGGTGGTAACGTCTATCGCGATGGGCGTTCGCCGGGGCGATGAGGTCGCGCTGAAGCGCATTCCCATTTGCGAGCCGCAGCGAGATACGTCCCGAGGCGTGCTGGACATGATGCGTGCCCGGGACGTGCGCGAATTCCAGAAGGCGCTCGGAGGCTGGACGTTCCCCAGCGCCAACTGTGTCTTCGGCGACAGGCAGGGCAACATCGGGTACAAGACGATTCTCAGCCTGCCGATCCGTTCGTCCCATGCGCTGCTGGAGGACCGGGCTGCACACGAGGGTTGGGACAGCGCCAACGACTGGCAAGGCTTCCTGCCCGACGAGCTGCTGCCCCAGGTGATCAATCCCGAACAGGGCTGGCTGGTCAGTGCCAACCATCGGCCGATTGCCTCCTTCTACCCGGTCTCGCTGGCCATCTCGACCGGCAGCGCCGGCGACACCGACCGCTCCTGGCGACTGAAGGAACGCGTGAAAGGCAAGGACAAGTTCACACCGGAAGACGTGCTCGACATCCATTACGACACGGTCGCCTCGATCAAGCGGGACCTCGTCAAGCTCGGCTACCACCTGCGCGACGTGCAGAAGTACTCTCTGGAGGAAGAAACGCTCCTGGCCCTCAAGTATGTCGAAAGCTGGCAGGCGGCCGGCTCCAAGCTGGAGATGTCGATCAAAGGCACCGAGATCCTCAATCTGATGCCGATGGCGTTCCGGCAGAACTTCGCCGCGGCGGTCACCTACGGCGGTGGTCTCTCCGGCCTGTGCAACATGCTCCAGACCCTCGACGCACGAATCGCCACCGACCCGAAGGCCGCACTGACGGAGGAAGAGGCGGAGTATGTCAACCTCATCCTGCGGGCGGCGTGGCGCTACGGCAAGGCCAGCTACGGCGACGACCCGAACCAGTGGCACGAGCGCGGCAAGAAGGCCCTGCTCGAAACCAAGATGCCCTACATGTCCACCCTCGACGGCTTCGGCTCGTTGGACCCCGAGAAGGACATCACCTTCCCCGCCCTGCGGTGTACGGACGGCGGCACGATCCTCTCGCAGGTGGCCCAGTCCTACACGCAGTTTGTCCGGCTGGACGACGCGGACAAGTCAATGTCGATTCTACCCATCGGCCAATCCGAACACCCGGACAGCCCCTATCGCCTGTCCAACTACGAACTGTGGGGCCAGGGCCAACTGCATCCAGCGCCGCTCTCGCGCAAGGCTGTGGAGAAGCTGGCCGAGTCACGCACGATCCTGCCGTAGGGGCGACGCATGCGTCGCCCGTGCCACGGCCCCCGGTTGGCACAGAAGGTTTTGACGCGCGCCAGGGATCCTCATCCGCTTGGCAAGCCCTTCGAATGGGGATAGATTGTGAGACATTGTCGGGTGTGCCGGGCACACCTTCACCGGTGAGGAGAAAGCCGGACAGCCCGCAGGGCGAAAGACCATAGCCCAGCCATTCATGGCTGGGCACCAGGGGCAAGAAAACTGACCCAGTCCCGCCAGGGACGAAAGAACCCACCGCCCGGCGCTCCCGATGTCCCGCGGAATTGCCTAATTGTTAATTTGAGGGCAGGCCCTGCGAAGCCCATGCTACGGCAAGCGGCACTCCGACCAGACCATCCGCCCCAGCCCGCAGGGCGAAAGACCATAGCCCAGCCATTCATGGCTGGGGAACCGGGGCAAGAAAACAAACTCAGTTCCGCAAGGGACGACAGGCTGTCTCTCTGACCTCGCAATATCAGGGAATCTGGGGATATCGGGGGATCTGAGGTATCATACTCAATTCGGGGCCGAAATAGGTAATCTGTCCCGGGAAGGAATCCTTTTCTGGAGACCCTGCCATGAACCATTTAATCACCACCGAGTCCGTCACAGCCTATCCTCTGTGCCCAAGAAGGGCGATCTTCGTGCTTCGTGGTGAGCCGGAAGGCCTGCGTCACGAGTATGAACGCGTGTTAGATGAACGGGCCGCCCGCAGACGATCACAGTATCTCGAGAGTCTGCCCGGCAACGAACTCCCCGCGTTTCAGAGGAGCAACACCAACACTTCCCTTGTCTGTAGATTCGATCCGACCCGCGTAGTTGCAGTTGAAAATCTTGTTGCAGCCTGCGACGCTTTGGTCAAGAGGACTCCAGAATGCGGTACGGGGCATGCTCGCCATGAACCACATCTCGTGGTGGGAACGCATATCGTCTCCAAAGAAGACAGGTTGGCACTCGCTTACGCCGGTTACGTCGTTGGACAGGCGAAGCGATATCTTCCGACGGCTGGTTTCATTGTGCCGCCAGATGGCAGACCAAGACTTGTCCGGCTGCCGCCGCTGTACCCCGCCATTCGCTCAATCGTTGACAGCCTAAGGCAGTTCGTAAATGAGCCCGCGATGGATGCGCCGCCGCTCAACTTGGCCCACAAGTGTGGGACGTGCCCTTTCCATGATCATTGCCTTCTCGAAGCAGAGCAAACCGACAGCCTCACTCTACTGGAGCGAATGTCACCCAAGCTAGTCAGGCGATATGCCAAGAAGGGCGTCTTCACCGTCAACCAGCTTTCATACCTTTTCAAACCCCGACGGCGCCGAAAACGATCTCCTGCTGCCCAACCGTCATTCAACATCGAATTACAGGCACTCGCGATCCGCACCAACAAGATCTACTTGCATGAACCGCCCGTGCTGGCCGAGCAACCGGTCGAGTTGTACTTGGACGTTGAGGGGATTCCAGACCAGGCTTTCCACTACCTGATCGGACTGTTGATCAAGAACCGCGATTCCATCACCATGCGGTCATTCTGGGCGGACACTCCTGAGGATGAGTGTCGGATCTTCACGGACTGTGTCGAGGCCGCGAAGCTCTTTCCCGATGCCCCCATCTACCACTATGGCAGCTACGAGCCTCGTGCCTTTCAGAATGCTGCGACGAAACACGGAATTGACTGTGCAGCGTTCATAGATCGGCTCGTGAACGTCAACTCATTTATCTTTGGGAAGATATATTTCCCCACACGGTCGAACAGACTGAAGGATCTTGGGGTATTCATTGGGGCATCTTGGTCCTCAGCGGATCCCGCCGGGCTCCAGAGCGTTGCCTGGAGATACCGTTGGGAGGGCACGGGCGACGATAAGTACAAGGAGATGCTGCTGGCCTACAACCGGGAAGACTGCCGGGCTCTGCGGTTGCTGACGAAAGAGTTGCAGAGCCTTGCGGAGGCGGCGTCCACGAGATGCGATGTCGACTTTGCGGACCGTCCCAAGTTAAACAGCACGACGGTGGGCGAAGAAATCCACTGTGCCTTTGAGAACATCCTCAGTTCGGCTCACCTCGATTACCGTCGCAAGAGCATCCGCTTCGGACCCACATCCGATCGCATGAGTGCGTCGCCTCGCAAACGAGGCGCTCAGAAAGGTCACAAGGCCAACTTTCGCGAGCCTGTCAAGTCAGGCAAGGCCGTGCATGTCCGCCGGTCGACGAGGTGCCCCCAGCACAATGGGCAACCACTCAATCCTACGGATGATTCCGCAGAACACACAGTGATCGACCTGGCGTTCACGCCACGTGGATGCAAAAAGATCTCGGTGAAGTTCGTGGGCAGGAAGTCGCACTGTCCTACCTGTCAGAGGGACTACGCTCCCCCGGCGATCAGGCGGTTGCGTGGGCGCCTATTTGGACACAGCTTCCAAGCGTGGGCCGTGTATCAACGGATCGCGCTTCACCTTCCATATCGTGTGATCGCCCAAGTTATCCAGGACCTGTTCTCAGAACATGTGGCAACAGGCACTATTCTCAAGTTCATGCGAAACGTTGCAGACTGCTACCGGCATACTGAGACGCTCATTCGGAGGCGCGTACTTGCCAGCCCATTTGTTCATGCAGACGAGTCCACCATAAGCATACAAGGCAAGCAACATTATGTATGGGTGCTCACAGATGGGACGCACTTCGTATTCCACATGACGGAGACAAGGGAGGCAACGGCACTTCGGAAGACTCTGCGGGGCTTCACAGGGGTACTTGTTTCTGACTTCTTTTCTGGCTACGATTCGATGGAATGCAGACAGCAGAAGTGTCTCGTCCACCTAATCAGAGACCTCAACGATGATCTGTGGAAGAACCCATTTAGCCGACAATGCGAGTCGTTTGTTGCCGCAGTCCGCGATCTGTTCGTACCTATACTTGCAGATGTTGACAGATACGGATTGAAAGTGAGGCACCTTCACAAACACATGAAGGCCGTCGATCGCTTCTACAAACAGGCTATCAATGGCAAGCAGTATGAATGCGAGATCGTCCAGAAATACCAGAAGCGGTTTGTCCGCTACAGAGAATCGCTCTTTCTGTTCCTTGTCGAGGATGGAATTCCCTGGAATAATAACGTGGCGGAGCGGGGGCTACGGCATTTTGCTGTGCAAAGGAAGATCTCCGGTTCATTTTTCAAGAGCGCTTCAAACGACTATTTGAGGCTCCTTGGCATATCGCAGACGTGTCGTTTCCAGGATAAGCCGTTTCTTCAATTCTTGCTCTCTGGCGAGAAGGATGTAGACCAGTTCGAGGTTCCGAAGCGCCGCCGCAGGATGCCATGACTGCGGCGAGCGGCTGGTATGGCCCGGCGCTGGGTGGGTGCGGTGCTGCGGGAGGCGGAGGAACGATTCCATCACGTTTACGGTTGTCAGGAGATGCCTCTGTTGATTCAACCGAAATTCCCGAGACACCATAATTCCGGCAGTCCGGGGAGACCATACTTAATTCGGGCTCATCCGCTGCTCCCCTCCTCTCGGGGGTGGAGGCTTGGCGTTTGGCGCTCCTCACCAATGGCATGGCAGGGCAGGGTCGGGCCGCCACGGCCGCGCTTCACATCCTGACGTGGCGGGGCGAAAACCAAGGACCCCTCGGGCGAGGCCCCGCAGGGGTGGCGCGCCCTTCTCCTCATCATGCTATTGGCGAAACGCGGAAAATGCCGGGGGTTTGCGGGCAGGCCCCCAAGAGCCGACGCAGGGGACAGTCGTCCTTACGTCCCTGACGGGACTCAGATTGTTTCTTGCCCCTGTAGCCCAGGGATGAATCCCTGGGCTATTGTCTGGGTTCCCAAACGCGAAATTTCGCGTTTGGGGTCCCTCTTTCGCCCTCCGGGCTTCCTCTCGTTCTAACGCCAGCCTTCAGACATCACACCTCAGGCTTGTCCCGCTATCCTCCGTCTTGCGTCCTCCCCGGTCTGGATGGGCGAATGATTGTTCGCCCCCTGCGGTCCTCGGCCCTCTGCTCCCTCCGCGCCGGGCTGGTCCGGCAACGGGAAAATCTATGCCTGAATATTGGTTTTTATGCAACATACAGAGATCGAGAGGCGTCTTCTTATATAAGAGCGGCTGCCATGGGGATCATCACAGCCGCAGCATCTTGTCTTTCTGATAAGAGACATCGAAGATGGTCCGGAGAATCGCGCCGCAAAGAACGCCAGAGACGCAAGAAGGGACAATGCCTGCGGGCCATCTTTGCCTCTCCCTACGAAGCGCTGATTATGCGAAACAAACCCGAACTTGGGCAGACCAGGGAATCGGGGGAACGGCGAGTCAAGCAGGCCCATGGTGCGAAACAAACCCAGTTTTCCGGCGGTCGGGATGCCCCCACCATTCCGCTGTTCCATTATTCCGGCATTCCAATCCGAAGCTAATTGTGCAAAACAAAGCCAATTCCCGCAGAGCGACTTTGAAGCCAAGTGCCTTGTGGAGAGAGAGTTATGACAAGCCGGACGTGCAGAGGGTCTCGACAAAACAAAGCCAATTTCTGCCCGGAAGGGGCGCTGGGCCGGGAAGGCGGCCGTGCCGCCAGTGGGGCCTCGCGTGCGAAACAAACCCAATTTCCAGGGGCCGGGGTATCCCCACTATTCCAGTATTCCATCATTCCATTCCCTGCCGCCCATGCGAAACAAAGCCAATTCCGGCTCCGCCACCGTATGCCGGCCGGATCCCTTGGGGGCCCAACGGAGTTGTTCTTGGCATGTCGATCGAGACCCGGTACACTCTCTATCCGGCTCCCATCGGGATGGGCGGTATGGATATGCATTCTGAGAAGATGGCAGATATCCTGGCTGAAGAGAAGTGATCATGGAAACACACGCTCACACTCGTCGTGACTTCCTGAAGCTCGTGGGGACGGGCGCGGCCGCGCTGGCTCTGTCGAAGACAGGGGTTGGCGCGGAGACCGTCGGCGGCAAGCCGAATGTCCTCGTTATCCTGGCCGATGACCTGGGCTATGGTGACCTGTCCAGCTACGGAGCGACGGACCTGAAATCGCCAAACATCGACAAGCTCATCGCGGCGGGGATGCGGTTCGACAACTTCTATGCGAATTGCCCCGTCTGCTCGCCGACGCGGGCGTCCCTGATGACCGGGCGGTACCCCGATCTCGTCGGCGTGCCCGGCGTGATTCGCACGCACGTCGCGGACAACTGGGGCCATTTGCTCCCGCAGGCCGTGCTGCTGCCTCAGGTTCTCAAACGTGCCGGCTATCATACGGCCCTCGTCGGCAAGTGGCACCTGGGCCTCGCCTCACCGAACACACCCAACGAGCGAGGCTTCGACCACTTCCACGGCTTTCTCGGCGATATGATGGACGACTACTATAGCCATCGCCGACATGGCTTCAACTACATGCGGCTCAACGATAAGGAGATTGCCCCGGAGGGACATGCGACCGACCTGTTCACACAATGGGCCATCGACTACCTCCGCGAGCGGTCCCCAAAAAAAGAGCAGCCGTTCTTCCTCTATTTAGCCTACAACGCCCCGCACGCACCGATTCAGCCGCCGTCAGAGTGGCTCCAGCGCGTCCGGCAGCGAGAAAGCGGGATCGACGAAAGGCGGGCCAAGCTCGTGGCCCTGATCGAACATCTCGACGCCGGCGTCGGCAAAGTCATGGAGGTCCTGAAGGAGACGGGCCTGGGCGACAATACGCTTGTGATCTTCACCTCCGACAACGGCGGCCAGCTCAGCACGGGCGCCACGAACGGCCCGTTGCGGGCGGGCAAGGGCGATATGTACGAGGGCGGTATCCGCGTGCCGATGTGCGCTGCCTGGCCGGG
>Ga0315286_10007082_pt1 | contig 10943 bp, 5 predicted proteins | sample YL17G10_0_MG_FD_205038 | JGI IMG/M metagenome (GOLD analysis project Ga0315286, IMG submission 205038) | Sediment microbial communities from Yellowstone Lake, YNP, Wyoming, USA - YL17G10_0 | ecosystem: Environmental > Aquatic > Freshwater > Lake > Sediment | place: USA: Wyoming | collected...
GACGGTGCACCCAGCGCTTGCACACGACCCGAGGAAAGCGCATCCACTGCGCCGAGCCGCGCAGATGCGCGGAGTTGCTCAGCAGCGATTTGCCGTCGAGATACTTCGCGAACAGGCGCTCGCAAAAGGCGATGGCGTCTTCCTTGGACATGTCTTCGAGCCCGGCGGCACGCCACACCGCCTCGGGCGCTTCGACGATGAAGGTCGAGGTCGACTCGTCGAACCGGTACGCATGGGCCTGGAACCAACCCCAGGGGGTGGGCTCGATCGCGAACGTGAACGCGTCGAACGCCTTGTGCGTGCCGAGCCAGACGAAGCGGCATTGGCGCAGGTCGATGTCGGGCTCGAAGGTCGCCGCGTACTGGGTGCGGATGCGGCTGTTCAAGCCGTCGGCAGCGATGATGAGGTCGGCGCTGATGTCTTCGACGCTTGCGCATTCGGTGTAGAAGCGCAAGTCGACATTCAACTCGCGGCAGCGTTCCTGCAGGATGTTGAGCAGCCGCCCGCGCCCGATGCCGCAGAAGCCATGGCCCGACGAGCGCACGCTGCGGCCCTGGAAATGGACTTCGATGTCGTCCCAGTGGTTGAACGACTCGAAGATCTGGGACGCGGTCTTGGGGTCGGCACGGCGCAACGCGCCCAGCATCTGGTCGGACAGCACGACACCCCAACCAAAGGTGTCCGACGCCGCATTGCGCTCGATCAGCGTGACCTGGTTCGCGGGGTCGCGCTGCTTCATGAGCAATGCAAAATACAAACCCGCCGGGCCGCCGCCGATGCATGTGATTCGCATGCATTGCACTTTATGTCTTGATATTTGAGGTGTCAAGCAATACCAGCGCAAGGTCTTGCTGCATCGGCATTGGGATTGAACAAGCACTGCGGGCTTTCTCCAGGCCCACACGATGGCCATGTGCTTGTCGACGCCGACCAACGCCGCGTGACGACGGGCACGACCACGCTCGCGATCACACCGGACATGCGCGCGGCAGCAGCCTCGCCACCATGGTGACCCGAATCAGCACCGGCGCACCCTCGTCATCGCGATTGCGCCAAACACCGCGTTTGTGGCGCTGCAGTTCGGATACGCCTTCATCGCCAACTCGAAAGCGCTGATGGCCGATGCGGGTCCAGGCTGAGGTCAGACCACCGCTGTGGCTTCTTGGAGCAGTGGCAAGGTCGACACGACGGACATGCGTATTGCCCACTGCGACAACCCTGAATCCGAGAACCTTGCTCTGGTTGGCCAAACCTTCGCATCGAGTGACTGGCGCCGGGCAGTCAATTTGCTCAAGCGAACCACGGCAACGGGCTGCCAAGCGCCGCTCGCTTCACAAAGTTCGCCGCCGGAAAGCAAACCCTCAAGTTGAGCATCCTGCAAGCCCGCTGTCGCGACAAACGGTGGACGGCCGTAAGCGCGTATTCAGCAACGGCTGGTTCGAGGTGCCCGCCGACCGAGACCTGCCTGCACAGCCGACATCGACGCGATGGATGCACTCGTGCGCATGCGATCGGGGGCAGGCAAGTGCCGCGGTCAGCCGCAGTTTTCGGCGGGCGCATGCCCAGCGCCTGATCGTGGCGATTCCGGGCAAGCGCCGCTGACGGATCACCCACCACGGCCGGCAATGCATGGGCACGTCGCTTTACCCGCGCGGGCACCACTTCCCCAATGGCTGCTGCGGCGTCGTGCACTGGTCATCTTCGGGAAAGGCAGAGAACTCACGGCCGAACAATCCATCTGACGGCACTGTGCGGTGGCTGTCTTCTCGCCGGCACCGCGCGCTCAACTCCGTGTGCTCGAACACACCAACTGGCAGTGCGCCTGGCGTGGCATCATCGCCCCGAGACACAGGCTTCGGTGCGCGTCATGCCCTTGCAGTCAGCGTACACAGCAAGCATCCAGCTTCATGGCCAAGACTGAAATACGGATCTTTCTGGGTTCGCCAAGCGCCGACACGGCGCAGGTGCGAGCACAGGTCGCTGCGGTCGTGGGCGAGATCAACGCCGACCCCAAGTACGCGCGAGTGGTCGACCTGCTGCTGTGTCGATGGGACGACCCCGCGCGTCCGGTCGCCCTTTCCGCGGCCCACAATCCGCAACTTGACGTGCTTGAGCAGGTGGCCGATCCGAGCCGCTGCGATCTGGTGATCTGCCTCTTTCGGCATACGATGGGTGGCACGTTGCCGCAGGCGCGCTTCGGCCTATCGCCGCAGGGCCAGCTTTGGCATTGCACGGAGTGGGAACTCGCCGAAGGCCTGCGCGGCAAGCAGGCTGGCACGGTTCGCGAGGTCTGGGTTTATCGCGATACCTCGCCCTTCGATCAGGTGGCCGATTCGCGAAGGGAGGAGGAGTTTGCTCGCGTCAGCGCGTACTTCAAGACTTTCAGCAATCCCACCGGGTCCATCGAGCAGGGGGTCAACTCCTACCTCGGCGCAAGCGATCTGGCAAGCAAGTTGCGTCACACGCTGCGAAAATGGGTGGACACGCATCTCGACGACGGGCCCGAGCCCAAAAGCCCGCGCGTCGGCGGCGCCACCGCATCCGCCGCGCCCGAACTGCTGACCCCCGCCCAGGAAGCCCTTCTCGCGACCCTGCTGCGCGCAGCCCCCGCGGGCGCGGCCGCGCCCGGCGTGCCGCGCGGCCAACTCATGGCCGTGTTGTCCGACCCCGTGCAGGGCCTGCGCGGCTACCTGCTGCGGCGCTACGCTGAGTGGAGCACCGGTGCCGGTGGCCAGCTCAACCGGCGCTTCGTCAACCTGACGCTGATGCTCGATCGCGGGCTCGAGGCCGAAGGCGAACGCATCGTGCCCGACACGCGCCAGCGCGCCGACGGCCGCTACGACGATCTCGCCGAGCTGCTTGCCGCGCATGCCGACGTTCCCGCCTGGGTGCTGGTGGGCGACCCGGGCTCCGGCAAGTCGACCGTCTTGCAGCACCATGAACTCGCGACCGCGGCGCGCGCCTTGCGGGCTCCGACTGAAGGCGCAACTGAAGGCGCAACTGAAGGCGCAACGAACGCGACGCGCCCCGAAGTCTGCATCTGGCAGCGCCTGTCGGAATACAGCGTCGACAGCCCACCCCCGGCGCAGTGGCTGGACGAACGCTGGGCGGCGCAGCCGTTTGCGCATCTCCTTCCGGCCTTGCCCACGCTGCAGCAGCAGGTGCGCGTGCGTTTCCTTCTTGACGGGCTGAACGAGATCAAGGCGCCCGACCGCGCGGCCCAACTGGTGGCCATCGAGCGTTGGGCCGAGTGGGTGGCCCAGGCCGCGGGCCACGCCGCGCCGCCGATCTTCAGCGTGCGCACCCTCGACCAGAGCCCGCTCGGCAGCGCCGGCCAAGAGGTGCGACAGATCACCCTCGCACGCTGGACACCCGAGCAAATGCAGGGTTACTGCGCCGCCGTGCTGGGCAACGGCAACGCGCTCTGGCCCGCCATCGAATCCGATGCGAACCAGCTCAGCCTGTGCAGCCTGCCGTTCAACCTCAATCTGCAGTGCGAGCTGTTCACGCACTTGCGGCGCCCGGCGCTTGACCGCGCCGAGCTGTTCAGCGGCATGTTCTGGTTGCGCCTGCGCCGCCAGCATGCCGAACCCGCGCTGCAGGCCGCCGCGCTGCTGGGTGCCGAAGACCGCAGGCGCCTGGCTGGCGATGAGTGGAAGAAGGCGATCCACGCCCTGCCCAACCAGGGCTGCCTCGTGCCCTGGCTCGATGCCACGGCCGAGCGCATGCACCGCGACGGCCGCGAGGTCAGCGTGCCGCGGCCCACGCTGCTGCAGCGCTTGCAGGCGCTGCGCGGCGGCGTGCCTGGCCACGCCACGCCCGAGCCCGCCGCCTGGCTGCACGCCGTGCAAGGTCTGGGGTTGATCGGCGAAGGCGGCACTGACCCCTACTCCGGCGAACCCAGCCTGCGCTTCACGCACCAGCTGTGGCAGGAGTTCTTTGCCGGGCGCAGCCTGCGCACCTTGCCCGCGCGCCCGCCGGCCGAGCGGCCCGACCTGCAGCCGCCGCCATTGCCGGCGCTGGAGCAGGTGCTGCGCGGGCTTGGCAAGAGCGAGCCGTTGCCCGGCCCCGACCCTTCGCACTGGGAAGAGGCGGTCAAACTCGGCGTGCAGTTGAGCCCCGACCCGCTGCCCTGGCTGCGCCTGCTGCAGCCGGTGAACCTGGCGCTTGCCGGGCGCGCCGCGGCAACACAGCGGGCGCGCCTGGAGCCGGGCGCGCCGGGCATGCAGGTGCTGGCGGAGCTGCACGCCGCGCTGCTGCAGCGCAGCCGCAACCCAGCCACCGACCTTCGCCTGCGGATTGAGGCGGCCGAGGCGCTGGGCCTGCTCGGCGACCCGCGCTACGAGGAAGGGGAAGGGCACGATGGCCGCTACCTGGTCCCCCGCCGCGAGCTGTGGGTACGCATACCGGCCGAGCGCTATGTCATCGGCACCAAGGCCTCGGATCAAACTGACGAGCAGCCGCCGACGCCGCTCGATCTCGCCGCGTTCGAGATCGCGTTCGCCCCGGTCACGAATGCCGAGTTCGCCTGTTTCGTGCAGGCTGGCGGCTACGAAGACGAACGCTGGTGGGTCGGTGATACGGCGCAACGCTGGTGGCGCGGTGAATTGCGCAATGACGCCTTGATCCAGGAATGGACCAAGCGGCATGCCGATTTGCGGCGCGACTTCGATGCCGCCATTCGAAAGTATTCCAACCTCACCGAAGCGAGTATCGAGGAGTGGCGCCGCATGGCCGATCTGTCGGAAGCAGATGCCGGCGCGCTCTTCGAGCGGTGGTACGGTGCGGCCAGATACCGCGAGCCGCAGGAATGGCGCAACCCCCGGTTCAACCAGCCGTTGCAGCCGGTGGTGGGCGTCAGCTGGTTCGAGGCACAGGCCTACCTGCGTTGGCTGGCGGCGCAGACCGGCCGGGCATTGAAGCTGCCGACTGAGGCGCAGTGGGAGGCCGCTGCGCGCGGGGCAAAAGGGCGTAAATGGCCGTGGGGCTCGAACGACCCGGAAAGCTGGCAGATCAACGCCGACCCCGCGCACCTGCGGCGCACGAGCCCGGTCGGCGCATTTCCGGAGGGTGACAGCGAGCAAGGATTGACTGACCTGGCGGGCAACGTCTGGGAGTGGACGCTCAGTGCGTACACGGATCGTCTGGACGCCGGCGCGCTGGACACCGCAGCGGCCGAGGGCGGCGCGCTGCGCGCGGTGCGCGGCGGCTCGTGGAACTCCCACTCCGGCAACTGCCGCGCTGGCGCCCGCAACCGGGACACCCCGGACGACCGCTTCGACTACCTGGGTTTCCGTGTGGTCTGCTGCCCCATTCCCGGACCCTGAACACTGGGTATTGGTTTTAGGTTTTCCGGTATCGGCGCGCGTAGCGCGCCGGCGCATTTTTTCCCCCGCATGCAGACCCAAAGACGGCGATACTGTTGCCGCAGCTCCGGCTGCGGGGTCCCCCGAAAGCGCGCTGCGCGCGGTGCGCGGCGGCTCGTGGAACAACCACACCGACAACTGCCGCGCTGGCTACCGCAACAGGAACACCCCGGACAACCGCAACAACAACCTGGGTTTCCGTGTGGTCTGCTGCCACATCCCTCGGGGCAGGGCCGGCAAGAGCCGGCAGCGGCGGCAATGCGGGCCGATCACGGTCGGCCCGCCGAGCCCCTGCCACCCGGAATGGCGCGGGTGGGTCCCGTCTTGGCGTGAGCCAAGGCGCATAACGAACCGGGCCGCGCCTTGAGCCTTGTGCTCCGGCGCGGCCCACCTTTTTGCGTCGCCATGGACAACAGTGCGCGAGCGCCGCCTCGCCATTCACCGCACCCGCCGCCAGCCGCCGATCAGACGGCCCAGTTCATCGGTAAGGCCACACACATGCTGGTACTGCCCATTGCTCAGCCACTGCCAGCGCCAGGCCAACTGCAGGTACTGGCGCAACTGGTCGAGCTGGATGTCGGCGTCGCGCAGCGCGCCGGCGCGGGCACCGGCGTCGAGGTGGCGCGCGGCGATCAACGCGTCGTGCACCCCCAGGCTCAACTCGGCCACATGGCGCGCCAGCGTGTGCCGGTGTTCGCGCGGGAAGCGCGCGGTGTGCGGCAACAGCCACTCCAGCAGTTCGCGCGCACGGGTGTGCACCACCATGCTCGTGCTTGAGGCCCCGGGCGACGCGGATTCGGGGCTGCGTTCGTTGGCGGACTGGGACAATTTGCTGCTCTCCTGGCGCCTGGCCGCGCGCGGCAAACGCGGCGCGCCGGCAGTGGCACGTTTCGAATTCAACCCGGGCGAAGCGCTGCTTGCGTTGCAGCGCGCGTTGCTCACCCAGACCTGGCGCCCCGGGCCGTACGTGCATTTCAACATCCACCAGCCCAAGCACCGTTTGATCAGCGCCGCGCCCTTCGCCGATCGGGTGGTGCACCACGCGCTGTGCCGCGTGATCGAGCCGCGCTTCGAGCCCGGATTCATCGGCGACAGCTATGCCAACCGGCTGGGCAAAGGCACGCACCGCGCGCTCGACCGCTTGCAACACTTCGCGCAGCGCCACCGGCATGTGTTGCGGCTCGACGTGCGCCAGCACTTCCCGCGGATCGACCACCAAATACTGCTGGCGCTGCTGTGGCGGCGCATTCCCGAGCCCGGCCTGCGGCGCGTGGTGGAGTGCATCGTCGCGAGCGGCGCCGACACCGCTGCCGCAGCGCCCGGCGAGCTGTTCGAAGGCGACGACCTGCTGGCCCTGTGCCGCCCGCGTGGCCTGCCGATCGGCAACCTGACGTCGCAGTTCTGGTCGAACTGCTATCTCGACCCGCTGGACCAGTTCGTTCGCCGCAGCCTGCGCTGCGCGGCCTACCTGCGCTACGTGGACGACTTCGCGCTGTTCCACGACGACAAGGCCACCTTGCAGGCGTGGGGCGATGCGCTGCAGGCCTTCCTCGGGACGCGGCTGCGCCTGCGCGTGCACACGCGCTCGGCCCAGGTGCTGCGCTGCGCCGCCGGCATCCCCTGGCTCGGCTTCGTGGTCTACCCCGAGCACCGGCGGGTGAAGGCGCGCAAGGTCGTGGCCACGACGCGGCGCCTGCGCGGGCTGCACCAGGCATGGCGCCGCGGCGAGATCAGCTTCGCCGAGTTCGACGCCAGCGTGCAGGGCTGGATCGAGCATGTACGCCATGCCGACAGTTGGGGCTTGCGCCAGCATGTGCTCGGCGGTTTCGCGCTCGAAGGGCGTGACTTGGGGGAGTAGGGGGCTAAAGAAATGGCGCCGGCGCGCTGCGCGCGCCGGAAGCCAATACCAGGGTTCAGGGTCCAGGAATGGGGCAGCAGACCACACGGAAACCCAGGGCGTCGTAGCGGTTGACCGGGGTGACCCTGCTGCGGTAGCCAGCGCGGCAGCTGCCGGTGTGGCCGCTCCACGAGCCGCCGCGCACCGCGCGCAGCGCGCCCGGGTCGAAGCGGCCCCAGACCGCGGCCTTGAGCGCAGACCACCACCCGGAGCCCTCCGCAGCGTAGCGGTCCTCAGTCCATTCCCAAACGTTGCCGGCCAGATCGTGAACGCCTTCGAGGCTGCAACCCTGAGGGAATAGACCACAGAAGGATGTCTTGCCGATCTTGCTTTCTGCATTGGCCTTCAGCTCGGACCATTCGCCGGCCCAGGGGTGGTCGGTGCCTTCGGTGCCCGCGGCAGCCCGTTCCCACTGACGCTCGCTGGGCAGCGCAATAGCCTCGCCACGGTTCGCCGCAAGCCAGCGGCAAAAGGCCTGCGCGGCATACCAGCTCACTTCGGTGCAGGGATGGTTCGCGTAGCGCCAGATCGGTTGCCATGCGCTCACGCGTTCGTCCGCCGGCGCAGCGCGCCACCACTGCGGGTCGGCCCAGCCTGCCGGGTCATCGACGAAGGCCTGGAACTGGCTGTGCGTGACCGGGTGGCGGCCGATCAGGAAGTCGCGTTCGATCAGGGCAGGCTGGCCCTGATAGATAAAACGGCCGGCCGGGATGCGCACCCAGTCGATGTCGACTTCGGCGCGGTGGCGCGCCGCGTCGTACCAGCCCCACACACCCGGGCGCCGGTCCAGCGGGCGGCCGTCGGCCAGCCGCATCAGGCCCAGGCCGCGGCCGAACGCGGCTTCGCGCAGCGGGTACTCGGCGCTCGGCTGCTTTGGCAGCATCTGTGCTGTGAGCCGCGCGCTGAGTTCGGCGGCCAAGGCGTCGGTCAGCAGCGCCGGGTTCAGCCGGCGCGTCTGCGCCCACACCGCGCCCGCCACCTCGGGCTGGATGTCTGCGAGCGTGCGCAGCAGCGCCGGCACGTCGGTATGCTGATACTCGGCCAGCAACAGGAAGGGCTGCACCCAGCCCGCGCGTTGCCACAAGGGCTGCTGCCCCGGCCATACGCCTTCGAGCAGCGCCGCGCCGCCCGCGGCCAGCCGCCCGCGCAGATAGCGCGCGACGTAGAACTCCTGCAGCAACTGGTGCCGGAAGCGAACCAGCTCGCCCTCGCGGCGCAACAGGCGCGCGCCGACCGCGATGTGCAGCGCCGCGTGGTCGGCCGCGTTCACATCGGCCCAGGGCAGCGCCAGCACGCCGGCGTCAAGCGCCTTGTCGGTGCGTTCGGCCACCTGCTGCAGCCGCGCGGCCAGGGCCGAGAGCGCGTCTTGCACCGCTTCCGCGTCGAGCAACGTGTCATGCGTTTTCTCAAGCTCGCCGCGCAGACGGGCGCCGGCATAGCGGCCGAAGACCTCGACGCGGTGGCGCGGCACGGTAGCACTCTTGCGCCCGGCTTCGTCTTCGAGCCAGACCCAGAGCAGCAGCGCGAGCAGGTAGGGGTTGGTCGCCAGCGTGTAGGGGCGCGCCGCGTCGGCCAGCACGGCAGCGAGCAGCTCGCGCTGTTCGTCGCCGAGCCAGCTGGCGCGGCCGACTTGTCCTTCGGCGAGATCGTCCAGCACGGCGGCGGGTGTGTTCGCTGGGCGCACGGCCCAGGTGGCCGCGACCTGCTCACCGCCGAGCAGGGGCCAGAACACGGCGTCGGCGCTGGCTTCGTCGGGCAGGCCGTTGGCGGCCAGGTAGTTGTGCACGAAGCGGCGTATCTGCGTGGCGCGCAGCGGCCGGATCGTCAGGCGCTCGCGGATGAAGTCGAAGGTCTTCGGCGGCAGGTCGGTGTCGCGGCAGGAGATCAGTAGCGGGCAGGCGGGGTGGGCCTGCAGCCAAACGGCCAGGCCTTCGGTTTGCGCGGCGGCGTGTGCCGCAGGCAGTTCGTTCAGGCCGTCGATCAACAGCCGGCAGCGGCCGCCGGCGGCGCGCGCCTGCCAATCGGCGCCGAGGTCGGGCACCTGCTGCGCGACGAACTGCTCGAAGGGCATCGCCCCGTCAAGCCAGTGGTTGAGCTTGATCCACAGCGGTTCGCGCCCCGCGTCGAGGTCGGCCTGCAGCACCTTGAGCAGGGCAAGGGTCTTGCCCGCGCCGGGCTCGCCGAGCAGAAGTGCGCGGGTGTCGGGCTGCACGACATCCAGCAGATCGGCATGCTCGGTGGCGACCTGGTCGCGCAGCATGGCGGGGTCGGCCTCGATGTGGCGCCGGGTGGACTGCGGCACGCGCAGACGCGTGATGCGGTCTTGCTCACGCCGGCCCGACAGGGTGACATACAGGTCGACGCATTCTTCCTCGATCAGCGCGCGCATGCGGCGCGCCAGTGCGTCTTGTCGGCTTGCCGTGTCGGGCTGACAAAGGTGGTTGATCAGCTTGGCCTGCTGGTGCGGCGCCAGGTACACCGGGCAGATGCCGAGCAGGTAGCGCGGCGCCGCGACGCCATCAGGCTGGAAGAGCCAGATGCGCCCGCTGTTGTTTTGTTTGCGGTCATACAGCCATTGTTCGAGTTGGGCGCTCTCGAAGGCAACACCACGGCCGACGGGAGGCGCGTCTGGCGTGCGCTCACTCAGCCGGGAATACATTTCCGAGCACAGGCACAGCACGTGGTTCGCAAGGTCGAGGTGCTCGCGCATCCAGCGCCGCCATTCATCGTCGGAGCCGAAACGACCCCGGTCACGCTCGGCCCACTGATCCAGGTGGACGGTCGCTCCCGCCTGCTTCAGCCGCTGCGCGAGCGCCTCGACATCCGCTGCGGGCCACTGCGGATCGTCCGCCGCATACGAAATGAAGATCGCGGGTGCCGGCGCCGACGTGACAGCCAGGGCCGACATGGCCGATCAGGCCAACTCGAGCCGGGTCAGGTCTTCGACACCCGCCAGGTCGGACAACACGCCCGCATAGCTCGTCAGCACCTCCTGCAGCTCGGCCAGTTCTGCGCGGAAGCGCTGGCACTGCGCGGCGTCGCCAAACGCGCCGGCCAGCGAGGCCTTGTGCCAATGTGCAGTGAACGGCCGCACCCTCTGATTCAAGACGACGATCGCGATCTTGGCGAACTTGTCGGCATGGCGCGCGCCGGGTGCACGCATGATCCCGCGCGTGATGCCGAACAGCGCGTGCACCGAAGCGAGTGCGGCGCCTTCATCGCCTTGTTCGGGCGGCAAGGCCTGGGTCGTGATGCGGGTCAGCAGCTCGACATACATGGCCCAGGCGGCGTCTTTCTCCTGGTCGTTGGCCTGGAATTCGGCGTCCAGAAAGCCGGCATTGATCTTGAGCTTGGTCAGGCTCCACTTGTCGAGTAGTTCGCGCAGTTTCATGGCCAGTCCTTTCCCGACCGCAAGGGTCGAGGCCAGTATATCGACGGTACTTGTTGCGAACGAACTTCGATACCATCGCCGCTGCAGGCCAAGCCATGAGCATGCCACCCAGCCCCAACCCCAACCCCGACCCCGACCTCGCTTCCGTGGCGCTCGACTTCTCGAACGAGATGAGCTACGGCGACTACCTGCACCTCGACGCCGTGCTCGGCGCGCAGCACCCGCTGTCTCCCGAGCACAACGAGATGCTGTTCATCGTGCAGCACCAGACGAGTGAACTCTGGATGAA
>Ga0315286_10007083_pt1 | contig 10943 bp, 13 predicted proteins | sample YL17G10_0_MG_FD_205038 | JGI IMG/M metagenome (GOLD analysis project Ga0315286, IMG submission 205038) | Sediment microbial communities from Yellowstone Lake, YNP, Wyoming, USA - YL17G10_0 | ecosystem: Environmental > Aquatic > Freshwater > Lake > Sediment | place: USA: Wyoming | collected...
TATACTCGAGGCTATCGCGAAGGCCGGCTACGCACCGGGTAAAGATGTATCGCTGTGTCTCGATCCCGCAGCGAGCGAAATGTGGGATGAAGGGAAGTATGTTTTTTTCAAGTCGGACAAATCGTCGATGACATCCGAGCAGATGGTTCAGCATTGGGTCTCCTGGGTGAATCAATATCCTATCATCCTACTGGAAGACGGGATGGCGGAAAACGACTGGAGCGGATGGAAACTGCTCACACAGCAGCTTGGCCCTAAAATTGAAATCGTTGGTGACGATATTTTCTGCACCAATCCGAAAATCCTACAACAGGGAATAGATCAGGGCATAGCGAATTCGGTTCTTATCAAACTGAATCAGATCGGGACGGTCACCGAAACGTTGGACACGATCGAGCTGGCAAAACAGAACAACTACAATTGCTTTGTGTCGCACCGATCGGGTGAGACTGAGGATACAACAATCGCCGACCTCACTGTCGCTGTGGGGGCTGGCCATCTGAAAACAGGTTCCGGCTGCAGGTCCGAGCGCGTGTCAAAATTCAACCAATTGATTCGCATCGAGCAGCAGCTTGGGAAACAGTCGAGGTTTGCCGGTAAGGGCGCATTCAAGAATTCGGCAAGGAAACAGTAGCCTATCGGGAACTTCGGCACCGCAGGAAGCGTTTTTCTTGATGAGCCGTTGAGATTCCGGCGCTAATTTGTTATACTTCGGGTGACGATGGAGTTCGTCTAAAATCATTCCGCAAGGAATTAATAACTCCTACACTAAAGCTAAAAGCAAGTGGTGTAGGAGTTTTTTGTTTTTCGGGGCGAAACGTTTCGCGTGAATGGTTCACTCACGGGACCAATTTCCCGAAAGTCGGCTGTGGCCGATTGATTATCAAGAGTACGTTTAATGCCATTTTTGATGCTTGCCCGACATGGAGAATCAACATATAACCGTGAGAACCGGTTTACTGGTTGGCTCGATGTTCCTATCACAGATACGGGAAGATGTGAAGCAAAGGGGATAGCACAAAAGATTGCCGGATTCCGGATCGACACGGCATATAGCTCCGCCCTTCAGCGAACCGTTGAATCGCTTGACATCGTTCTTCAAGAATTGCATCTCCAGCATATCCCTGTTGTCAATTCGCTGGAGCTGAACGAGCGAAATTATGGCGACCTCCAGGGGCTTAACAAAAAGGATACGGCTGAGCGCTTCGGAGAGAAACTTGTACATAGCTGGAGGAGAAGCTACACGACAGCGCCGCCGAATGGCGAAAGCTTGCATCAAGCCGGAATGCGCATTCTCAAGTTTTTCTATGCAAGAATCCTCTGCGATGTACAACGGGGCCTCAATACTCTCGTGGTTGCACACGGGAACACCTTGCGTGTTATCGTCAAGGAACTTGACCATTTATCGGATGAAGAGATTATGGACGTGAACATTGCAACGGGTGAAGTCGTTGTATATGAGTATGATATGTTGACAAAGATTGTCGGCAAGAAGTATCTCTGAGACTGCCATGTTGCATGCAGTGTGACAGCAGTTCACTTGTTCGCTATTGTTACATCAGCAACCCTCTGGAGTGCAAGGCAAGTGGAGTAGGGGTTTATTGATTTGTGAGATGATCAACCTTTCGAAAGACAAATGAAGTTCTTTTGCACGCGATGCTGGCAAGAAATCGGGGAAACAATCGCCTGCTGTCCCCATTGCGGAGCGAACCAGGAGCAGCTTGGCCAAGAGCCGTTCGTCCGCAAACTCATTCGGGCTCTCGATCATCCCGAACCGGAGACTCCGGTGCGGGCAGCGTACGTGTTGGGAGAGCTGAAGGTCAGGGAAGCAGTGCCCAAACTGAGGCGGGTAATAAGGCAAAGCAAGGATCCGTTCCTGCGCGCAGCCTCAATCCGAGCCCTGGGGAAGATTGGCGCTGCAACTTCTTCTGAACTGACCGCTGCTTTATCAAATTCCGAGTTGAGCGTTTTCGAGCGGGCAGCATTGAATGAAGCACTGGTGATGATATCATCCAAGAGTGTATCCAGCACGCAGGACGAAAAGACTGATGAATAGAGCGAAAGCAATACTGTCAGATCTCAGACGTCTCGTCCTGGACGGACGAATGCTGTACTCTGCTCCGCTTCGCTGGTCTGCGACCGGATGGGGTGTTTTCGCATTCTTCATGCTTGCACTAGCCGGAAGTTTTGTTGTCGATGACATGGTACGCCACTGGCTGGCGACACGGCATAACGAGGTGTGGGATGCAGTGTTTAGCTTCGGTCACTGGTATGGTACCGGCAATGCAACCTTGATTGCATTTGTCTTCTTCTACATGATAGGCATTCTCTTTGTCGCAGGTAAGCTGCGCGAGATAGGCATTCTCATTGCTGAATCGTACGTGCTCTCCGGAGTTGTGACGCTTGCCGTCAAATCACTCTTGGGCAGGTGGCGTCCGTATACGGACCATGGAAGTTTCGCCTTCTTTCCTTTGACATGGGGACCGAATGACCATCTGTCGCTTCCATCCGGTCACGCGACGGTTGCCTTTGCGTTGTCATCGGTCATCGCGGGCTTGTACCCGCGTCGATGGTGGCAGATCTTCTGGTACGCTTTGGCTGTCATCACCGCAGTATCAAGAATGTACCACGACCAGCATTGGCTCTCCGATGTTTTGTTCTCTGCGCTGCTCGGAACCGCCGTTGGGGTGTGGCTTGTAAACCAACATCTTCAGCGAACCCCTGGAGATATCCATGTCGAATAATGACACTGTGGATCAGGAGAAAACGAAGGTTGCTATGACGAAGACCGCGGGGACGTGGCTGAACCGGAACGTCATGGGCATGGGGATCACAAGCTTCCTTTCGGACGCTTCCCACGAGATGGCAACGTCGGTACTTCCCGGCTTCCTGTCTGTAATTGGCGCTCCGCCATCTGCGCTTGGCTTGATCGAGGGGATATCGGACGCTCTCTCGAGCTTCGTGAAGCTTTGGGGCGGATGGATCTCCGACCGGCTTGGCCATCGAAAGATTCTTGCAACGGCCGGGTATACTCTGACCGGGTTGGCAATGGGAATATTTGCCTTTGCTGTAACCTGGCCGCTCGTTCTCGTCGGTCGGGCGGTTGGTTGGTTTGGCCGCGGGTTCCGAGGACCGATACGAGACGCGATGCTTGCGGACTCGGTTGATCCTTCTGTTCGAGGCAGAGCGTTTGGTTTTCATCGTTTTGGAGATACGCTGGGCGCAATCGTGGGGCCACTCCTCGCGGTGTGGCTCCTCGAGGTTTGGCAGCCGCTTGCCACGCTTGATCAATCACAGCCGTTCCGCAACATATTTCTCATTACGCTCATCCCGGGCATTCTCGCCGCCATCATGTTCGGCGTGATGATTGTTGAAAAGCGTCGAGGTCCAAACCTTCAGTTGCGCTTCTGGGGGACAGTTCGATCGCTGCCGAAAAGCTTCAAACGGTTTCTTCTCGGTGTTGGGGTATTCGGTCTCGGCGACTTCGCGCCCACTCTTCTGATTCTTGCTGCAACCCAGTTGCTTACTCCGCACTATGGCATCACACGCGCCGCCCAGCTTGCCGGACTGATGTATGTTTTCCGGAACGTCACCTATGCTCTCGCGTCATTCCCAATCGGGTCGCTGAGCGATAGAATGAGCCGGGTCAAGCTGCTCGCCCTCGGATACCTTCTTGCGGTGTTGACAATTGGAGGGTTCTTCATAGCATTCTTGTTGAGTTGGACAAATCTTGTGTATCTCTTCGTCTTGTTTGGGCTTGCCGGTGTGTTCATCGCGGCGGAAGACACGCTGGAAGGCGCCATTACTGCGGACTTCATTCCGAGTGAGACTCGCGGAATCGGTATGGGGGTTTTGGGAACCGTTAATGGCATCGGCGATTTCGGTGCAAGTGTCGTCGTTGGCGTACTGTGGACGGCTGTTTCACCCGTTGCGGCATTTGGATTTGCCGGATCGCTGATGCTGCTTGGAGCCCTTTTCTTGATGAGGACTCGATGAACATCAACGACCGCTTGTCAGGGTGGTTTGATCTGTGGTTCTCATTTGCCATTGAAGTAATCTGCACTCGTCCGTCTGCTCCCAACGCTCGACGGGCTACCGGCCGAACTGAGATTTTGAACGATATGTGAGAGCGCGCGTGCGTAAGCATCCTAAGACTGAACTTCGAGATCCTGCGCCGAAAATCTCCGCGACTGACAAACAGGAGGACATGTCTCCCATAGTCGTTGCGGGCAACGTCGACCAGCATGGATTGACGTCGCAACTGGCAGCTGCCCGCGATCGAATGCTTGAGGGTCTTGACGAGCTGAAAACCATTCTGGATCGACGCGGCACATCTCTTATGCGAAGAAAACTCGCTGAAACGAAGGATCTCTTGACAGGACTCGACGAACGGACAATACGAAACGACCTTCCCGATCCGTACATTCGAATGCAGCTCAATGATGCCCGACTTGACGGCCTTACTCTCTTCAGCGGATTGAAAGTTGCCATGCTGTATGAACACCAGCGGTTGCTTGCACCAAATGAGAAGCTGCGGGCTGAAATCGAGGCTTCGATTGAACTCTTCCTCGGTGACGAACCAAGCCCTTTGTCGCCGGAGGAATTGAACGTGCAGGAGGCGCTTGCGACACTTCAGCATGATTTTGAAAGACTCGCTCATTGTCAGAAACTGATTCTGGGTCACGATTTGAGCCCATGATGGACGAACAAAGAAGGTGGCGAGAGGAAGTCACGCTTGCCATAAAGAAAATTGTTGACGTTGCAGAACAAAGGAAAGACGAGGATGCGTTGACAAGATGCAGGGGGCTGTTTCGTCTGCTGATGAAGACAAGTCCTACTCAGCGCTTTTTGGCGTCCAGGAGAGGAAACAAGAGGTTGATGGAACGAATCGAATATGAAGCGTCTCGGCTCGCGGAGGATTTATCGATGGTCATTAATCTGGAGTTGCGCGAGATAGTGTACCCGCTTCCGGAGATCAAGGAAAATACTCATCGGTTCGGCGTTCTCTTCACTCCATCGAAGTACTTGACGTGGATGCCGGAAGATCGTCCTCTCTCCCCGGAGGAAGCCATCAGCTACCTGGAACGGCAGCTCGACAATCTTGACTTCGGACTGGAATTGTTTCGAAAACACAGGACAGGAAAGGCATTTTCGCGCTATGCTTGAAAACATTTGGTTTGTCGCCGCCATCTGGATGGGGCTGGCCTTCGTCGCCAGCCTGATATCGATTCGCCTTGGGGTGTCGGTAGCGCTCATCGAAATTCTCATCGGCGTGATCGCCGGAAATTTCCTCGGCATACACAAAACGACGGAGTGGATCAACTTCCTGGCGATGCTCGGAAGCGGCGTACTCACATTTCTTGCGGGCGCTGAGATTGATCCCGTCTCGCTAAAATCGAATCTCAAAGCAAGCTTCGTCATCGGGTCTCTTTCGTTCCTTTTACCATTTCTCGGCGTATGGTTTTTTGCGCAATACGTCCTGGGCTGGGGACTTCAGCAAGCGCAGATCGCCGGCATCGCTCTCTCCACGACTTCCGTCGCGGTTGTGTATGCGGTGATGATTGAAAGGGGCCTGAGCAATACTGCGCTCGGGAAGATGATTCTGGCCGCATGCTTTATCACTGACTTTGGCACGGTGCTTGCGCTCGGCGTTCTCTTTGCTGATTTTAACGTCTGGTTGCTTGTGTTCGTTGTTGTAATGTCCGTCATGCTTTGGTATATGCCAACATGGACAAAGTACATTATCGTCAAGATGGGAGCAACGCGGGTAAGCGAGCCAGAGGTAAAATTTATCCTGCTGGTGTTGTTCTTCCTAGGCGGGCTCGCAACAACGGCAAAGAGTGAAGCAGTCTTACCGGCGTATCTTGTCGGACTTGTTGTCGCAGGCGTGTTTCTCCGTGATAAGACGCTCGTTGTCCGCATGCGAAGCATAGCGTTTGCAATGTTTACACCGTTCTACTTCATCAAAGCAGGACTTTACGTATCCCTTTCTGCGCTGTGGGCAGCGGCCGGGGTTATCATCGTCCTCCTGTTCCTCAAAATATCTACAAAGGTGATAGGCGTATGGCCGTTTGCGAGAGTTTTTAAGATGCGCACTCGCGAAGCAAACTACACTACTCTTTTGATGGCAACGGGGTTAACATTCGGCACGATCTCTGCACTGTTTGGGCTCAACAACAAGATCATTGATCAGACTCAGTATACAATCCTGGTCACGGTTGTCATTCTGAGCGCAATCGTGCCGACCATAATCGCACAGCAATTCTTTCAGCCGTCTGAAGAGACAATGATTGCGTGGGGCCGCCTCTGGAATCGGTCCCAGAAAACCAATTCCAAACCCGAAAACCAAGAAAAGGAGCCGACCAATGTATAAGAGGATTCTTGTTGGATACGACGGGTCAGAGGGATCGAAGAAAGCGCTGGAGCATGCAATCTACCTGGCGAAAGAACTCGGCGCTGAACTCACAGCCCTCTGGGCGCGCAGCTCCCTTCCACACTACCCGGAGACTGTGGATGAAGTAGAAGAGGAGAAGGAATCTGCTACGACGTTCTTGCAGGCGATTACAAAGGATTTGATGACTTTCTCAAAGACTCACGGAATTGAAATCAAGGCGGATGCAAAATCGGGGCATGCTGCGAAAACAATCTCGGACTACGCAAAAGAAAAGAGCTTCGACCTGATCGTTCTCGGTCACCGGGGGCATTCGGGGCTTTGGGGCAGCCTCCTGGGACATACGGCAGACAAAGTCAGCGAACACGCTCATTGTAGCGTACTCATTGTTCGCTAGGAGGTTTGGGCGTCATGCGCGAAATAGGCGAACTACTAACCAAATACAAGGGGAAGCGGGCCTACGTCAATCAGAAGGATTCTCAATTCTACGGATGGCTGGTGGTTGATGTGGAGCCGCTGGGACCGCCAGAAAAATCTATTTCGATTATTGAAGAGGTAACGCACTACTTCCTCGTGCTGAACTATTACGACTCCAAAGAAATGCATTATCTGCCGCTTGATAAGATAATCAAGGTCAATATCATCTCGCGGGAAAAGAAGCCATGAGAACATTGATCCTCTCTGACATCCACGGGAACTTTCCTGCACTCGAAGCGATCCTGCAACAGGAGAAGCAGTACGATGTATGTCTTTTCCTTGGCGACGTCGTTGATTATGGGCCATTTCCGAATGAGTGCATAGCTTTTTTGAAACAGGAGATGGACTTCGGTGTCATCGGAAATCACGACAATGCACTTGCCTACGGAGTTGACTGCGGATGCCGGGGGGATTTCAAGAGATATTCCGATGAGACTCGGGAGTGGCATAAGAACCTCATTGGGAAAAGTGAATTGGCGTTCCTGCGCCTTTTACAGCCTCTCAATCAGGTGTCGATCGACGGGAATTCGCTCTTTCTTGCCCACGCTTCCCCGCAAGGCGATCTCTTCCGGTACCTTCTGGAGAATGAGGTCGATGAAGCACTTGACGGGATCACTGCGCAGATTGTGCTCCTCGGTCATACACATGTGCAATTTCAGAAACACGTCGGCAACACACTGGTTGTCAATCCGGGAAGTGTTGGACTGGCTCGCGACGGTGGCCAGGCATGCTATGCAATCCTCGAAAACGGAGTGGTGACCTTGAAACGTCTCGCATACGATGTGGATAAAACAATCAAAGCTCTCCTGGCAAGCCCAATTTCACAAGAAAGCAAAGAAGGATTGTCGCGAGTCCTCCGCGGAGAGTAGAAATCTTGAGAGTATAGGGGGTTTTGCGCCGTGTCAGCAACGAAGCCTTCATGAAACATCACACTCCTCTACAGATAGTCTCGATACTGGAAGAGCTGCAACGCCTTGTCGATGACAATGGCTCCAGTTCTCTTGTTACAGAGATCGACGAGGAATCCCGAAAACTGCGGGAAAACCGCTTCTACCTCGTGGTCCTCGGGCAGTTCAAACGTGGGAAAACGACGCTCCTCAACGCTCTATTGGGAGAGGATCTCTTGCCGGTTGGCGTCCTTCCCCTGACCGCGGTTGTCACGTTGATTTCGTTTGGGCCTCAGAGGCGAGTTCGCGTCGTACTGAAGAACGCCAAAAGGATCGACATTCATCCCTCAGAAATTACAGAGTACGTCACAGAGCTGGGCAATCCGCACAATCAGAAAAGTGTCCGATATGTGGAGATTGAATATCCAGCTGAGCTCCTTCGAGACGGGCTCGTTTTGGTCGATACACCCGGAATTGGTTCGCTCTATCTCCATAACACCAAGACGACGCAGAGCTTCATTCCAAAGGTGGATGCCGCGATCCTCACCCTCTCATCTGACCCTCCCATGACGCAAACAGAGGCCCAGTTCCTGGATGAGATCGTCAAGGATGTGGACAAGCTATTCATTGTGCTGAACAAGACGGACCTCCTGTCCGAAAGCGAGCTCCGCGAGACTCTTGGCTATACACAATCTGTCCTGAGAGAAAAACTAAAAGATCATTCGCCAGAGATCTTTCCTTTGTCCGCGCTCCAGGCTCTCGAGGGAAAACAGACCGGGAAACGAGACCTCCTGGGCAGAAGCGGCATCGAAGCATTTGAAAGCGCACTTCGGTTGTTCCTGGAATCTGAGAAACGGAGCGTGCTCTTGCGGAGATCTACGCGCAGAGCGCACAATCTCGCCTCAAGAGCCCGGTTTGATGCGGAGCTTGAGCTTCGAGCGATCGAGATTCCGCTCGTGGACCTCGAATCAAAAATGGCTGAATTCGAGAGCCATGGCAAAACGCTGCAGGAAGACAGGGAGCGTTTCACTTACCTGTTGAAAGGGGAAATGAAGTCGCTGGAGCAGTGGATCGATAGTGAATTGGCAGCGCTTGCGAATCGCGAAAAGGATCAACTCGCAGAGTTCTTGCCACAGTGGATGTTGGAGGTGAATGGCTCTTCTTTCAAAGAGTTGTTGATGCAACTGGAATCAAAACTGATAGACACGCTGGTTGCCGATATTGAAGCGTGGCGGCCGCAGCACGAAGAAGAGTTGCTTCGCAGGTATGACCGGATTGTGAAACAGTACGTGCAGAAGACCAACGAGCTCATCGCACGAGTGCTGCAGCTTTCAGCTGACCTCTTCAATACTCAGATAGAGCCTTTTTCGGAGATTGAACCGCTCGAGTGGCAACACAGGTTCTATTACAGGGTGGCGGACCAGCCTGAGTTTCTCAAGATCGATGTGTTGCGAATCGTCTCTCCGTTTCTTCATCGAAAGCTTCTCCAAAGGAAACTCCTGAACCGGGTTCTCGCAGGTGTCGACCTGAAAGTGGAACGCAACTGCGGAAGCCTCAGGTACGAGTACACCTATAGCCTTCAGGAGTCATACAGAGGCTTCCAAATTGATCTGAATCGGAAACTGGACGGGGTGATCGGTGAAATCAAATCAATTCTGCAAAAGTCCGCCGAGAAGAGATCCTCTGGTGAAAACATCCTCGAACCGAAGAGGAAACAGCTCATGACTCGACTTGACCAATTGGATCGTCTGCGTGCCAGCCTGGAGCTTGAAACTTGAGCAAAACCGTCAAATTGCCGCCGAATCATCACCGCAGTCTCTCTGTAACTGCACAGACCGTCGAACAAACATTGGACGAACTCGAACTGATCCTTCGATCAAGGGGCGCTGAGAATCTCACATCAAGGATCGCTGTCAGTTACTCGGAAGAAACCCGTGAAGAGCTGTTGGCGGCCATCGCTGAGATGAAGAAAGCGAATGAGGAGATGGTTCGCATGTTCAATTTAAAAAAGCATGAGCGCGACGAAGCAAGGATTCTCCGAGCGTCGGCATCACATCTTTGGGTCGTCCTGAGTGACAGTACATCGCAAGGCATGCGTGGCTTCGGGGGACTGCCACCCGACCTTGCAGATGAAGTGGACAACCATATTCATCGGCTCCTGATGTTGCTGAAGAAGCTTCGGTAGATTTGCGTTGAAAGGTTTATCGTTTCCAGTCTCCGCCATGGATAAAGACATCTTCAAGATCATTGCAATCGTGGGTTTTGCCTGCAGCATGATAGCTGGCATGATGGCTTTTGTCATTACGTTCAATGAGTATTCACATCATTTTGCCGAGAAAAGGGACGCTGTGAAGCAAAGCCTCGAGGCGGGCGTTGTCACTTTTCTGTTCTTCGTCATACTCACGGTTGCCATCGGCTTTTTCATGACATATTTGATTTAAACTATCGTCACATGCGATTGAAGGGGATTCGCCTTGAATCTCATTTCCGCTCTTGATTTAGACGGAGCCGCTGACAAACTTCGCGAGTAGCTCGTAAAGTTGAATGCGCCGTGTCGTGCGACATCGGATGTATTTTGACCTGTAACTTTCATTTACGTGAAGGGGAGAATTGTTTATGTCCACGAAACCCGTTGACAGAGCAAAAAGGTTCCTAATCCTTGCCGCAGCGCTCCTGATGTCCGTCTTGCCACTTGCGGGGCAACCGAAGCAAATAACCATTCTTCATACCAACGATATGCACGCAAGCTTTCTCCCACATGAAGCGTTCTGGATCAGGCAGAATCCAAAGCCGCTGGTCGGTGGGTTCAACGAACTTGCCTTCGCGATCGACAGCATTCGAAAGATACGAACCTCGACTCTCGTGTTGGATGCAGGCGACCTTATGACTGGCAATCCTATTACCGACCGTGTGTACCATGGGGCTGAGGGAGGAGCCCTGGTGGAAATGTTGAATCTCATTGGCTATGAAGGATGGACTCCTGGTAATCACGAATTCGATATTTCGTACGAGAATTTTCAGAAACTGACGGCCATCGGCAACTTCCCTGTGGTTGCAGCGAATCTCATCAACAAGAAAACGGGAATGCCGGTAACGGGGAGGGAGTATGTGATCATTGAAAAGAACGGTCTCAAAATCGGGATGTTCGGATTGATGTCAAAGGAATTCTACACCCTGGTCGATCACAA
>Ga0315286_10007084_pt1 | contig 10942 bp, 7 predicted proteins | sample YL17G10_0_MG_FD_205038 | JGI IMG/M metagenome (GOLD analysis project Ga0315286, IMG submission 205038) | Sediment microbial communities from Yellowstone Lake, YNP, Wyoming, USA - YL17G10_0 | ecosystem: Environmental > Aquatic > Freshwater > Lake > Sediment | place: USA: Wyoming | collected...
ACACAGAGAGAGGGATTGTGAGGCACTCCTCCTCTTCACCGTCGAGGTGGACCACCACACCCTTGTCAGAGAAGTCCGTGATGTCACCCCATCCGAAGATTGAGTGGAAGAAGCTGATCGGCTCTGCTGCGTGCTTGCGGCTGCGATCTGCCATCTCGGTCGTTGAGCGGACACCCCCAGCCGGAAGCCTGCGAAAGCGGTTCTTGTACTTGGGGTTGTTCCTGAACTTGCGCTGACGCTTGAAGCTCGGGCTGTTGCGGATCTTCTTGTACCGGCGCTTGGCCTTCGTCTTGATCCGACTTTTGTGCCGCCTGTAGTACTTCTGGTAGTACCTCTTGGCTTGGCCGCGCTGCTTGTGCTGCTTCTCGGAGTACGAGGGGAACATCCCGCCAGCCAGACGAGACTCTTCCTCGTTCAGATCCTCAGCAGTCCGAGACGGTTCAACAGTGTCATTCCCATCGGTGCGGCGAGGGTAGATGTTGTCCTTGTACGGGTGACCGTACTCCTCGCCAGGCACGCTGGGTGTGCGCTGCCGGATCTTGTCGCTCTGACCAGGCTCCCCAGGCGTCCGGGTGTCCCTATCACGCATGGGAACAGAGGGGCCGGGAGTGTTGAAGACCGGCGGACCGGGCGGGTCTTTGTCGAGGTTCTCTTTGGTGTCGGTACGCTGCGGCTTGGCCCGCTCTCGGTCCGACTTCGGGGACTCACCTGGGTCGTGATGGATTGAGTCCCCGAGAGGGAGAGCTATCCCCTTGGCAGGCTTCTCCTCAACGACAGTCCGGACCCCGAAGAGTTCACCCGCCGGGGCCGCGTGCCCAGCTTGCTTGACCTGGCACCCGTCTGCCGGAGCAGATGGGTCGTCCTTGTTCTTCCAGTAGGTCGTGATGAGGGAGAGTGTCCCACCACCTCCGAAACCGAACACGAAGAACAGGCCGCTCTTTGGGTCCAGCCACTCGAACTTAGAGCGTTCGGTCAACTGCTCGTAGCGGGGATCTCTCGTTCTCTGCCACTCCTTGGCTTGCTCCACGAACCGGACAAGGGAGTTCTTCAGAGCCTTCACCGTCACTCCCCTGAGGTCCATCCTGTACTGGGCATGGGGGGTGATGGTGAACTGGGTGAACGGGTGAGGACCACCGCGTTCCGATAGGGTGTCGTAGATCTCGTGGGCCTGTGGGTTTGAGAGGCTCTGATCGCTCTCAACGAGATCGATCAGTTCCTCCTTCTCGTCAGGGCCGATTCGCTCGTGGAGGATCCGATCTACGATCCTGCACGGACCCCCAGAGATCCCGAGAGGAGGGCTGAGATCAGCACGTCGGATGCTGTGAGTGCCCTTCCCCATGAGGGTTAGACTCCGACGTTCGTCTGCATGAATAGCCGACCATCCGTGATTGCGCTCGGGGGCACGGCACACAGGCCGAAGTACAGGAACGGCACGAGGATCGGTGAGCCATCCGGGAACAAGTGCCCTGGGTTCACCAGCAGATTGCTCTCGTCCTCGATGGTGGGGAAGCCATTCTCGCTGACGTACAGGAAGTCCTGCGGGGCGTACACGAGAGGGGTGGGCGGAGCCAGACCGTGACGCGCCTTGTAGGTCTGCGTCTCGAAGGTCGTGGTGGCAGCGAAGTTCCCGCCGAAGAACAGCGTGATGTACTTGTACTTCGGGTTCTGCTGGGTCATCGACGTGTACTGATCGGCAGGCTCGTTCGAGCCCCAGGGCGTGAACCCGCAGTAGCGACCATCAGCAATCGTGACGCAGGGATCCCCTGTGCCGTCGTCAATCCAACGGACGAAAGTGCCCCCAGGCCAGCCGTGTCGAGCCATAGCCGAGTCGATCTTCATGGGCATCGAGTCGCCCTTGTGGAAGACCGAAAGCTCGCGCTCGGTGATGTACCCGTTGAGGTTGGAGATGTTCCTAGGCCCAGGCATCAGAGGTGACCCTTCGGCTTGGGATGCTTCGGAACATCCTCGTGACCCTTGGGGACACCCCGAACACCAGGTTGCTCAGTCTGGACGAGGTAGCGATTGAGCGTGGAGAATGCCTTGCCTCCAGGCAAGTGCTCAATCTTCTCCAGAGTCGGAGGAGCCTTCTTGACCTCGCGGCGAGCTTCCGAGACCGTCCGGTCACCCTCTGAGTCCTTCACCGACTTGACAGCAACCGCCGGGATGTTCGAGGGGGCGTTGGACCTGTAGAACTCCCTGACCTCCCGCATCTCTGGGTTGTGGAAGAAGTAGGGCTCTGCACTTGGAGCCACCCCGTTCTCAACCTGAGCCTGAAGGAAGCGACGGGCCACCCGAGCTTCGATGGACTCCTTCTCCCGGTTGGATGAGAAGGGGGAGGTCTTCGTGGCCCTGTCTACCCTGATGCGATCATCGAAGGTGAGCCTGCTGCGAAGGAAGTCCTCTCCCATGACCGCGAGCGCGTAGGAAGTCCTGTCGAGCGCCCTCTCCACAGAGGAGAGAGTGTCAGGAAGCCCCTCAATCATGTCGCCAGCCACCTGGTAGAGGTGGTCCCGGTGCGTTGACTCTTCCACGAGCACCTGGGCTCGGTCGAGCATGAGCCGCAGACGGTGGAGGTCCACACGAGCCTGTGTCACGCCTTCGGTAAGGAGGGACCAGGCGACCTGGCTAGAGGCTCTTTTGGTTTGGCTCATGGTGTACGCGGATAGGCAGCTTCGTACTACGCCGCCTATCCGCGAGAAACCGAACCAACCAGGTCAGGTGCCTGGATTGAGCGCCGTGAGGCGCTCCTTGATGAGCGCCACGACTGCTGGGGCTTCGACCGCTCGGATGGCCTCCAGGACCGCCTGATTGGTCCCGTACTGCTCGGCAGCGATCTTCGCTCGCGTCCGCCAGTGGAGGGTCTTGTCCCACTTGACCCCGTTGCCGAGGTCGATGTCGTCACCCTCGACAATGATCTGCTCGATCGTGACTGGGGTCTTCTTCTTGTGAGAGACGGGAGCCTTCACAGTGGCCTTTGCTGGCACCGCAGCCGCCTCCAGAGCCGCCGCGATGCGGGCATCCTCCTCTGCCAAGATCTGACGCGCCAGCGCCACCTGCTGCTCCCTGGTCCCGGAATGAAGCATCAGGTCAGCGGTCGCCGGGATCTGCTTCACAGCGGGCTCTGCTGAGGGGGCAGCCTTGGCAGCCTTGGCTGCCGCCTCAGCCTGCGCCTTGCGCTGCTCCCGAACGATGCGTGCCTGGTCCTCAGGATTGAGAACTTCGATGATTGACCCGACCTCCTCCGCCTCCGCTGCGTGGATCACGCCCGTCGGCGTGCTGAGGATGGCACGGGGCGGAGGGGCATTGTCGAGCCTGGCGGCCTCACGGGCAGCCTGTCCACCGTCAGATACGACGGTCTTCATGACCGCTGGGGTGCGAACCTTGCCGACCTGCCTGGCGTCTTCGTTGCCGACGGAGTCGGTCTTCATCTCGCTTGCGGCCTTCCGGAGGGCTGGGCCAACCGGACGCTCCAGGTCGTCCTGGTTCTTCACCGACTTGCTGAAGGTTGCGACCTCCTTTGCCTCGTCAGGATCGTCCGCCTTGATGACGTGCCGACCACGAGCCGGACCCATGTCCTTCTCATCGTCAGTCACCGTGGCCATCGCCTGCTTCCGCTCCTTGGTCTTGGATTCCACGGCAGATCGGACGTTGGCTTCAGCAGGCTTTGGCCTGTAGTTCGAGATGTTGTCCTTCTCAGGAACGAACCAACCCACACGGATTCCAGCCCGAAGCTCTGGGTAGGGATGATCCACACCTCCGAGCTTGATGGTCTGCCCGTCGAACTGGATGATGTCCCCCTCTCGGACATCGGTAGCGATCTTGCCAAGGTGAATCTTGGCGACCGCCCGGAACGATTGAAACGCCCCGGTGGCGAATTGGATCTCAGCAGCAGCCATACAAGTCCTCCAGAGGTTGATGCCTCCGGGGGACTCTACCGACGTGGCCAGACCTTACTTGACCTGAGAGAGAGGCTTTGGCCGGAAGGACAGGTCTCTCTCCACAAGAGGAAGGCCGTTACGGTTGGCCTCCTCCAACTCACTCAGGGAGATGTACCCGAGTTCTCCGCCACCCATGCCGAGGTCCGCCCACCCGAACATCTGGTCGCGCCCATCGAACTCGGTGACGTACCAGACCGCCTGCGAGTAGGGGGAGAAGAACTTGACCATCGCGAGCGGATCCGCCACGTCCTCCTGGGTGTAGAGCTTCGGGAGCTTCGACCGGATAGCCGCAGGCATGAGTTGGTGCTTGCGAGCCCGATCAAGACGCGACGCTGCCGACTTCAACAGAGGCAGGAGGTGCTCCCGTAGCTCCGGTTTCGCGTGAGCAAGCCGGATGACCTTGGAGCGGAGCGAGGCCGCATGGCCCATCCCCCCTGCCTGAGCCTCCTGCTCTTCCCACTGGTCCTTCCAGCCGGTCGGACGCTTGCCGAGCAGGCCCATGTAGAGCACTTGGCCCTTCGTGGGATTGAAGCTGCGGGGCAGGAAACCACTCTCTGAGGAGGGATCCACCTCGACACGCTGCTGCGGAAAGACCGAGAAGTAGACCTGGCCGCCCTGGTTCACGCTCGCCGTGAAGGCGTAGCCCGAGTAGTAGTTGCCAGAGCGAGTCTGCGTGCGCCCGTTCGAGAGGTACTTCTCTACGATGATCTTCTGCTCATCGCGGATTTCCTTCTCCTCCGCGAGATAGACCATCTCCAGCGCCGGAGAGCCCTGCATCACGAAAGGGGCTGTGTACTTGTAGATGCCGACCCCACGGAGCTTCTGAGCATCCGGGAACACACCCTCGCCGCCGGACTTGAACTTGGCTGTGACACCAGTCGAGTCAGCCTCGATGACTTCCCCAACCTTGCCGTGGAACTTCTCGTAGACCTCCATGGTCTCCGCGTTCTTGTGCTTGTCCTTCTTGATGACGACCTCATCACCAACCTGGAACCTGGGGCCGCTGCGGTTCTTGCGGGGCGGCTTGATGTCCAAACCGAGCTTGCTCGTGATGAACGCCCGCGCCTCAGACTCCTGGAGGGGCTCAGTGAAGTTCGAGAGCACCCAGCGCGAAAAGTCCCCGGAATCGACGGCGGCGAGCTTCTTGTCCATGCCCCAGCAAGTCTATCAAGCAACCACCGCTCAAAAGGAAGGGGCGGGCAACCTGAGTTGCCCGCCCCACTTGGTTGGACTTGTCGGGAGTCGAACCCGAGTCCGCAACGTCCTCTTACTGTGCGTCTACGATGCGTATCCGAATTTTGCGCCTGTTTTGATACGAGGAAGACACGAGGCTCGACGGCCTCTCCCTTTCAGGACTCCCCGAGGGGCGCTACGGTTTCCCGTTTTGCCCTCCACCAGTTCCTCAGATCGCCTTTCGGCTCCCGCTGAAGTACGTCCGGGATTTTTGCCCAACTCGATGACGCCAACGAGGAGAGTGTTAGGCGGACTCTCCTCGTCAACGGCTTCAGGCCGCGATTGCGGCAGAAGCGTAGCTGTTATCGTTCGCAGCTATGTTTGGTCTGCTTTTTACCCGGCAAACAGACCAACCGGGGCACGCAGCACAGTCGTTGAACACCACGTCGAAACCGTATCAAGCCCGAGATTTGAAGCTACTCCCAATCTAAGAGAAAAGCAACCTGACCACACCCTTACGCCTTCACAGGGGAAGTAGCGGGGGGCGGCCCTTGCAGAACACAAGCACTGGCTCCGAGGCAGCCGCACGGTTCAGGCTCGGGAGCGGCATCGCCACCCGCCCACGGCTCACAAAGCCCTCTGATTCAGAGACCTCCACGGTGGTCTGCACGAGAGAAACACCACCACGCCCCCTCTTGTCTGCGACGTTCAGCACCATGTGTCCTCCAATCTTGAGTGATTTGTGGGCCTGCCGGATCACCATCCTCAAGAAACCGTCCACCCACTCAGGGTACGACTTGTACTGCTTGTAGGACTGATCCTTCGACTTGGAGTAGTGCTCCAGGTCGAAGTATGGGGGAGAGGTAAACACGAGGTCCACCTCCACCGATGGTGAGAATTCCTCTGCGGGGCAGAGGACCACCTCACACGAGGAAGTGGCCCCAAGTACCTCTGCCAGACGCTGGTTCCCATCTACCGTCTCGGGCTCCACGTCCGTTCCCAGGTACCTGACTCCCGCTGCCACAGCGCCCATCAACCTCCCCCCGTATCCTGAACAGGGATCCCACACCTGACCCCCACGAGGGCAGTACGTCTCGTAAATCCACTTTGCCACGGTGGGTCGGAACACCGTGGGGGTCCGGCTCTGCATTGTCACGGCTCGGAGGACACGGTGTGGGGGCACAGGGTCGCCATGAGCAAGCTGGAACCTGACAGCCCGTCCGAGCGACACGTCGTCGTGCCACAACTCGTAGGCCGTCTTTCGACCCCGATAGGACGCTCTGTACCTGTTCTGGAAGAACGAGGAGCAAGCCACCCCACCAACCGTAGACCACGGACGAATGAAGCCGTCCTCCAGGGTCATCTTCACATCCACGACCTTCTGGAACTGTTGAAGCACCATCTCGGGAGCAAGTGGGACAGACGGGAAGGGGCTCTTCCTAAGCACCTGGACGACCTCAGACACCCACTGGTTCTGCACATCGAGACTCAATGAGGGCCACTCCACAGGGTCGTACTTCGAGAGGGTGGCTCGCGCTGCCACGAGGTCATATGCCTTCCTCGGCCGCCCCATCTGTCGAACGTGACCCACCTCATCGAGTCTCCTCCGTACCGTGGTGGTACCCACCCCGTAGAGCCTAGAGATATCTGAGGCCGACATCCCACCTGAGTAGAGCTTGGACGCTGATTCAGGTGTCAGGACTCTCGCATTCCGATCGGTATCCCTTCGAGCAGTCTCCGTGGGAAGCTTGTACGTCAGGGACGGGAGTATGTGAGGTCGCACCAGGTCAAAGAACCTGTCACCACACCCAGGGAACTCGATGCTCAACATCGTCTCCGAACGAGCATCCCGATGAATTTCGGGCTTCAACCCCAACTTTCTCAATCCCTTGAGCGCACGCAAAAGGCTCTGTTCATCGAGACCAAACGCGATGCGTGGATGGAACCTGTTATTGAGGCTCCCGTCGTCCATGTACCAGACCGCGAGTACGAGCGGTGTCATCTGTTCATGGAGACTCGACGGGAACACGCGCACACCATCAGGGTAGAACAGGTCGTAGTACGGCCTGAGTGCCCGACACCCGTGGGTGCTGAATGTGAGTCCGTGGAACTCTCGCCCATCTTTCTCGACCTTCCTGGTAGGAAAGATTGAGGACGTGAATGGTTCTAGGACTCCAGCCTTCCAGCGAGTGTATCCCTCTTGGGCAGTAGCGTGCCCTTCTGCAAAACGGGCTGTGTACTTGCCAGTCACGCTCATCGTCCCGTCCCCCAGTAGGGATCCGACGAGCACCTCGTGTTGTAGAGGGGTGAGAGGCGGGAAGTCTGTCCTGTCTGACTTCACGACGGCCCGAACCCCCCACTTCTGCATCAAGGCACTGACCTTCGCCTGATGGGTGCCAAACCTATCTGCGATCTGCTTCTGAGTGAGTTTCTCCGAGACGTAGAGCCGAGTGAGGACTTCAAGCGTGAGATCCGTGAGTGCCATGTCGCCCCTATGTCTACTGAGACACCAGGACTATACCGCCACTACATCAGCGTCGCAACACAAGTAGACGGAACTGCATTTGAGTCCAAAAGTACAGCGACGGAAGCGAAGAGCCTCGGCCCTTTCGGACCGAGGCTCTCAGCGACTCGTAGGGTCGAAACCCTACAAATCAGGCTCAGCGGGTGATCGTGAGCCGGACCAACCCACGGGGGTTGTACGCGCCGATGCCGAGGTTCTCGAAGACCGAGAAGCCGATCGTGCGTGCCTTCGGGTCGTCAGCCGAGAGGACCGTCAGTTCGGTTCGCACGGGAATGCGACCGAACATCTCCGGCTCGCAGCAGACGTACACGGTCCCGACGGGAACGAGGCGGCTCGTGATGACCTGAGCGCCCCAGAGGGTCGCCTGGAGGCCGGTCTTGAGCAGCGTCGCCTGGCTCTCGATGTCCAGGATGTCGCGACCGAACTTGCGGATGTCCGCGTAGTCCCGCGCGTTCATGTACACGCGAGCGACCCGGAGGTCGTGGCGCTCGATGAGCGAGAAGGCGTCCGCGAGGACAGCGCCCGTGATCGGGGCGATGACCGGCACATCCGGGTTCGTCCCGCCCGGAAGCGAGTCGAAGCCGTTGACCGCGATGGCGTCCAGAACCGCGAAGACGCGCTCGTCCTCGGCAGCCTGGATCTGCGCCCGTGCGAGATCCTGGGCGCGCTCGATCAGATCGAAGCGACGCTCCTTGATCTGCGTGAGCGGGATCTCCGGGTTCGAGGCGATCTCGAACAGCGGGAAGATCACACGACGGGGCTTGGTGATCGCGAGGATGTTCTCGCCTTCCTCACCGACCACGAACGCTGTCACGTCCGGGTCCTTGTCGTAGATCGGAAGCGCACCATCGGGAAGCTGCTCCACGAGGAAGGTCTTGCGACCGACGCTCATGTAGTCCCGGCGAGTGCGGAGCGGCTGCGTCATCGACGCTGCGAGCTTGTTACGGCCCGAAGCGGTCTTGAGGTAGTCGCTGATGATCTTCTGCTTGACGGCGTTGTTGACGTTGGTTGTCATGACTGTCTCCTTTCTCGGTTCAGACGCGCGCGTCGTAGACGCACTCGGTCATGACCGAGTCGGGGACCATCTTGAGAACGCCCAGTGTCTGAGAAGCCGCGTGGCCGTTCTCGACTTCGAGGGCGAGGCCCACGAGATCGAGAGAGAAGACAGCGCCTGCGTTGTCCACCCAGCGAGGCATCAGGTAGCCGTTCACGGACGAGATCAGATCCTGTCCGATGAGGTAGGCGAGCGAGTCCCCTGCGGCGAACGGACCCGCTGCGATGAGGAACTGCGTCTCGTAGAGACGGTTGCCGTAGGTGCCCATGGCAGCCACATACGGACCCTTGTTCGAGGCGCTCGCGGGGAGGTTCTCGTAGGGGTTCCCGGCTGCGTTGTTGATGAAACAGCCGAGCGGGCGCGTGTTGAACGCCTGCATTGCTGTGACACCAGACACCGCGACGGTCACGGGACCGCCGATGTGGTTGCTGCCCGCGTCCGGGCGCGTGAACGCGACCGAGCCCGAGAGAACGCCGAAGACCTCGGTGAGGGCTCCGGGCGACGTGGTGACGGTTCCTGCTGTGTTCACGATCGGTGGGTTCTGCTGACGGAACGCATCGTCCGAGAGAACTCCGACGGTATTGCGAATACCGACGTGGAGAATTCTCAGCGCGCTGCTGCTTTCCGTCCACCCACCGCTCGCCTGTCCAAGCAAAGGCATGGCCTTGCTCCTGTCTCTGCTCCCTGTTCGGGAGAGTGGTGTTGGATCGAAACGAAACGTCCGCTCACCGAGGCGAGCGGGACAGACCAATCATTTGGCCCGTCGTAGTAAGAGATTGGTATTGAGACAAAAGCGAAGAGGCTGAGCGGAAATCCGCTCAGCCTCTTCGTCGGCCCTAGATTGGGCCTCAACCGTGGGTCGAGATCAGCCGAAGATCTTCGACACGTCGGGTGCCGACTCCCACAGCTTCGAGAGATCCGAGATCTCCGACGAAGCTGCCGTCTTGCTGACTGCGCCGAGCGTCTTCACGCCCGTCGAAGCGAGCCGGGGCTGGGGCTTGAGAGCGGCAGTGCGCTTGGCAGCGGCAGTCCGAGCGGCGGCGGACTTCGCCTCCTTGGGCTCTTCCTCAGCAGCCTCGTCACCGTCAGGCTCCTTGTCCTCTGACTTCTTCGCGAAGCGTCCGCCGTAGAGGAGCGACATCTCATCGTCGCTCATCCCCATGTCGTCGGTGCCGTCCATGAGGGCCATCGGGTCGTCCATGAAGGGATCCTCGTCAGCCGTGGGGTCGCCCAGGCCAGCGAGCATCTCCGAGAGCATCTCGCCATCGGCACACGCCTTCTTGTCGGCTCCCTCTTCGTCCTCAGCGGACTCCTCGGGCTCCTCTTCCTTGGCCTCGTCCTCTGACTTCTTGGCCTCCTTCTTGGGCTCCTCGTCCTCGGACTTCTTGGCCTCGTCGCCGTCCGGCTCTTCGTCGCCTGACTTCTTGGCGATGAGCTTCTGCTTCGCGGCGCGAGCAGCCTTGGCCTGCTTGAGGGCTTCCTCGGCCATCATCTCGACCAGAAGCTCCTCCTCATCGGAGTCGTCACCAGCGGTGTAGTTGTAGGTGGCCGGGTCGTTCTGACCGTCCGCCTTGACGAGCTTGCGAGCCTCCTTCTTGGGCTCCTTCTTGGGCTCCTCTTCCTTCTCGTCCTCGGCGGCCTTCTTGGCTGCCTTCGACCAGAAGGCAGCGAGGCGGCTGAAGTGAGCGGCCTTCTTGGCGGCTGCCTCGGCCTCGTCCTCCGGCTTGACGCCCTCCTCGATCTCTTCCTCAGCCGACTCATCGGCATCCTCTTCGGACTTCTTGGCGGCCTTGGAGGCAGGAACGATCACGTCCTCGTCCTCGACCAGCATGTCGTCCGCGAGAAGATCACCCGTGCGGGGCGGCGTCAGGGTGTAGTTGGCCTCCGGGCCTTCCTTCGCCTGCTCCGCGATCCGTCCGAGCATCGCCTGGATCTGACGATCCGAGAGATTCATCAGGTCGAGCGCCTGGTCCTCGATGGCCTCGACGCTCGCCTTGCGGCCGAACATCGCCTGAGCGATGCGGATGCACTTCGACGCCTTGAGTTCCATCGCCGCGCGAAGATTGCGCGAAGCTTCCTTGCCCACGCCTGCGGGGAAGTAGTGCTTGGGGTCCGTCGCCGGGTGACCCTGGGGGCTCTGCATCCCAGGATCCGCCGGGGGCGGAGCCGGGTTCGGGTACGGACCCGGATGCGGATCCTCGGCCCACGACGACGGATCGCCGTTCATGTACTGATCCGCGTCCGGATCCGGCT
>Ga0315286_10007086_pt1 | contig 10942 bp, 10 predicted proteins | sample YL17G10_0_MG_FD_205038 | JGI IMG/M metagenome (GOLD analysis project Ga0315286, IMG submission 205038) | Sediment microbial communities from Yellowstone Lake, YNP, Wyoming, USA - YL17G10_0 | ecosystem: Environmental > Aquatic > Freshwater > Lake > Sediment | place: USA: Wyoming | collected...
TAATGGTCTTTTCTTATCTATCGTAAGCACCCCGTTATTTTTTCAAAATCAGTCCAAGGCATGGGGCTGGTCAGGCATAATGAAGCGATAGAGGCAAATAAAGTTTTGGGGCTCCCGTCAGAACAGCTTGTCTTTTTGGGATATCCTAATTTTGGGACTCTGAATATTTGGTATAACCATTGGAATGAGAGGCCCCCTTTTAAGAGTATGCTCACCAAAGTAAAGGCCGTTCCGTACAAAAATGCCTTTAGGCCTGGTGCTCTTTATAAAGGGGAAGAAGTATTAAGAGATCTTACGGCAATCTTAAGTGAGTTTAGGCCTACCAAAATATTTCTTTCTCATCCTGCTGACCACAATGTAGATCACCGGGCACTTTATTTGTTTACAAATATTGCAGTTTGGGATCTCGAAATGGAGTCCACGGTAAAGCTCTATCCTTTCCTTGTTCATTACAAATCCTGGCCTCAGCCAAGAGGGCATCATCCTCAGGAGAAGCTTTTACCCCCAGATTTATACAAACGAGAAATTTTATGGGAAATTAGCGTCCTTAATTCCGATGAAGTGATACGCAAAGAGAATGCTTTAAAGAAACATCATTCCCAGTTTGAAACAGCCGCATCTTATTTAGATGCATTTATAAGAGAGAATGAACTTTTTGGTGATTTTGTTAAGATAAAGATAGATGAAACTATTTCTTCCTCACATTCATTTAGCAGCAGAAAGGCAGAGTTCGTAAGTCCTCCGGAAGAGTTAATCGACGAAGAAAGGGCTTCATTCGTAGGTATCGAAGAGCACTCTATATCTATGGAAAACGGCAATTTTATATTTTCGTTAAGATTATCCCGTAGGCTTGCTAAAGAAGTGGGGCTCTCCGTTTATTTATTTGGGTATAGGCAAGGAGTGCCTTTTGCGAAAATGCCTAAAATACATGTACGGTTCGGAGCCTTTTTGCACGCAGTGTATGACCAAAATAAAAGGATAGTATTACGCAACTCCGGTATTAGAGTTACACGGCAAGGGCGGCAAATTACCATATCTATCCCTTTGCAATTATTGGGTAATCCTGAACGGATTTTAACCAGTGCTAATACTTACTTTGGAAACATTCCGTTGGACTGGGTTTCATGGAGAATAATAGAGATATCGCCAATACAGACAATAAAACAACAGTAAAGCTAACCCTAAAACAACGTATTATTGCGCTTCTTAAGCTCAATAATACTCCCCACGAAATAGCTTTAGGGGTGGCTATAGGAGTTTTCATTGCTATAACTCCTTTGTACGGTTTTCACACGATTATGGTTATTACCGCAGCGTTTCTTGTAAGGCGTGTAAACAAGTTTGCGATTTTGCTTGGGACCAATGTATCCACAACGCCGACATTTCCCTTTATAACCTGGGCGGGCTACAGCATAGGCAGGTTTATCCTTGGGGATGGATATCCCCCGTTAAAGTGGTCTATTTTTAAGCATTTTAACTATAAGCAGCTACTCCATCTTTATTTCCCCTTATTTATCGGAAGCGTTGTTTTAGGTTTAATGCTTGCGGTATTCTTTTATTTTGCTACACTATGGTTTATCATTGCGAGAAAAAAATCGAAATTAAAGCAGCGTAACGAGGAAGAAAGCGATGCGAAAGTTTAGGGCAGTTTTATTCATAATTATGTTTTGTCTTATTTTGCCTTGTTTTGCCATAATTCATGCTTTTGAATATGCAGGCGAAAAGATTGTTTATGCAATTTCTCCTTTGGGGATAGCTGAATACAGCGATGAAGGTTTAACAGAGCTTAACGGCAAAAAGGTCAGGCTGATGAGTTTTAGGACGCGCCTAACCGGCTTTGATGATTTGGAAAAAATTTATTCTGATCCAAAAACTCTTCTGCCTTTACGAGTAGAGCGCTTTGTTTCGATTCTTTTTAGGAAGGAATACCTTGTTGAGGAATATACGCCTGAAAAAAATGCGCTCGTGATAACAAAATTTATCCATAATAAGAAAGTAAAGGAGTATAATTTCAAAGCAGACGGTCCTATTCATAATGCAATTATTTTGCCTTTTTATCTGCGCACTTTATCTAACCTTGATATTGGATGGTCTTTTACCGCTCGTTTTCCGAATCAGTTTAAAATTACCTTAACATCGATAGATGACATAAGGGTACCCGCTGGTAAGTTCAAAGCGTATCATTTTACCGGTACGCCAAAAAAATTTGAAATCTGGATCAGTAAAGATGAATACAGGATTCCCGTTATGATTAAAGGATTAGGCGCCTACAATTATACCATGCTCATGAAGAATCATTATTGGAAGAAGGGGAAATGACGGAAAATAATTCTTTAGAACAAAGGATAAGATTCGCAGAGTTAATGTTGAGAAAACCGCTGATGCGGTCTTTTTGATAGGTCTAACATTAATTGTGGTGATAGCGGTATTACTTGGTTTTGAGTTTATATAATTTAAATCGATTATGGATGGAAATATTAGACTGCAAAAATTGAATTTTGATTATATTGGATGTTCCCAGGAAGTCCTTTTTGAAAAATTCCAGACCTCTTCAAAAGGTTTACCCGAGCAAGAAGCGGAAAAGAGATTAGAGGAATACGGCTACAACGAGCCAGCCAAGAAAAAGAAGCGACCTATTATTTTTCAGGTCTTTTTGAAATTCTTAAACCCGCTCGTTATCGTACTGCTGGTGATCGCCTCATTTTCTCTCTTTTTCGGTGAAAAGATTAGTGCCATTTTAATTATTTTGATGGCAATCATAAGTGTCATGTTATCATTTTCCCAGGAGCATCGGGCCGGAAAGGAAGCTGAGAAGCTTCGCGAAATGGTACAGGCTACCACAACGGTCTACAGGAACGGTAAATCAAAGGAATTGCCTATACGGGAAATCGTGCCGGGGGATATTGTCGATTTGTTTGCCGGCGACATGATTCCGGCTGATTTGCGGATAATTTCCAGTAAGGATTTGTTTCTTAATCAAGCCTCACTGACCGGCGAATCTTTTCCGGTTGAAAAAACAGCCAATCCAATCCAGACAAAGAGTAACTCCGCCTCAGATTTAACTAACATTGTCTTTATGGGCTCAAGCGTGGTAAGTGGCACTGGCTTGGGCGTTGTTATTCGAACGGGTCAATCGACCCAATTCGGCGAGATTTCGCGTAAGCTCGCATCAATTACGGTGGAAACTAGTTTTGATAAGGGTGTGCGTAAATTTACATGGTTGATGATCCGTTTCATGTTAGTGTTGGTTGTTGTCGTCTTTGCCATCAACGCATTTTCTAAAGGCAATATACTTCAAGCCCTGCTTTTCGCCTTAGCAGTAGCCGTAGGCCTAACTCCGGAAATGCTCCCCATGCTGGTGGCTCTTAATCTTTCCAAGGGTGCCATCGCAATGTCAAAAAAGAAAGTCATTGTGAAGCACCTTGATTCAATACAGAATCTTGGGGCCATGGATGTCCTGTGTACTGATAAAACCGGAACCCTTACCTTGGATAAGATCGTCTTGGAAAAACACTGCGATATCTTAAGAAAAGAAGATGAAGATGTGCTTAAGGTTGCTTATATAAATAGTTACTACCAGACAGGCCTTAAGAATATTTTAGATCACGCTGTCCTAAAATACACAAAGTTATCAATTAAGGAGTATAAAAAGGTCGACGAAATCCCCTTTGATTTCTCTCGAAGGATGATGTCTGTTGTGGTCGAAATGGATGGCAAGCAGCGGTTAATTACCAAGGGTGCTCCGGAAGAGATATTCAAGCGATGCACAAAATACGAATTAGAGGGTGACGTTATTGATTTTGATGTTTTGATGCATACAGATCTGAAGATAGAGTATGAGAACCTCAGTTCCGAAGGATTTCGGGTTTTGGCTATCGCTTATAAAGATTATGAAAATCCTAAAATGGCTTATTCGTATAACGACGAACAAGAGATGATTCTGAAAGGATACATAGCATTTCTTGATCCGCCTAAGCCAACAGCAAAAAAGACCATTGAAACCTTACGAGATCTTGGTATTGATTTTAAGGTTTTAACCGGTGATAACGAGCTGTTGACCAAAAAGATATGCAGCGAGGTCGGCCTTGATATAAAAGGTATGCTTACCGGAGAGCAGATTGAGAAAGTAAGTGATGAAGAATTGACGGATATGGTGAAGTCTGTCACCGTTTTTTCGCGGCTTTCTCCTATGCAAAAGGAGCGTATTATCCGGGCATTGCGTAGGAATAATCATATAGTTGGGTATTTGGGTGATGGTATAAACGATGCCCCTGCTTTAAAGACTGCCGATGTAGGTATTTCCGTGAATAACGCGGTGGATATCGCCAAAGAGTCAGCAGATATTATTCTCCTTCAGAAGAGTTTGATGGTGCTGGCAGACGGCGTGCTTGAAGGAAGAAAGACTTTCGGGAATATTCTTAAATACGTAAAAATGGGATCGAGCTCTAATTTCGGAAATATGTTCAGTATGATAGGGGCAAGTCTTTTTTTGCCTTTTCTGCCGATGTTGCCTATTCAAATATTATTGAATAATTTTCTCTATGATCTATCTCAGGTTGCTATCCCCTCGGATGATGTTGATAATGAGTATCTTAAAAAAGCAAGACCATGGAATGTGAATTACATTAAGAAATTTATGATCCTTATCGGTCCGGTCAGTTCGTTATTTGATTATATAACGTTTGGAGTTTTATGGTTTATTTTTCGAGCACCTGCACCGCTTTTCCAAACCGGATGGTTCTTAGAGTCCCTTTGCACGCAGACACTGGTTATACATGTCATTCGTACGGGCAAAATTCCCTTTATTGAAAGCAGGCCGAGTCAATTTTTGATTTTTACGTCAATTTATATAGTTACGATTGGGCTCATTATGCCATTTATACCTCTGGGCAAATATTTTGGTTTTGTCCAGCCGCCGCCTCTCTATTTTCTTGCGTTGTTTATTATAGTCGCCATTTATTTGTGCTTGGCCCAACTTGTGAAAAGCTGGTTTATAAAACGATATGGTTATGAATAAAAAAGAAGATTTTGACTGGGATTGCGCTAGATGAAGAAGGTATTTTTTATTTTGTGGGCCGTTTTTTTTCTTTTTTTTCTCTCCGCAATTCTTATTAATCCAGCAATTATATTTTTAGTCGAAAGGCAGCTGGGCGCTATTTGTAAGGGCAGCGAGGTTTCTATTGGTTCATGCCGCTTGAATCTTACAAGACAGCTTAGTTTTGCCGATGTAAGGATTAAAAATCAGGCCTACGATTTTCTGGTCAAGGAAGCCAAGGCTCAATATAGCCTTTCTTCAATTTTTAAAGGCGAGATTCTCAGGTTTTCTTTAAAAGATGCAAAAATTTATATTAACCTGCCGCAAAAAAATATCGCAGAGTTTTCTCAATACTTCAATCTCGGCTCTAAAAAGGTATTTCTGGTAAAGTCTTTAGAGCTTTCGGATTTTAATCTCGATTTAAAAGCAAAAGATTTCCACGTTAACGGTGTTTTATCTTCCCGGGTCAATCTTGTCGAGCAAATCGTGGATTCTCTCGATATTAAAATTGGTTCTTTAGGAATTCAGGGTTTTAATTTAAGCAATGTTTCTCTAAGGGCCGCGCAGGATTCATCTAGAGGTTACTTTGGGATAAATCGGATGGAATGCGGGAAACTAAATATTTCCGAGATTAAAAGCAAGGTGAGATTTTTCAAAAAAGAATTATTTTTAGAAGGTATGTCCGCTGGAGTTCTTGACGGAAATATTAGCGGTAATTTGAAATTCAACATCGATCAAAATATGAGCTACGAGGCTATTTTAAAATTTACAAATTTGGATATCGCCAGATTTATTGATGATTTCGATCTCAAAAAGAAATTTGAGATGACCGGCAGATTAGAAGGAACATTGGTCTTTAAAGGCAGGGGAGCTGACATTGAAATTTTAAGCGCCGAGCTTTCTAGCCTTCAGCCCGGGGGAATACTGATGATTAAAGATGCAAAGTTTTTGGAGAATATGGCGCGTAGCAGTAACCAATCCTTAGATTTATTAGTGGAAAATTTCCAAAATTATCATTATAATATAGGTACTATAAAATTGTTTTTAGATAAAGGCGATTTAATTCTGGATGCCGCTTTAGAGGGAGAAACGGGTAAACGCGATCTTAATATAGTTTTACACGATTTTAGCTTAAAAAAGGAGGGGCAATGAGATTTCTTTTCATTTTGCTAGCTATATTTTTTAGTTTGGGCTGTGCCAGGGTACAGGTAGGAGGGACCAAGGAACCGATTAAAATGGATATTTCGATGCGCCTGGATATTTATCAGCATGTCCAGAAGGATATAGATGAGATTGAGAGCATTGTTTCCGGTTCTGGCGAAAATAAAAAGGCTGCTGATCAGCAGAGCCTTTTAGGGGTACTGGTTAGCGTGGCCTATGCTCAAGGCGGCCTTAGCCCCGAAGTAGAACAGGCGGCCTTGAGGCGTAAAGACCGGCTTGCGGAATTATCTTCTTGGCAGGCAAAGGGAGTAATCGGAGAAAATAAAAATGCTTTAGTAGAAATTAGAAATCCTCAAGGCGCGGATTCTTCCGTAAGCCAAATCGTAGACGCAGAGAATGCTGACCGGATGATAATTTACGCCTCCATTGCCAATAAAAACGGTACTTCTGTAGAAGAAATACAGAAGCTATATGCTGAGCGTTTACAGGCCGGCGCTCCTTCAGGCACGCCTATAGAGGCCGCGGATAGTGTTTGGGAAGTAAAATAAAAAAATATCCGCGCCTAATTACGCCTTATATGCCTTGGTTTCTTTATATAGTCCAATGTCAAGATACATCTCTCTATACCGGCATTACCACGGATATCTCCCGCCGCCTCAAAGAGCATAATTCCAAGAAAGGCGCTTTCTACACCAAAAATAAAACTCCGGTTAAACTTGTTTATCAGGAGAGTATGGCGGGTCAATCCCAGGCCCGTAAGCGCGAAGCCGCGATCAAACGCCTGGAAAGGCCTCAGAAGCTGGCCTTAATCAAAAAATATGGAGTCTTCCTTTGTCTTTCCCCATGAAAAAAAGCAGAGTATATTTTATTCCCGTAAGCGAAACGGATAAGAGCGAAGTTATCGCTAAAAAACTCCGGAATCTCCTTAGCGAAAGCAGGATTCTGAATTTTCTCTCTAGAGGCCAAAGGGCGGCCGTAAAGATGCATTTTGGAGAAGAGGGAAATACCGGTTTTGTAAAACCGGAGTATGTTTTGGCGGTATGCAACGCCATATTAGATAAAGGCGCAAAGGCGTTTCTGTCAGATACGAATACTCTTTATAAGGGCAGGCGCACAAATTCCAGAGACCACTTGGCGCTCGCAGCTGAACACGGCTTCACTAAGGAAAGAATAGGGGTAGATATTATTATCCCCGATGACGCTAAAAAAGAGAACACCATAGATATCCCGATTAACCAGAAATTTATCCGCACCGCAAGCCTCGTGCGTTTGTTTGTGGATGCGGATGCAATTGTCGCTATAAATCATTTTAAGGGGCACATGATGACCGGCTTCGGAGGCGCCTTAAAGAATCTGGGGATGGGGTGCGCCAGCAGGGTAGGTAAACTTATGGAGCATTCGGGTATCTCTCCTATTGTCTACGAGCAGAAGTGCGTGGGTTGCGGAGAATGCGTTAAGGTATGCCCTGTAAAAGCAATAAGCCTTAAAAATAATAAATCGGTTATTGACGGTTTAAAATGCATTGGTTGCGCCACCTGCATTGCCGTTTGTCCTTATGCGGCGATAGATGTCAATTGGGCGTCAGGGGGAAGCACGATGGCGGAGAAGATGATTGAGTATGCCCTGGCGGTAATGAGAGGAAAAAAAGATAAAGTTGCCTTTCTGAACTTTGCCGTCAAAATCACCAAGGAGTGCGACTGTCTGGCAAAGGATGACCCGCGCGTTTCGCCTGACATAGGGATATTGGCTTCTCTTGACCCGGTAAGTATTGATAAAGCAAGTTTTGACCTGGTAATTAAAGCCTGCGGCAGGGATATTTTTAAAGAGCTGCATCCTCACCGCGATAGCGCAAGGCAACTTAGCTATGCCCAGGAGCTCGGCTTAGGCAACCTTGACTACGAGCTGATAACCTTAGCATAGGGACTAGCATAGGGACTGTCCCCGCAGATATCTATTTTAATTGAAACCAAGGGGACTGTCCCTAATCTTTTTAGCGGGTCCTGTCACGGGGCGCTTCTTGCGCATCACGCGCTGCGAAGCATCCCCGTGCCACCCGCTAGGAATTCCGCCGCCAAAAAATTGCCCTTTTGCACACCAAAAACCAAAGAAATTCACAAAATTTTCAAGGGACGGAAAGTTACTTTAATTATATGCTACTAGTAAGTAGCGTGTTTATCAATAATTAACTGCTACTTTTAGATAGTCGACTTATAGGTAGTATTTGTTATAATAGCTTATGGTGATATTATGGCAGAAATAAATAAAAAAGTCGGTCTGAATATACGAAAGTATAGAGAAAGGAAAGGCTGGAGCCAGGAACAGCTTGCGTTTGAAGCCGATTTACATCGCGCCTATATTGGTCATATAGAAAGAGGCGAGAAAAATATAGGTTTAATTAATCTTGAGAAAATAGCAAAAGCTTTAAATGTAGAGATAAAAAATCTTATAGGATAGCTCTTATGCCAAAGGTAATAGAATTAGCAATAAAGGATAACAAGAGAATATATCAAGAATTAACGCAAGCCCTATCCCCATATAGGAAAGAGCTTCCCGGCTCCATTTTGTTTATTGTCGAAGGTACGAAGAGAAAGCCTGTTATTGGCATCCGGTATCCAGGCAAAAAGTTAAGGAAAAGAACATTGAAGGTCGAGAGAGCTAATTCTGCTTTATGGGCTAATTTATTTGATTTTGAAGTGGTTCCTTATAAAAAAGGTAAAGAGCTCAATACGCAGAATTTTACCTTTGGAGAATTAATGAGAGATTTTCAGGAAAACAAAAAAAATAACAAGAAGTTTTGGTTAATGCTTGAAGAGCTTTATAACAATAATACAATAACCAAAAAAGCACCTAAGTTGCTCGGGATAAATTCTCAACTCTATTTATTAGTTTTAAAGTGGATATGGATTCAAGAGGATTTTAATTATAGATTTAGTTGGCAAGAAGTAGGGTCTCCAGTTAGATATGTTTTAGAAACAAGAACGGGTAGCAGAACTTCTAAGGGTGCAGGGAGGGCTAAATTTTTTGCTGCTTTGATATTACTTAAGCATTATTTTAGTTTTGCTCTGGTCAAGAAGATCATCCCACTGTACTAAAAAGCGATGGCTCAGAAGATTTTTCTTCCTTTTCTTCCCTAAGTTGTAGTTTATATTTCTCCCGGATATAACCGTTTTTTAATCTATCTGTGATTATCTCGTAATATTTATGGTCTATTTCAGCAGAAATATACTGCCTGTTGAGCAATTTGCATATCTCTAATTCCGATCCGCTCCCTCCAAAAAGAATAAGTACTATATCATTTGGCATTGTGCAGGACTTTATTAACATTTCTGTAAGTTTCTGTGGGATTTGACAGGCATGAAATGTTTTTTCTTTGCTTACATTTTTTACTAGATCGAAATAAAACCAGGAATAAGGCATTCTACCTTTTGAGCCGTTTTCTAGATTTTGCAGAATCCTTCTATCATTTGGATTCTTATAGGGAAGTGCCACATTGTCTTTAAAAAATTTATTATTTTCTGCTCTCCGTATGTGTAAAATTGTTCTATGTGCCGTAGTAAATCTTTTAGGAGTATGTCCCACATTTGTGTTATAGACCCAGGCATATTCAGATACTAAGGGGTACATATTATCCAAGAATCTTACTCTTAAATGAGCATTTTGTTTTGGATAATTCATCATAAAAAGATTACCATCTTCTTTAAGAACTCTTAAGCATTCTTTTGTTAAATTGATATACCATTCAATATATTCATCAAAATCCATAGTGTATTTTTTATCGCCGTATCGTAACCCAACATTATAATCGGGGTCTCCAAAAATCATATCAACGCTTTTACCGGGCAATTTTTTTAGAAGGCCCATAGTATCTCCAAGCTCTACCTTATTTAAGTATTTCTTTATATCTTGGAGATGCGGGGTGTTTTCTTTTGGTGGGGTTGCATAGTTTGACGGATGATTTGCTTCTTTTGTTTCTTCAAAATGTCTTATTACGCTTACAACTTTTCCTTGAATAACTAGTTCTTTTGTATAGATGGGTTTAAGGGAAGGATTTGCAGGCTGCAATCGAAACCTATTATTTTCTTTATAAATTTTTTTAAGAGTCACTTCATTATTGTTTATTAAAGCAACCACTGTATCACCGTTATCCGCTGTCGGTTGCTCTCTTATGATTACCATATCTCCATTATAAATTCCCTCATCGAGCATGCTATTGCCACGGACACGTAAGGCATAATGTGTGCCAGAGCTGGATAACTGTGATTTTGATACTTCTATAATTTCTTTTTCTGTTATTGCTTCTATTGGTTCGCCAGCAGCAATTATTCCCATAAGAGGAATTTTTGCTAAATCCTTCTTTGTTTTCTTAAGCTCAATACTCCTCGGCTCGTTTTTCTCCTTTTTTATAAGGCCCTCTTTTTCTAGATTTAAAATATGATGGTGAATGGTTGAAACGGAAGAGAGGCGGAAATGTCTTTTAATCTCTTCTAAGGAAGGAGAATAGGCATGTTTATTAATAAACTCTTCTATATATTCGTATATTTGTCTTTGTTTCTTAGAAATCATCGCTCGCTCCTTAAGAAAATATTGACTTTCGATCCATTTTCGATTATACTATTTCCATATTGTAAGTCAAGGATTTTTTTCTTTTACTATAATAGATAATATGTTTAGAGTGCTAAGCTTTCCCAAACATGGTATAAACTAAAGGCAAGTAGTTTAACCATTCTACAAGGAGGAAAGCATGGT
>Ga0315286_10007087_pt1 | contig 10942 bp, 5 predicted proteins | sample YL17G10_0_MG_FD_205038 | JGI IMG/M metagenome (GOLD analysis project Ga0315286, IMG submission 205038) | Sediment microbial communities from Yellowstone Lake, YNP, Wyoming, USA - YL17G10_0 | ecosystem: Environmental > Aquatic > Freshwater > Lake > Sediment | place: USA: Wyoming | collected...
CGCGGGTCTTGCACTGCCGCTCGCGGTGGCAGTGCACGCGGGCTGGCGCTTCACCGGGCTCATCGGTCTCGGCTACGCCGCGATGGTGCTCGTCGTCCTGAGCGGCATCGTGGGGCGTTACCTCTACAGCCACATCCCCCGCCGGCAGGACGGTGTCGAGTTGTCGCGCGAGGGCGTGGCGAGCGAGCGGCGCGCCCTGCTCACGCGCATCGCCGCTGCCACGGGACTCGATCCGACCGGGGTCGGGCGCACACTCCACCCGGGGCCCGAGCCGGGTGCCGGCCGGGGCATCGCGGGCACACTCGCACACCTGGTCGCCGGCGATCTGGCCCGGCGCCGGGCGATGCGCGAACTGGCGCACCGCTGGTCGCAGCCGCGACCGGGGCTGCCCGCGCCCGACCCGCGTGCGCTGACCGAAGCGGTGCGGCTCGCGCGCCGTGAGCTGGCGCTGGAGCAGCAGGTGCGGATGCTGGAGGCCACGCACCGTGTCTTCGCCTGGTGGCACGTGGCGCACCTGCCGGTGGCGATCACCGCCTTCCTGGCCATCCTCGTCCACGTCGCCGTCGCCGTGCTGGTCGGCGGCGTGATGCCGCGCTGACGCCGTGGGCATGCTCCTCACCACGCTCGCCTTCATCGCGTTGAGTGCGCTCATCGCCTGGTGGTACGTGCGCCGCTCGGGCGCGGGCGCTACGGCGCGCGCCCTGCGGGCCTGCCCGCGCTGCCGCGTCCGCTTCGAGGACGGGGCCGCGTTCTGTCCGGGCTGTGGCGTGCCGCTGCAAGTGTACGAGCTGGTGAGCGCCCCGGTCGTGGACACCGCGGTACCGATCGAGACGGGCGTGAAGCCGCACCCCATCGTCCGCACCGACCTGTGCGTGGGCTGCGGAACCTGCGTGGCGGCCTGCCCCGAGCCCGGGGCACTCCAGCTGGTGGAGCACCGCGCGCTCGTGGACCTCGACGTCTGCCAGAGGCACGGAACCTGCGCGGCGGCCTGCCCGATGAACGCCATCGTGATGGCGGTGGGTGCGGCGGTGCAGCGCGTGGAGGCGCCGGAGTTGGACGCGAACTTCCAGAGCAACGTGCCCGGGCTCTACGTGGTGGGCGAACTGGGCGGGCGCGGGCTCATCAAGAACGCGATCAACGAGGGCCGCATCGCCGTCGAGCACGTCGCCCGGGTGCTGGCGGCGGGCCGCCCGCTGCGGAGGGGAGGAGCCGGACCCGGCGACAACGGGCCGGACTCAGCCGGACCCTACGACCTGCTCGTGGTGGGCTCGGGCCCCGCGGGGCTCTCGGCCGCGCTCGAGGCCCAGAGCCAGGGTCTGCGCTGCGTCGTACTCGAGCAGGGCTCGATCTCGGACACGATCCGCAAGTATCCGCGCCGCAAGCTCCTGCTCGCCGAGCCCTCGCGCGTCCAGCTCTACGGCGGATTGTGGGTGGCCGACGCCTCGAAGGAGGAGTTGTTGGTGGTGTGGGAGACGATCATCGCGCGCGCCGGCCTGCGCGTGCGGACCGGCGAGCGGGTCGAGTCGCTGGAGAACGACGGCGTGCTGTTCCGCGTGCGTACCCCGGGGACCGAGTACCAGGCCCGCAAGGTGCTGCTGGCGATGGGCCGGCGCGGCACGCCGCGGCGGCTGGGCGTGCCGGGAGAGGAGCTGGAGAAGGCGCTCTACGACATCGTCGAGATGGAGTCGTTCGCGGGTTGCCGCATGCTGGTGGTGGGCGGGGGCGACAGCGCGATCGAATCGGTACTCGGGCTTGCGAGCCAGCCGGACACCACGGTCACCCTTTCCTACCGTGGCCAGGAGTTCCCGCGCCTGAAGGAGCGCAACCGCGAGAAGCTCGAGGCCGCGCTCCAGGCGTCCGGCGAGGGCGGTCCGGGCCGCGTGGAGTTGCTGCTCGGCAGCCGCGTGGTCGAGATCCGCCCCGGCGTGGTGGTGCTCGACTGCGCGGGCATGCCCCGTCTGCTCCCCAACGACTACGTGGTCGTCCGCATCGGTGGCGAGCCGCCCTACCCGTTCCTCGAGCGCTGCGGTGTGCGCATCGTGACCAAGGAGATCGCGATCGACACCGGTGCGGAAAGGAGCGCCGGGTGAGGGCCGCGCTCCCTGCCCTCCTGATCATGCTCTCGCTCTCCCTCGTCCCTCCCGCCCGCGCGCAACTGTCGCCGGGGCCGCTCAGCGAGGCGCACCGCTCGCTCGAGGGCGTGACGCAGTGCTTCCAGTGCCACGAGCGCGGCGCGGGGGTCGCGGACGCCAGGTGCCTCGCCTGTCACACCGAGATCGGCTGGCAGCGCGCGCGGGGCCGCGGGCTCCACGGCCCCGCGCAGTCCACGCCCTGCGCGAAGTGCCATCCCGACCACGCGGGACGCGCCTTCCAGCTGGTGCGCTGGGACGAGGGCGCCGCCGGGCGGTTCGACCACCGCCGCGCGGGGTTTGCGCTCGAGGGCCGGCACGGGAAGCTCAAGTGCGCCGAGTGCCACCAGCCGCGCTTTCAGAAGTCGGCGGGCGCCGCGCTCATCCGCAAACGCGACCGCGCGGCGAGCTGGCTCGGGCTCGAGCGCGCCTGCGCCTCGTGCCACGAGGACCCGCACCAGAGTCAGCTCGGCGTTAGCTGTACGGACTGCCACGGACAGCAGGCGTGGAAGCCCGCGGCCAGCTTCGACCACGCGAAGACCGCCTACCCGCTCACCGGCCTGCACGCGAAGGTCGAGTGCGCGAAGTGCCACCTGTCCCCGCGGCTCGAGCTCGCGACCGACGCGCAGGGGAAGCCCGTGCCGCGCTGGAAGCCGTTGTCACACGCCGACTGCTTGTCCTGCCACAGGGACCCGCACGCCAGCCGTTTCCCGGGTGCCTGCGCGAAGTGCCACACGACGCAGGGCTTCCGGGTGTTCGACGCGAAGAACTTCGACCACGAGCGCACGCGCTACCCGCTGCGTGGCCGCCACGCCACGGTCGCCTGTGCAAAGTGTCACGACCCGAAACTGGCCGGGGGACCGAAGCCCGCCTTCGACCGTTGCGACCGCTGCCACCGCGACGCCCATGCCGGTCTTGCCACGCTCGCGGGCCGGCCCGCCGACTGTGTGGCCTGCCACACCGTTCAGGCCTGGAAGCCCTCGACCTACAGCGTGAGCGCGCACCAGGCTTCGGCCTACCCGCTCGAGGGGCGCCACGCGCTGGTGCCCTGCGCGAAATGCCATCCGCAGGGGGCGGACTCGCTCGCCGCCAGGCCGGGCAATGCCCGCGTGCAGTTGCGGCCCGCCCGCGCGCGCTGCCTCGACTGCCACACCGACCCGCACCGCGGCCGCTTCGAGGCGGGCGGCGCCCGCGCCAAGGCCGCAGGTTGCAGGACCTGCCACACCATGGAGGGCTACCGGCCCACCCTGGTGGACGCCGCCGCGCACGCGCGCCTGGGCTACCCGCTCGAGGGGGCGCACCGCGCCGTGCCCTGCCAGGGCTGCCACGCCGAGTTGAAGGTCGCTTCGCCCGCGGCCGGCGTAGCGGTCCCGGCCGGCGCCCGGGGCGTGGACCCCGCCGGGAGCGGCCCGGGACGCGCGCTTCTTTTCGCCGATGCGGCCTCCACCTGCGACGGCTGTCACTCGTCCCCGCACGGTGACCAGTTCAAGGGCCGTCGCACCCCGGTGAAGGGCGGCCCTGCGGGCGACGCCTGTGACGCCTGCCATGGACTCGAGACCTTCACGCCCGCGAATCGCTTCGATCACGAGAAGGACTCCGCGTTCCGGCTCACCGGAGCGCACGCGAAAGTCAGGTGTGAGGGTTGTCACAAGTCCTCGCGGAACGCGCAAGGCCGGTCGTTCGTGGTCTATAAGCCCACGCCCGCCCGGTGCGAAGACTGCCATGTCCACCAGCCGCAGGGGGCGTCATGAGGAAGGAACGCGTGAATACCACCCAGTCGGAAGGCTGGTCGTGAAGGGTCCCGTCCCGGCGGCACGGATCGGGGGCATGCGCCTGGCGGCGATGCTGCTGGCGGTGGTTCCGCTCGCCTCGCTCGGGCTCGCTGCCTTTGCGGCCGAGAAGCCCCCCTCGCGCTCGGCGGAAGAGCCCGCGTACCCGCACGGGGAGTTCCAGGGCGACTGTTCGGAGTGCCACGGGGACGAGGGCTGGAAGCCGGCGCGAGTCAGCCGGAAGTTCGACCACGCGAAGCGCTCGGGGTTCACCCTGAACGGGGCGCACGCATCGCTCCGGTGCGAGGCCTGTCACGGCACGCTCGACTTCACCCAGCAGCGCAAGGTCTGCGCCTCGTGCCACCAGGATCCGCACCTCGGCGAGTTCGGCCCCGACTGCGCCCGCTGCCACACCCCGCGCAGCTTCCTCGACCGCGCGGGCATGGTGCGCATGCACCAGTTGACGCGCTTTCCCCTGGCGGGTGCACACGCGGGGCTCGATTGCGAAGGCTGCCACCACCTGACGTCGCAAGGGCAGCTGCGTTTCACCTCGACCGGGACGGAGTGCTACGCGTGTCACAAGCCCGATTACGACCGCACGACCGGTCCCGCCCACGTCGCGGCGGGCCTCCCGACCGCCTGCGCGACCTGCCACACGACCCGGAGTTGGCTGCCTTCGACGTTCGCCCACAACACCACGGCGTTCCTGCTCACCGGGGCGCACGTCCAGACGCCGTGCACGAACTGCCACGGCAGTCCCTGGCAGAACACGCTGGCCACCGACTGCTACTCGTGTCACCGGCCGGCCTACGACGCGACGGCCGCGCCGGCGCACGCCACGGGTGGGATCCCGACCACCTGCACGAGTTGCCACGGCACCGTGGCCTGGCAGCCCGCGAGCTTCGCCCACGCCGCCACGGCGTTCCCGCTCACCGGGGCGCACGTCCAGACGCCGTGCGTGAACTGCCACCGCAGTCCCTGGCAGAACACGCTGGCCACCGACTGCTACTCGTGTCACCGGCCGGCCTACGACGCCACGACGGACCCCGCCCATGCCGCCGCGGGATTCCCGGTCACCTGCGCCACCTGCCACAGCACGAGCGGGTGGAGCGGGGCGACATTCGCCCACACCTGGTTCCCGATCACCTCCGGCCGACATTCGGGGCTCACCTGCTCGACCTGCCACGTCGTCCCCACGAGCTACGCCACGTTCAGCTGCGTGAGCGGCGGCTGCCATTCGCAGAGCGACACGAATGGCCATCACAGCAGCGTCTCGGGCTACCGCTACGACAGCGCTGCCTGCTACTCGTGCCACCCGCGGGGGGTGGCCGGATGAGCGGGCGCCGCATCCTGAGCCCGTCGCGGCCGGTCCGTCTCCCGGGGGGCGTCTCCCCGCCGGCGCTGGCCGCCGCGCTCGTCGTGCTGCTCGTGGCCTGCGGCTCCGCAGCGCAGGCCGCGCGGGTGGAGGCCCGCGTCACCTACCTCGCGGGCGGGTCGGTCTACGTGGACGCCGGGCGGTTGGAGGGTCTGCGCGAGGGCGACTCGCTGATGGTCGTGCGCGGTGGGAAGGCCATCGCCTGGCTGCGGGCCTCGTTCCTCTCCTCTCACCGGACTTCGTGCGACACGCTGAGCACGCTCGCGCCCATCCTGGTGGGCGACCTGGCGGGCTTCGTCCCGAGAGGCCCCGGGCTCGCTGCCGCGAGCGGTGCCGCCACCGTCACGGCGGCCGGTGCCCTGCCTGCGACCGCGTCTCCCGCCCCCGGCGTGCCCGCGCTCGCCCCGGCTCCGGGCGTTCCCGCGAGCGGTGCCGCGCCTGCGGCCCCCCCGCCGCGCAACGAGCGCCGCGGCGGGCCGCTGCGCGGACGCATCGGAGCGCGCTTCCTCACCGTGCAGAGCGACGGCGGCGGGCGCCTCACGCAGCCGGCGCTCGACCTGCGGCTCGACGGCGTGAACCTGGGTGGGGCGCCGCTCGACCTGGCGGTGGACTTCCGGGGCCGCCGCGTCACGCAGAGCAGCCCCGGGCGCGTCACGCTGAACAACGAGCGTGGCCTGTTCTACCGTTTCGCGCTCGCCACCCACGACCAGGTCGGACACTACCGGCTCACGGTCGGTCGGCAACTCGCGCCGGCGCTCGCGCCCGTGAACCTGTTCGATGGCGCGTTGGTCGAGCGCCGCGGTGCGCGCTGGAACGCCGGTTTCTTCAGCGGCACGCAACCCGAGCCCCTGCGGCTCGGCCTGTCGGGCGCGATCGTGCAGGGTGGCGGATACGCCGAGTGGCACCAGCCGGCGGGCGCGGCGCGGCGCTGGACCGTCAGCGGCGGCGCCATCAGCTCGTATGACCACGGCAACACCAACCGCGATTTCGGATTCCTGCAGGGCTTCTACCTGGACCGCGCGCTGAGTGCGACACTCTCGCAGGAGGTGGACCTGAACCGCGGCTGGAAGCGCGATCTCGGCCAGCCTGCGCTTCAGGCGACCGGCACGTTCCTCACCACCAACCTGCGGGTCGGCTCCGCGCTCTCGCTGCGCGCCGGCTACGACAACCGGCGCAACGTCTGGCTCTACCGCGACCACGTCACACCCGAGAACCTGTTCGACGATCGCTACCGCCAGGGAGGCTGGGGCGGTGCGCTGCTCGACGTCGCGCGCCACGTCCGGCTCACGGGGGACGCGCGCACCAGTTCGATCGCCGGGGCCCGGCGCCAGAACGGGTGGACCGGCGGCCTCGAAGGCTACCGCCTCACCCCGCTCAACTTCGCGCTTCGCGCCCGCTACAGCCGGCTCACGGGCAGCGGCCTGGAGAACTCGATGGCCTCGTACGGGGCCGGCTTCGATCCGCGGGCCTGGGCGCACGTCGAGGCGACCGGGGGGCAGCGCACCACCCGTGACCCGCTGGCCGGCGTCCAGGAACGCTCGCAGTGGCTCGGGGCCGACCTCGACCTGACGCTGTCGGGTCGCGCCTACCTGAACGCCTCGTACGAGGGCGACTCGGGTGGCGTCAGCCCGATGCGGCAGACGTACTTTGGTCTGAGCTGGAGGTTCTGAGCCGCGCAGCGGCGGACGGGGCGCGGTCCAACCCCGGGCCCGCCGCTCCCAGGCCGACGATGAAACGTCCGAGCCCCGTTCTGGAGCGCGGGGGATCGCCCCAAGGGTTCCCTGCTCCACTCTGCGACCAACTGCGGAAGTTGGGCTAGGGGACGACGGTCACGCGGCTGGTGAGGCTTCTGCCCCCCTGCGTCAGACGGACGAGATAGATGCCGGGCTCGAGGCTCAGGTTCTCGGAGACGTTCACCAGATGCGGGCCGGCGCCTGTCACCGGCTGCTCGCCCAGCCTGCGGCCGGCCACGTCGAGCAACTCGAGCGTGGCCGGCGTGGCGTCGGGCAGCGCCAGAGAGATGAACACGCCTTCCCTGCGCGAGGCGGGGTTGGGCCGGGCCCCGTGGAGAGCGAAGATCGACGCCGGCACGTCCACCGGCACGTCCACCCAGGCCTCACTGGTCGTCCGCTGCGTCGCACCCTCGAGCCACGCCAGCCGGTAGGCGTAGCGCTTGCCGGGCGACACCGTGGCGTCCACGAAGGACAGGTTCCCGAGGCCGTCACTGGCGGCCCCGCCGATCGCGACGAACCCCGTCAGGCTGTCGCGGCGCTCGACCGTGACGACGGGCTCGGGGCTCCCGCTGGTGGTCCATGACAGGGTCACGCGCTCGGGCGTGGCCGCCACACTCGAGAACTCGGCCACGAACGGCGTGGCCAGCACCGGCACGGTGACGGCGTAGATGTCGGGGTCGCCATTGCGCCCGTCGGCCCAGGCCGCGTACAGGTTCGCGTGGTCCGCGAACAGCGACAGGTAGTCGCCCTGGTTCGGCATGATGTTGCTGTCGACGTTGGTCCAATCCGTCTGCATCGCGTTGAGGGCGCCGGCCGGGGTCCAGGTGGCGCCATGGTCGTCCGAGCGCGACAGGTAGACGTTCGAACCGCCGCCGCAGGTCGAGGCCGATCCACGCCAGTCGTACCAGAGGCAATAGGGCCTGCTGTCGGTGTTGTCCCCGCCCACTGCGACTTCGGGGAGCCAGTCGTCGTAGCCGGCGGGGCTGTCGCTCGCCCGCGCGGGGGTGGACCAGGTCGCGCCGCCGTCCGACCAGGCCACGAACACGTCGCGGTGGTCGCGCGCGCGCTCGCCCGCCGTGGGCGTGTCCAGGCCGGTGCTGATCCGGTAGGCACCCGCGCTGCTGCCGTCCCACGAGACGCAGCGCAGGTAGTAGGTGCCGCTCACGGGCAGCGTGAAGCAGATGAAGTTGGTCAGCCCCGCGCCGGGCGCGGAGAGGGCGAGGCGGGTCGCGCCGTCGCTGCAGAAGAGCCGCAGCGACATGCTGAGGGAGGCGGTGATGGAGTCGGTGTAGAAGATCACGGTCTGGCCCGCCGTGCCGTTGAAACTGAAGAAGTCGAAATCCGAGGACGAGGAGAGGGCGCCCCTGAGGATCTTGCCGGGGGTGAACACGTCGGCGCTGCTGGTGGCGTCGTTGGTCTCCGTCTCGGAGATGGAGCCGGTCGTGCCCAGGGCGGCGTCGTAGAAATCGATGGACTCGTTCCACGCCAGGTAGATGCGGCCGCGATGCGTCCCGGTCGAACGGTCCACCGCGATCGAGGGGTAGGTGATGCCGATTTCGCGGTTGAACCCCGGCGCGCCGCTGCCGAAGTTCGAGTAGAGCGAGGCCACGTTGACGGCTGCGCTGAAGGTCGCGCCCTGGTCCGTGGACTTGCGGATCTTCATGTAGTCCACGTCCACCGGGCCGATGGAGTACCAGGTGAGATAGACCTCGCCGTTCGGGCCCACCGCCGGGCGGGAACCCTGCACGTATCCGGCTTCGGCGTTGGCGGAGAGGCGCTGGGGGTTGTCCCAGGTCGTGCCGCCGACCGAGGAGCGCTGGAAGACGATCGTGTCCGCGGCGACGCCGAAGACGGTGTAGGAGAGGTAGAGGCGGCCGCTGAGCGAGTCCGCCGCGAGCCAGGGTTTGTCGAAGAAGACCGAGGAGTTGTTGCCCGTGCGCACCAGCGCGGGCGTGCTCCACGCCACGGCGCCGGCGTTGAAGCGTGCCTTCACCAACGCGATGCCGTTCCTCGTGGAGTTGTCATCCACCAGGGCGCAGAACCAGAAATCCCCCGTTTTCTCGTTGACCGTGACGAGCGGATCGCTCGACCAGCGCCAGCCCGCCGGCACCGGCGGAGAGCCGCCGTCGGTGTAGGTGACTCCCCCGTCCACCGAGTAGCCGTAGCCCTGCGTGCTCGTGTACGGAGCGGTCGCGAATCCCAGCCCATCGTTCCAGGCGACCAGGATGTTCGAGCCCTGCGCGGCGATCATCTGCTCGGCCTGTCCGACGAGCGAGTAGGCGGCGTCCTGCGCGCGGTCGTTGACGAGCACATCGGGAGCCAGCGCTGCCGTGGCTCGCGCTGACGAAGCCGCCCGCTCTCCCGGTGCGCGCGTGCCCGTGCCCTGGGGGCCGCCGGCCTCGTTCCAGTCGCCCCCCCGCCGGACTCCGGCGCCGGGCCGCACCTGTTCGGGGTGCTTGCGGATCATCCGGGTGAGCGCCTTCGCGCGCGCCATCCGTGCGCGGGCGCCCTGCAGGAGGAGGCGCTGCTGCAAGCGCTTGAGCGCGGGCGCATACGAGGAGACCTGCGCCCCGGCTGCCGGCTCGGAGTACTGGCCGGGGGCCTCGGCGCGGGCCGCAGACTGCCCGGTGATTGCGGCAGAGAGCATGGCGGCCGCGAGCGTCAGCGTGAGCGCGAACGCTGCGCGGAGGGCGGCGGAGTGGTGGAAGCGCAGGGGCATGTCGGACATCCTTGCTCAGGGTCTGGTGTCAGGATCCCGCGCACGTGGCCGTCACGGGAGAAGTGGCCTGGAATCGTCGGCGCCCTGCTCCCGGGGGGAACGAGCGCGCTCATGCTGCTCACGCAGGACAATCTTCGCACCCCCGGGGGCGGGAGTCTACCCGGCCGATCTCGAGGACGCCGCGGGGTCGGTCGCCGGCTGTCGCGTCAGGATGGTCGGAGGTCACCGGGGGCCCGGATCGGCGCACCGCCGCGGACGCCCGTTCCGGCGCTGTCCGGCGGGAACAGTGTTTCGCGCGCCCGGCCGCGCAGCGTGACGCTCAACGAATCGGCCGGTGGCAGCAGCGCGGGGTCGAGCCAGCCTTTGGCGATCATGGCGCGGCCGATGAAGTGCATCTGCGCGCGCTCGAAGGAGCGCAGCGAGCCGTCGGGGGCGAAACGGTAGCGCCACTTGGTGGGCGCCGGCACCACCGTGGCGAGGAAGAGCGCCTCGTCCACCGTCACCCGCGCCGGGTCCTTGTCGAAGTAGTAGCGCGTGGCCTCGGCTGCGCCGTGGACCTCGGGGCCCCACTCGATGATGTTCAGGTAGAGCTCGAGCAGGCGGCGCTTCGAGACGCCGGTCAGGTGCTCCAGCACCCAGGCCAGCACCACTTCCTGCCCCTTGCGCGAGAGCGTGCGCGCGTGGCCGAGCCACAGGTTGCGCACCAGTTGCATGGTGACGGTGCCCGCGCCGCGGCGCCAGGCGCCCGCCTTCAGGTTGAAGGCGATGGCGAGTTGGATGGCGCCGGGGTTGAAGCCGCGGTGGCGGAAGAAGCTGCCGTCCTCGTTCGTGAGCACGGCGTGGACCAGGGTCGAGTCGATGTCCTCGAGCGGGCGGAAGAAGGGATTCAGCGACGACAGCTCGCGGGTGACCAGGCGTCCGCGCGGCAGGTGGATGGTGGCGAGGAAGGGTTGCTCGAGGCGGAACAGGTCGAGCGTGGTGCGCGCCGAGTCGAGCAGGAGCCCGTGCGGGATGAGGTCGGCCTCGAAGCGGACGCTGTCGGGTCGCGCGAGGTCGAGGTCGAGCGCGAGCCGGTAGTCGAACGAGCCGCGCACGGTGAGCCCGGTGAGGGGGCCGAGCACCTCGCGCGGCACGCTGGCCAGGATCCGCTCCTCGCTGATGTCATCGGCGGCGAGGCGGAAGGTGAGCCGGGGTCCGTGCTGCTCGAGCGCGCCGCC
>Ga0315286_10007089_pt1 | contig 10941 bp, 9 predicted proteins | sample YL17G10_0_MG_FD_205038 | JGI IMG/M metagenome (GOLD analysis project Ga0315286, IMG submission 205038) | Sediment microbial communities from Yellowstone Lake, YNP, Wyoming, USA - YL17G10_0 | ecosystem: Environmental > Aquatic > Freshwater > Lake > Sediment | place: USA: Wyoming | collected...
TAGTGAGGTTGTACGGATTTTTCTCACTTTTTACAGCCGCAAGGTCATAAAAAAGCTCCATCTTTCAGGCTGATTTGGTATTTTGATAAACGAAAAGTTCAGTGGTGTAGCTGAGCAAGAATATAAAATGTTATACGGGAAATCTCGATTTAATAATGTTTATTAACTTCCTGTTTCTATATTAAGTATGGCAAAAATGATAAGGGCGTTACAGAAGATGAGCCCTGAAAGTACAGATAGGAGAGCGCGATGAGCAACGACTATGTGGCACCAGAGACGAAAGGTATTACAGTGAAGTTACTTTCAACACTTGATCTTGGCCCTGAGATCGAGGGCATGGCAGGGCGTCAACTTCGAATGCGTTTGGTGACCTTCGATCCTGGAGGCGTCTTCGGCCCGATTCACGACCATAAAGACAGACCAGGTATTGTCTACATACTGCAAGGAACGATCACTGACCATCGATATGGAGTGGCTACGGACTATGGGCCTGGAGTGGGCTGGCCCGAGGATAGGAACACCACACACTGGCTTGAGAACAGAGGAACAATTCCAGCGGTTGAGATCTCAGTCGATATAGTCCATAAGTAAGAGAGGGTTATGATCATGCAATCAGTCCCCCTCTCCCCCTATATAGTAGCCGGATATATAAAAGGTTTGCATTTTCTAAGATTTTTGTAAGTCATTGATATTGAAGACCTTATGGATTTATAATTTATGCGGTTTTACGAGCTATTTGGCATTTGGGTTGTACTGTGGTTGTATTGATTATCCTCCAAGTCAGCCCAAAACCCTCCGGAGTAGGGTGACTTGTACTGACATGCTTTTGGGTTCAAAAGGTAAGTTGGCCCGCAGAGGGCTTTGTGCTATGATAATAATATTCTCAACTCAGGGCCGGAGAGCTTCTTCTTTTTCTTATTCCGCAAACACTTCTCCAGCCCACTTTTAAGCCGGATAAATTAGAGCCTTCTGCGGAGCAGGCAGGCGCCGAGCCCGAACAGGAAAAGCGTGGCGGTTTCAGGAACAGGCAGAATAGATTATTGTCAAGCTAAATCCAAACCATTTTATAGGGTGGTAAAACCATTATAAGAGCCGAATAGGAATTTCTATTACTTTTTGCATTTATACGGCGGTGGATTATAATGCTCAATTATGAAGAAAGACAACAACAATGCCAGCGTTGCCTCTCTAATAATTCCAGGTGCAACGGTTTTTGTTTCCAGCTTTTGCATTATGGTACTTGAGCTGGTGGCAGCAAGAATCATTGCAAGGCACCTCGGATCGTCCTTATACACATGGACCGCAATAATCGGTGTGGTACTGGCAGGGATCTCTTTTGGGAATTATCTTGGTGGTCGAATTGCGGACCGCTGCCAGGCGAGGAAAACTCTTGCGATACTTTTTGCGATTTCATCGGGCACATGCGTACTTATTGTTGTATTAAACAATTTGGTAGGTGAGTGGACCTGGTTGTGGCACCTAAGCTGGCCCACACGAGTATTTACACATGTTTTTCTTGTTTTCATGCTGCCTTCAACAATATTAGGCACAATTAGTCCTGTAGTTGCAAAAATGGCATTGGACAGGGGCTTGCCTGCCGGAAGAACTGTTGGAAATATCTACGCATGGGGAACGGTGGGGAGCATCGCGGGCACCTTTGCGGCTGGCTATTGGCTTATACCTGCCATGGGAGTTGTAGCAAATATCTGGGCTGTCGGCAGCATACTCTTGCTGATGGCCCTATTTTATTGTGTCCGTCATTGGACTTTCTTTGTATGGGCAATAGTATTTCTATGCACAATGGCAGTTGGAAATACAACAATATTGTGGTGCCAAAATGTTGGTGTGGCACTGGCTTTTCGCGAAGTACCTGATCCAAGGGTGATATACCATGATGAAACGCCATATTGTTATCTATCCGTCAAACGCCTTTCCGAACAGCCTGATAAGCGTGTTTTTGTTCAGGATAAGCTTGTACACAGTAAAATAGTGATGGGTGACATCACCAACCTGCAGTATTTCTACACGCAAATCTACGCCGCCCTGACGCAGGAGCTTTGTGCCCAAAAAGAAACACTTGCTGTGATGGTAATAGGCGGTGGAGGTTACGTCTATCCAAGGTATGTCGAAAAGATTTGGCCTGGAAGTACCATAGATGTAATTGAAATAGACCCAGGTGTTACAAAGGCAGCTACTGAAGCCTTTGGCCTTGAGCGGGATACAACCATTAGAACCTTGACTATGGACGCCCGCAATTATGTTGACGGGCTTTTGCAGCAGAAACGCACTGGTAAAATAATGCTTTACGACTTCATATATGGAGATGCCTGCAATGATTACTCCATACCTTACCAGCTCGTAACAAAGGAATTCAACGACAAAATTTCCCGAATTCTCGCACCTGAAGGTGTATATATGTTAACCATCATCGACACCTACGATTCCGGAAAGTTTCTCGGTGCTGTCGTGAATACATTCCAGCAGACCTTTCCCAATACTTATGTTTTAACAGAGGGTCGAATGCCCAAATGGGCTCGGAATACTTTTGTGATTGTTGCCTCCAGGCAAAAGCTTGACTTTCAAAATATTATTTCAAAATATCAAAAAACTATAGATTTATGGTGCTTAAGCAGATCTGATATAAACACGCTAAAGGAAAAATCCAACGGTTTGATTTTGACCGATAACTATGCTCCTGCTGAAAACCTGCTTGCCCCGGTAGTCTGTCAAGGCGCCAAAGAAATACTTGCTTACGAGCATATCAACAGGGCGGAAAAACTGGTTTTATTAGGCAGGTTGGAAGAAAGTATTACCAATTACAAAAAAGCAGCCGAAACTAAACCTCAGCTAACAGAAGAAATGTATAATCAGATAGGCCTTATTTGCATTCGGCAGGAAGATTATTTTAGAGCCATTGATGCCTTCAAAAAAGCTCTTGAATACAGCGAACAGACCAGAGCAGGACGTAACATCGCAAACGTTCATTTGAATATGGCTGTAGCTTTGCAAAAGTCCGGACAAGAGAAAGAGGCTGGAAACTATGCACTAAAAGCAGCAGATAGCTTTCGCATGTCCATACAGAAAGATCCTAACTCGGTAACAGGCTACGTGGAGCTGGGTAGTGCTTTACTAATACTCGGTGACTTGGAAGCTGCCGCCAGGGCCTTCGAAAGGGCTGTAAGTCTAAACCCAGCCGATCTGTCAACCACTCTCACCCTTGTAAAAGCACTTGAACTCAATGAGTGTTATGACGAGGCAATTAAATTACTGCGCATGACAATTGACTACTTCCAAGTCAAGGGACAGAGCAAACAAGTGGCTGAACTGCGTAAGTACCTCGATATTCTCGAATCAAAGAAAGAAACATCACCAAACACAGCTCGTTAAAATTGCAGCTTCACAGAAATCACCAAAAACCACGGCTTTTTCCAAAATCTGCCGCTACCAACTGTAAGGACGACACTGGTGAGAACAGATATGCAGAAGCGGCTTGGTGCTACTTTAATGGCCAACCAGGGGAACATAGCTCCATCCAAAGGTTTGATAGCTCAGAATAGTCACGAAAATCAACTTGACCACTGCCATCAAGATCGCCGGCGAATTGTGCGCCTGAATCGAGCCAGTCTTGGGCAAACCTGCCGAGGTCGTCCAAATCAACCACGCAACTTGTGATCCATGATGTCTGGACTTTGTAATAAGCAAATGGACTAAAAGACCGGAAATGGATCCAGCCGATGTTCTCGCCCCAGGCCCAGCCGTCAAAGTTGCCCTGATGGTCGATAGTTACCCCGTAATGGTTAGTATCACCGGGAACTTTGGGATTGAAGTTTATCCACCCGATATTTTCACCCCACGCATATCCCGACAGCATTCCTGTGCTGTCGTTTGATACACCCCCATAAATGGGCGAAAGATTTATCCAGCCGATATTTTCTGCCCATATATAGCCTGTCAAATTTTGGTCGCTTACGGTTGCGCCGCCCGTTTCTATGAATTCTGGAATCATGTACTCGAAATTTGCCCAGCCGACATTTTCACCATAGGTATATTGCGAGCCGTCATTCAATGGGTCTATGTTTTCGGCTGCAGCAAACGAGGCCATAAGTAATGTTGACAGACATACTACAGGAATTATGCTCTTTGGCCTTATCACAATTCACCTCCTTTGGCTTTTAAAATTATCCAGCTATTTAGCTGATAATTCATACGGCCTCGGGTTTAGCCTATGGCGTAGGTGGTAAAACACCACACGGATCGATAGGTGTGTTAGTATCCACATTCCAGCCGGTAGTAACTGAATTGCCATCCAGTGTATAAGTCCATTCGATCTTTCCGTAGTTGAAACTCACTTCCTCAAGCGGCAGAACATCAGTTATGGTTCCCTTTGGCTGAACAGAACTGACAAGAATATCCTGGAATTTATATTCCATGAACTTTTCCTTGTCACCACCTGTTCTGCAAAGTTCAACAAGCGCTGATGGAATACGAGTGCCGGTGCAGCAATATAAAGCTAACAACGGACTTGCTTTATCGAGAACCTTCGTAATTGAAAAGTCCTGATGATTACTGCCTTGGCCGATGCGCCCACCAGTGTCGGAGGATGTTATCGGTTGGCTGACGCCATGGCTGAAAGATAATACTTCAATCCAGTCCTTATGTTTGTTATCAGTACTCTCACCCTCGATTGGGTCAATCTTTATAAAGGTATCATATGCTAATGGCTGCGGTAGCCCGCTACCGGCACTGACAACTTTATAAATATCCTCGAGGGTATGCATTGTTGGGCCAGGTGGGGCATTTGGCTCCAGAATTCCACCGCCTGCATTAAGCGCGATCAAAATAACGGCGCCCACGATTAGCAAGACTGCTACCATCTTCATTTTTATTTGACTCGTTATCATACTTGTGTCCTCCAAAAAAAGTGATGCCCTTTTACCACAAAAAGCAACAAACTTCCATAGTAAGACAAGGAGTGTCCATCGATGATAGAACGGCAATAATTATACACTAGACCGGCTAGATGTCAAGAAAAATTTTCTTAAACTTGCTAATTTTTTTAGTTTTCTCATTGAGGGAGCGTTTAATGAAAGGCACGGTTTCTTTGCGAGATCGGAGGGTGTGTGTTTGATTATAAGTTATTTTGCCGAAATGAGTTGTGTTGCGTGTTACATAAGACCGAATTCTGTTCGGAAAAGCGTGAGAGCGAAAATTGCTTCATGGTTTAAACTTCCGATAGACCGGACTCACGTAAAACACCTCGCTTTGCTATCGCCCCTTATGGCAGATGACAGCAAATATTTTGAACGGTTGTACTCGCTGTTTTGGATAGCGTAAAACAGGAACATGAAAGTTAGTTACATTTACGACATCATTAGGATATATAAAATGGTTGCAAATTTCCTAATTTTTATAACTGCTTGATTCACAAACACTTACAAAATGACCATTTTTATGAAATTGGCAGATAATGGGTCCTTCGGTTGTTGCAGTTGTATTCAACGAGCACTAAAATGGCATAGCTTAAGTGGTTCTAATGGCGTCGGATCTGAAGCTGATTAAGAAAGATACCACAGTGTCTCGCAGGTCAGAATAACCCATGTCCTCAAACCCTTGAGAAGCCAATAAGACAATATAGTCATTAAAAGCACACATGCACAAGTATTTTTCTTGAATTATGTATGAAAAAGCGTAGAATAAAATCATTATTGACAGTAGCTTAGGGGGGTATGATGCCGGAGGAGGAAAAAGCCTTCTCTTTTGGCTCAACCCCTCAAAATACGACTAAACCAATGAGTCCCAAAAATATAAGAAACAAACGACCTTTTCAGGAGGAGGTAAAGAAAATGAAGAAAATAATTTATTTAATAATCCTGCTGGTAACCTTTACTTGCGTATCAGTACAGGCCAACACCTACTTGCCTTCAGATGATACCTTTATTGATGAGCGGTTACCAGATACTAACAGTGGCGCCCAGCCATACATGATTGTAAGAAGTATGAACCTGCCAAATTTTGAACTGGACACGCTGGTGAAATTTAACCTTAGCACCATCCCAAGCGGCACTTTCATTAGCTCTGCAAAGCTGAACCTTTACTATTATAATTACAACGACTCTAATCCCTCCGGCAATCCGATTAATGTTTACCGGATAACAAGCACCTGGAGTGAAAGCACCACCAACTGGAATAACCGTCCCACATATGACTCAAATGTTGCTTCCACAGTCAGTGGCCCCGGTTCGTATGGCTGGGTTCAATGGAATGTGAGAAGTGACATTCAGGGTTTTGTCAATGGTTCGAAAACCAATTATGGCTGGCAAATCATGGATGCATCGGCATCGAGCAATTCCATGATTTACTTCCGCTCGAAAGAATATACTGACAGTAATTACCGGCCGTATCTGGAAGTGGAATACGGCACTATTTATGTCGATGTGAACGCCGCCGGGAGCAACAACGGGACAAGCTGGACGAATGCCTTCAATAAACTTCAAGATGCACTGGCCGTTGCAGGACAGAATACACAGATATGGGTCGCAAGTGGCACTTATAAGCCCGACCAGGGCGGCGGCAAAACACCCGGCGACAGGACAGCCACCTTCCAGCTTATTAACGGCATATCAATTTACGGCGGGTTCGCGGGCGGCGAAACCGCCCTCGGCCAGCGCGACTGGCAAAACAACCTGACAATCCTCTCCGGAGACATCGGCACAGTGGGCAGCAATTCGGACAACAGCTACCATATCCTCACCGGCGTCAACGGAGCTGTCCTGGACGGTTTTGTCATCAGGGATGGAAAGGCCAACGGCTCGGCCCCCAGCGATAGCGGCGCCGGCATCTATAATAGCGCCGCCAGCCCCACATTGGTAAACTGCACGTTCACCGCCAATTCCGCCCAGCATGGGGCAGGCATGTATAACTATCAAAGCGATCCCAGGCTTATCCGCTGCACCCTTACGGCAAACACAGCAACAAATTATGGTGGCGCCATAAGGAACTATCAGAGCGACCCAAGATTGACCAACTGTATTTTAAACGGTAACACAGCTCAATATGGAGGCGGAATACACAACGACGAATCAAGCCCGTTAATCACTAATTGTGTCTTTACCGGTAACTCTGCTACAACCTTGGGCGGCGGTATATTTAATTATTCCAACTCTAACCCAACGCTTACAAACTGTTCTCTAAGCGGCAACTCGGCCGGCGGCAATGGCGGAGGAATATATAACCTCGTGTCGCCGGTGGCGTGCAGCCCGGTACTTGCCAACTGCATTCTCTGGGGCAACTCAGACAGCAGCGGCACAGGACAAGCCGCACAGATTAACTCAGGCACACCGGTCGTAACCTATAGCTGTATCAAGGACAATGACCCGAACGATACCTCTATCCCGTTTGGCGGCGCCGCCAACCATAATATTGACGACAACCCCCTGTTCCGGGATGCCGGCAGCGGCGATTTGATGCTCGAACCCGCTTCACCATGTATCGAAACCGGTAATAATAGCGCCGTGCCTGCTGACGCAGCAGACCTTGACGGTGACGGCAATATAACCGAACCAACACCACTGGATATCATCGGCCGTCCCAGGTTCGCCGATGGCGATTGCGACAAAACCGCGACCGTAGATATGGGCGCCTATGAATTCGTATGGATTTATGTTGGCGACCTGGATGGCGACTGCGATGTGGATTTTGCTGACTTCTCCGTAATCGCTAATCACTGGCTTGCAGGAAAATAAGCAAATTACAGGTGCAGGCTTGAGACAGCATATGTACACGATGGTCATATCGTCTGTTCGCAATGCTACTTAAAACCGAAACAGCAACCATAGATTTCACAAATCCTTCTCGGCCTCGGTGCGGCGGTATTGAGGAAAAAGGCGAGGAATTAAGCCGGAACATAAAAAAACGACTCCTATTCGACTATGCTCCCCTCGACACTGCTCGGGGCAGGCAGGGCGGACCTACCCCTTTTCCCCTTTTGAATTGAAGAATCGCAATGAAGATAACCGATTAGGAGTTATGAAGAGCAACTTGGAACTTCATGGGAAAATTCGCTGGCATGAGGTTAGGACTGCGACAAATCAGCGAAGAAAAGGAGAATTAAAATGACAAGGCGCCTGTTAGTAGTATTGATATTGGCATTGCTGTGTTTTGGCTTAATGCCCGTTAGCGGCTGTTCAAATAACGCCCAGACCTACGGTGCGGTCGGAGGCGTTGGCGGGGTGATTATTGGCGGGATTACCGGCGGGGTCGGTGGGGCCGTTATCGGTGGCGTAGTCGGCGGAGGCGGGGGCTACATCATCGGCAACGAGCAGGATAAGCCGTAAGCAGCAGAAACAAATCGGTGCTTCTTACGGCCGATTTATTCTTCGCAGCTAAAGCTGCTCCTGACTTTTTTGTTCAACTCGGTTGCTTCACTTCGTTCCGCAAGATAAGGCGGCCTTGTCGCCAAAACAGGCAATTGGTCGAGACGGTCAGAAAAAACGACTCCCCTTCGACTATGCTCCCCTCGACACTGCTCGGGGCAGGCAGGGCGGGCTGCCCCCTTTTCCGGGAAATCGCTGTTTTTGAGCAGATATTGAGGGTGTTTGCGAAAAACCCCCTATCCCATTTCTCCTTTCGTAACTTATTTTCTTAAAAAAACTTGCAACTTTGTTTGTAAACCATATAATAAGCGTTATTATTTAGATAGCATATTGATTTGGTGACAACAGGCACAAATGAATATACAGGAGAATAAACGATGTCACTCGGCGAAATAATCAGGAACAAGCGCGAGGAACTGGGGCTTACGCTCGATGAGGTGGGCAGCCGGATAGGATTTTCGAAGCCGTATCTTTCGACGATAGAGACGGGCAAGGTGAACAACCCGCCGAGCGATGAGCTTCTGCAAAAATTAGAGAGAGTCCTTGGATTTGAAGCGGGAATACTTTTGTACCTGGCACATATGGAACGGCTGCCAACGGACATCAAGGATAAACTCGAAACAGACGAGGCGAAAATCGAAAAATGGATTAAGCTCAACATAGACCCGAAGAAAAACGGTTCGCAGGAATCGCCCATTAAAAGACCATCGCTTTCGGCAGGCCGGCTTATACCCATTATCAACAAGGTCGCCACGGGATACCCGACTGATTTTAACGACCTCGATTACCCGGTCGGCATTGCGGACGATTACATTCGCTGCCCGGACGTTCACGACCCCAACGCTTTTGCGGTGCGGGTAGTGGGCGATTCGATGGAGCCGAGATTCAAAGAGGGTGACATTATAGTATTTTCGCCGGGGGCTGAGGTGCGAAACGGCGACGATTGTTTTGTGCGGTTCGCCTCGCCTCACGAGACAACTTTCAAGCGGGTGTTTTTCGAGCCGAACGATACGGTTAGATTGCAGCCCAGGAACGACAAGTATCCGCCTGCGATGGTGGATGGTAAAAAAATAAACGGCATGTACCGGGCGATAATAAGACACGAAACACTTTAGCGGCCCGGTGAGGAGTCAGGGATGGCGATTTTGGTGGGGATAGACGAGGCGGGTTTCGGGCCAATCCTTGGGCCATTGGTGGTCTCGTCGAGCGCATTCCGTGTTCCGGATAATCTCATCTGGGCAAACCACTGGGAGATTTTGCGGGCGAGCGTCTCCGATAAACGCACTTCGCTTAAAGGCCGACTGCTTATAGTTGACAGCAAAAAGGCCTTCACAAGAACCATCGGCATAAAACACCTCAGGCGAACCGTATTGGCGACGCTCAAGCACTTGGGCACTGAACCGAAGAACCTCACAGAACTCATATCATCGCTTTGCCCGGATTGCCTTGACCATATCGCCGAATATCCCTGGTATAAAAAAACAGGCGACTATCAGCTTGGCCCAGATGCGGCGGATATCGGTATCGCGGTTTCAATGCTGCGAGCCGACCTCGCCAATCAGCATATCGAATTATTAGGATTAAAGAGCCGATGCCTTGAAGTCGCTCATTACAACAGGATGGTGACAGCGGTGGATAACAAGGCGAAGGTGCTTTTTACAGCCGTCGCAGAGTTAATGCAGTCGGCTATTGATGCTTTCGCAAACGACGACCTCGATATCGTTATCGACCGACAGGGCGGACGAAGTCACTATCAGCGGCAATTGCAACTGATGTTCGGCGAATCGCAACTGCGAATCATCCACGAAGACCAGGACAGAAGCAGTTATGAGTTAACGGAAAAAACTATTACCGCAGAGCACGCTGAGAACGCAGAGACACGTAGCGAAGCGAAGAGCCCGCTTCGGAAAAATAATATCAAAACCTCTGCGAACTCTGCGGTCTCGGCGGTAAAACAAGTCAGACGTGTGCGGGTTCATTTTGTCGTCGGCGCAGACAGTAAATTCCTGCCCGTGTCGCTGGCGTCGATGGCGTGCAAATACCTGCGCGAGGTCCTCGTAGAAAACATCAATAATTATTTCCTCAGCTTTAATCCCGCGATAAAACCGACCGCGGGCTATTGGCAGGACGGCCTGCGTTTCATCGAAGACATTAAAACGCACATCCCAAACTTGAGTTTCAACGCAAACCAACTCATTAGGTGTAGGTAAAGAAAAAGGAGAATATTGTGAGCGTCAATAAAATAACAGTAGTTGGAGCTGGTAATGTAGGTGCGACAACAGCGCATATCGCGGCCTCGCGCAAACTGGGTGACATCGTTCTTATCGATATCGTAAAAGGATTAGCAGAAGGCAAGGCGCTCGATATGGCCGAAGCAGGCCCGGTGCAGGGTTATAGCTGCCGGATAACCGGAACTACCAATTGGGCAGCGGCACAGGATAGCTCAATCGTCGTAATCACAAGCGGCTTGGCGCGAAAGCCGGGGATGAGCAGGGATGATTTGCTCGCCAAAAATGTGCAGATAGTTAAAGACGTCAGCGAGAAGGTCGCTAAATACTGTCCCCAGGCA
>Ga0315286_10007090_pt1 | contig 10941 bp, 9 predicted proteins | sample YL17G10_0_MG_FD_205038 | JGI IMG/M metagenome (GOLD analysis project Ga0315286, IMG submission 205038) | Sediment microbial communities from Yellowstone Lake, YNP, Wyoming, USA - YL17G10_0 | ecosystem: Environmental > Aquatic > Freshwater > Lake > Sediment | place: USA: Wyoming | collected...
TGTGAGGTCCGCCGAACCGGCCGCCTCCGCGCGAAGCGCTACGGCGAGCCTCGCCAAAGCCCGCCGGAGGGTGCGCGGCGGGCGGCGGCGGGAGCCCGGGCCTGCCGCGCCGAAGTTGCGAAGCAACGAAGCCCGGAGCGACGAACCGGACTACGACTGCCGCCTCATCGCCGGCCGCCGAAAGCCGAGAGCCGTGAGCCGTTGATATGTCCCAGTCCGCCTACACACTGATCGGGCTGACGGCGCTCGTCGCCGCCCTCGTAGCCGTGCTCGTGTTCGCACTGCTGCGATTCGTCGGCGCGATCCGCGACATGCGGGGGCAGCTTCGCGAGGGGAACGCCGACCGGGCATTCGTCGCGGCCGCGCTCGAGGATTCGATGCGCCGGCTCCGGGAGCAGGAGCGGGTCTCGTCGGCCCGCGCCGAGCAGTCCGAGCGGCTCAACTCCGAGATCGTCTCGAGCCTCGCGTCGGGCCTGCTCGTGATCGGCCTTCGCGGTGAGGTCCGCACGCTGAACCCGGCGGCCCGCCGGATGCTGCATCGGCCGGTGGTCGAGCCGGGCACGGGCTTCCGCGAGCTGCTGGCCGACGCCGCGCCGGTCGCTGCAGTCGTCGAGCAGTGTCTGTCGACGGTCCAGCCGATTCTCCGTCGCTCGATCGCGCTGCGGCGGCGTGACGGGGGCGACATGCACCTTGGCGTCGCGGTGTCGCCGCTCGTCGACGCGCAGGGGGCGCTCCAGGGTGCCGTCTGCCTGTTCTCCGACCTGACGGCGGTGGTCGAACTCGAGGAGCAGCTTCGGCTGAAGGACAGCCTGGCGCGGCTCGGCGAGCTGACGGCCGGACTCGCGCACGAGTTCCGGAACGGACTGGCGACGATTCACGGCTACGCGCGCCTGATCGATCCGGCAAAGGTGCCCTCGCCCTACGCCGCCTACGTGCAGGGCATCCGCGACGAGACCGACGCGCTCGGCCGGGTCGTCACCAACTTCCTGAATTTCGCCCGCCCGGCGCACCTCACGCTCGCGCCGATCGACGTGGGCGCGCTGGTCGCGCGTGCGACCGAAGACATCCGTCCCGAGGTCGAGGGCCTGCACGGCACCGCGACGGTTGCCGGAGAATTCGCGACCGTGGACGGCGACGAAGTGCTGCTGCGCCAGGCGGTCACCAATCTGCTGCGGAACGCCGTCGAGGCGTGCGCGGGTCTCCCCGTGCCGCCTCACATCCGCGTCGATGGTGTCGTCGACGTCACCCAGCGCGTGCTGCGCGTGGTGGTTGCCGACAACGGGCCCGGCGTCGACCCGGGTCTTCGAGAAAAGGTCTTCCAGCCGTTCTTCACCACGAAGGAGCACGGCACCGGCCTCGGCCTCGCCCTGGTCCGGAAGATCGTCGTCACGCACAACGGCCGCATGACGCTCGCCGCGTCCGACCAGGGCGGCGCTGCGTTCCAGATGACGCTGCCGCTTTCCGGCACGTAGCGCCCGCCGCCAGCGCCGCGGCCAGGCCTTACATTTCTGCCACTCCGTTCCGCCCCCTGCAGTGAAGAAACAGCCAACTTCTGGTGGTCCCGCGGCCGTCGGCTCGTCGACCGACGCCAGATCGCGCCCGATTCCGCCGCGCCAGGTCGATGGACCTGGGATTGCAAGAGAAGAAGGCGAACTCCGCATCCACTGGAGGCCCGGGAATGTCACCCGCGTTCTGTGCCGCGCGTCGATCCGGATTCACGCTGTTGGAGGTGATGGTGGCGCTCCTGCTGCTGACCGGCGCCGTGGCCCAACTGCTGGTGGTGGCGGGGCGGGCCGCCGACCAGTCGCGGACGACCGCGATCGCCGTCATGCTGGCAGCTCAGAAGCTGGAACACCTCCGGTCGCTCGCGTGGGCCTACGACATCGACGGTACGCCGCTCGACGGCCTCGACCTCTCGCCGCCCGGCGCGCTGGCTGCTGACGCCGCCGGATTCGTTGACTACCTGGACGATGAGGGAACCCCGGTCGGGGCGGGACCCCCGCCTTCGGCCCAGGCGCTGTTCGTGCGGAGGTGGTCGGTGGAGAGGGACGCCGGCACGGCGCCACCCGCCGCGCTGCTGCTTCGTGTCGCCGTGTTGCACCGCGGGCCGCCTGTGGCGCCTGCCAGCCCGGGCGGGCGTCGATGGACCGAGGTGACGCGCGTGATGAGCGCGAAGGCCAGGAGGCCCAGTTGAGCGCCCGTTCAGGCTTCACGTTGGCGGAGTTGCTGATTGCGGGAACCCTCGTCCTCCTGGTGATGACCGGGCTTGCCGCCGTCATCGATCCCAGTCACGCCTCGTCGCGCGCGCAGGCGTCGGCCACCGACATCCGTCTCCGGCTGCGCGCGGCGTCCGAGGCCGTCGCGGCTGACCTCCACGGCGCCGGCAGCGGTCCCGTGAACGGCGTGTTTGGCCGGGCGCTGGGAGGCTTCGCCCCGGCGGTTCTCCCGTTCCGGCTCGGCTCTCGAGGCGATCCGCCAGGCAGCGCACGGCCAGACGCGCTGACCGTCATCTCGACGGCTGGCGTTGGAGCAGCCGCGGAACTTGCAGCCGCGTTCGTGCCGACCGCCGGCGTGGCGCAGATTGCCGCAACTCCGGGATGCCGCGTCGGCGACCAGTCGTGCGGCGTGCGCGTCGGCATGTCGGTGCTGCTCGTCGATGAGCGCGGCCAGTGGGACCTGTTCACGGTCGCCGCTGTCGCCGGCGCCTCGCTCGGGCTCCAGCCCCGTGGGACGATATCGGGGCGCCCGTTTCCGGCCGGTTCGCTGCTCATCCCGGTGGCCGTCGTGTGTTTCTCCCTTCGAGCGGGAACGTCGGCCGAGGGCCTGCAGTTGATGACAGGCGACGCGGACCAGTGGGAGCTTCCACTGGTCGATCACCTCACGGGCCTGACGTTCGAACTCCTCGGCGATCCGGTGCCGCCCCGCCTCGGCTCGGCGGGCGGCTCGCCGCGCGCCGTCACCTACGGGCCAATTCCGCCGCCCGTTGGTGAGGACAACCTCGGCGACGACTGGCCGGCCGGCGAGAACTGTACGTTCCTCGCCTTCGCGGGAGGGCAGTCCAGCCGGATGCTCACGCTGGCGTCCGGCGCGGCGGCGGGCCTCGTGCCGCTGCCACCCGCCTCGCTCACCGACGGGCCGTGGTGTCCTGATGGCTCGGCCGCGAACCGCTACGACGCCGACCTCCTTCGCGTCAGAGCCGTGCGGGTGACGATCCGGGCGGAAGCCGCGTTGGCGGCGGTCCGGGGTGCCGACACGCGGCTGTTCCTCAATCCGGGGTCCTCGCGCGACCGGTCCGGGGTCGCCGCCGACCAGGGGGTGGTCATCGATGTGGTCCCTCGAGCGTTGCAGGCGGGCCGTTGACGCGTCGGATGGCAGCGCGGTGGTCATCGTGCTGATGGGCATGCTGCTGCTGTCGGCGGTGGGTCTGGGAACTGTGCTCCTGGCCACCGCCGACACGCTGGCCTCGGCGAACCAGCGCGACGCAAACGCCGCCCTGTACGGCGCGGAGGCCGGAATCGAACTCGCGGCGGCCGAACTCGTCGGCGTCTCCGACTGGGACGCTGTGCTGTCTGGCGCGGCGGTGTCGGCCTTCGCCGACGGCCTGCCGTCCGGCCCAAGGACGCTGCCCGACGGCGGCACGATTCGGCTGAACGAAATCGCCAGTCTGGCCACCTGCGGCGCGACGGCGGGCTGTTCGGCGGCCGCGCGGCAGACGGTGGCCGACGATCGGCCGTGGGGGGCCAACAACCCCAACTGGAGGCCGTACCGCTACGGCTGCATGGTGGCCGGCGGGTCGGCTCCCGATATCTACCTGGTGGTGCTGGTCGGCGACGACCCGGCCGAGAACGACGGCGATCCGGAGCGGGACGGGCTGGCGCCAGGCAACCCTGGCGCCGGGGTGTTGATGTTGCGGGCCGAGGCCTTCGGCCCCGGGGTGTCGCGCCGGAGCGTCGAGGCGACGATGGTTCGGGTCGCGGTTCCGCTCGGCGCGGCCGCCCCCCGTTTCCTGTCCTGGAGGGAGGTGCGCTAGGGCTGGAGATGTCCCCTCGTCTGGCCGATAGGAGTAGTGTCGGAGTGTCGGCCGGCATGTCGGGGGCAGTCATGAAGATCAACACAACCGTCTGGGTTCTGGCCGGAGTCAGCGTGTTCTCGGCGGCGGCAGGGGCGCAGTCGCTGGCCGACATCGCCCGCAAGGAAGCCGAGCGGCGCAAGGCCATCACAACGCCGGCCAGGGTCTACACGGACTCGGACGTCCGGAGGTTCCCGACGCCGACGCCGCCAGAGCCGCCGCCTCCCGACCCGGCGAAGCCGGCCGAGGCCGAGGCGAAGCCGGCCGAACCGGCCGGGGCAGCCGCGGCGCCGGCGAAGGCCGTCGAGCCGTCGGTCGACCTGGGTGAACAGTACTGGCGAAAACTGATGGGCGATGCCCGGGCGGCATTGGGGCGGAGCACGTCCTACCTCGAGGCGCTCGAGGAGCGGGTGAAGACGGCCACCACCGACTTCTACGCGCGGGAGGACCCGGCCGAGCGAAGCATCCTCGCGGCGCAGCGGAGCCGCGCCCTCGATGACGTGAAGCGCCTCAAGCAGGACATGGCGGAGCAGGAGAAGGCGATCGCGAAGATCGAGGCGGACGCCCGGAAAGCCAACGTTCCGCCCGGCTGGGTCCGCTGAGTCGTCGTCCACGTCATGGGATCCCATTCAGGCCCTTCACCGGCCGCCCCGTCACCCGTCCTGATCGTCGAAGACCGCGATTCGCTGCGGACGATGCTGCGCCGGGCGCTCGAGTCGGACGGGCATCGCGTGGCAGAGGCGCGCGACGAGCCGGAGGCGGTGGACCAGCTTCGCGTGTCGGCGCCGGTCGTCGTGCTCACCGACCTGCGCCTGCCCAGGGGCGACGGCTTCGGCGTTCTCCGGGCCGCCAAGGCACACGACTCCGAGCTCCCGGTCATCGTCATGACCGCCTACGGCAGCATCCAGGATGCCGTGGAGGCGATGAAGCAGGGCGCTCTCGATTTCCTCGCCAAGCCGGTCGATCCCGACCACTTGCTGCTGCTCGTCCGCCGCGGCGTCGCCCAGCGCCGGCTGGTCGCCGAGTACCTGTTCCTCAAAGAGGAGTTCGCATCCCGCCGGGGGCTGCCGGAGATCGTCGGCAGTGCGCCGGCGCTGAAGAAGGTATCGCTGGCCGTGCAGCGGGCGGCCGCGAGCGACGCCACCGTCCTGCTCGAGGGGGAAAGCGGCACCGGGAAGGAGCTCTTCGCGAGGGCGGTCCACGCCCTCAGCCCGCGCCGGGACAAGCCGTTTGTCGCCATCAACTGCGCCGCCATTCCCGAGGGCCTGCTCGAGACGGAGTTGTTCGGCCACGAGAAGGGGGCCTTCACCGGCGCCGTCGGGCGCAAGCTGGGCAAGTTCGAGGTGGCGAGCGGCGGGACCATCTTCCTCGACGAGATCGGCGACCTGTCGCTGCCGCTGCAGGCGAAGATCCTGCGTGCGCTCGAGGAGCGGGCGTTCGAGCGGGTCGGCGGCACGGCGACGGTTCGCGTGGACGTCCGCGTGGTGGCCGCCACCAATCGCCACCTCCGCACCGCCGTGGCTGCCCGCCGCTTTCGCGAGGATCTCTACTTCCGCCTCTCGGTGTTCCCGATCACGGTGCCTCCGCTGCGCGACCGCGCGGAGGACATCCTGCTGCTCGCCCGGCATTTCGTCGAGCGGTTCTGCCGCGAGATGACAAAGCCGGTGATGACGCTGGCGGCGTCGGCCGAGGATGCGCTCGGCGCGTACTCATGGCCGGGCAACGTGCGCGAGCTGCAGAACTCGATCGAGCGTGCCGTCATCCTGGCCGACGGCGATCGCCTCCACGCGCATCACCTGAGCCTGCCCGGCGGGCCGGCCAGCGCTCCGGGTCGTGGCGATCCGTTTGCGGCGATCGACCTCTCGGGATCGCTCGCTGACGCCGTCGCTCGCGTGCAGGCCGAGGTCGAGCGACGGAAGGTCGGGCAGGCGCTGAATGACGCGGGAGGCGACCCGGGGCGCGCCGCAAAGACCCTGCAGGTGGACCAGCGGTCGCTCGCCTCGATTCGGCAGAAGCACGGCCTCTGAGGTCAGCCCTGCCTGGCCGAGAATCCCACCCTGGCGAGGGCTTCAGCCAGCTCGCTCTCGCCGACGTCGTCCACGATCGACGTGGCACCGATGCCGACCGGCAGCACGAAGTGCAGCGAGCCGTCCACGATCTTCTTGTCGCGTCTCACCAGGTCCAGGACCCCGGCTACCCTCAGATCCGAGACGGGCGGCAGCGGGCCGAGCTTCATGACGAGGGCTTTCAGCGCCGAGCCGACGTCTTCCGGGATCAGCCCGCGGCCCGACGCGACCTCGGAGGCGACCAGCATGCCCCACGCCACCGCCTCGCCGTGGCGGAACCGGCGGTAGAGGGTGAGCGTCTCCACGGCGTGCCCGACGGTATGGCCGAAATTCAGCACGCGGCGCCCGCCCGCTTCACGCTCGTCGGCCGACACGATTGCGGCCTTGATGCGGCAGCAGTCCGCGATGATCGTCGAGACGACGCCGGCGGCCGGATCGGTAAGGCGCGAGGCCTCCCGGTCGAGGAGCGCGAACAGGTCGGCGCTCGACGCCATGCCGTATTTGATCACCTCGTACAGGCCCGCGCGGTACTCGCGGCGAGGCAGCGTTCCCAGGAACAGCGGATCGGTGACGACGAGACGCGGCGGGTAGAAGGCGCCAACGAGGTTCTTGCCGGCCGCCAGGTTGACGCCGACCTTTCCCCCGACCGACGCGTCCACCTGGGCCAGGAGCGTGGTCGGCACCTGGACGAGGCTGACGCCGCGCAGGTAGGTCGCGGCCGCGAAGCCGGCCATGTCGCAGGTGACGCCGCCGCCAACGGCGACGACCACCGAGCCGCGGTCCGCGCCGGCGCGCACGAGCGCGTCGTAGATGCGGACGACCGAGGCCAGGTGCTTGTGCCGCTCGCCGTCCGGCACGAGGATGACGTCTGCGCCGGGGAGCGCCGCCGCCATCCGCTCGCCGTGGAAGCGCCACACGACCGGGTTCGACACCACGAACCGCCGCGCCCCCACGCGCCAGTCGTCGAGCAGCCGTCCGGCGCCGTCGGCGAGGCCGTCGCCGATCAGGATGGGATAATCGCCGCCGGCGCTCCGGACATCGACACGGACCTGGTGCATCTGAGGCCTCGCGGGTCGACCGCTCGCTAATGGTAGGATAACGTAATTATCCCGTTTCACTTCCGGAAGGACTGACGCATGGCATCGAGCGGCGACGACAAGAAGGGCGGCGGTGAAGGACAGGTGACCGCGATCACCCCGAGGTCGGAGGACTTCTCGCGCTGGTACACGGACGTCATCCGTCGCGCGGAACTGGCCGACTACTCGCCGGTCAAGGGGTGCATGGTCATCCGCCCGTACGGCTATGCGATCTGGGAGCTGATCCAGCAGGGTCTCGACCGGCGCATCAAGGCGACCGGACACGTCAATGCGTACTTCCCACTGCTGATTCCGCAGAGCCTGCTGATCAAGGAAGCGGACCACGTCGAGGGGTTCGCGCCGCAGGTGGCGTGGGTCACCAGGGGCGGCACCGAGGAGCTCGACGAGCCGCTGGCCATCCGCCCGACGTCCGAGGCGATCATCGGCACGATGTACGCCAAGTGGATCCAGTCGTGGCGCGATCTGCCCATCCTCATCAACCAGTGGGCGAACATCGTCCGTTGGGAGAAGGTGACGCGGCTCTTCCTGCGGACCACCGAATTCCTGTGGCAGGAAGGGCACACGGCGCACGAGACGGCCGAGGAGGCCGAGGAGGAGACGCTCAAGATCCTCAACCTCGTCTACAAGGACTTCGTGGAGACCGAGCTGGCGATGCCGGTCATCGCCGGGCGGAAGAGCGAGAGCGAGAAGTTCGCGGGCGCCGACAAGACGTACTCGATCGAGGCGCTGATGGGCGACGGGCGGGCGCTGCAGGCGGCGACATCGCACAACCTGGGCCAGAACTTCGCGAAGGCGTTCGGGATTCAGTTCCAGGCTCGTGACAAGTCGCTGCAGCACATCTGGGGCACCTCCTGGGGCATCACGACGCGGCTGATTGGCGGCGTCATCATGATGCACGGCGACGACAACGGACTGGTCTTCCCGCCCCGCATCGCGCCCTACCAGGTGGTCATCGTCCCGATTCCCCGCGGCAACTGGCGCGAGGACGTGCTGCCGCACGCGAAGGCGATCTTCGACGAACTGACGGCCGAGGGCGTCCGCGTGATGCTCGACGACCGCGACGCGTACACGCCCGGGTGGAAGTACGCCGAGTGGGAGCTGCGCGGCGTGCCCGTCCGCCTCGAGATCGGCCCGAAGGACATCGAGAAGGGCCAGGTGATGCTGGCGCGGCGCGATACGCGCGAGAAGCTGTCCGCTTCCCGCGACGGGCTGGCGGCCCGGATCCAGGCACTGCTCGACGAGATCCAGAAGAACCTGTTCGATCGCGCGGTCAAGTTCCGGGAGGACCACACCTCGGAGACCACGTCCTACGACGAGTTCAAGCAGATCCTGGAAGGCCGCCCCGGTTTCGTGATTGCGCCGTGGTGCGGATCGGCCGAATGCGAGAATCAGATCAAGGCCGACACGCAGGCGACGATCCGGAACCTGCCGCTCGAAGACAGCGCGGGCGGCGTGTGCGTGCGGTGCGGTCAGCCCGGCGTGGCGCGCGCCTGGTTCGCCAAGGCGTACTAGGCCACGGGCCCCGGACCCGATCTCAACCACAGAGGCCACAAAGCACACGAAGGCTCCCACACCGAGGGCTTCGGCGGCGCCCCGGCTTCGCCGGGGCGACCGGCGGGAGACCGGGCGGTACGCGCACGAACCCGACGTGCGCGCCATCGGGCTCGTGCGCGTACCGCACGGCCTCCCGCCCGGGCCTGTGGGCCCGGCGTCGAAGCCCGGTCCAAGAACACACCGTCACTCGCGTGACGTCAGCCCGCCTCTGTGCCCTTTGTGTCCTTTGTGGTTGTCCGGCGTGGACGCGATCGCAGCGTGAAGCCGCCGCGCGTGGTCGATGTACGGTACGTGGGGAAACCGTTACTTCGGCGGGCCGAGGAGTGACACGGCGGCCTCGGGCCACCGCGCGCGGATGCGCTTGGTCAGCGCGTGGCGCTCGCTGAGCTTCTCGCGGGCCGCGATCGCGCGGAACACGGTGGCGAGGTGGGTGCGCCACCAGTCGGCGGCGCCGCGGTCGTGGGGTCGGGCCTGGCCTGCGCCCTCGTCGCTCGCCCGGGCATAAGCCGCCGCGATCGGCTCGAGGCAGCTTCGATCCCCAATGCCGCCGAGCGCGGCGAGCATCTCGACCGGCGCCGGCTCTCCGCTTTCGATCGTCTCGCGCAGATCGTACAGCGCCACCGTGCTGCCTCGAGCGGCCAGCACCTGGTGGGCCGCGGCGCGCGCCGTCATCCACTCGCGGCGCCGCTCTGCGTCCGTCGTCTCGCGCTCACGATCCCGCACCCGCTGAACGAGAGCATGGAGCGTCGGGAGCGGCGCGTCCGCACCCGCCGCCTCGAGCCACTGCCGGAGCGCGTCTGGGTGATCGGGAAGCGTGCCGGCTGCGGCCTGCTGAAGCGATTCCGCCGGCGGGACCACCTCTTTGCCGCCGTGGCCGGCCACCGTCGCCCGCACCAGTTGGCTCGGGTCGTCGCGCAGTCTCGAGGAGATGAGGCCGAGCGCCGGCCCGGGAACCTCGCGGAGCGCATCGAGCGCCGCCAGCCGGACGGCGTCCGGCCGCTCCCGGTCCACCGCGATGGCCGTGAGATGGTCGAGCACCGCCGCGCCCCTCGTCGATTCCAGGAGCCGCCTGAGCAGCGCCGCCGCCCCCGCCCTCACCGCCGCGTCGTCGGCCTCGAGGCAGGCGAGCGCGGCGTCTGCGGCACGCGGGTCGCCGATCGCTTCGAGCGCGGCGAGGGCGCCCGTTCGAGCCGCCGGAACGCCGCGCGACGCGAGCAGGCCGAGCAGCCCCGCCACCGCGCGCGTGCCGATCACCGAGAGGCGCGCGACGGCCGTTTCGCGCGCCATCTCCGTTCCCGACTCGAGGTCCGCCACGAGCGCGGCGACTTCGCGAGCGGACGAGCGGGTGATCGCCACGTCGTCACTCCTCGACGGGTGCCTTCGGGCGGCGCTTCCCGAAGGCCCAGGCGATGCCGATGCTGATGATGTAGAGGCCGATCATCGGCGCGGCGAACAGCGTCTGAGTCAGCATGTCGCCGCTCGGCGTGATCACCGCGGCCGCGATGAAGATGATGAGGATGGCCCACTTGAAGCTCTTGATCAGGAACCGGGCCGTGACCAGGCCGATGCGCGCCAGCGAATAGACGATGGCCGGCATCTGGAACACCAGGCCCATGCCGAAAACCATCTTGACGTAAAGCGAGAACACCGGCTCGATGCGCGGCATGAACGTCAGCTTGTCGTTGGCGAAACTGCCGAAAAACGACCACATCCACGGGAACAGCAGGTAGTGAGTGAACGCCGCCCCGCCGAGGAAACCCACGGTCGACAGGAACACGAACGGCACCGCGAGCCGTTTCTCCTTCGCGTAGAGACCGGGTGCGACGAACAGCCAGGCCTGCCAGAGGATCACCGGAACGGCCATGACGATGCCGGCGAGAAACGCCATCCAGACCCACAGGATGAACGCCTCGGTCGGCTCGGTGTAGACCAATTGGCTCCCCTTCGGCAGCAGCCGGTAGAGGGGATCCATCACGAAGCTGTAGATTCTCTCGACGAACGCGAACGCGATGATGCAGCCGACGCCGACAGCGGCCACGCTGACGACAATCCGCTTCCGGAGCTCGTCCAGGTGCTCCAGGAACGTCATCTTCGCGCCGCCGCCCTCGGGCGAGAGGCCGCCCCACCCGTCGGAATCGTCCGCCGCGGGTTGGTC
>Ga0315286_10007092_pt1 | contig 10940 bp, 5 predicted proteins | sample YL17G10_0_MG_FD_205038 | JGI IMG/M metagenome (GOLD analysis project Ga0315286, IMG submission 205038) | Sediment microbial communities from Yellowstone Lake, YNP, Wyoming, USA - YL17G10_0 | ecosystem: Environmental > Aquatic > Freshwater > Lake > Sediment | place: USA: Wyoming | collected...
AGTGAAGGTGACGTTGCTCCTGGAACATTGGCCGGGGTCCGCATCAGCCACGATATCCGTCGGACAGGAGACCAGGGGCGGTTGCGTGTCCAGGAGGGTCACGATCAAGGTCCCGCTTGCGCCCGCGTAGCCGCCAATCAGGAAGTAATACGTCGTGTTGGCCAGGCCGCTGAACACGACGCTCGCCTGGGTCCCGGCACACACCGGACCATCATCGTCGTTGCACGCAACGGAGATTAAAGAGTTGCAGTCGCCCTGGAAGACCTGGATCACGGTGTTGAAACTGCTACCGCAGGTGCTGACCGCGACGGGTCCGTCGCTCGTGGGTTGGAACATGAACCACGCGCCTTTGCCAAAGTTTCGCTGGCAGGTCGGAATCGGATCATTCCCACTGGTCGCGCCGCCGGTGTTCATCGCGTAGGGAGAACAATCCAGCAGGATGGCCCCGTCGCACTGGTCGTTGTCAGGAGGAGGGATGGGAGGTGTCACCGACGCCCAAGTGGGTCCAATCCGCAGCTCGTCGGCGGAGCTGGCGCTGGGCTGCACGCCTCCGGACCGTTGGAAGAAGACGAAGCTGGCGATCTGCGGGAGACCGGCGCCCGCCGCGGTACTGAGCGATGGCGCGGGTGACGCGGGCGCGCCGAACGTGGCCGGGGCCGGGTTGATCCACAATCGCGCGAGGTGAGGGGCGCCGGCGGTGAATGAGTAACTACCCACAATGAAGACCGTCTCGCCGACCGCGAAGACGCGCGGATCCCATGTCCAGTCGGTGGGCGCATTCGAGTTCTTGGCCAGCCCGAGGTTGTAGTCCGCGCCGCTGCGATCCAGACGAGTCAATACACGTGTCACCACGTTCGTGGGGGTGACAGAGGTGGTGCCGGTCGCGTTGTTGAAACCTGCCAGGTGGCCACCGGTCCCCAGCAGCCCTGTCAGGTCGTCCGCGCGCAGGGCGAACGAGAAGAATACCGTCCCGCTCTCGAGCGTGACGCCGATGGGGAAGCGGGCGCTGGGCCCGACGAGTCCCTGAAACAGAATCCGATTCCCGACGGGCAGTGCCAAACCGGGTACCTCCAGGTTGTCAGTCTGGACCGTCACGGCCACGCCCGGCGGGCCGGCAGCCGTCCAGGTCAAACCATCAGGATTGGTTTGGCCCACCAGATTGGCGTCGGGCCGGTAATCAAACGGTTCATAGTCTGGATACGCTTGGGCGGAAACCGTCGCCAGAGCCAGGACTGGGATCAGGAGGGTCTTGTTCATGACTAGAACCTTTCACGTGGAGAGGGTGCACTGGCACCAGCGAGCATGATCGGGGTGGAAGCGAGGCCGGTTGAGCAAGGCAAGGCGCTGGGACCGCCATCCCGGCGCGACGTTGGGTGTGGACCACTTCTGGCACGGGAGCTCTCATGCCAAACGAACCTTCGCGCCTCGCACCGACGCTGCGCGGCAGTCTCCGTATCTGTGACACGCTTCATCCAGAAGACACCTTCTGCCTGCAGAACCAGTCCCGCCCTAGCTTGGTCGACACGCTCAAGCAGGGCGACCACTGTGTCCTGTGGAAGCAGCCAAGAGAGTGATCTTTACTGCTGAGAAGTCAATCTCGGAGGGTCAAGGTGCCGTGGGGAGATCCCGGTGGTCGAGGCTTTCAGGCGCGTTCAAGAGAGCCTGGCCGCCGACGCGCGGAGGTGCGTCGGTCACGGTGCCAGCACCGCGCGGTAGAAGCGGTTGGGCGTGTTCGTCGCCGCACGGTCGGTGAACTGCACAGTGCCGTGCAGGTTCGTGACCGTCGCGCGTGGAGTCCACACGGTGGCGTCGAACGAACCCTCAATGGTATAGCGCACGCCGAAACCACCACGAAGGGTGAAGCGGAAGCCCTCCTCACGTTGCCCTTCACCGCATTCGCTCACCGTCAGCCGCGGCCTCCGACTGAACTGCGCTGTGATCACCTTGCTGCTCGTCAGCGTCAGCGTGAGCGGGTTCTGCGTGCCCGTCGCGTCGCCGGCCCAGCCGAGAAAGACCTGGCCAGCGTCCGGCTGCGCGGTCAGCGTGACCACCGTGCCGGTGTTGAAGCGGTTCCCGGTACGCGACGTTTCCACGCGGCCCCAGCCCTCGGCCGATGCGGTCAAAGCGACCTGCCCGGGGTTGAGCGGCGCGAACAAAGCGGAGATAGCAGGGCTGGGATTCGTCACGACCACGGTCAGTGGATTGGCCGTGCCCGTCGCCGCATTGCCCCAGGTGACAAAGTAGTTCCCCGGTCCCGGCACTCCACTAAGCCGGACTTCCGTTCCGTAGGGATACTCGGTCGTGAGAGGATCTGCTCGCACCGACCCGCCTCCTGCCGCTGCAGTCGCCAGTGTCGTTCCGCAAACGGCCTCCACGCACTTGTCCTGGGTCATCGTGAGAACGGCCATCACACTGGTTCCGGAGGTGTCGCCTCTCCACGCGACAAACTCCCAGCCCGTCGTGGGCAGGGCAGTCACGCGCGCCGTGTTATCCGGGAAGTAGGCCCCGTCCGGTGGCTCGATCGCGACCGTGCCACCGCCCGCAGTCCAAGCCGACAACACCGCCAAGATGACGAGTCGCAGCGGATCGGCTTGCACCGCCTGGCTGAAGTCGGCCGAGTAGGCGACCGCCCGCAGGGTGACCGTCCGGTCCATGCCAAACGGCCGGGTGGCGAGCGCGGAATTCATGGGTGGCTCGGAGCCATCGAGGCTGTAGAGGATGACGCCGTTGGTGAAGGTCGTTGCCAACGAAACCGTGACGGGGCCGCGGTTGGTGATGGACGGTTCGACCACGAACCGGTCGTTGACAAACACCGCTGGCATGCCGACTGGCGCGGTGCGCGTGATGCCGTCGAACGTCAGAGTCTCCAGCGGCGCGGCCGACTGGAAGACGGCCGTGTAGTTGTTGTTGGCGCCAATGGTGATGACGCGCGGGTTGGCGGTCACGCCGTCGCCCCACTGCGCGAAGGCGAACCAGCGCGCCGGCAGCGCCGTCAGTGTGACTTGCTCGCCGTCAAGGTAGGTCGGCCGGTCAGGGCTCCTGCTCACTGTGCCTTCGCCCTGGATCGTGATCGTCACTGCCGTTTCGGAGAAGTTGGCCGTGATGGCGCGGTTGCGATCCATCGCTACGGTCAGCGGATTGGCTGTGCCGCTGGCATCGCCTGACCAACCCACGAAGCCGCCGGCGCCCGTGGGAACCGCAGTGAGAGTCACAACGGCGCCCGGCGCGTAGCTCGCCTGATCCGGACTGCGCGCCACGGCTCCGGAGCCGCTGACATTGACCGTGAGGGAGTAGTGAACGGTGAGCGTGGCGGCACGGCTGGTCGCCGAGCCATAGGAGTTGGTGACAATCGCGGTGTAGCTTCCCGCATCGGCGACCTGGACGTTGGGCAGCAGGAGAACCGCGTTCCTGGCGCCGCCGATCGGCTCGCCGCTCCGAAGCCAGTTGTATGAAAGTGGCGGTGTTCCGTCGGCCGCGACCGTGAAGCTGGCGGTGTTGCCCGCGGTCACGGTCTGATCCTGCGGCTGGATGGTGATGACCGGCGCAGTGGGCGGCGCCTCGGAGGCGAGCTTGGCAAGGAACATGTCGTCCAGACCCACGCCGGTGACGTATGTCGAGTCGAACCAGGCTGAATCGTAAAACGATCCCGTGACGAACACCGCGCCTTGGCTGTCCACGGCGATGCCCAGGCCACCGTCGTCGAAGATCAGACCCGCGCTCTTGGCCCATTGCGGCGAACCGTCGCTGGCATACCTGGCGACGAAGATCTCGCGATTTCCCCAGCTGGTGAGCGTCGGTCCCCCGAACGACGCGGTGTGCTGGAAATATCCGGTCACGAAGATGTCGCCAGCCGAGTCCGTCGCGATGCTCCGGCCGGAGTCCGGCTGGTCGCCGCCGGCTTGCGTTACCCAGAGGACCTGACCGAGCGGATCGTACTTGGCGACGAAAACGTCCTGATTGGTGGCGAGAAGCGTGATGCCACCGAAGACGCCGCTGTCCGAGAAGGCCCCCGTGAGGTAGGCGTTGCCGCTCGGGTCCACCGCCACGCCGCAGCCATAGTTGTTGTCGAGGTTACCGCCCGCTTTCTTAGCCCAGTGCACATTGCCGTCGCGATCGTACTTCGCGATGAAGTCAGACCAACGTGGGTCAGACAGGGCGATGCCGCCAATGTTCGCTGTGCCCTCGAACTCGCCGGCGACATAGGTGTTGCCACTCGGATCCGAGGAGACGGCGTATGCATAATCACTGCGCGCGCCGCCAGCCTTCTTTGCCCACACCACGTTGCCCGCGGCATCGTACTTTGCGTGGAAGGCGTCTATGAAGTCGTCGGCGCTCGTCAGTGCGGCTCCGCCGAAGGAGGCCGTGCCGCGAAAGCTGCCAACGATGTGAACAGACCCGTCGGTGTCCACGGTCACGGCGTTCGCCCAACTGTACCCCCAGGTTGGAGCTTGCCGCGCCCACAACGGATTGCCCTCGCCGTCGAATTTCGCCAGGAGGATGTCCGTGTCGCTCCAGTCCGACGTCATGTTCGTCAGGGACGTGCTGCCGAAGGTGATGATCCCGCTAAAACCGCCGGCGACATAAACGTTCCCTGATATGTCCACGGCCACGCCGTTGGCGAGCGACGACGCGACTTGGTACTCCGTGACAGGCGTCAGTGGAGGGCTTTTGACCCACAGGAGGCTGCCGTCCCGACTGTACTTCGCGACGAACATCTGGGGCGAATCGGTCCACGGGAGGTGCGACAGTCCGACGCCGCTGAAATCCGCGGGCCCACGGATATAGCCGACGACGTAGGCGCTTCCCTGTGCGTCCACCGCCACACCGTTTCCGAAATCCCAAGTGGAGCTGCCGCCGCTCCGGACCCACTCGAAACCCGGCGGCACCGGTGGGGGCTCGACGGTCAGCGTCGCCGGCTGACTGGTGGCCGACCCGTGCGCGTTGGCGACCGTGACCAAGTACGCCCCGGCGTCGCCGGCTTGGAGGTTGCTCAGAACCAGCGTGGCGTTGGTGGCGCCGGTCAGTGGCGTCACCCCCTTGCGCCACTGGTAGCTGAAGGGCGGCGTGCCGTCGGCGGTCACGTGGAACGTGGCCGTGCCGCCGATGATGACGCTCACGCTCTGGGGTTGGTGTGTGATGATGGGCGGGCTCGCCGGAGGATTGACGGTCAGGGTCGCTGGCGCGCTCGTGGTGGATCCGCCGGCGTTGCTGACCACGACAGCGTAGCTGCCGGCGGCGCTGGCCAGCACGTTCGTCAAGGTCAGCGTGGCGTTCGTGCCGAAGGAAATCGGGTTCCCACCTCGGTACCATTGAAACGTGAGCGGCGGGGTCCCGTCCACCCCAACCGTGAACGTGACGGTGTCGCCCTCCGTCACGGTCTGATCGAGCGGCTGGGTCCTGATGGCGGGCGCAGAGGGCGGCGCCTCGGAGGCGAGCTTGGCGAGGAACATGTCGTTCAGACCCACGCCGGTGACGTATGTCGAGCCGAACCAGGCTGAATCGTAAAACGATCCCGTGACGAACACCGCGCCTTGGCTGTCCACGGCGGTCCCGAGGCCGTCGTCGTCGAAGATCAAGCCTGCGCCCTTGGCCCACTGCGGCGAGCCATCGCTGGAGTACTTGGCAATGAAGACGTCGCGCCCGCCGGAGCTGGTGAGCGTCGGTCCCCCAAACGAGGCGGTTTCCCGGAAAGAACCGGTCAGGTAGATGTTGCCAGCCGAATCGGTGGCGATGCTCCGACCGCAGTCATCCCCGATGCCCCCGGCCTGTTTGGCCCAAAGGACCTGGCCGAGCGGATCATACTTGGCGACGAAGATGTCGTGGTTGGTGCCGAGCAGCGTGATGCTGCCGAATACGCCGTTTCCCGAGAACGCGCCCGAGACACAGGCGTTGCCGTTCGCGTCCACGGCGAGGCCGCAGCCCCACGTGTTGTAGACGTTGCCGCCAGCTTTCCTGGCCCAGAGGACGTTCCCGTTGGCGTCGTACCTGGCGACAAAGGCAGAGCGATAGACGTCGGAGAGGACGATGCCACCAATATTCGCGGACATCTCAAACTCACCGGCGACGTAAGTGTTGCCATTGGAATCCGCAGCCACGGCGTAGGCATAGTCACTGCCCATGCCGCCCACCTTCTTCGCCCAGATCACGTTGCCTGTGGCGTCGTATTTTGCGCAGAAGGCGTCCTGAGAGCTGCCGGCGCTCGTGAGCGTGGTGCCGCCAAAGGAGGCCGTGCCGCTAAAGTTGCCGACCATATGGACATGTCCGTCCATGCTCGCTGCCACGGCATTCCCCCGGCTGTGATGGGCCGGGGCCTGTCGCGCCCATAAGGGGTCCCCATCCCTGTCGAATTTCGCCAAGAGGATGTCTGTGCCGGTCCAGGCCGACGTGAGATTCGTGAGCGTGGTGCTGCCGAAGGTGATGATTCCACCAAACTCGCCGGCGACATACACGTTCCCTGAAGCGTCCACGGCTACACCGTTAGCCGACGAGGACGCGATCCGCTGGTCCGTTACTGGCGTCAGCGGGGGGCTCTTGACCCAGAGGAGGCTCCCGTCCGGGCCGTACTTGGCGATGAACATCTGTTCCGGATCGCTCCAGGTGGCATTCGTGAATCGCACGCCGCTGAAGTCGGCGGGGCCGCGGACACAACCCACGACGTAGGCGTTCCCCTGAGCATCCACGGCGACGCTGTTCCCGAAATCCCAGGACGAGCTGCCGCCGCTGCGGACCCACTCAAACGCCGGCTCGGCCCGAGCAGGGCAGGGGATGTCGAGACCCACGATGAAGCCGACGGCCACAGCCAACAGGGGAGTGCGGTTCGGAAAGCTGTGGTTCCACCTGAGAGCCTGAAGCAAGTACTCGCGCATAGTCACCCTCCGTTCCGGTGATACGTTGCTGCCGTTCCTGAAACTGGATGGTCAACGTATCTGCCGTCTCGCCCTGGTTTGCAAGCCCAATTCTGGTGCCAACCGAGAGGTCGGGCATCCCGATGTCGTTGGTGATCCCGCTTTCGGTAGGGCGAGGTGTCCCTGCCGAGCCGAATTCTTGCATCGCGAAATCGGCTCACCAGGGACGGTTCGCCCTACCTCCGCTGACACCCTCGGGATGCACTGCCGAGAGATCCAGCAGAGCCGTGGAGCTGTGATACCGGGGGTGGAGACTCACGGCTTGCCGCGAGCGTCCTCCTTGGTCTGGGGAGTGGATGCCGTCCCCTCCTCGCAGGCGGCAGCGAACCATCGTGGCGCTGCAGGCCTCAACCCAGGAAGGCGGCGTGGATCGCCTTCATGGCGGCTTCGCCCTTGGCGAGGTCGATCACCACCGAGATCTTGATTTCGCTGGTCGAGATCATGTCGATGTTCACGCCCTCTTTGGCGAGGGTTTCGAACATCTTGCCCGCCACGCCGGAGTGGCTCTTCATGCCGACGCCGACGATCGACAGTTTGCCGATCTTCTCCGCCGCGATCACGGTACCGAAGCCGATCTCCTTCTTGAGCCCGTCGATGACCTTCTGCGCCTTCAGCAGATCGGGCTTGTCCACCGTGAACGAAAGATCGGTGGCCGGTTTGCCGCTCCCGTGGCTGACGTTCTGCACGATCATGTCCACGTTGATCGCGGCGTCGCCGAGCGCCTTGAAGATGCGCGCGGCCACACCGGGTTTGTCCGGCACCGACACCAACGTGACCTTGGCTTGGTTCTTGTCGAGGGAGACACCGCGAATGACGATGTCTTCCATGCTCTTGGTTTCCTCTTTCACAATGGTTCCGGGGTTGTCGTTGAGGCTGGATCGGACTTCGAACACGACGCCGAACTTCTTGGCAAACTCGACGGAGCGCGACTGCATGACCTTGGCGCCGAGGCTGGCGAGTTCGAGCATCTCGTCGTAGGAGATCTCCGGCAACTTGCGCGCGCCCGGCACGATCCGCGGATCGGCCGTATAAACGCCGTCCACGTCGGTGTAAATCTGGCACAAGCCCGCCTTCAGCGCGGCCGCCAGCGCAATGGCAGTGAGGTCCGAACCGCCACGCCCGAGCGTGGTGATATGGCCGTCGGGCGTCTCGCCCTGGAAACCGGCGACGATCACGACGTGCCCGGCGTTCAACAGCTCATGAACCCGTTTGGGGGTGATGTTCTGGATCTTGGCCTTGGTGTGAACGCCGTCGGTGAGGATGCCGGCCTGTGCGCCGGTGAGCGACACTGCCTGGAGGCCCAAGGCGTGGAGGGCCATCGCCGTGAGGGCGATGGTGGTCTGCTCGCCCGTGGCGAGGAGGACGTCCATTTCGCGCTCGCTGGGGAGCGGCATGATTTCCTTGGCGAGTTTGATCAGGCTGTCGGTCACGCCACTCATCGCCGAGACCACCACCACGACCTGGTCGCCCGCCGCGCGGCATCTCGCCACGCGGGTCGCGACATTCTTGATGCGCTCGGGGTTGCCCACCGAGGTGCCGCCGTACTTCTGGACAATCAACATAACCGTCTCATTCGAAGCTCTCCACGCGGATCAAGACCGGCGGCGCCTTGACCACGGGCAGCCGGCCGATCCGGGTCAGAGCCTCCGTCACCGCGGCATTCGGCGCGTCGTGCAACATCAAAATCAGCGGCACGCTCTTGCCTTCATGACCCTCGGGCTGGAAGACCGAAGAAATGCCGATGCGGGCTTGGGCCAGGATGGCCGAGATGCGCGCCAGCACCCCCGGCCGGTCCACCACGCTCAGACGCAGGTAATAGCGCGACACGACGTCGTCGATGGACAACACGGCGCCGTTCCGCTCGTGGGGCACGAAGGGTGGGCGCCGGTTCTTCGTGCCGAATTTCAGATCGAGCGCGGCGTCCGCAATATCGCTCAACACCGCGCTGGCCGTGGCATCTTGTCCAGCTCCGCGACCATAGAAGAGCGTGTCGCCGACCACATCGCCGCGAACGAACACGGCGTTGAACACGCCGTTGACGCTCGCCAGGACGTGAGAATCGGGGACGAGCGCAGGATAGACGGAGACCTGCACGCGTGGGCCGGCCTTCTTCACGATGCCGAGGAGCTTAATGGTGTAGCCGAGTTGCCGGGCGAACTGGATGTCGAGCTGTGAAATCCGGCGGATGCCCTCGCGATAGATCTCGCGCGGCTTGACCCAGAACCCGTGCGCCAGCGATGCGAGGATGCCGATCTTGTGGAGTGAATCGTGTCCGTCGATGTCAAGGTCCGGCGGCGTCTCGGCATAGCCCTGCCGCTGGGCGTCGGCGAGCACGTCCGTGAAGTCGGCGCCTTCCTGCTTCATGCGCGAAAGGATGTAGTTGCACGTACCGTTCACGATGCCGTAGAGGTGCGTGATCCGGTTCCCGACAAAACCTTCGCGCAGCGCCTTGATGATGGGGATGCCTCCGGCCACGCTCGCTTCGTAGTAGAGACTCGCGCCGTACCGCTGGGCGGCGGCGAACAGCTCCTCGCCGTGCGCGGACAGGAGGGCCTTGTTGGCAGTGACGACCGGCTTCCCGAGTTTGAGCGCGGCGAGCACCATGGTGCGGGCGATCGTCGTGCCGCCGGCCAGTTCGGCGATCAGGTGAATCTGCGGGTCATGAACGACGGCCGTCCAGTCGGTGGTCAGGTAGGCATGCGGGATGTGGACTTTGCGTTGAGGCTCGTCAAAGGCTTTGACAGCGATTCGGGCAAGGCGGACCTTGACGCCGATGCGCGAGGCCATGAGCGCGGCGTTGCGCTGCAGCGCCTGGTAAACGCCGCTGCCGACCGTCCCGCCCCCGATCATTCCCAAGTTGACCTGGTGCATAAGAGGCGGAAGCTTGCCGCGCTCTCCGCTGCGCGACAATGGAATTCTCGCCGGACTGAACGCGACAGTACATCCCGATGTTGTTGGCGGAGGTAGGGCGCGGGTATCCTCACCGCGCCATTTTGCCCTCGCCGGACGGTGGCGGGCGAGGTAGAAGAGCCGTCATCGCGAAAGGCCGTTCCTCCTTTCCAGTTCAAGCGTCGGTGAAGGCCAGGAACCCGAGGTCGGAAGACCGTCATGCAGCGCGAAGACCATCCGCCTGAATCCGCCGCGCATACGGCGGCGCAGTTCGCGACGACGCACTGGAGCGTGGTGCTGGCGGCGGGGGATAGCGCGTCGCCAACATCCCGTGAGGCGCTGGAGGAACTCTGCCGGACCTACTGGTACCCGCTCTATGCCTGCATTCGTCGAGACGGCTACCGCCCGGCGGATGCCGAAGACCTCACCCAGGAGTTCTTCGCGCGCCTGTTGGCTCGGGACGATCTGGGGCGGGTGGACCCGGGCAAGGGGAAGTTCCGGTCTTTTCTCCTGGCGTGCCTGCGACACTTCCTCTCGGACCAGCGGGACCGGGCGAGGGCATTAAAACGGGGTGGCGGCGTGCGCTTCGTGACGTTCGATGTGCAGGGCGCGGAGGAGCGGTATCAGCTCGAAGCTCCGGAAGCGCTGGATCCACAAACGGCGTTTGACCGCGAGTGGGGAATGACCCTGCTGGCGCAAGCCCTGAGCCGCTTGAAGCAGGAGTACACGGCGACGGGCAAAGACCGGCTTTACGAGCGCCTGAAAGCCTATGCTTCGGCAGAGATGGACGCTGCGGCATGTGCTCAAGCGGCGGCCGAGCTGGCCCTGACAGAAATCGTAACGAAAGGAGCCCTGCAACGTCTGCGCCAGCGCTACCGCGAACTGGTCCGGATGGAGATTGCCCGGACAGTCTCGTCCCCGAGTCAGATGGATGAGGAGATTCGATATCTGATCGGAATCATCGGCGGGTGAATCGAGCCGGGTTTGGCATATCTGGCACGGGCATTTCCCTCTCTATACAGTAGAATGAAGACATGCCGCACCTGTGGCCGGGGCCTGCCAGAGACGGTTCTCGAAGGCATCTGCCCGTCGTGCTCGCTTCGGGAGGCCTTGGGCAACGACGCCGGCGTTCCGGTACCGGCCGCC
>Ga0315286_10007093_pt1 | contig 10936 bp, 8 predicted proteins | sample YL17G10_0_MG_FD_205038 | JGI IMG/M metagenome (GOLD analysis project Ga0315286, IMG submission 205038) | Sediment microbial communities from Yellowstone Lake, YNP, Wyoming, USA - YL17G10_0 | ecosystem: Environmental > Aquatic > Freshwater > Lake > Sediment | place: USA: Wyoming | collected...
CGAGCGGGCGGTGCTGCTGACCGAGGAGCGAGTGATCACCGTCGACGACCTCAGGCTCGGCGAGGTGACGGCCTTCGGTGGCGGCCCGGACGTCGCCGCTCGGGTCGTGCGCGTCCCGCCCGCGGGCGTGGCGCTCGAGGAGATCGAGCGGCAGGCGCTCGTCGAAGCGCTGCGGATGTGCAACTGGGTGCAGAAGGATGCCTCGGAACTGCTGCACATCAGCCCCCGCGTCATCAACTACAAGATCAAGACGCTGGGAATCGTGATGCCGCGAAGCCGTCCGCCGGTCGTGGGCGACGAGACCGCCTGATCGCCCACTCGCGCGCGCCGAACCGGGGCTGGGAAACGGGCTCGGCCGCTGAACGGGAACTACCGGCCCGGCGGCTTGGGCAGTCCGGGCGGCATCGCGGGGTTCTGCTTCGCCCCGGGCATCACAGCGCCTGGCGCAGGCACCGTGACGGGAACCGCCGGCCCGGGTTTCGTCGGAGGCGATGCCGGCGAACCCCTGGGGTCATCGTAGGTCGGATCGCTGCCAGCCAGCCCCTGCTGAACCCGTTGCGGCACGGGGAACGGCGGGCGCAGCATGCCCGCGGAACCGGGCTGGGCCGGTGGATTGTCCTCGGTGTCATCCGGCTCTTCGGACGGCTGGAGATCATCCATGATGGTCACCACCCGGCCATCCGGCAGCACTCGCCTCTGAACCTGTGGCCGGCCGGGCTGGCCGCCGCCCATGCCGGGCCCTGGCCCGGTCGCAACCGGGCCGGCGGGCATGAGTGCCGCCTCGCCCGGCATGAGGATGAGGCGGCTGAACTGCGAGGCGCCGCTGGTCGGCTCGAGGCGTGTCGCGACCACATACCCCGCGGTCGACCGCAGCAGCGTCTCCAGCGCCTGCCCCTCGGGCACGTTGACGAGCTCGAGGGTGAGCAGCGTGCCCTTGACGCGGTCGCGATTCACGATGCGCGTGCCGCCCACGCGTTCCCATTCCACGAGGATCTGCCGAAGCGTCACGTCGCGCGCGGACAGGGACACGCGCCCGTTCTGGATCGAGAGCCGAAGCTCACTCGCGCCCGCGGATCCCGGCAGCGCGAGTACCAGCACGAGGCTGCATACCGACAGGAGTTTCCCGGTCATGGACGTTGCCCTCTGAGAAGGAGTATACGCCCGTGGGCCGGCGCATCCAAGCGCAGAGGTCGCCGTGCGGCTACGACTCCCGCGCGCGGCTGTTCGGCGGAGCCGATTGTCCCCCGGCTGAACCGGCGCCGGGCCACGTGCCGGGGCGGCTGACGGATCTGGGCATCGGGACCGGCTGGGCCGCCGCGTGCGCCTCTTGGTCCCGCTCCTCGTCTTCCCTGGGCCGGCCGAGGGTCAGGAGGATGACGAAGATCGTCGGGATCATATCGAGGGCGATGCCGCCCGCCCACGCATAGAAGACGTCGCCCTTGTAGACCCACACCGCGCGCGCCGCGGGAATCATCGTGAAGGTCTGAAAGGTCTTCTCCTCCTCGGCGACTCGCCCGCCGGAGATCTGGCCGACCACCTTGACCGCGGCGTCCTTCAGCCCCTCGAGGCGCTCGAGGGCCTGCTTCTGCTCGATCGTGTCTTCGGCCCGCGCCGTCGTCGTCAGCGACCCGATGTTCTGGTTGACCACCCGGACGTATGCGGACGATGTTGCCTCGCCCATGCGCGTGATGACCGCGTTGATCTCGCCGAGGATGCGGCTGAACGCCAGGTTGTTGCGGCGGATCTTGTCGCCTTCACTGACGTCTGCGGCCTCGGTTTCCGCGGCGACCTTGCGCGCTTCGGCCGTCAGGTCCATATAGCGGTCGTAGAGCGCCTTCTTGTCGGCGTCCACGCCTTTGACCGTGCGGCTCAGGTTCCCGAACATCTGGGACATGTTCCGCAGCGTCGCGACCACGCTGCCTTCACCGCGAAGGCCCGAGAAGGCGCCGCGCGTTTCCCGGCTGGCCAGATCCTCGTACTGCTGCGAGAGGCTGGCCAGTTGCGGCGCCAGGTTCGCCTCGACGGCGGCCTGACGGAGCTGGCGAAGCGCCACGTCGTCCGCCTGGTCGAGCACGCGCTGCATGTGGATCGCCAGCGCGTCCTTGCCGCCCATCGCGATCACGCTCCACTGCATCGAAAACCCGAAGGCGAGCACCATGACGATGACGACGACGATCCCGTAGCCCACCTGCCGGTTACGATCGGCGTAGGGAAACCGCCACATCAGGAACAGCGAGAAGACGAACAGGAACGCGCCGCCCGCGAGCGCCACGCCCACGGAAACCAGCAGGTCGGAGGTGGCCGTCGCGAGGCCCTGCTGAGTGGTGTACGCGCTGACCGCGCAGGCCAACCCGCTGACGATGGGCAGCATACGGTCGAGTTTCTGTTGTCTTGTCACACAGACCCCCTTCTTGGGCACACGTCGGCCCTCTTCCGAGATACCCTTCTCTTGTATGAACGCAGCCGACATCACGCCGGTTCCATCCGACCAGCGGAATCAGTCCGCCGTCGACCTGTTCATCATCTTCGCCGGGGCAAACATCGTGGCCACCACGCTGCAGGTGGGCGCCGCGCTGGCGGTGGACTTCAGCCCTCCGGCGGCGCTGGTGCTGATCTGCGCTGGCGTGACGGGCGGATCGATGCTGGTCGCAGCACTCGCCGTGCTGGGCCCGCGGCTGGGTGTCCCGTCGGTCATCGCCGCCCGCGCGGCCCTCGGGGTGCGCGGTGCCGGCCTGGTGGCGGCGCTGCTCTACGTCACGAACTTCGCATGGATCGCAGTCAACAACGTGATCGCCGCGTCTGTCGGCGCGCGGTTGCTCGGCGGATCGGCCGCGATGCCCATCTGGGTGATTGGCCTGGGCCTCGTGTCGACCGCCGTCGTCGCTCTCGGCCCGCGTGCCGTCAGCCTGGCCGACCGCGTGGCCGTCCCCCTGTTGCTGGTTGTTGGCGGCGCGATCACCTGGGCCGTCGTTCAGGCGCCACCCAATCTCCCGGCCCTGGCCTCACAGCCGGCGCCATCCAATCCCTGGTTCCGCGGCTTCGACATCGTCGCCGGCTACCAGGTGTCGTGGATCCTGATGTTCGCGGACTTTTCCCGCTACACGAAGTCGGAGCGCTCGAGCGCGATGGCCGTGTTCCTCGCGCTGGTGCTGACCAGCCTCTGGATGATGCCGCTGGGATTGGCGGCGGCGCGCGTGGCTGCCAGTGCCGATCCGGGTGCGATGATGGCCGCTGTCGGCCTGGGATGGGCCGGCGCCGCGCTGATGGTGTTGGCGACGGTCACCACCAACTTCGTCAACATCTACGTGTCCGGGCTGGCGTGGAAGAGCCTGTTCCCCAGGATGGGCGAACAATGGTCGATCTGGTCCATCGGGATCGTCGGGACGGTGATCGGCATCTTCTATGGGGCGTGGCTCAATCGCTACGCCGAGTTCATGGTCATCCTCGGCGGTGTGCTGGTGCCGGTGGGCGGCGTGTTGATCGCCCACTACCGGATGAGCCGGGCAACGGTTCACGTGCCGGACCTGTACGACCCGGCAGGGCCGTATCGCGGGGTGCTCGTGCCGGGCGTCGCCGCGTGGGCCGTGGGCGCCCTCGCCTACTACCTGGCCAGCCCGTGGGGCGGAACGTTCCCGGGCCTCCTTGCCGCCGTCCTCTCGTATCGCTTCCTCCACCGGAAGCGAGTCTGACCCCATGCTAGGAGTCTGACCCCTACTTGGCGTGGGGATGGGCCTTGCGGTACACGTCGATGAGCTGAGCGGCGCTGACGTGGGTGTAGCGCTGCGTCGTGGACAACTGGGCGTGGCCGAGCAGTTCCTGGATTGACCGGAGGTCGGCTCCTCGCTCCAGCAGGTGCGTGGCAAAGGAGTGGCGCAGGGCGTGCGGGCTGATGCCAAACCTCGCGCTGCACATCGAGACATAGCGCCGGACGAGCCGGTGGACGCTCCGGCCGGTCAGCCGCCCGCCGCGGAAGTTCAGGAAGAGCGGCGTCGACCCTGCGGATCGCCGAGGCGCCGGCTGGGCGGGCCTGCCCTTCGGCGACGGCTTCGCCGGCCCCGCCCGCAGGCGCGCGGCCCCACGCTCCAGCTCGGGCCGGTCCCTCAGGTACGCACGGATCGCCCGCTCGGCGCTGGTGTTGAAGGGCACAACCCGCTCCTTGTGTCCCTTCCCCAGCACGCGGACCATCCGGCCGCTCAGGTTCACGTTGTCCATGTCGAGGCCGACCAGTTCGCTCAACCGCAGCCCCGACGCGTAGAACAGCTCCAGCATCGCGCGATCGCGTCGACCGAGCGGCGTTGTCACGTCTGGCGTCTCGATCAGCCGGGTCATCTCGTCGATCTCGAGGTGCGCCGGCAGCCTCTCTTCGACTCTTGGCGTCGCCACCAGCGCCCCCGGGTCCCCTTCGACAAGGCCCTCCCGGCGCAGGTGGCGCACGAACGCCCGCACCGACGCCAGCTTCCGCGCGGACGTCTTGCGCGACCGATGCGTGCGGTACAGCTCCGCCAGGAACGACCGGATGGCCCCCAGGTCGCAGTCCGCCGGCCGCTGCTCCTGCCTGGTCTTGCCGTTGTGGAGCGGCAGGAAGTCGAGGAACTGGGAGAGATCGCTGTCGTACGCGCGAACGGTATGCGGCGAGGCGCCGCGATTGAACCGCAGAAACTCGAGAAACGACTTCAGACGTTCTCTCATCACTGACCGTCGAGTGCCTTCGGCGACCCGGCATATGGCCTGCGGCCACCCGGAGGCTGAAGCCTCCGGGCTACGGGTGCCGGGCTACGGGTGCCGGGCTACATCCTGCTCGTCGCGCGCCGCAATCCACGAGTCCAGATCGGCCAGCGCGCGCGCCGACACGGCCGTCTTGCGTTCGAGCTTGTTCCGCGGCGGCTTCGGCAGCGGCTCCATGATGCCGAAGGTGATGTTGCTCGGCTGGTAGTATCCCGCCGACGCGTGGGACACATAGTACGCCAACGCCCCGATGGCCGTGCTGCGCGGCGCGGCCCTGGGAGCGTCGCCCGCCGCCATCGCCGCGGCATTGATGCCCGCGAGCAGCCCCGACGCGGCCGACTCGACGTACCCTTCCACCCCCGAGATCTGACCGGCGAAGAACAGGTCGTCGCGCGTGTTCGCCTGCCAGGTCTCGCGGAGCACCGTCGGCCCGTTGATGTACGTGTTGCGATGCGCCATGCCAAACCGGACGAACTCCGCCCGCGCCAGGCCCGGGATCAACCTCAGCACCCGCTCCTGGTCCCCCCACTTCAACTGCGTCTGGAAGCCGACGAGGCTGTAATGGTCGCCGGCAAGATTGTCCTGCCGCAATTGCACGACGGCGTACGGCCTCCGGCCGGTCTTCGGACCGACGAGGCCCACCGGCTTCATCGGGCCGAAACGCAGCGTGTCGAGACCGCGATGGGCCAGCACTTCGATGGGCAGGCAGCCCTCGAAGAACCGTTCCTTGTCGAAGTCGTGCACGGCCGCCTTCTCCGCACGGACGAGCGCATCGTAGAAGACCCGGTACTCCTCGGCATTCATCGGGCAGTTCAGGTAGTCGCCCTCTCCGTCGTCCGCGCCACGGGCGGGCCCGGCGGGGATCTCCTCAGGCGGGCGCTCCTTGTCGTTCGACCCCAGACTGCGTCCCCACCTCGACGCCCGGAACACGACGTCCATGTCGATGCTGTCGGCAGACACGATCGGGCTGATCGCATCGTAGAAGTAGAGGTAGTCGTGTCCGACGAAGGCGGCGATGGCGGCGGACAGGCGATCGGAGGTCAGCGGGCCGGTCGCGATGATCACGGGCTCCCGGGACCCGCGCGACTCGGGGATCTCCGTCAGTTCCTCGCGCACCACCGTGATCAACGAGTGCCCGGCGATCGCCCGGGTGACGTGCTCGGCGAACGCGTCGCGGTCAACCGCGAGCGCTGCGCCGGCAGGCACGCGCGTGGCCGCGGCCGCCCGCATGATCAGCGAGCCGAGCCGCCGCATTTCTTCTTTCAGGAGGCCGACGGCGTTGTCGAGCTTGTCGCCGCGCAGGGAGTTGCTGCAGACGAGTTCCGCCAGGCGGTCGGTCTTGTGCACGTCGGTCCGCCGCGCGGGTCGCATTTCGTAGAGCGTGACGGGCACGCCCCTCGACGCGGCCTGCCAGGCGGCCTCGCACCCCGCGAGCCCGCCGCCGATGATGCGAATGCTGCTCATGTGCGCTTCAATAGACGCCTGCGGCGTCCCTTGCAATTCGGGCGATGGGGCCGGAACAGCGAGCGGGTGCCGACAGGTGGGGCCGCGACGCGGGCCATGCCGTGGACGCTCCCTCGTCTGTCGTTGCCAGGAGTGGTCTCAAGACCTGTGGAACAGGTCTTCAGACCTGTTTTCGCAAAGCTGAAGCCCTGCGCCACGCAGGCGTGAAACCACCGTCAGGATGCCGCCCCCTTGCGCCCGCCGACTTTCCGGGCGCCGCCGAACCGTCCGCCGCGCGACCGCTTCGAGGGCCCGGCCTCGGCCCTGGCTTTCAGCAGTTCAACCGCCGCGTCGAGTGTGAACGACGCCGGGTCCGCGGTTTTCGGCAGCGAGGCGTTCACGTGGCCGTCGGTCACGTAGGGCCCGTAGCGGCCTTCCATCAGCTTCACGTCCGCACCGCTCTGCGGGTGCGCGCCGAGCGTCCGCAGCACGGTCCGTGTGGCGGTGCGCCGCCGGCTCTTCTTGGGGGCCGCCAGCAGTTCCAGCGCCCGCTCTACCGTGATCGTCTGCACGTCGTCGCTGTCTTCCAGCGACCGGAACTCGTCGCCGTGCTTCACGTACGGGCCGAAGCGGCCGTTGTTCGCGATGATGATCTCGCCGTCGGCCGGATGGGCGCCGAGATCGCGGGGCAGGCTCAGGAGCTTCAACGCCTGATCCAGCGTGATCGCCGACGCGCTGATGCTGGCCGGAATCGACGCCCGCTTCGGCATCTCCGGGGCCTTCCCCTTCACCTTCGGCGGGGTCTCGCCACGCTGGACGTAGTGGCCGAACCGCCCGTGCTGGACGTAGACCTTCTGTCCCGTCACCGGATCGAGGCCAAGGTTCTTCGGGCCGTCGGCCTTCGCCTTCAACAGCGCGAGAGCCTTCGCCACGGTGAGATCCGCGGGCGGCAGCGTTTTCGGCAGCGTCGCGGTATTGCCGGCCCCGCCCTCACCCCGCTGAACGAAGGGCCCGTAGCGGCCGACGCGGACGCGCAAGGGTTCGCCGGTCGCTGCGTCCTTGCCGATCTCGATCACCGGGTACTCGATGTTCGGCTCGGCACGGACCACCATGGGTTCAAGACCGGGGTGGCCGCCTTCACCGTCCCGGTAGAACGCCTTGATGAACGACAGCGAGTCGCGCTCGCCGTTGGAGATCTGGTCGAGGTCTTCTTCCATCTCCGCCGTGAAGCCGACGTCCACGTAGTCCCCGAAGTGATCGCGCAGCAGGTTTGTCACCGCAAACGCGGAGAAACTCGGCACCAGCGCCTTGCCCTGGCGGAACATGTAGCCGCGCCGCTCGATCGTGGCGATGGTCGGCGCGTACGTGGACGGCCGTCCGATCCCCGCCTGCTCCAGTTCCTTGATCAGCGCGGCCTCGGTGTAGCGCGGCGGAGGCTGCGTCTCGTGTCCCTTCGGATCGAGGCCCGTCAGCGCGACCGTTCCGGCGTCCGCCCGGTCCGCGGCCGCCACGAGGTCCCCTTCTTTCATGGCCGGCAGGATCGACTCCTGGTCGGCGATCTCGGCCTCGGGATCGTCGCTGCCTTCGACGTACGCACGCCGGAATCCCGCGAACTCGATGGCCTTGCCGCCGGCCGTGAACGCGCCCGGCTCTCCATCGGGCCCCATCCCGGTGATCTCGACCGAGGTTTTCAGCACGCGGGCGTCCGGCATCTGCGACGCCATCGTGCGCTTCCAGATCAGCTCGTAGATGCGAAGCTCGTCGGAATCGAGGAAGCGTTCCAGGTCCTTCGGCGCCAGGCGGAAATCGGTCGGGCGGATGGCCTCGTGGGCCTCCTGGGCGTTCTTGACGCGCGTCTGGTACCGGCGCGGCCCGGTGTAGTACTCGTCACCGAACATCTCCCGGATGACACGCGCCGCTTCGGTGATCGCCTTCTCGCTGAGGGTCGTCGAATCGGTCCGGTGGTACGTGATGAGACCCTCGATCTCCCCGCCGCCGATCTCGACACCCTGGAATAGCCGTTGCGCGATCTGCATGGTCCTCTCGGTCGAGAACCCGAGCTTGCGGCTGGCCTCCTGCGAGAGCGTCGACGTGGTAAAGGGCGGGGCCGGACGCTCGGCGCCCGGCTTCGCGTCGACCGATGTGACGCGCCACGGCAGGTTCTTCAGCAGCCCGTCGGCCAGGCGCCGGGCCAGCGACTCGTCCAGCAGACGCACCTTCTGGTTGGCCAGCGCGCCCGTGGCTGAATCGAAGTCCTTGCCCGTCGCCACGCGCATGTCGCCCACACGCGCGAGTGTGGCCGTGAATCCGCGGCCGCCGCCCGAAAGCCGGGCCTCGATGTCCCAGTATCGGCTCGTGCGGAACGCCCGCCGCGCTTCCTCGCGCTCGACCAGCAGCCTCACCGACACGCTCTGCACACGGCCCGCGCTCAGGCCCGTGGACACCTTCCTCCAGAGGACCGGCGAGAGCGTGTACCCATACAGCCGGTCGAGGATCCGCCGGCTTTCCTGCGCCTTGACGAGGTTTTCGTCCAGGTCGTGCGCGCTGGCGAGGGCCTCCCTGATGGCTTCTTCCGTAATCTCGTGGAAGACGATTCGGCGAACCGGGACCTTCGGCTTGAGGATCTCTCGCAGGTGCCAGCTGATCGACTCGCCCTCACGGTCCGGGTCGGTAGCGAGGAACAACTCCGAAGCGTCCTTCAAGGCGGCCTTGAGCGACTGCACCTGTTTCCTCTTGTCGGCCGGAACGACGTAATACGGCGTGAAGTCGCCGTCAGTGTCGACGCCGAGACGGCCCCAGGATTTCTTGCGGATCTCGGCCGGAACTTCGGATGCTCTCTCCGGCAGGTCGCGCACGTGGCCGAAGCTGGCTTCGATTCGGTACTCGTCGCCGAGGAACCGCGCCAACGTCTTGGCCTTGGCCGGCGACTCGACTATCACCAACGGTTTCCCCATGGATCTCCCAGATCGCGAAGTTTCCCGCTACCTTAGCACGTTCCCCCCGGCCTTCACGAATTGGCCCCCTTCCACCCGCCGAATCCAGCCGCTCAGCTCCAGTCGCGCCAACCGGGCCAGTAATTGGACCGGATCGAGGCCCATTTGCTCTGATAGTTCTTCGAGCCCGCAGGGTTCTCCTGCCTTCATCGCCCGCAGGATTGGCTCTCCGACCACGGAGTCCGGCGCTCGTGTCCCGGCCGAAGTGGGGTCAGACTCGGCGTCCCGTGCTCCCGATCCGGAAGTCGAGTCTGACCCCACGTCCGGGCCTGGGATTCGCGCGTGGCACCAATCGAGTTCGAGTTCCTCGATCACGTCCCGGGCGTCTTCGACCACTCGGGCCCCGTCGCGCAACAGCCCGTGCGCCCCGCGGTTGCGGCCGCTCAGCACGCCGCCGGGCACCGCCATCACCGATCGCCCCTGCTCGAGCGCACACCGGGCCGTGATCAGCGATCCGCTGTGGTCAGAGGCCTCGACGATGACCACGCCCATGGAGACGCCGCTGATGATTCGGTTGCGGCGCGGGAAGTGCCAGCCTCGAGGCGGAATGCCCGGGGCACATTCGCTGATCAGCGCCCCGGATGCCGCGATCTCCAGGGCCAGCCGGGCGTGCTCAGGCGGATACGCCACGTCCACGCCGCACCCCAGCACCGCAATGGTCCGGCCGCCTCCACGCAGCGCACCCCGGTGCGCGGCCCCATCGATGCCGCGGGCCAATCCGCTCACCACGAGAAGCCCGGCGTGGGCGAGGCCCTCGCCCAGCCTGAAGGCCACCTCGAGACCATGCGGCGTGGCGGTACGCGATCCGACAATGGCCACGGCGAAGGCGCACGACTCCACCGTCCCCCGTGTCCAGAGCACCGGCGGCGGGTCTGGAATGAAGGCCAGACGGTCCGGGTAGTCGGGGCTGCCGCGAAGCACCAGGCCGATGCCGCGCGCGTCCGCGTCGGCGATGGCCCGGGTGGCCCGCTGCCGCAGGTCGGCGGCCCCTGCGGAAATGTCGGGGACGCCGATGGCCCCGAGCACGGCTTCGAGATCGAGCACGTCCCGGAAGGCGGCCGCGGACAAGGCCGGGGTGTCTGTGTCCGACGGGGTCTGCCGCCGGCGAGGTTTCCGGTGGGCTCCCTCGGTCCAGAGGATGGAGAGCGCCACGAGATCGAGGCCGCTTGGCACGACCGCACCCGATGCGAGGTTCGTACCGTCGGCTTGCGCCCCATCTGGCCGGAGGCTATAGTGGAGGAAGACCCTGCCTGTTCTAGCGTTTCGGCGCGTGACCGAGCCAAAGGTGTCTATGCGCGGGTGTAAGAAACTGATCGCTCTCGGGGTCGTCGGGTTGGCAGTTTCTGCCACGCTCGCCAGCGCGGCGGACCGCAAGGCGGCGCAGTCACAGGTCGAGTTCGGGATCAGGGTGGCCCAGCAGGGACTGTGGCGCGAGGCCATCTACCGCTGGCAGCGGGCCGTCGAACTCGATCCCACCTACGCCGCGGCGTACAACAACCTGGCGGTTGCCTACGAGCAGTCGGGCGAGTTCGAAAAGGCGAAGCAGGCGTACATGAGGGCCAGCGAGCTGGATCCCAAGAACGCGTACATCAAGCAGAATGTCGATCTCTTCAAGGAAATCAACGACCGTGCGAACCGCCAGAATCCTCGTTAGCGTCGCCGTCGCCGTGAGCGCCGCCGGATGCCTGACCTTTGTCGAGGTGCCCGTCGAGACGCCCATCAAGCCCAAGATCGACGCCTCGTCATTCGCGCGGGTGTACGTCGCGGGATTCATC
>Ga0315286_10007094_pt1 | contig 10936 bp, 19 predicted proteins | sample YL17G10_0_MG_FD_205038 | JGI IMG/M metagenome (GOLD analysis project Ga0315286, IMG submission 205038) | Sediment microbial communities from Yellowstone Lake, YNP, Wyoming, USA - YL17G10_0 | ecosystem: Environmental > Aquatic > Freshwater > Lake > Sediment | place: USA: Wyoming | collected...
CGGCGCCAGTCTAAAGAAGCTCAAATAAGTTCTATTGGCGCAGCCGATAGGACAGCACCCCAGGTTTGCGAAGCTGAAAGGCTTTTATAGTTCTTTTCACATTTTTGTTTGAAACAAAATGGTAAACGTTGTAGAAGCAATTAAAAGACCGTTCCAGGACGCAAAAAAGCTGGTAATTGGAATCGTTCTTTCAATTATACCGATAGTTAATTTGATAGCTCTAGGCTACGTGCTTGAAAACACAAAATCGGTAATGAAGAAAAGCTACAAACTGACTGAGTGGAATCACTGGGGAGACCTCTTTGTTAAGGGCCTTCTGTTCGCAGTTATAAGTTTGATTTATATCATACCCGCGATGGCAGTATTTTTACTTGCGCTAGGCAATGTATTTCTCACTGCAATGATGGGTGGCGCAACAACACCGATGAGCATATTGGCTAATCTACCTGCTGTGGGAATTGGAATGGTTGTGTTCATTATTCTGGCATTGCTTGCAAGCTACGTAATCCCTGCTGCAACACTAAATTACATAGTAAAGAACAAATTTAGTGCTGCCTTTGATTTTGCTGAAATCAAAAAGAGAGCTTTCAAGGGAGAGTATTTGGTGGCTTGGCTTATCGGCGGCGTTTATTCGCTAGTACTAGCGGCTATCTTCATGTGGATTCCTATCGTAGGTGCAAGTCTGGCGACTTTCATAACGAGTATGACCACTTACACGATGATTGCGGAAGCTTACGCAAGCAAGTAATTTAAAGCCCAAAATTTCTTTTATTTTATGAAATTCCACTGGCGAAATCTGTTCAAAAAGAAACAGCATCACGGTTATGATGCGCACAAGACTCAATTAGGAAAAATTTGGCACTTCATCGCGCATGAAGAATCGATGGCATCGTTCATCGTTGATGCTATTTTGATAATTTTGATTGGAAAGTACCTATTATTCCCAGGTCTTAGCATGGCGTTGGGGACGCCATACCCTGTTGTGGCAGTGGTCAGCGGCTCAATGGACCATCACGGACAGAATTTCGATACTTGGTGGACACAAAATGGTGCGTGGTACGAGCAACACAATGTAACAAAGGCACAGTTCGAAACATTCTACAGGACAAATGGTTTTGCGAAAGGAGATGTTTTTGTTGTCAGGGGAATTGACTCGGATATAAAAATCGGAGATATTTTGGTTTATAGGGTATCAGAAAGGAGCGAACCTATAATACACCGGGTTGTCGCAATAAATCCAGATGGTACGCTTCAGACAAAAGGCGATGCGAATCAAGCGCAGTTATCATTTGAAGAATCTGTGAGCGAAAGCCAGGTAGCTGGCAGAGCCGTGGCCTGGGCTCCTTGGATAGGTTGGGTCAAGGTCGGCCTGCTTGAACTGATGGGTCGCGCCTAGAAAAGTATAAAAACATTATATCTCTCGGATAAGGGTTGAGGTTGGAATGAAGTTTTGTAAATGCGGTAGCATACTTGTACAGGCAGGCAACGAATTAGTCTGTAAATCCTGCGGACACAAAGAGGCAGCCGGAGAAATTAAGATGTTCAAAGAGGAAATCAAAAAAGAGAAATCTCGGGCCGTTAAAGAAGAAGTCACAGAAACGATGCCAACCATGAAGAAAACATGTCCGAAATGCGGGCATGGCGAAGCCTTTCACTGGACACAGCAAACCAGAGGCGGCGATGAGCCAGAAACACAATTTTTCAAGTGCAAGAAATGCAATTATAGTTGGAGGAAGTACTAATGGAATTTTGTCCCAAAGATGGAACATTAATGTTGCCAGGCAAAACTGGCAAGACAGCAATCTGCCCTAAATGCGGAACACGAGCAAAGGTCAGTGCAGGTGCAGTCCTTAAAGAAAAAGTCGAGAAGAAAAAAGTAGAATTAAAGCGAAGGCCACAAGAGATAACAGAGACCATGCCAACAGTGGACGCTGAATGCCCAAAATGTGGAAGCAAAAAGGCATACTGGTGGGTCACTCAGACAGGTTCAGGTCTGGCGGGCTCTGAAGACCAGCCAGATACAGAATTTTTCCGTTGCACAAGGTGCAGAAATACTTGGAGGCGAACAGTTTAAGATGGTAGAAGCTCCCGGAGAAGAGAAGAAAATAATCAGGCGTGCGCCAGCAATCCAGCTTTCTATTTCGAAATTACAGGAAAACATTGGCCGCGTAGCTTTACTTGGCACTGTTGTCAGCAAAAATCCTGAGCTAAGCTCTTTTGCGCTTGATGATGGAAAATCATCAATCTTAGTACTTGCAAACGACCCGCAGCAATTCGAATTAGTAAAAGAAGGACAGACGGTCCGCGTTTTAGGTAAAGTCTGGGGTTCTGGAAATGAGCTTGAGATACAGGCTGAGATTGTGCAAGACTTCAGCAAAATAAACAGGGAACTATACAACAAAGTTTTTGGCTAGATAAACTACTGCAAATAAAATCAAGAAGACGAGTATTGTTTCTGCAGTGTATTTTATAGCCCTAGTCTTATTGCTATCAGAGATTGCGAAACTGCCAAATGCAATTCCGGCGATCATTGAAATCAGGCTGATGATTTCAAAGTTCTGTGTTCCTGAGGCAAAGGCTTGAATCGCGCCAAGTATTCCAGCCAAGAAAGGCACGAATTTTTTTGAAGGACTTTTGAATTGATATCTTTTTTTTACCCACTCAATTTCTTCTTTTGTTCCGAAATAGAGTGCTTGGCCAATTGCAAAGGATGCCGCTACGATCAACGCGATCAGGATATCTTCAAACATATACAAACATTTATACGAGATTTAATAAGTCTTATGAGCATGCAGTATCTTGATGCTGAACTAAAGGATGTACCCGAAATAGTTGAGCTTTGCAAATCTGGTTTCTCATTGAAAGATTCAAAACTGCTTGCAAGGCTGTTTGAACTTTATGTCAAACGTGGCATTCTAATAGTGGCCCGCACAGACAAAATAATAGGGTATATCGCTGCAAGGCCAAATGCGACTTTCTTTCGGGACGCTTTCGAACTTGCGCCATCACTTCTAATTCCGGGAAGATTGGGCCTTATTGTTCCATGGCATCTGCGGCTTTTGTTTACAAAAGGGGCGTATCTCGCAAGCATGGTCGTGAAACCCGAATTTCGCGGACAAGGCATAGCAAATAGTCTAATGCAACAAGCCATAAACCGATTGGGCGGAAAAACGATATTTGTTGAGACCGAAGGATTTAATGATCCGATGTACAAAATTGTGCAAAAACTCGATTTTAAACAGCTAAATATGTTCTCGCAAAAAATAACTCGAAAGCAACTGTGGAGTAAGAGCTAAAGATTTATATATACTCAAGCCGATTTTGACTTAAAGCTTAGGGAGGGGTAATAGAATGTCGTTTTTAGGTAAAAAAGGTATGATGCATCAAGCTAGCCCCGTGGACTTAGTGATAGTTCTGGTGGGCGTGATAATAGGTATAGCTTTAATCTGGTACGGCTCACAGCAAGGCTGGGGATTTATCAGCAGCATTTGTTCATGTCCTGTGGCAGCGACTCCGTAAAATGGCTGCAAAAAAAGAGTTTAACGTTAAAGAAATTATTGGAATAGAGGAATTTAGCTGGCTGGTAATTGGTCTTCTATTCGGGTGGATTGCCGGCAAAGGCGGAATGCAGGTGTTGTTTGCAATTCCAATAGCCTTTTTCGCGCTATGGGCAATTTTATATTTGCATAGGAAAGTTGTTTACTAAGATGAAAAAAGGAATGAAGGATCAGGAAGTTGACTTTTACCGCTGGGTTATCTACGGCTTACTTTTGCTGTTGTTAGCCATTTTAGCAATCAGGTTCCCCGTAGTAATATGGGTATTCGGAATTCTGCTCGTTATTACGGTAATAGACATAGCATATTGCAAAAAGAACAAATATTCTCACCTGCGCTGAGCGCAAGAAATATATAGTTAATGTTTTTTACTCCTTGTTTAGGGATACTCATGTTTAGTTTAAAATTGAGCGAGCCAAGAATTCTAATCGGCTGTGTATCAATACTATCCGATTTTATAACCGAAGCTAATTTTTCAGTGCAGAAAGAAGGTATAAAGTTAATAGCAATGGACCCTGCGAATATTTCGATGGTGGTTCTAAATCTATTGCCTTCAACGTTCACGGAATATAAAGTTGAAACTCCTGTTGAGATGACAGTTAATTTAGAGAATCTTAAACAGGCTTTGAAGCGCGCAAAACCTACTGATACTCTCGCTTTAACGCTTGACAAAAACAAGCTGAAATTGACAATCAGCGGGCGCTCTACAAAGAAGTTCTACATCCCATTATTGGAAAGAGAAAGCAAGGAGCGCAAAGTTCCTGCTCTAGAGTTTATGGCAACAGTTGAAGTTGACGCTAACGAATTTAGAGATTATATCGATGACGCTTCAGTTGCCGGCGATGCGGTTGCCTTCGAAGCCGACAAAAACCTGTTCACGATTTCAGCAGGAGATGCCGGCTCGAAAGTCGAAATTGAATTGGTGAAAGGAAATGATGCTTTGTTACAATTAGCAGCAGCTCAACAAGTCAGAGCAATCTATTCAGCAGAATATCTGAGAAAGATGGCAAGAGCAGCCTCGCTTGCTGACACTGCAACGATACAGTTTGCAAAAGATTACCCACTAAAGCTTGATTTCAAATCTCTGAACAAGATGCAAATGTCATTCATACTTGCACCAAGAATAGAGAATAAGTAATTACTTGATTCTTTTGATGCGCCTTAGGTGCCTTTTCCTTCTCATGTTATTTTCTCTGCGTCCCATAGAAATTTAAATAAAAATCAGTTATAAAAGGCTATGGTTGAGCGCTCACACGTCATCAGGCATAGGATCCTTCCCATTATTGCCGCAATCATAATAATAGCAATTGCTCTCACGTTGCTCTTTTCATACGCATCATTAACGGGTCCTTTCCAGACTTCTGAAAGCACTTATGTTGGAAAATTAAGTACAATAATTGACGAGATGCGTACAATCGACTTCAATGAAAGGCAAACTCTGCAAAACTGGCAAAGCGATAAATTAACCTCTGATGAAGTGGTTAGCGAATTTACACGTTTGCAGGCAGAAAGATTACAAGTGCGGTCCAATCTGAATTCACTCACGCCGCAGGAAACTTTCAGAGAAATCCATCAAGATATTTCTGATGCGAATGAATTGTGGATAACTGCGAACGATGGTTATCTGCAGGGAATTATTCAAAATAATAGTAACATAATAGCTGATGCAGATACAAAAGAAAAAGCCGCCAACCAAAAATTTAATTCAGCAATTGAGAACTTAGGCATTCTTGGATATGATATTTAATTCACTAAAATCAGCTTACGGCGAAGCATTTATATACTAGTACTAAAAGCAAAGAATTAACACTAATTGGAGGTGTTTCATGGCAAAAAGAGAACAAAAATATTTTGTTTTGATGCAAGGTGGCAAAGACACGGAACACGTGTTTACAGGAAGCCAGCCACGAAGAGCCGCATTGAAGGCCGCAACACGCGGGTTTACAGACATTAAACTGAGAGAAAGAGGAACTGACAGAGTCCACATGTTCAAGGGTGGCAGAAAGAGAGTTGCCGCACCATCGGACAGACCAAGTTGGTTACCATCACAAGTCTGGAAGCCAACTGTAGCAAAAAACAGCTTACTGCACTTAAAAGCCGGCAAGAAGAAAAAGCGCTAAATTTCGGTAAATGCCAGCCAATATTTCAAGCAAGCTGACAGCATTTTCCAAAGTTTTTCAAGCTTCTATTATTTCTTTTATTGCAATTTTAGCTCTTGGAATATATGATTTTGTATTGCCAATCTTTACTGAAAAGACAGTAGCGAATTTTGCGATTGTTGGTGTAATAATATCTTTAGTATACGTTGCAGCATTGCTGGCAGAAGTTCCCATAGGTTTAGCAGTTGACAAATACGGGCGAATAAAAGTTCTGCTTTTGTCAATGGTTGCGATGGGCTTCATGGGCATAGCATATTTTCTGACAGCAAGTTTGATTCTGCTCGCGATTCTTTCAGTGATTTTCGGCGTAGTTTCAGTGGCCTTCTGGGTGCCTTCATCTGTTTTGATAAGAGATTACAGTCCGCGTAAAATGCTGAGCCAGGCTGAAGGCGTTTACATGTCTCTGACGCAGCTGGGCTGGATATTCGGCCCGATTTTGGCAGGGCTGATTGGGACAATATTTGCGGATAAGCACAATTTCCTGCTTGTTTCGCTATTCATGTTTGTGGCCGTTATCTTAGGATTTGCGATTTTCAGGGGAGAGAAAGCCAGGACATTCAGGCGAGCTGAAAAAGGACACAAGCATAAATCAAGAATAACACTATTAGCTACAATATTCAAAGAATATATTTCAGTACACAGGCACGCAGCGCCTCTGTATATTCTTACATTTTCTGCATATATCTGGATAGCGATGGAGTGGGCCTTTGTGCCACTGGCAGGATTGCAACATTTTCATTTCTCGGAAGGCGGCGTTGGACTAATACTTGGAGCCATGATGGCTGTTGAAGGCCTCCTATACTATTCTTCAGGTTTCATAATGGACAAAATAGGAAAGAGGTACATAATCACAGCAGGCTTCTTCCTTCTTTTCAGCTCGGCTTATTTCATGTTTCTATCAACAAGCCCCGCGACTTTTGTTTTTGCTGCGTTGCTGGCGGCAGCGTCAGTTTCATGGATATTGCCAGGTACAGAAGCCTTGCTCACAGAAATAGTGCCTGCAAATCTTTACGGCGAAATGTCTGGCGTTTTTGACACGTCAAAAGATTTTGGCATGATAGTCGGGCCACTTTTGGGTGGAGCACTAGCGACAGGTCTGTTAAATCCTCTCGCGCCTTTCCTCATGGTAGCTTTTTTTGCAGGAGCAGCAACATTATATTCTGGCTGGGTATTCTGGCCTTCGAGGAAGAAGCATGGCCGCTAAAAGCAGAATAAAAGAACTTTCTTTTGACTTAAAGGACGTAATAAGAGATATAGTTTTTGGAATGGAGGATGGGTTGATATCCAATCTCGGCCTTGTTTTAGGAGTTGCAGCATCTGGCGCCCCTAACGTTGATGTACTCATAGCAGGATTTGCATCGCTGTTTGCTGGCGCAGTCTCTATGACTGCCGGCGATTATCTTTCAACAAAATCGCAAAGAGAAGCTTTGGATGCGCAGCTTGCGACAGAAGAGCAAAAACTCTGCACCACGAAAAAAGAGTGCCAAATATTAGGAAGAATTTACAGGCAGGCCAGATTTACAGATAAAGAGCTCAGACATTTTGTGAGACATCTCAATACACACAAAAAACTCGCTTTGAAGGTTCTTGCAGAGGAAGAGCTTGGAATAGTGCCTGAGAAATTTGAAAATCCCGTTCGCGGGGCAATAACCATATTTATCGCATATCTCCTGGGCGCCATATTCCCAATACTGCCTTTCTTTTTTGAGGACACAAAATTCGCTAGCGTGGTGTCTTTGGCGACAACAATCTTAGTTCTTTTTACTATTGGGGCTTACAAGACCAAAATTACAAAAAGGAACTGGTTGAAATCCGGCATGGAGATGCTGACAGTTGCTTTGCTGGCAGCCCTTGCGGGCTACATAATAGGCTACCTATTTGGCGTGCAATTGTCCTGAGAGATAATCTATGGTTGCACTAATTATTTTTACGTTTTCCATACTACCTAAGTTTACTTTTTCCGTTATAACAATCGGTTTGTAATTTAGATTTCTGCCAACAAAACCGCCTTTCTTTCCGATTTCGTCAATCAAGATTTTGCCTTGCCAACCTATCCAAGCTTCGTTTTTCTTCAGTAAAATTTTTTCAAAAACTTCCGCGATTTTTCTTGTCCTTTCCCGGCCCGTTCCGGGCTTTAATTGCCTCATTTTTGCAGCAGAAGTTCCAGGCCTAGGCCAGAACAAATTCAGATTCAAAACATCGGGCTCCAGCCATTTTATCAAAGTTAAAGAGTCTTCAAATTGCTCTTCAGTTTCCGAAGGGAAACCACAAATCAGGTCTGTTGAAATTGTAATTTCAGGTATTTCATTCTTGAATCTAGAGATTATTTTTTTGAAATCCTCAACTTTGTATGGCCTATTCATCAGTTTTAGAATCTGATTATTACCGGATTGCACTGGGAGATGCAGGAATTTGAAGACTTTTGGGTTTTTGTAAAGTTCAACAAGCTTATCGAGATTTCCGATTATGTGGTTTGGGTTTGACATGCCAATCCGCACGAGAAAATCTCCATCCAAGGCGACCACTTTTTCCAGCAGGTTAACGAGATTTGTTCTGATATCTATGCCGTAGGCGGCACAGTCCTGAGAAGTTAGCCATATCTCTTTACAGCCTTCCTTCAAGGCCGTTTTTATCTCATTAATGATCATATTCTCGGGGTACGAAAATAGTTCGCCTTTTGCAAGTTTGACAATGCAATAAGTGCAATGACCTAGGCAGCCAGATGAAATAACCACTACGGCGATTGCAGGATTCTTCCGGAGTCTTGGAAAGCATAGCTTTTCCTGTTTATTTGTGCTGAGCCATGAAATCCTCTTACCAGACAAAACAGCTTTTACAGCATCAGCAATTCGTTCAGTTTCAAACACACCAAGAACTGAAATATCCTTTAATTTGTCTGTATAAACTTTGGTCTGAGGCATGCAGCCAGCAACAATTATTTTTTTCTTAAGTTTCTTGAGGCGAGCAACTTCCTTGAGCACGTGCGTTTCTGTCTTTCCCTTTACGACGCAGCTGTTAACAATAACCAAATCAGCACTTTCTGCGGATTCAACTAGCTCGTAGCCTGCTTTCTTGAGCAAGCCAGCCATTATTTCTGAATCTGCCTGGTTTGCAGAGCAACCAAATGTCTCGATACATATCCTCATTGGTTTGTATGTTCTAGAACCCTTTTAAAAATGATTTTGAACCACGGGGTGTAATGTCCAGGATTGTTTGCCAGATCTATTTGCAAGTCTTTAATGTTCCACCAGGCATAATTCTCTACTTCATCAGGGTTTGGTCTTATTCGCTTATCATATTTTCCGATGAAGACATGGTCGAATTCGTGTTCTATCATACCCTGGCCAACATCAGCTTCATACACAAAACTGAAAACTTCCTGCAATGAACAGTCAAAACCCATTTCTTCGTAAAGCCTCCTGTGCGCTGTGGCATCAACAGACTCCCCTGGTCTAGGATGCGTGCAGCAGGCATTTGTCCATTTGCCCCCTGAGTGATATTTTGTTTTTGCTCTTTGCTGTAACAGCATTTCGCCTTGTTTGTTATATATTACGACAGAACAAGCCCTATGTAATTTCCCCGTTTTGTGTGCTTCTAATTTGTCCTCAAGACTTATTTCTTTATCAGACTTGTCTACAAGAATGATTTTTTCATCCATATTTTCATTTGATATCTAAGTCTTAAAAGACTTGCTTGGCTTTCCAAACCAAGGTTCTTTTTTAGCTTTTCTCAGAACAAGCCAGAAAGAAGCTGCGCCCGCAGCAATAAAGAAATAAGATAACAAGGCTTGACCCAGGAATGTTGCAATAAATCCCAGCGCGACAACAATCAGGCTCAGCACTCCGCAAATAAGAAATGTTTGCTTTTTCATGCTAAACACCTCATGTTTAGCAGGCTGTTAAAACTTTGTTTTAACATTATAGGTCCATCTCAATTGGGCAATGGTCTGAGCCCATAACGTCTTTCAATATACTGCTGCTCTTAATCTTGCTTTTTAATTTATCTGAAACAATGAAGTAATCTATGCGCCAGCCGATATTCCGTTTTCTCGCGTTAAATCTGTAAGTCCACCAGGTATAATGCCCACCTTCTTTCACAAATTCCCTGAAAGTATCTATGTATCCAGATTTCAGAAAGTCATCAAACCATAAACGCTCTTGAGGTGTGAAGCCAGCGTTCTTCACGTTTTGCTTTGGATTTGCCAGATCAATATCGCGATGAGCAACATTAAAGTCGCCCGTAAGAACAAGTGGTTTTTTCTTCTCAAGTTTCTTGCAGAACTCTTCAAAGGTCTTATCGAAGCGCAATTTGAAATTTAATCTTGACAAATCCCTGCTAGAATGCGGAAAATATGCATTAATTAAAAAGAAATTCTCAAATTCAAGAACAATAACTCTGCCCTCATCATCAAAATCTTTTTCTCCCAAACCATAGCTAACTGAAATGGGTTTGTGTTTTGAATAAATCAGAGTTCCGCTGTATCCCTTTTTCTTTGCAGGGAAGTTGAAAACTTCATAGCCTTCAATAAAAGGCACGTCTTCAGATTTGACTTCCTGAAAGCAATATGCGTCAGCCTTTTCTCTTTTAATGAAATCCAGACAACCTTTGCTTATACATGACCTAAAACCAGCAACATTCCATGAAACTATCTTCATTTCATCTCAGATAAGACTTTGATTCTTTTTAACATATTTGGATGTGTTGACATTAATTCCATCATTTTGTCCAAAGCCGAGAGTTTTAGATGTGCGCCTTTCATCTGTGCAAGCTCATGCTCGTCAATGTGGCCTGACTTATCTAAATCCAAATCAGCAATTTGAGCGATTTCGTCGTGAGCTTTGCTGACATCATTTAAGAAGAAAGCTTTGGCACCTTGTATCTGTTTCATAGCCCTAGGGTCCGCTCTTGCAGAACCTCGAACTAGTTTGTACAGGGCCGATGCCAAATAATGGGGAGCATTTCCCAAGGCAACAGAGCCGGCATCTGCATAATATTCTCTTATTCTGCTGCCATAAAGAACAAGAAGATTTGTTACGAAATAAAGAATGAAAGCTATAACGCCAATATATGCCGCGCCGCCTTTTCTGTCGCTGCTCGAGTATAAAGTTCCCTGCGCCAAAAACCAGCAAATCATAGGTATGACTGAAATCATAGTTATCACAACAACATCTCGGTGTTTCAAGTGTGATAATTCGTGCCCTATGACTGCTTCCAATTCTTTC
>Ga0315286_10007095_pt1 | contig 10935 bp, 11 predicted proteins | sample YL17G10_0_MG_FD_205038 | JGI IMG/M metagenome (GOLD analysis project Ga0315286, IMG submission 205038) | Sediment microbial communities from Yellowstone Lake, YNP, Wyoming, USA - YL17G10_0 | ecosystem: Environmental > Aquatic > Freshwater > Lake > Sediment | place: USA: Wyoming | collected...
CCTGTGAACCAGAGGAGAGGTAGCTACGGAGTTCCGCAACGGAATACCGCGTCGTGTACGGCGCGCTGTCCCGGTCGATACCCAGCCACAGACGGCAACTGGCCGGCTCCCCCGCGACGCAGCGGGCCCCCACCGACCAAGGCGATATCGTCAACTCGCGGTACGCCCACAGTGCCCGAGCGCGCTCCCATCCCCCGAGACCGAAGTCGGCCGGCAGCCAAGTGCGCCAATCGTCGTTGAGCGAGGCCCGATACGCCTGCATCACCGACGCCGCAACGTCCCAGCCATTGACCGTCCAACTTCCTCTGGTGTCCTGCATCAAGCTGACCTGCGCTCGAGTTCGCGCACGGAGCATTGGTGACGCCAGGACGGCCCCGGTATCCAGCGCCCGAAAGCTGTAGATGACGAGCGAACGTGCGAAACTCTCAGGGATCCCGCCGAACTCCCGCAAGAGCGACCGCGCGCTGTCCAGTGCCCGCAGGGCATGGTCGGAAGACACTACGCTCGGCACCACAAGAATGAGTCCACCGGACTCGGCGAGCCGCGCGCGCCAGGCCAGGCGATTGTTGGCCAGCACGGCGCTGTCCCGGGCGTTGGCCCAGGCCAACAGGGATTCCGCCCTGGAAAGGAGCGCTCGCTCCCGCGCGAACCCTTCCAATGGTACTTGTGCCGCGAGCGGGGCCGCACACGCGATGAAGCGCACCGCCGCCGTGACGAAGACCGACCGGAGCGGACTACACATCGAAGAGCGCCCATCGGCCCACGAGGATGCTGAGTGGTCCGGGCCACGTGATCATCGCATTCAACGTCGCTGCGGTGACCGAGAATGAGGCGCCGAACGCGAGTAGCGCGAGGTCGAGCAGAATGGCCGCGCAGATGGCTCCGATGATGGCCAGTTGGCCGCGGCGCGACGCGCTGGCCAGCGCGAAGATGATCGCATAGACCGTCAGGGTAGCCAGCGTGAATCGCACGGAAATCTCGACCGGGTACGCACGCACGCCTGGAGGGAGTCGTACGGCCATGCTCGCAATCGCGGCACCGGCCGCCAGCGCGGCGCTGGGTATGAGGGCGAGCACCGTGCCCGCCCCGAAGCGCAGGGAGACGAACACCGCCCGCGGCACCGGGAGCGAGAGTGCGTAGACGTGCCGGCCGGCGAGGTCGGGCGACCACGCCAATATGCCGAGCAGCGCCCCGACCAACACCGCGAAGAACGGGAGCACCTGCGCGACGCGGTCGGTTACGATGAGCCACTCGCCCAGCGCCGCGCGCCCGGTCGTGGCGATGTCGGATCCGTAGAAGACGGATATCAGGGGCAGCGCGAACGCCAGCACGCTCAGCACCGCGAGCGCCAGCCGCGAGGTAAGCCACTGCGCGAAGAGTACCTGCTTGAACACCGCTCCCTCCTTCGGTCAGGTCGCCTGCGGTGAGCGCGCCCCGCGAAGGAGTTCCACGAACCCCTCCTCGAGATCGAGGTCGATCACCTCCAGTATCTCGGCGCCGACCCCCTGGAACCACTGCACCATCGGCGGCTGCCAGCCGCGCACGACCCAGACCGTGTCCAGCCCAGACGATTCGCGCGACACCAACGTGAACGGCGTGTCTCCGACCAGGCTCGGCGCGTGCGCCAGGCGGATGCGCTTGATGCCGTTCTTGAACGCGTGCATCGGCAGCTCGGCGGTGAGCCGGCCCCGGTCCATCACGCCGATCCAGTCGCAGATCCGCTCGAGTTCGTGAACGAGGTGGCTCGAGATGAAGACCGTTGCCGCACGCTGCGCGCAGAAGTCCAGCAGAGCGGTCAGCACGTCCCGGCGGACGACCGGATCGAGCCCATCCGTCGGTTCGTCGAGCACCAGGAGGTCGGGTCGCTGCGCGAGCACCAGCAGGATGAGCAGCTTCCCCACCTCGCCTTTCGAGAGCCGGGAGATGGTCGCACCCTGCGGCAGATGGAACTCGCGTCGGAGGTTCTCCGCGTAGTCCCAGTCGAAACGCGCGTAGAAGGCACCGTGATAGCGGATCGCCTGGGCCACCGTGAGATAGGTGTACAGGTGCGGACGCTCCGGCACATAGCCCGTTGCGGAGAGGATGCGCGGCAGCTCTCGCGGGGCCTCCTGGCCAAGCATCCGGATCGAACCGCCTTGGGCGCGCCGCAGCCCGAGAAGGAGTTGGATCGTTGTCGTCTTCCCCGCACCGTTGGGGCCGAGGAAGCCGTAGATGGCGCCCTCTCGGACCCGCAGGCTCAAGTCGCGGATCTCGAACCCGGGACCCGGGCGGTACTGCAGGTCCTGAGTCTCGATGGCGAATTCGGTCACCGATGCCCTCCCGTCTCGCTCTTCCACGCCTGCTCGAGTTCGACAGGGGTGATGCCGAGGCCGGACGCCTCCGCCACCAACTCCCGCACGAGCCGCCTTGCCTCACGCTGCCGTTCGCTCGACCGCCGGGGTTCGGCCAGATTCCGCACGAACGTCCCCGCACCCTGGCGGCTCTCGATGAACCCGTCCCGCTCAAGGTCCCGATAAGACTGGACTACGGTTGCCGGATTCACGCGAATCTCCGCCGCGAGCTGCCGGACCGAGGGCAACGGCATCGCCGGGGCGATCTCCCCCGTCGCGATGGCCAGCCGCAGTCTGCTCGCAATCTGCACGTAGAGTGGGATGGGACTGCGCGGATCTATGTGATGAAACATGTGCGGCGCCGGGACGCGTGTGAGTGTATTAGTGTACCGATACACTAACACACTTTGCGCCGGGCTGTCAAGAGGCACTTTCGTGCGGTGCTCAACTCGGCCTCAGAGCCCCGTCGGATGGTCGATGAACGACCACGGCAACTGGAACCGCTCGGAGAGGTGCGCGGCGAGGGCCTGGACGCCGAGCGTTTCCGTGGCATAGTGCCCCGCGTAGATGACGTTCACACCGTATTCCTCGGCGTCGAAGAACGTCCAATGCTGACCCTCTCCGGTGATGAACGTGTCGAGGCCCGCCTCCCGCGCCTGCCGGATGTGCGACCCGGCCGCGCCGGTGATGATCCCGACACGGTGACACCGCTCCGGCCCGCACGGCAGGAGTTGCGGTTCGACGCCGAGCACGCGGCCGACCAGGTCCCGCATCGTGGCGCGCGGCACGTCGAGTTCGCCCCACACGCCGATGGGCGCGCCGAGAAAGTCCCCGAACCACCCGCGCACGTCCATCCCGAGCTTCCTGGCCAGGACGGCGTTGTTGCCGACCTCAGGATGTCGGTCGAGGGGAAGGTGCGCGGCATAGACCGCCAGGCCGTGCCGGAGGAGCGCCGACGTGCGGCGGAACGCGCGCCCGGTCAGCGGCTCGAGGCCACCCCAGAAGAGGCCGTGATGCACGAGAAGAAGGTCCGCCCCACGCTCCGCGGCCGCGTCGATGGTGGCCTGGCAGGCGTCCACGGCGGCCGCCACATGGCTCACCGTTCCAGCGTTCTCCACCTGCAGTCCATTGAGGGCGCTCCTGTCATCGGCTACCTCCCGCACGCGGAGGTACTCATCGAGATACCGGGCGAGATCGTCGAGTCGCATCACTCATGGGCTCCTGGTGCGGACGCCGGCTGGCACGAATCTCACGCTCGGCGCCCGTGGCGTCCCGTCGAGGATGGCGTCCTGTTTGGCCGCTGCCGCTGGAGCACAACAATAACAGCAACGATACGACGGCGACTAAACACAGTCGCGACACTGAAATCGAATATTCCTCATGGTTTCAACACGACAAGCGATTGGACGATAAGGGAATACGCAGGATTCCACACTCCCGCGTCCACCCGCCTACTGGCCTGACGCAATCCTCGGTGGGACGGCAGGCCGAGCGAGGGGAGTGCTCGGGGGCGGCGGCGTTGGCTGTACGACCGGCCGAGGCAGCGCCGCCTCGGCCGGCTCCTCACGGTCGCCCATCTGGATAGCGCCGTTGAGCACGGCCCCCTCGGCGACGGAGATGCGCTTGGTGGTCACGTCCCCCTGCACAACGGCACCGGACTGGATCTCGACCCGAAGTGCCGCACGCACGGACCCGCGTACGCTGCCCCCGACGATGGCCTCGCCGGTGTCCACGTCACCGTCGATCTGTCCCCCTTTGGCGACGAGGACCTGCTGGCCGGCAGTGACGTGACCGTTGACGAGCCCCTCGATCTTCACGACGCCCGCTGTCTCGACGTCGCCGTGGACGGTCGTGCCGATGCCGATGATCGAGAGTCCGGCCACGCCGGGCGAGTTCCCCCGCGCGGACTGGGATGCCGGCGTCGCAGTCTTCTTGCCCGAACCACCGAAGATGGCCATCGCTACCGTCCTTCCCGCACCAGCGTGGTCGGATCGAGGGATCGCCCCTGTAGCCGTATCTCGAAATGCAGGTGCGGAGCCGTCGAGCGTCCCGTACTACCCGAGAGCGCCACGACTTGTCCCGCACGCACCATATCGTTGCCCTGGACAAGCGCCCGGGAGAGGTGGCCATACATCGTCTGATACCCGTCAGGGTGTTGGATCAGGACGAACAGGCCATACGCCGGGTCCTCGCCGACCTGGCGGACCAATCCACCTCCCGACGCGCGCACGTCTGATCCGACCGGAACGGCGAGGTCGATCCCGGGATGTTCTTCCTGCGGCGAGTTCGCCCCCACCATACCGCGCGTCCGATACGACGGCACCGTCAGAGGCCAGAGGTGCGGCACCGAGGGACCGGCGATTTCAGTCACAGCAGCGCTCTCGCCTGGGCCGCTGGGTGCACGGGCCAACACGGGAGGCGCCACGTAGAGTCGCTCGGGCGTCGCCGGAGTCCCTCCAGAATCGGCGCTCGCCTGCGGCGCGGGACCGATCTGCGCCCCCAACATCCCGCGGATCTGGGCGTACCGCGTCTCCGCTTCGTCGAGTGCCAGCTCGAGGTCGACCACGCGACGGTTCTCGGCGGTGAGCCGCGCCACCTGGCGTTCGAGTAGGGGAGCGCGCGCGGCCGCCGCGAGGATCGGCCCGTACCTGACGACGACCATCAGCACGAGTACCGCGAGGACAGCGGCCGTCCCCACAGCTGCCCGCACCACCCAGAGCGGCACGCGGAGCTCCCGCGACCAGAGTGACCCGTCGCGGTGCACCATCACCGTGACTCCGCGCGACGCCACTACCCGTCCCACCGCCGTCCGAGGATCAACTCGAGCAGGCGGGCGAGGTCGTCCGACGAGTAGAAGCGCAGCGAGACGTGCCCCTTGCCCTTTCCCGTGAGCACGACGTGCGCGTCGGTCCCCAGTTTCTTCCGGAGCGCGTCCTCGATCCGGCGCGTTTCCGGGGCCCCGGCGCGACCCGGGCCCTTCCCTTTCCTGCCGCCCGCGCGCGCGGAGCGGGGCGCTCGGGCCTGCTGCTCCATCTCCCGCACCGACCAATCCTTCGCCACCGCCTCGCGGGCGAGCCGAACCAACTCGCGCTCATCCGCGACGCTCAGCAGTGCCCGGGCATGCCCAGCGGTAAGCGTCCCGGAATCGAGGAACGCCTGCACCGGCTTCGGGAGCTTCAGCAGGCGGATCGCGTTCGCCACGGTCGACCGGTCACGTCCCACCTTCTCGGCGACATCGGACTGCGAGAGGCCGAACTCGCGGGAGAGCCGCTCGTAGCCCTGCGCTTCGTCGATCGGCGAAAGCGACGCCCGCTGGAGGTTCTCGACCAGCGCCAGTGTGAGGAGCGTGCGATCGTCCACGTCGCGGACGACCCCCGGGATGCGCTTCCACCCGAGGTCGCGAGCGGCACGCCACCGACGCTCGCCGGCAACGAGTTCGTAGCCGCCCTGTGTCTCCCGGACCACTACCGGCTGCAGAAGTCCCGCCGCAGCCATTGACTGCTTGAGGTCATCGAGCGCGCCGGGGTCGAAGGCTCGGCGGGGTTGGTACCGATTGGGCTTGATGTCGGAGACCGGTAGTTCGCGCAATTCGCCGTCCCGCGCCGCCTCTTCGACCGACGGAACACCGAGCAGCGCCTCGAGTCCTCGTCCGAGCCGACGTTTGCCGGTCGCTGCGGTGCTCACTTGGTACCTCCGAGAGGCGGCAGGGCCTCACGCCGACTTCGGGCCAGCGACGATGTGCGCTTTATAAGCTCCTCTGCAACATTGAGATAGCTCTGGGCACCGATGGAGCCTATGTCGTAGAGGAGAATCGGTTTGCCGAAGCTCGGGGCCTCGGCCAGGCGAACGTTTCGAGGGACGATGGTGTTGAACATCCGCGGGCCGAAGTACTCCTTGGCCTCGTCGGCGACCTGCCGGGAGAGGTTCAATCGCGCGTCGTACATCGTCAGAAGGACGCCGTCGATGGCGAGTCGCGGATTGAAGCTCCGCTGCACCACCCTGACGGTATTGAGCAACTGGGAGAGGCCTTCCAGTGCGTAGTACTCGCACTGGATGGGAACGATCAACGCATCCGCAGCCGCGAGCATGTTGAGCGTAAGGAGGCCGAGCGACGGCGGGCAGTCGATGAGGATGAAGTCATACTCCGCCCGGACGCCGTCGAGCGCCCGCCGCATGATCGATTCCCGGCGCGCGCGGGACACCAACTCGAGCTCGGCGCCGACCAGATCGCGCGAGGCCGGCGCGACATCAAGTTTCGGGAAGTGCACGCCCCGCCGGATGACGTCCGTGAGCGGCCGGTTGTCGAGCAGCACCTCGTAGACCGTCAGCTGCAGTCCCTCGCGATCGAGGCCGACGCCGCTGGTCGCGTTCGCCTGTGGATCGGCGTCGATCAGAAGCGTGCGCTTCTCTGCAGCGGCCAGGGAGGCCGCAAGGTTGACGGCGGTCGTCGTCTTGCCGACCCCGCCCTTCTGATTGGCGATCGCGATGACCCGGCCCATAGGGAGCGGGAATCTACCCGCCGCCCGAGGGCGCTACAAGGGAAGTGTTGCACGTGCAACGGGATGGAAGAGCAGGGGACAGAGGACAGAAGACAGGGGGGTGTTGCACGTGCAACACCCCCCTTCCGACTACCAGCCCGCCGCCGGCCGTGGCCCCTAAGTCTCCCGCGCCCAGCGGATCATCTCGCGCACGCTCGGCCGCTTCCCGTACATGAGGATCCCGACCCGGTAGATGCGGGCGGCGATCCAGACGGTAATGAAGGTCGAGAGCACGAGGACGGCGAACGACAGCGCGACCTCCGCCGGCGGTATCTCCGACGCCGCGTAGCGGATCGGCATGATGATCGGCGAGAAGAACGGGATCATCCCCATCGCCACGCCGAGTTTCCCGCCCGGATCCTGGAGGATTGCGGGAAACATGATGATCGCCGCCACGAGCAGCATGGTGACCGGCATCTGGGCCTGCTGCGCCTCGGCCTCGGTATTCACCGATGCCCCCACCACAGCGAACAGCGCGGAGTAGATGACGTACCCGAACAGGAAGTAACCCACCGCCACCAGCACGAATCCCAGTCCGATGACGGGGAACTTCACGGCCGCCGCCTGCTCCGGCGAGATACCGATCATCCCGAACAGCACCGATCCGTACGCCAGCAGCCCCAGAGCCGAGACGCCCCAGATCGCGCACTGGAAGAGCCCGACGCCGCCCACGCCGATGACCTTCCCCAGCATCAACTCGAATGGCTTCATACTCGAAACGAGCACCTCGATGATGCGCGTCTGCTTCTCCTCGATCACGCTGCGCATCACGTTCACCGCATACAGGAAGATCATCATGTACAGCACGAAGCCGACGAAATAGGCGAGGAAGAACGTCGCTTCGCCCGTCTCGCCCGTCGCGCCGCGCTTGGTGATGCGCATGGTCTCGACCTCGATCCGCCCCTGCGCTTCCTCGACGAGCGCGGGATCGATCCCGCGGCGCGTCAAGCGCTCCACGACCACGATCTGACGGAGCGCGATCTCGAGCATCTGCATGTCGCGAATCGACGCCACGTTCCGGCCGCGGTACTCGAACTTTCCGGTCTCGAGCGTGGTCGGCTTGAGCAGGAGGAACCCATCGAGGCGCTTCGCCTGCACGGCGCTCGTCAGCGTGTCGAGCGCCGCGTTCCGGTCGCGTAAGTCCACCTTCACGAGCGACGTGATGAACTTGTTGCCGGTACTGAACTGGGTGACGACACGCTCCGCCAGTCCACCACTGCCTTCGTCCACGATGGCGATGGTGCGCGGGCCCGAGTCCTGGGTCGCCAGCACGGCCGGGAGCACCATGATCCCGATCAGGAATACCGGGCCGAGAACGGTGGAGATGATGAACCACTTGGTGCGCACGCGCTCGATGAACTCCCGCCGCACCACCGCCCAGACCTTAAGCAGATGCATGCGTCGCCTCCCGCTCCTGCTGATCGTGGTCCGCACCGACTTTGTCGAGGAAGATGCGGTGGAGCGACGGTTCGACCCGCTCGAAGCGCCGAAGCCTGGCCCCGGACTCCACCAGCCTCACGAGGAGGGTTTGGGGATCGGCGCCGACCGCCAAGGCCAGTTCGGCGTACGGACCGTAGTCGTCAGCCTTGGCCACCAGGCTGCGATCTCCGATCACGGCCGCCGCGGCGTCTCCGCCGTCCTCGAAGGCGACGGCCACATGCGTGCCTCCGTGTTCACGCTTCACGTCAGCAAGGCCCCCGTCTAACACCTTGTGGCCACGAGCGATAATACACACGTGATCACAAATCTTTTCTGCCACGTCCATCTGGTGCGTGGAGAAGATGACCGTCGCGCCGCCCCTGGCGAGCTCCACGATGACGTCCTTCAGTACCTGCGCGTTGATGGGATCGAGGCCCGAAAACGGCTCGTCGAGAATCAGGAGTTCCGGGGAGTGCAGCATCGTGGCGATGAATTGCACCTTCTGCTGCATACCCTTGGAGAGTTCCTCGATCTTCCGTTCACTCCAATCCGCAAGGTCGAGGCGCTTCAGCCAGTGGTCGGCCTGCTGCACGCCGACGGAGCGCTTCACACCCTTGGCCTCCGCCAGGAACACCAGCATGTCGCGCACCTTCATCTTCTTGTACAGGCCGCGCTCCTCCGGGAGATAGCCGATGCGCGCGCTGTGGTGACGGCCGCCAAGGTCGTCGCCGAACAGGCGGACGGATCCCTCGTCCGGAACGATGATGTTCATCGTCATCCGGATCGTGGTGGTCTTGCCGGCGCCGTTGGGGCCGAGGAGGCCGAAGACCACGCCACGCGGCACGGACAGCGACAGGTCCTCCACCGCGACGTGGCCGGCGTAGCGCTTGGTGATGCGCTCGAGATCGACGACGGAGTCTCTGGTCATGGAAGGGGGACGAAGGTCGTGCGCCCCGCGCGCACCATCACCGTGCTGGGCGCGGCTCGCGCCGCGAACGACGGGAGGACAGGGGGCTCATCGGACGGCGCCGCGCGGGCGACATCCAAGAATGGTGCCCGGAGAAGTCGCCGCAGGCAAGCGGCGACGGGGCCGGCTATTCGGTGGAGACAGACTCCCCGTCGGTGGCGAGCGCGGCGTGGAGCGTGTGCCACGCGAGGTTCGCGCACTTCACCCGCGCCGGGAACCCGCGTACGCCCGCGAAGGCCGCGAGCTTGCCGAGTTTCGCCGAGTCGGCGGGGGCGGAAGGGTCCACGACCATCTCGCGAAAGTCGTCGAAGAGTTGCTCCGCCTCCGCGACCGTCTTGCCGACGACCGCGCCGGTCATGAGCGACGCCGACGCCGTCGAGATCGCGCAGCCGGAGCCCTCGAAGCCGACGTCGCGGATGACGTCGTCCTCGACCTGCACGTAGATGGTGACACGGTCACCGCAGAGCGGGTTGTATCCCTGGGCGTGGTGAGTGTGCCGCGCCAGCCGGCCGTGATGCCGCGGGTGCCTGTTGTGGTCGAGAATGACCTGCTGGTACAGGTCGCGGAGTTCGGCCATCAGCCCAGCACCTCGCGTACCCGCGCGACGGCGGCCGCGAGGGCGTCCACCTCCGCGTGCGTATTGTAGAGCGCGAACGACGCGCGGGCGGTCGCTGGGATGCCGAAGAACTCCATCACCGGCTGCGCGCAGTGGTGCCCCGTCCGCACCGCGATACCGTCCTGGTCCACGATGGTCCCGACGTCGTGCGCGTGCGCGCCGTCGAGCACGAAGGAGATCACACCCACCTTCTCCGCCGCGGTGCCGATCACCCGCAGCCCGCGGACGGCCGAGAGCGCCTGGGTCACGTGGGCCAGGAGTTCCGCCTCGTGCGCCATCGCCGCGTCCCAGTCCAGCGCCCCGACGTAGTCGAGCGCCGCAGCGAGGCCGATCGCGCCCGCGATGTTCGGTGTGCCGGCCTCGAAGCGCGCCGGCGGCGCGGCGAACGTCGTGCCGGTGAAGCTCACCGACCGGATCATGTCGCCGCCGCCCTGATACGGCGGCATCGCCTCGAGGTGCTCCAGCCGGCCGTACAACACCCCGATGCCGGTGGGCCCGAAGACCTTGTGTCCCGAGACGGTATAGAAATCACAACCGATATCCTGCACGTCCACCCGGAGATGGGACGTCGCCTGCGCGCCGTCCACCAGGACCGGCACGCCCCGCGCGTGCGCCCGGGCCACGATCTCCCGCACCGGGTTCACGGTGCCGAGCGCGTTGGAGACGTGGGTGACGGCCAGTATCCGCGTGCGTGGACCGAGCAGCGCCTCAAGATCGTCCAGCACCAATTCGCCACGCTCGTTCATGGGAATGACGCGCAGTACCGCGCCGCGCTCTTCGCAGATCAACTGCCACGGCACGATGTTTGAGTGGTGCTCGATGGCCGACACCACGACGTCGTCGCCGCGCCCGAGCCGCGGCCGGCAGAAGCTCTGCGCCACCAGGTTGACGCCCTCGGTGGTCCCCCGCACGAACACGATCTCGCGCGCATCGGCCGCGTTCAGGAACCGCGCCGAGCGGATGCGCGCCCCCTCGTACAGCCGCGTGGCCCGCTCGCACAGATCGTAGACGCCCCGATGGATGTTGGCGTTGTCCTCGGCGTCGAACCGGCTGATCGCGTCGATG
>Ga0315286_10007096_pt1 | contig 10934 bp, 11 predicted proteins | sample YL17G10_0_MG_FD_205038 | JGI IMG/M metagenome (GOLD analysis project Ga0315286, IMG submission 205038) | Sediment microbial communities from Yellowstone Lake, YNP, Wyoming, USA - YL17G10_0 | ecosystem: Environmental > Aquatic > Freshwater > Lake > Sediment | place: USA: Wyoming | collected...
CCCATTCGATTCACTCCTTGTTCTCAGGTGGAGCTTCCGGCGTGGCAGTCTCTATGTCCGCCTCCTTCTCCTCCTTCTCTTCCTTGAGCTCTTCCGTGACGAGCTTCTTCAGCTTGGGCTTGGCGACATGGACCTCTTCCTTCTCCGTCGCCTCCTTCTTGGCCTCTTCCAACAAAGCCTTCGCCTTGAGCTCCTCCGGCTTTGGCCTCATCGGGTGCAGCTCGTCGGATATCGGGGAGGTGACATAGTACTGGATGTGCTCCTCCTCGCCCCTCTTGACCATGTATCCTGGGATCGTGATCTTCCTCGCGCCGATGGCCGTGTGGCCGTGGACGATGAACTGCCGGGCCTGCTTGGGGGTGTACGCGAACCCTTTCCTGTAGATGATCGTCTGTAGCCTTCTCTGCAATACAGCCTCGGTCGTCAGCGTCAGAATGTCGTTCAGGGTCGCACCTTCCAAGGGCAGCAAGGAGAGTCTCGCGCAGCGTTCGAGCAGCTGGTCCGTCTCGATCTTCGCTTGCGGGTCCCCTACCCTGAGTCTTGCCTGGAGCTCTCGGCTTTGGGCCCTCAATGCTCTTACGAGGGATTGTGCCCGCCATAGCTCCTGCTTGTTCTTGAGGCCGTACTTCATCAGAAGCTCGTTCTCGGCCTTGATGCGTTCGCCTTCCCACGGGTGGGCTGGAGTCTCGTACTTCCTTCTAGAAAACTTCGGGTCTCCCATGGGTCACATTACTCCTTCTTCTTCTCGTCGCCTACAGCTCCTGGCTCGAGCTTCTTCCTGATGACACCCATGGTCATGCCGGTCCTGCCGTTGGACCTCGTCCTCTGACCCCTGACCTTCTGACCCTGTTCGTGCCTGATGCCCTTGTAGCATCTGATCATCTTCATGAGATTGATGTCGTCCCTTCTGTTGAGCTCGACGTCGACTCCCACCAGGTGCATGTCCGCGCCCGTGGACCAGTCGCTCTGCCTGTTGACCATCCAGTGCGGGACCTTCTCGGAGTAATCGTTGATCATCTTCTCGAGCTCCTCCGTCTTCGGCTCTGGAAGGTCTCCGATCTTGGTCTTCCTCGGGATGCCTGCGGCCCTCGCGATGACCTCAGCGGTCCTTATGCCTACACCCTTGACTCCTGAGAGGCCTATGACGATGCTCTTGTTGCCGTCGACGTCAGTGTTCACGAGTCTGACGATGTACCTGAAGTTCTCGTCCCTCTTCACGACGGGCTTCTTCTCTTGGGGCGGCCCTTTCTTGCCTTTGGCTTCCTTACCTTCCTTGCCTTCCTTGGCATCCTTGCCTTCCCTGTCCCTGGGCGCGCCTTTCGATTTGGTCTCTCTCTCCTTCTCATTGGGCAAACGTGAACCTCCGCTGTAGTCTCTGACAGAGCCGCCTCCAGACCAGACAATTAGCGCTGACTGGAGAGCATTCTCCCCGACACACTAAGGCCTATTAAATACTTACGTTGCTGGCGCTTCACAGGTTAGCTCGAAATCGAGGCTTGCCAGTATCTACTTTTCGTCTCTCCGTTGACGTTCTCCGGCCGCTGCTTTCGAGTGCTTATGATCGTCCTCACGGCCTCCGTGGACGTGTGTGTGGATGTGGGCATGAGCGTGCTTTCCCTCGCGATCCATGACCCTCGTGAGCTGTTCCACCGCCTCATCGAGCGAGACGGGAAGGTCATCCATGGGGTATCCCATGGTTTCCAGAACCCTGAAGAGCTTGGAGATCGGCGGGAGCTCCAGCCCAGCCTCTTGCATGAGGTCCCGGGCCAAGACGAGCTCCCTCATGGTGCCCTCCATCATCATCCCCACGTTCAGCACCACTGCCTTGTCGACAATCTCAGCCGCCGCTTCAAGGTCGTGCGTCGCGATCAGCATCGTCCTGTCCATCTCCTTCAGGAGCCCGATCAGCTCCGCCCTCGATCTGGGGTCCAGGCCCGAGGTCGGTTCGTCAAGAAGAAGGATAGCAGGGTCCATCGCAAGGATCCCTGCTATCGCCACACGCTTCTTCATGCCGTAGCTGAGCCTGTGCGTTTTCCTCATGGCGATGGTCTCTATCCCGGAGCTCCTCATACCCCTGGCAACCCTTCCCTCGATATCGTCCAGTCCCAGATTCCTCGGACCAAAGGCCACATCCTCCTCGACGGTGGGCATGAATATCTGGTCATCGGGGTCTTGGAACAGCAGTCCGACCTGCTTCCTCAGATCGTCGGCACTGGATTCATCAAGTGGTCTCCCTTCGATCATGACCTGCCCCGAGAAGGGCATCCTGAACCCGGCTATCAGGTGCAGGAGGGTCGATTTGCCAGCACCGTTGGGGCCGACCACAGCGACCTTCTCGCCTTTTCCAATGGACATAGACAGTCCCTTGAGCGCGACCGTGCCGTCCTCGTAAGTGAATCCGACATCCGCGATCTCCAGAGGCTTCAAGTGATCACCCCGAGCTGGACAGTAAGGAGCACTCCCGCGACGGTTGCAAGGCCCAGTGCGAGGAGGGCATCTTTCAGGGCGATGCGTGATCTCCTCCAGGGGGTCATCTCCTGGCCGAAGCCCTTGCATTTCAGTCCCTCGTAGATATCATCGGCCCTGTCGAAAGATCTGACAAGGACCATGCCAGCTGTGAACGCGACCACCTTCAGCCCGTATCTGTCCAGCAGGTTCCTGGCTCCCCTGAAGCCCCTTGCCTTTCGGGCGATCGACATCCTGGAGAGTTCCTCCGAGAGCAGGAGGATGTACCTTTGTGTGAGCATGAGCAGCGTCGTGATGACGGCAGGTACATGGAGTCGTCGCAGTCCCGCGAACAGGTCGAATGTCTCCGTTCCCGCCGCGAGGACCAGCAAGGGCAACACGCATGCCGATGTCCTCGCCCACATCTCAATTCCACGCTCCCAACCACCGAAAAGGAATACGGACACAGATGCGAAGAGGATGAACGGTAGCGCGGTCGAGTACATCCTGGCAAGATAGAAGACCGGCAGCCTGCTGGCGAGCACTAGGGTCAGTGCGACGGCAAGCGAAACGAGCACCAACACAAAGTCCGTGAGAACGGCTGAGACGACCACGAACACGAATATCCCCACCAGCTTTGCCCTGGCATCCAGTTTCCCGAACCACACGTCCCCAGCGTATTCACTCAGGTGGGTTCTGCCATGACCGCCGAGGTGAGCCATTGTCATGGTTCCGTGTCTCGGGTTGCTTTCATTCTGACCAACTTGAGGATCGCGGTCGCGACGAGGGCCACGGCAAGGAAGCCAAGGATGCCCGCGAACAACGCACTGAAGTAGTCCTGTCCGTATTCGAACGGACTGGAGATCATCGGCCTTCCCTCGGCAGTTCCTGCGTCCTGCATCGTCTTCTCCAATCCGTCCTTACCCTGACTCGAATACAGGAAATACAACGGCAGGGCTAGTGCGAAAACGATGAGGATCGCGATGACCGCCCTTGCAGTGTCGCTTGAGATGGCTCCTCTCAACCCCGGAAGCGTCCTCCTGTTCGGGTCGGTCGATGTGACGGAGCCGGGGGACACGCTCCACAGATATGCCATCACGCCAGCGGTGATCAAGGCCTCCCCGAAGCCTATGATCGCATGGATGCCGAGCATGGCTGGGACCGCTGCGGTCGCCGCTATGCCGTATGTGCCCGATGAGACCGCATAGCTCACCGCCAGCTCACCAGCGCACGCCGCGGCGGCGACGAACACTGATGCCCAGGCAGCGGCTCCAACGACCAATCCTCCGACGACCTTCCCGGGAGCACCCCTCCTTTTGGACAGTCCCTTCAGTAGTGAATAGACTCCCCATCCAGTCAGTGGCGCTATCACCGCCATGTTGATCGCGTTCAATCCCATCGCGGTGATGCCGCCGTCCCCGAACATCAGGCCTTGGATGAGCAACACGACCGTCATTCCGATTATTGCGATCGTGGGCCCGGAGATGATGGCGAACAGAGCACCACCAACGAGGTGGCCAGTCGTGCCTCCACCGATGGGGAAATTGAGCATCTGCGCGACGAAGATGCCAGCAGACAGAATTGCCACTCTTGGCAGGCTTCTCTCCTTGATATTCTTGCCTGAGAGTAGCAGGACAGCGGCGAAGACAACAAGGAACTCGATCCATCCGACCAGGCTGACCACCGGTGCCATCAGCCCATCTGGTATGTGCATCTGGTGCCCTCAGTAATACATTCTGATGCTTTCGTAATACCATATGTGGCTCCCTTACTTAGCATCTTCTGCTGGGGCTCTGGCAATGCTTATCAGGCCGGAGCACTTTTCGGAGGCGATGCCAGACAAGACAAGGATCTCACTGAGCGTTTCCGAGGGCCTGCTGAAGGAGTTCGACATGCTCTCTCGCAACCTGGGCCACCCGAACAGGTCGAAGGCCGTGAGCGAGGCCATGCGCGAGTTCGTCGCAGGGAGGAAATGGGACCTGGCGAAGAAGGGGGAGGTCCCGGGCGTGATCCTTGTCACATACGACCATCATTCGAGAGGAGTGAACCGCGCTCTGACCGAGCTGCAGCACGATTATCCCGATGCGATCACGGCCACGATGCACATCCACCTCTCCAAACACACGTGTCTCGAAGTCATCGCCTTCAAGGGACCCGCAGATCGGGTAAGGTCGCTGGCGAAAACCCTTCAATCTCAGAAGGGTGTCCTCGACCTCAAGGTCGTAACATCTCCCGCGTGATCTGTTTAACTATTAATGTGCATTACTGTTAGGGGGTTCCCCCTACTAGTATCAATATAATGGCTGTGGCCAAACCCGCTATGACGAACCTCAGCCCGGTGTAGAATATCATCTCCTTGATGAGGCTACCGAGGTAGGCCCCGAGCGCGAACAGGAAGCCCAAGGTGAGGCCTATCGCCGCTATGACCGCTTCGCCCAAAGGAAGGAAGAAGAAAGGCAATAGTGGAACGAATGCTGCGACCAATGGTGCAACCCCGTGGACTGCGGCACTGACGGATATGCTGACTCTCATCGCATCTACGCGGTCGCCTTCCACTGGTCGGAGCATGGCCTTCTCGAGATGCTTGTGCTGCAGCAGGTGCTCGACGCGCTCCGCCTCGTAAGCCCCGACGGTGCTGGATACGGCAAGCGCGATGCCTCCGGAGAAACCTGCGGCGAGTATCAACTGGCGCGCGAGATCCGGATGTTCGTGACCTTGAGACGCGTACGCCCCGAGGATCACGCCCAGGATCGTCAGTGCGCCGTCGAATGCGCCGATGACGAAATACCTTCGAGCGATCGCCCCTGACCTGGTGAGCCTGAGGTGGGACCGCAATGTCTTCAAGTAATCCGAGAAGTGCGCCATCTAGTGCTCACTTCTCTCCAGGGTCTCCTTTGTCAGTTCGAGGACCCGGTCCAACGCCGATTCTAGCTTGGAGGCGTCGGTGCCTCCGCCCTGGGCGAAGTCCTGTTTGCCCCCGCCCGAGCCACTGACCATCGTCATCGCCTCCTTGATGAGCGGCCTGCAATCGAGACCGACATCCGGACTCCTGGCTATGACCACCTTCGCCCCTTGCTCGTCTGATCCGAGGAGGGCGACGGTCTTCGGGTGGCCTATCAGGAGCTTCGCGAGTCCGACGAGGTGTTTGATGTCCTCGGACTCGACATGTCTCACGATACTGACGCCTTTGACCCGGACGGCCTTCCCGATCAGCTCCTCGACAGTGTCACCGACTCTGCCCTTCTTGAACGCGTCGAGCTCCTTCGTCAGTTCCTTCCGGTCGGCCATAAGCTTGTCGATCGCCTCGCCGAGCTTCTCAGGCGTGGAATTGAGCTTGATGGAGGCGGCGCTCACGGAGTTCCAGAATCCCATCATCTGCTCGACCTCTGGCATGCCAGCTACGAACTCCAGCCTCACGACGCCGTCCTGGATCCTCTTCGTCCTGAGGATCTTGATCGCTCCCACATCGAAGGTGTTCTTCGTGTGGATGCCACCGCACGCCTCTACATCGAAATCGCCGATGCGGATCACCCTGATGTCCTTCCCGGGGACCGCTCCGCCCTGGTACAGCCTGAACCCGTACCGCTTCTCGGCGACGTTCCTCTCCATGAATGTGCTCTGGACCTTCGTTCCCGAGAGAACGGTCTCGTTAGACAGGAGCTCGATCTTCTCGAGCTCATCGGGTGTCAGGTCGGCGTAGTGAGTGATATCCAGCCGGGCCATGTCGGGGCCTTTGTGCGCACCCGTCTGCCAGATGTGATTTCCAAGTATCTTCCTCGTGGCACCGTTGATGATGTGCGTCGCGGTGTGGTGCCTCTGCAGCCTCTTCCTCCGGTTCGAGTCGATCAGGCTGGTGATGAGCTTGCCCGGGACCGCCTGCATCTCGCCCTCGACCTTGTGGACGACGACGTTCCCGACCTTGTCGACGTGCACGACCTTCATGTCCTTCATCGTGCCTGCATCGCTCTCTTGGCCGCCGCCTTCGGCGTAGAAGTAGGTCTTGTCCAGAACGACCAGGTCGTTCTGCACCGCGAGGACCTTCGCTCTGAACTTGTACTTGGAAGGGTCCTTGTAGAACATGAGCTTGGTGGGAGGAAGGCTCTCTCGGAGTTTCGTCTCAGGGACGCCCTCCTCTCGTTCGACCTTCGAATGCCGGGCGGCGACCTTCTGGTAGAAATCGTCCGGGACGTTCACCGGGCCCGACGCGAACTCCGCCACGACCTCGGGGTTGAGCCCGTGGGAATCATACAGCTCGACCAGGTCGTCCTCGTCTATCCTCTTCTTCCCCCCTTCGGACGACTCGAGCCTCTGGACGATGCTTCTGCCCTTGACCAGGGTGTCCTTGTACTTCTCCTGCTCGACATCGACGAGCTTGATTATCTCGTCCCTGTTCTCCTTGAGGTCCGGGAAATCCTTCGAGAAGTAATCCACCTGCTTCGCAACAATGTCGGACAGCTTGAGGTCGAGCTTGAGCTGCGACATCTCCCTGAGGGCTCTCCTGACAAGCAGCCTGGCAAAGTAACCCTGCCTCACATTAGATGGCACGACTCCATCGCTGAGCATGAACATGAGAGCGCGTGAGTGGTCGCAGACGACATACATGCTCTCGAAAGGTTTCATCTGCTTCATGAAGTCGTCCAGACCGATGCCGAGTCGGGCGGCGGTGTCTCCCCTGAGCGCTCGGACGTCGGCGGCGTTCTCGATCTTCATCGACCCAGCCACTTTGGCATACTCCGCCAGCACTCTGTAATCGACGCTGGTCCCCGAGAGCTTCTTGAGCTCCTCCAGCACGTCCCCGAACACAGCCTCGTATGCCGAGGGCGTGCCTTGCGATATCCACGTGAGTCGCTCAAGACCGTACCCTGTGTCCACTACCCTGATGTCCATGGGTCTCTGCTGTCCGTTCTCCACGGCATAGCTCATGAAAACGAGCGTGGCTACCTCGACGCCCCCGAGAAGCACCTCCAGGCATGGACCCGCATTGCCTCCGCCCTCCCACCAGGCCTCCGAGTAGTTGACCAGCTTCGGGTCGAGGCCCTGGACCTTCGTCAGGAATTCGTGGCACAGCTCCGTCGTCCGGTCCTTCCAGTAGATCTCCTTGTCCTTCTTGTTGAAGACGTGGTGGGCCATCATCTCGAACATGGTCAGGTGAGACCCGGTCTTGCCCACGTTGTCGATGTCATTGAATCTCACGCAGGTCTGGGAGATCCCGAGAGGGTTCGCCGGCGGTTCGACCACTCCCTGGATGACCCAGGGCTGAAAGCCGTAGATGCTGGCCTGCGTGAAGAAGACGTCGTCCCTCCACCTCGCCGTGATCGGGTATCTCGCGACCCTCGTGTGGCCGTTCTTCTCCAGGAAAGACAGGAAGCTCTCGCGCATCTCGTGTACGGTCAGCTTCTCCTTGAAGAGCGGCTTGCCTATGAACGTGTACTCGACGCAAGGAGCTTCGCCGCAGGTGTCTGAGTTGCCCAGCGTCCAGAAGAACTTGCCGCAGCTCTTGCATTGCATCCGCTGGAAACCTTTGCTCTTGAAGAAGTCGAGTTCGTAGTCCTGCGTGTCCATTCACTTTCCACATGAGTCTTCAGGATTTAACGGTTTTTGCGAAATGGCCAGTCCAAGGGTGCATATGTGTGTCAACGCGGATTGCCCATTCGTGGAGGAAGAGAGCTGAGCTCCCGGCGACGGGACGATCAATTGAATGTGTATGAGGGATCGCGCAGTCGGTCCTTGATGTCCTCGATCGGCGTCCCCTCCTTGATGAACTTGGTCACCTTCACGACTTCCTTCTTGGTGCCCAGAAGTATCGCTCCTATCATCTTGCCGTCCTTCAGAACGAACTTCTTGTAGATCTTGCCGTCAGGGGTTGTTGTCCGGATCTCATCAATTCCCGGCTCCGGTGGCTCGTGGGTGGATCTTACGGTACCGATGGACGTGAGCTCGAATCCGGCGACCTTGAGCGTGTTGGAAGGCACGGTGCCTGCATAGTCAGGAGTCGGTTGACCGAGTATCTTCTTCGCAGCGATCCTGGCCTCGTCCAGTGCGGGCGGTATCATGGCCCACACCTGCCCGTTGAACTCAGCCACGTCCCCAAGGGCGTAGATGTCGGGGTCGGATGTCCTGAGGGAAGTATCCACCACGATGCCCTTGTTCACTTTGAGCCCAGCGTCCTTCGCGAGCTGCAGATTCGGTCGAGTCCCGGCCGAGATCACAACCATGTCGCCATCTATTCGCCGGCCATCCTTCAACAGCACGCCCTCCGCATCCGTCCCATCGCCGAGTATCCTCTCGGTCTCGGATCTTGCAGAGACCAGAGCGCCAGTCTCCTCGATCCAACTTTGAAGCATCTGGGCACCTTCGTGGTCCAGCTGCCGCATTAGGATATGCTCGCCGCTCTCGAGGATTGTTATGTGCAGCTCGGGGAAGGCAGAGCACAACGCCCTTCCGGTCTCCAGTCCAAGGAGACCTCCTCCGATGACGATTACTCGCTTGGACTTGGATGCACGCTCCTTGATCTTCTTCGCATCAGGGAGGGTCTTGAGCGTGAAGACATTCTCCTTGGGAAGCCCAAGGAAGGGAGGGACGAACGCGCTCGAGCCGGTAGCGAGGACGAGCTTGTCGTACGGCTCCCACATGCCCTGAACCTGGATTCTCTTCTCCGGTCTGTCAATTCTCTCCGCTCTGTGGTCCAGATGGAGGCCCAACCGGTTGGTCTGGTACCAGTCCAACGGGTAGAATGGAAGGTCTTTCTCCTGGACCTTGCCTTCGAGGTAGTCAATGAGCCTCGGCCTGGGGTAGTAGGGAGTCGTCTCCTCCGAATAGAGGTCAATCGCTACAGCTTGGTCGGCATCTCGCATGGCTTTTGCTACGGTCGTACCCGCCACATTGTTGCCTATCACGATCACCCGCACGAGCATCACCTCAGGCAGTCGCTGTTCGTCTGCATGCGCTTGATTGCGTGTGCCATATTAAGATTGTGTGGAATTCCTGATTAACTATCAAGCCCGGCGGGGATGATCGGGGATGGGGCCGTTCGCCATCGGCTTTCAGCGGAGCTTGATCGCTCTCGTGCTGGTCGCCCTGTCGAGGGACGAGCTCGAAGAATAGGACCGCGCGGACCTCGGCCCAGTCCAAGTCGACTTGTGCACCATCCATCGAGAGAAGGATTATTGCTGAATACGGGTTCACTGAGCCGGGGCAGTCGGTATGACAGAACCATTCCATAAAGACCGGCGGGACTTCTATCTCGTTCTCGGGGCCATCCTCACGGTCATCGCAGGTGTCCTGTCCCTCATGAACGGATTGGAAGGACTCCTCGCCGGAACGCATCTCCTCTCATTCTTGCCGAGTGCGGGAGAGAGTCTGGTGCCTGCGTGTGGCATCATCCTGGTCCTGTTCGGTGTGATTGCGATCTCAGGCGGCGCATACGCCCTCAGGCCCAGGGCGCACCTCACACCTGTTCTCCTCGGCGCTGCTCTGGGGATGCTCGGGGGCGGGGTGTACGGGTTCTTCCTAGGTTTGGCGGCGATCTTGCTTCTCTGGCTGGCCAACGCAGATATGTGAGTCCTTGTTTCTCGATGAGACCAAGAACAGTTATATTCCGCCGACTTGTTATGTGCGTCTGAGGTGCGGGAATGGCTGAGTGTCCTCAATGTGGTGCGACCAATCCATCATACGCTGTCTATTGCGGTAGTTGTGGCCAGGAGCTCACTGAGGAATTCAGGAAGCGCGCAGCTCAGGAGCCCACGGCAAACGATGCTCGGCTTCCTGGTCCTGTTCAGGATTTCAGCACCCCGGTCCGAAGAGTGCCCCGTCCCGTACGCTCATCAAGTGAAAGGCTCGATGTTCCGCGTGCGGTGTTGACCCCTGTCCCACCGATATTCGGGACCAGGGAATCCCGTCGCCTAGGACCCAACCCGAATCCCATGCTCGGAGGCACGTGTGCAATTGCGGCGGGGTTCCTGGGAATCATGCAGGGCATCGCACTGATTGCTGGAGGATCCACACTGATAGATTACTCGACCACTTCCTCAGGTCTTCAGATACTGCTCGGATTGGTGGCGATCCCATTTGGATTCCTCTCCATAGTCGGGGGCATGGACGCCCACCTCCGCACGAAGTACAAGCGATCTTTGACCTGGGCGATCTTGGGGATGGTCGCCTACGGCTTCCTGATCGGCGCGTTCCTTGGGCTCGCGGCCGTGATTCTGATCGCGCTCTCCCGGGATGAGTTCGATGGCTTCGGAGAATAGCGCCCAAGCTCACAGAAATGAAAATGGATAGTGTGGAAGGATACAGCAGGGTTTCATGTGCGATACGTATAACGGCTGAGCCGAAATTACCAAATCGGCATGTTGTATAGCGGCTACGACGGTTAGTGGCCGCGGACTGAATGTCTCGGCTTACCTTGACACTTACATCCCGGCTCTATCAACGCCATCATGTAATGGCGGTCGTAAGATGCCTCGTTTTCGGGGTGGCTTCAAGCTTAG
>Ga0315286_10007097_pt1 | contig 10934 bp, 5 predicted proteins | sample YL17G10_0_MG_FD_205038 | JGI IMG/M metagenome (GOLD analysis project Ga0315286, IMG submission 205038) | Sediment microbial communities from Yellowstone Lake, YNP, Wyoming, USA - YL17G10_0 | ecosystem: Environmental > Aquatic > Freshwater > Lake > Sediment | place: USA: Wyoming | collected...
CTCGTCGGCGACGATCATGTCGGTGACGTTCGCGCCGATCTTCATGTGATTGAGCTTCGACACAGTGGGCGAGCCTTCGAGGAAGAGGATGCGTCCGATCAGCATCTCGGCATGCTTCATCTCGTCGATGGCCTGCTTCTCGAAGGCCTGGTGCAACTTCTCGAGGCCCCAGTTGGCGCACATTTCAGAGTGCACCATGTACATGCTGATGGCCGTCAGCTCTTCGGCGAGCCGTTCGTTCAACACTTTGAGAATCTGCGGGTTCCCTTTCATCGCTGTCTCCTGTGGTATGAACCACCGGCATCCGGTGGGAAAGGCGTTGCCGGGTCTGCCTGCCCTGAGTCCCTCGACATTGCTCGGGACTTCCTGAACCTGTCGAAGCAAGCGCAGTCGAAGGGAAGACCCGGCCTACATTCCTGCCTGCTTGCTTCTGTCCTGCGCCGACCGGCTGCAAGGACAACAACTGCTGTGTGAGTCTACCTCTCTACCGAGGTCTCATCCAACTCCACGAAGGATGCCACAACCGCCCTCCGAATCACGTCAGCCCGACTCCGCGAGGAATGTCGCACGCCTCCGCCGCATGCCATCATCCCAGTTCCGTGAACTCCGCCACGGCGGCCCGCCTGATCGCATCGTCCACCAACGGAAACGAATCCAGCACCAGCCGTAAGTCCTCTGCCGACAGGCCGTACAGCCGTGCCGCCATGGCCTGAAGCCTCGCGTAGGCGGCGTTCCAGTCACCGCTGGGCCGCCTAAGCTGATGCGCGAGCGCGACCAGGCGCGCGTATTCCTGGGACCGCGCGTCGGGTCGAGGCATCGGCAGTCGTTCAACCGTCGTCGTACCCAGATGGGTCGTCACCCACAGCCGCGCCAGATAGTTGGCGACGAAACTGTTGAGCATGCCGCACAGAAACGTCTGATCCCGGAGCGGCAGCCGCGTCCTCAGGCAGAACAGGGTGTGAACGGCCATCGTCTGGCGGGGCAGAATCGCGGCGATAAGTGTCAGGCGGTTCGATGACGAAGCGACGTCGCGATACGCGAGCCGAGGACGTCTGGTGGCGCGCCAGACAGCTCGGACCTTGAGCGCTTCCGGATTGGCGATCCACTGATCGCACTCTGCGACGCGCACGACGAACGGACATACGTGCTTGCCTTCGACGACAGGAATGACGCCGGGGCGTGTGGTAAAGAGGCCGCGATCGTCGGTGGCGTTCAGTTCCCGCCCGAACGTTGCACCCCATCCGCGATTGTCCGCAAGCGGCGGGAAGTGATCAACCAGTTGCTCGACCAGGCGCATGTCCTGCCTGCTCCGCAGATGGGGGATCGCCATACCGGGCCCGGACACGCGCTTCAGGAATTCCGGGGTGATAGTGACGGCGGAGTCGCGACGGAAGTGTCTCGCGGCGCCAGACTCAATCGTGTCCAGTTCGGACGGGTCACGTGCGCCAAAGCGGCAGCGTGTTCGCCGGGTGGGTGTGCCGGCCGTCGTGGACAACAGCAGGAAGCGCACGCCGCGATGGATAGGGAAGATCCTGGCTGCGTTGTCCAGACCGACCAGTCGATCCGTGTTGCACTGTTCGAACAGCAGGCGCCGCAGATCGGCGCACCCATGGTCCGATGCCAATCCCCATGGCACGACGAGACCCACCCGTCCGCTGCGGCGGACCAGGCGCAGGCTGCGTTCGATGAACAACTGGTATTGATTTGCGTGGCCGAGATTGCATGACGTATAGATGCCGGACGCGCGGGCGAATCGCGTCATCTGTGCGGCGAAGACGCGCCGATTCTCGCGCTGATCGTCGCAACCGCTGTCACCCCTGAGCATTTCCCACGGGGGGTTCCCCACGATCGCATCGAAGCCTCCGTTGCGGGCGGGCCGGCCGTCGCCGTCGAAGAAAGCCTCGGGGAATTCGAGGGTCCAATGAAAGAATCGGCGCGACCGACTGATGCGACTCGCGTGCGCGAGACGTGGTTCGACAAACCGTTGCGGCAGCGCCGACTGGCCGTGCAGCGCGGCCGCCACAAGATCCGCGTATTCGCGTTGAGTTGGCGCCGGCGGATCGGCTGCATCCCAGAACCAGCATGCGCACCAGAGGTCGGCCGCTCGCTTGAGCGGAGCGAGCGGGCTCGATGCCGACCACAGCCCTGCGAGCAGCCGCTCCTTGTCGTGCACCGCCTCGGCCGTGTCGTCTTCGACTCTCTCGAGTTGGCTCCTCACCGGCAACACCCGTTCGAGCGCCGAGCCGACGTCACTCCCTTCAAACAGGGGCAGCGTGGACGAACACCCCGGCGCTCGCCCGGTTCCGGGCGGCTGCCTCGCCAGATCGTCGAGCGATGCGCCGAGCAGGCTGTCTCCCACCGCCAGATGATGATCAAGAAAAGTCAGCGGCCGATCGGCCGCGAGCGTGGCCAGCCATAACGACAGGCGCGCGACCTGCACGGCCATCGGATTCAGATCAATGCCGTAGAGACAGCGTCGTGCGACGAGCCTGCGGAATCCGGCCCGATCGGTTTCCGTGATGTCGGCCGGAAGCCAACCGCACGTGCGAACCACGGCCTGCTCGTACGCCGACGCCAGGTACCTGCAGGCCGCGACAAGGAACGCTCCGCTGCCCATTGCGGGATCGAGCACGCGCAGCGAGAGAATCCCCTCCGGGGTGGCGTCCGACACCAACGGATGAAGCGTTTGCCTGACCAGGTAATCCGTCATGCTCTGCGGCGTGTAGAAGGTGCCGCTTGCCTTTCGCCGGTCGCGCTGGGCGACCAGCGTCACATCGAGCGCCATCGTCCGGCCACGCTCGCCGGTCGATGACCCGTGCGGTCGGGGTGCGATGACGGGCTCATAGTCGAGCACGCTTTCGTAGACGGCGCCCAGTTGCTCGACACCCAGGTCGCGGAACGAGATCCGTTCGCGGCCACCGGCACCCGGATTGGTCGTCAACGCGACAAGGGCTTTCCCGACCAGGTCGTCGTCGAGCCGGCGTCGTTCGGCGAGCGGCGTCCGGGCCGGTGCGAACAGACGGCCGTTGAAGGGCGTGACGCGCAGCGTGCCCGCATGGCAACCCGAATGGGCGAGACGCGAGAGCGCCTGAAACGCTTCCCACAGACCCCGCCTGCGTCCCGGGCGCTCGGCTTGCGTACGCAGCGCTTCGATGGTGTAGCTGGCGCGATACACCGGATGCCACACGGGTACAAGGCCCCGCGATTCGGCAAACAGCAGGAACAACATGCGGTAGATGATCGTGAGCGCCTGTTCGAAGACCACGTCCCGATCGGCCGCACTCACGGCATGGCGAGGTTCTTCCCGGCTGGCATTGAGCAGGGCCTGCAGCAACAGCGCCAGCGCCTCGCGCACCCCGTCGCGCAGCGACGCGCAGACGGCCACGCCGTGGCGGGCCGATTCCACAGCGATGCGCCGCGTGAGTTCGCCGAGAGCTTCTGGCCGCAGCAGTCCCCAGAACAACGCGAACGACGCCGGAGCGGTTGCGATTACTTCGAGGTCAAAGTCGATGAAGTCCCGGGCGTACGTGCGGCGGGCGTCGCAGAGTCGCAGGATGCGGCCGTTGAAGCACGCGACCCATTCCGCGCTGGCCTGGGTCGCCAGTCTTGCGATGTCGGTCCAGCTTCGATCCATCGGCTCGCCCCACGGGAAGACCGCCACCGGCAGCGTTGCACCAACCGCGCGGGCCACGGTGGGCAGCATCCGCCCGCGTGTCTGGTCCCGGCTCTCGTACATGTGAAATCCCAGCGCCTCGACGAGAGGTCCCGCTCCAGAGCCGACCAGCGTGCGCAGACTCGACGCGGGGCCGAGGCGGCTTCCGTGCTGCCTGTACCACGAGCCGACGGCGTGGCACGCGCGTTGGCGAGTCGACTCGCCGAGCTGTCCCGCGAACAAGTCGGTGAGCCGGCGCTCCGCGAACACGCCCGAGACGAGCGGGCCGGTAACACCAGGCAGGCCGACGAGGCCGTGCGGCGTCACGGCGTCACCATCAAGACGAACTGGAGCACAGGGTGTTCTGCCAGTGCGAGATCGGTTGCTGCCCCGCGCGCCATCGCCGAAACCGCGACAGACGGCTCTTCGTCTTCTGTTCTGCGCCGTCGTTGCTCGGCTTCGCGCTCGGTGCGGCGATCGAAGAGGCCGCCCTGGATCATCAGCCCTTCGCCGATTGAGACAAGTCCCTGAGCACGTGACCGCGAGAGACCGGCGGTCATCTCCCGTCGGTGCATGTCGTCGGTCCTGTCGAGACGCTCGGTCGCCGACCGCAGGGCCAGCGCATCGAGATTCGGGCGAAACTCCGACAGCCACTTCCGCGCCATCGCCACCACGTCGCTTCGGCGGCTCAGGTGCGGAAGCATGAACGGCGTAAAGAGAGGAAGAAGCGCTCCGTCCACCAGCCGGCCGGCCTCGTCAACCGTCGTGGCGCGGTACACGGCGAGCGCGCCAGGTTGCGCAAGACGGCCGCGCAGGCGGCGCACGGAAACGGCCGCAACCTTCGGCGACCCGCGTCGCCCGGCCGCCCGGCCGCGCCCACCACTTCGGGGACGCGTGCGACGTGCGAGGGCCGCCCGGACCGCCCGCCGCTCGATCACGTGCGCGATCTGGCGTACCACCTCCTCGCCTAGCGACACGCGTTCAACCTGTGACGCCGGCGGCGCCGGCGTCAGGACTGGCTGCTGTGACCAGGGCGCGGCTGCGTCAGGGTCGTCGGCCAGGACGCGCGCAATGGTCATGTCGCCGCCCGGTCCGAGCACCTCGTCTGCCGAACCCAGCGTGTCGCGAATGCATTCGAGCCGATGAACCAGGCGGGCAAGCAGGCTTGCCTCGTGGGTGTCCGCCGCAACCAGATTGATGGCGTGCACCGTGCGCCGCTGGCCAATCCGATCGACGCGACCGATGCGCTGCTCGAGCCGGATGGGATTCCAGGGCAGTTCGAGATTGATGACCAGACGGCACGTGGCCTGGAGATTGAGGCCTTCGCCGCCGGCGTCGGTCGCGAGCAGCACGCGCGCGTCGCCACTGACGAACAGCCGAACCGCTTCGGCCCGCGACACCCGATCCAGCCCGCCGTGCAGGATCGCGCGCGAGACTCCGGCCGGCAGTGCGCGTTCGATCGCCGTCAGCGTGTCGCGGTACTCGGTGAAGACGATGCAGGGCTCCGACACCCGGCGAACGACGCGGGCAAGAACCCGCGCCTTGCTGTCAGTCGCGACGGCTGCACGCGCCAACTCGACCAGCGATGTCAGCACGCGCCGTTCGTCATGCTCATCGTCAAATCCCGCCGAGACCAGCGACACCACCGGCGTCTCGTCAAGGGTCGAGGTGTCCGGGTCGAGTGGCAGGTCGAGTTGGGCGATCAGCGCCGAGACGGGTTCGGCCAGATGCGCCAGCCTGAATTCGAGCGACTCGGCCAGCGACGCGACGCTCGAGAACGCCCGTTTGAGAAGGACGATTGTGGCCAGCCTCGCGTCGGATCCGGCCTCGCCTCTGCGCTCGCGCCAGATTCTCCTCACGTACGCCAGGAGCCGCCGGTGCAGATCGCGCTCCGCGTCGGTTTGCCGCACGGGCAGCAGATGCACGCGCCGCGAGATCCGGAAGCCGACATCCGTTCTCGATCGCCTGAACAGAACAATGGGCTCGTCACCCGCGGCTGCGCCAATCCGGCACAGCGCGTCGAAGGCCGACCCGTCGCCGGAGTGGGGCGTGGCGGTCAACAGCAGCACCCGGCGAGCCCGGCGTGCAAGCTCATGGGCGGCTGCGCGCCGCTGGCTGTCGCTCGAGGCGGCATGCGCCTCGTCTATGACGACGATGTCCCAGTCGAGACGATCGAGACCGCGGAAAACGTCTGGGCGTTTCACGAAGTCAATGGACGCGATGATCAGGTTGCCGACCGACCATGGATTGACCGATGCCGGCAGATCAGCGCGCGCGGCGCGCAACCAGGCCGCGTCGGCGACGGTGGGTTCGAGACCGAACCGGTCGCGGAGTTCCCCGGCCCACTGGTCGCGCAGACCCGAAGGCGTGAGCACGAGCGCGCGCTGCAATGCGCGGCGCGCGAGCAGTTCCGCGATGACCAGCGCCGCCTGGATCGTCTTGCCGAGGCCGACCGCGTCGGCCAGGAGCACGCGCGGCACGCCGCGCACGGTCATCGCGAGCGCGGGCTCGAACTGATAGGGGAAGATGTCGATTGCAGCCGCAACTGGCGCCGAGAGCAGGTCGCACCGCTGCTCACCAGAGAGCGCGTCGAGCAACGCCACCATCCAGGCGCGCCGCGTGACGACGACCGGGACAGTCACACGCGCTATCGGCTCGGGCCGGTCGAACGGTTCGAGCAGCACACGGGTGGGCAGGTCGGGGCAGCGAACCGGACTGTCCGGCTCGAGTTCCAGTTCGGTACAGTCGGCGTGGATGGTCTGGCTGCGAAGTCGCCAGATGGCGCCCCGCACCGCGACAAGTTCGCCCGGAATATGAGATTGCATTTTCTACCATCAGCGCGCGCCGTCCGCGTTGCAGAAATTGCAACGTCTTTGGCCGAATGTGCCCGTTCTGCGGGCATTCGCGGCGTGGCGTGGTTTACCTACGCAATCCCCGTGCTATCCTCGGCCGTTGGAGGCTGGCGCCTGAGTGCCGGGGCTGAAGCCCCGGCCTCCAGTGCAAATACCCCGCCTGCGACGCGACGTACTGCGCGTGAAGAGGAGCGTTGTCGACGCAGGCGCCGGGGCCGCCTCGTGGACCCCGGATCCTCCGCCTTCGCGCAAGGCTACGGCGTACCGCGCGTGAAGAGGCCGGGGCGGCGCGCTGGAGGCCGGGGCGGCGCGCTGGAGGCCGGGGCTTCAGCCCCGGCACTCAGGTTCTCGGCCGACGCAGGAGGCGCTTATGAATCGCCGCTCGTTGCTGCTTCTCGTTCTCGCTGCCATCGTGCTCGCGTCCGTGCCGGTCGTGCGGGCACAAGGCCCTCCGCCATTCACGGTGGAGGAGATGCTGAAGCTGAAGCGCATCTCGGATCCGCAACTCTCGCCTGATGGCACTCGGATCGCGTACTTCGTCACCGAGATCAACCTCGATGGCAACACGCGGCGCAGCGAGATTCACGTAACGGCGCTCTCCGGGGGCCCGACACGCACGTTCGAAGGCGCGGGACCCCGCTGGTCGCCAGATGGAAAACAACTGGCATACGTCGGACCCGATTCCGACCTCCGGATCCACGCGCTCGACACGCCCACGACGCGGACTCCGCGCACGCTGCCCACCGGCGTATCCGGAGTGATGTGGTCGCCCGACGGCAAGTGGATCGCGTTTGTCTCGGACGTGTTCCCGGAGTGCAGCGGCAACGTCGTGGGTGACGCGTCGTGCAACGAAGCGCTGCTCAAGAAGCAGCAGGCCTCCAGGACCAAGGCGCGCGTCATCGACAACCTGCTGTTCCGTCACTGGACCAATTGGAAGGACGGCCGGTTCAGCCACCTGTTTGTGATGCCGGCCGACGGCTCGGCGCCGCCGCGCGATCTGACGCCAGGTCGAGCGGACGTGCCTCCGTTCTCGCTCGGCGGACCCGACGACTACGCCTTCTCGTCCGATTCGAAGGAAGTCGCGTACGCGACCAAGACCGATCCTGTCGAGGCTATCAGCACGAACAGCGATATCTTCACGCTCGACTTCCAGACGCCGGGCACGAAACCGAAGCAGATTACGACCGGCAAAGGCTCCGATTCCGGTCCGCAATATTCGCCTGACGGAAAGTACCTGTCATGGAGATCGCAGCAGCGAGCCGGGTTCGAGGCCGACAAGTGGACACTGATGCTGCTCGATCGGACGACCGGCGCGCGGAAGACCGTGGGTGGGGATTTCGATCGGGCCGTCGACGGCTGGGTGTGGACCCCCGATTCGAAGGCCGTCTATCTGACTGTTGAAGACGATGGCGGCGTGCACGTGTACCGGGCCGAACTTTCTGGTGGCGCGCCCAAGCCTGTTCTCAAGGACGGGTCGAACGGCGACGTGCAGGTGTCGGCCGACGGAAAGACGCTGGTTTTCACGCGCCAGTCGCTCACTGCCCCGGCAGAGATCTACAAGGCCAATGCCGACGGCACAGCCGTCACGGCGGTCACCACGATCAACAAGGACATCCTCGCGAAGTTCAGCCTGAAGCCCGGAGAAGCCGTGACGTTCGAGGGCGCGGGAGGCGCGAAAGTGCAGGCCTGGATCGTCAAACCGAACGCGTTCAAGGAGGGGCAGAAGTACCCGCTGCTGTACCTGGTGCACGGCGGCCCGCAGAGCGCGTGGAACGACGCCTGGACCTACCGGTGGAACGCGCAGGTGTTCGCCTCGGCCGGCTACGTGGTCTTCATGCCGAATCCGCGCGGCTCGACGGGTTTTGGTCAGACGTTCACCGACCAGATCAGCAACGACTGGGGCGGCAAGCCGTTCGACGATCTGATGAAGGGCGTCGACGCCGCCGAGCGATTGCCGTACGTGGATGCCACGCGGAAGGTGGCGGCGGGCGCCTCCTACGGCGGCTACATGATGAACTGGTTCCTCGGCCACACCGATCGCTTCAAGGCGATCGTCTCGCATGCCGGCGTATTCAACCTGACGAGCATGTACGGCGTCACCGAGGAGTTGTGGTTCCCGGAGTGGGATCTGGGCGGCATGCCTTGGACCAATCCGGAGAGCTACCGAAAGTGGTCGCCCCACACCTACGCGAAGAACTTCAAGACCCCGACGCTCGTGTCGCACGGCGAGCTCGACTTCCGCGTGCCCATCGGAGAGGGCTTCCAGTTGTTCACGACGCTGCAGCGCCAGGGCGTGCCGTCGCGGCTGCTGTACTTCCCCGACGAAGGGCACTGGATCAACAAGCCCCAGAACAGCGCCTTGTGGTATCACACCTTCCTGGATTGGATGGGACGTTGGATTAAGTAGAGACGATTCCATAACCTGCGTGAGCGGGGTACCGAACGGCCGCAAGAACGGGCTATGGAATCGGGTTCTAGAGGAGTCAATCATGAGAGTTCGAGCGTTTGCCGTGTTCATGTCTTTGATGATGGTGTTGGCTGTTGCTGCGGTGGCGTGCGCGCAGCCGGCGGGGGGCGGGCTGAAGAACCCTGCTGCCCTCAAGGAGACCGCACCGCCAGTCTACAAGGCGAAGTTCGAGACCAGCGCCGGGACGTTTGTCATCGAGGTGCATCGCGACTGGGCGCCGCTTGGCGCGGACAGATTCTATAATCTCGTCAAGAACGGGTTCTTCGACAATTGCCGCTTCTTCCGCGTGGTCTCGGGCTTCATGGTGCAGTTCGGGATCAGCGGTGACCCGGCGGTGTCGGCCGTCTGGCGCGGCGCGCAGATCGGGATTGATCCCGTCAAGGAGAGCAACAGGCGCGGCTACATCACGTACGCGATGGGCGGATCACCAGACACGCGGACGACCCAGGTCTTTATCAACTTCGGCGACAACGCACGGCTCGATCAGTTGGGCTTCGCGCCGTTCGGGAAGGTCGCGTCCGGCATGGATGTAGTCGACAAGCTTTACGCCGAGTACGGCGAAGGCCCGCCGAGCGGCGCAGGCCCCAATCAGGGCCGCGTTCAGATGGAAGGCAACGCGTACCTGACGAAGGAGTTCGCCAAGATGGACTACATCAAGAAGGCGACGATCGAGAAGTAGGGGCCCGCACCGCCTCGGGACTGGGGGTTGGGGATTAGGGGTTGGCGGGGACACGACGCCCGAAAAGATCGGGAGTCTTTGAGGAAGGAGCAATCCGCCTTCGCCCCGCCTTCGTTCTTCGAGCTTCGTCGAGGTCTCGCCATAGCGCTTCGCGCGGAGGCGGACAGCCCGGCCAGCGGTCCTGGCAGCGTGACCCGCCTGGGATCGCCGGGCTCCCCTGGCCTGAGCCTGTCGAAGGCCAGCCCGGCCAGCGGTCCTGGCGGCGTGACCCGCCTGGGATCGCCGGGCTCCCCTGGCCTGAGCCTGTCGAAGGCCAGCCCGGCCAGCGGTCCTGACAGCGTGACCCGCCTGGGATCGCCGGGCTCCAGCCCGGCCAGCGGTCCTGACAGCGTGACCCGCCTGGGATCGCCGGGCTCCAGCCCGGCCAAGTCCCGGCTTCGGGAAGACGTGGCCGGTTCCTGTGACGGTCCCGGTGTCTGTTGACACTCCCCGGATTTGGTGTTATATGTATAGCAGCTCTGTTATAAAAATAGCACATGAACACATCCACACACATCGTTTTGACCCGCCGCGAACGGCAAATCATGGACATCCTGTACCGCCGTGGTCGGGCCACCGCGGCTGACGTCATGAAGGACCTTTCCGGTGATCCCCACTACTCCACCGTGCGCACGCAATTGCGTGTCCTCGAAGAGAAGGGGCACCTCCGGCACAACGAGGAGGGCCTTCGGTACGTCTACGTGCCGTTAGTGCCTCGCCACGCCGCCAGAAAGTCGGCACTCAAGCACCTTGTTCACACCTTCTTCGATGGCTCGTCCGAGCAAGTCGTCGCCGCGCTGCTGGGGGGCGACGCGACTCGGTTGTCTGAGGACGACCTCGCGAGTATTGCCGAACTCGTCGCCAAGGCTCGGAAGGGGGCTCGCGATGATCAAGGTCTCCGTCATCGTTCTGATCGGGCTCGTAGCCGCGGCACTGCTGCGAAGGCAATCCGCTGCGCTCCGACACTGCGTGCTCGCCTCGGCGATCGGCTGCGCGGCGGCGATGCCAGTGCTACAAGTGATCGTGCCGGCGTGGCCGATCCCGATGACGGCGTTCTTGCCGAGCTATCAGAGTAACGCCTCTGTCGCCGACTCCGCGATTTCCACTGAGGAGTTCGTCGATGGCCCACCCACCAACGACCAGCCGGTCCCAGCCAGCGGGCCGCGAACAGTCCTGTCGTCGCTGGAACGGATCTGGCTGGCGGGTGTCGTCGCGAGCCTTTCGCTGCTTCTCGTGGGATTCGGC
>Ga0315286_10007098_pt1 | contig 10933 bp, 9 predicted proteins | sample YL17G10_0_MG_FD_205038 | JGI IMG/M metagenome (GOLD analysis project Ga0315286, IMG submission 205038) | Sediment microbial communities from Yellowstone Lake, YNP, Wyoming, USA - YL17G10_0 | ecosystem: Environmental > Aquatic > Freshwater > Lake > Sediment | place: USA: Wyoming | collected...
GGCGCGGCTCGCAGATGCTGATGAACGGCGCCGTCTCGGTGAGCCCGTAGACCTGGGTGATGGTCCAGCCGAGCTCCTGCTCGACGCGCTCGATGGTGTGCGCGGCCGGCGCCGCCCCGGCGGTCAGGACGCGGACGCCCCGCGGCGCCGTCGTGCGCAACTGGTCTGGTGCGTTCGCGATATTGATGAGCACCGTCGGTGCGGCGCAGAGCGTGGTGATGCGCTCGCCGCCGAGCAGGTGGTAAACGGTGGGGGCGTCGGCCTTGCGGGCACAGACGTGGGTCCCGCCGGCTGCGGTGACGATCCAGACGAAGGTCCAGCCGTTGGCGTGGAACATCGGCAGCGTCCAGAGGTAGCGGTCGGCGCAGGTCATCGGGTGATGGACCAGCGTCCCGACGACGTTCACCCAGGCGTTCCGGTGCGTGATCATCACGCCCTTGGGCCGGGACGTAGTGCCGCTGGTGTAGTTGATCGCGAGCAGGTCGTTCTCGCTGATCTCCGGGTGCACGAACTCGGGCGTCGCCTCGGCGAGGAGCCGTTCGTAGTCGAGCCAGCCCTCACCGCCCCCCTCGAGCGCCACGAAGTGCTCGACCGCCGGCATTTCGTGACGCACGGTGTCGACCAGGTCGAGGAAGTCCTCATGCACGCAGAGGACGCGGCTCCCCGAGTGGTTCACCATGTACACCCAGTCGGCGGGCAAGAGACGGTAGTTGAGTGGCACGACGACGGCGCCGAGCTGGGGAACGGCGTAGAAGCCCTCGAGGTGGGCATGGGTGTTGGGGGCGATGTAGGCCACCCGGTCGCCCGGGGCGACGCCGAGCTGTTGCAGGGCGCTGGACCAGCGATCGCAGCGGTCGAGGAACTGGGCGTAGCTGTACCGCTGGTCGCCGTCGACGACGGCCTCACGGTCGCCGTAGAGCGACCGGGCACGGCGGCCGAATTCAAGTGGTGTAAGCGGCGTCTGCATGATGCGATAGGCTAGCGCGCGGCGGAGAGTGTGGCAAGTCCCGGCCGGACGAGGTCAGCCACAGGATGGAGGTTTCCTGCCTAGATTCAGGGGTGCACTCCGCAACGAGGAATTCATGGTTGCCCAACTGTTGACGCTCTTCTCCCTGTCCGCCGCCCCCTTCGGCGGGATTTCCGGCGACCTCCGTCTCGGCGACAAGTACCTGGCCGACGTGAAGGTCACGCTGACCTGCGGCGAGGCCACCGCCGAGGCGACCACGGACGCCAATGGCTCGTTCCGGCTGACGGTGAAGGGGGAAGGCAAATGCCGCGTTACGGTCAGCTACCAGGGCCAGACCCCCGGGCTGGACGTGGTGGTGTTCGACAAGCCGGCCCGGTATCGGCTGATTCTGGAGCAGGTCGACGGCAAGTACCTCCTCAAGCGGGTCTGACATGAGCGGCACCGGCACCCCCGACCACAAGGACTTCTGGGACAAGCTGCAGATCATCCTGGCCCCGGTAGGGGGGCTGCTCACCGCCGTGGCGGTGGCCAGCCTGGGCTTCATCGGGTCGCGCGCCCTCGAGCATCAGCAGAACAGCGAGGCCAAGTTGCGCCTCTACTCGGAGCTGATGAGCAAGCGGGAGGATTCCGAGGCGACGCTCCGGAAGGAGATGTTCCAGTCGATCATCGGGTCGTTCTTCGACGCCCAGTCCACCTCGCTCGAAGCGAAGCTGCTCAAGATGGAGCTGCTGGCGCAGAACTTTCACGAAGCGCTGAGCCTGACCCCCCTGTTCGAGCACATCCGCCGTGAAATCGCCGCGGCGCCGCTCTCGGCGGCGGCCAAGCACGGCTACCAGGACCGACTGAGCGACCTGGCCCGGGAGGTGGGCCGGAAGCAGATGATCGTGCTGGAATCCGCCGGCAAGCGCTTCGACTGGACGGTGATGCTGAGCGAAGGCCTGATCGCCGGCGAGGCTCCGGAACAGCTCGAGGACGTGACCCTTGCGCTCGATGGGATCACCCGGCGGTTCCGGCTGACCCTGCAGCAGGCCGACACCGCGCGGCAGGCGCTCCGGGTTGGCCTCGAGGTCGAAACCCCCGCCCAGCCGGGCGTGTCGGCGGCCGCGACGGGCCGGTACGAGGTGGAGTTCGAGGTGGGCTTCTTCAGCAGCCCGATGATCGACAACACCCGGCTCTCCAACGACCAGCGCGTGGCGATCGTGCTGACCGACATGAACCCGGCCGGCGCCAGCCTGAGCCTGGTCCTGTTCCCCGGCTCCCGGGCCAGCCTCCGGGAGAAACCGTACTACGAAGAGATTCTCAGGAAGCTGACCGACACGGGGGCGGGCGTGCGGTAGACGACATCAAGCGTGGCTGAGATGCAACAGTCGCGCTCCACAAGTGTTGTTGTCAGGCGCCATCTAGCCGTCCCCGGGATCGGGCGTATCTTCTGGCATCCCTCCCCAGGTTGATTCCGCGATGAGACAAGATCACCTCCGCCTGGCCCGGCTCGGGCTTCTCGGCGCCGCGCTCCTGATCCAGGCTGCCTGCAGTACCGATTCCGGCAGCCTCACCGAACCAGAGCGGCCCGAATCGGCGGCTCGCCCGGTCCCCGGCTTCATCACCACGTCCGCGGTCGGGACCTGCAACTACGATCTCGACGAATCGGTTCTTACGGGCGGCGGATGGAAGAAGCCGTTCGAGGATACTTTCTCGCTCGACCTGGCCCAGTGGAGCGTCTGGACCGGCGGCGCATTCAATAACGAGCTGCAGTACTATCAGCCCGCCAATCTGCGAATCGATCAGTCGCTTGGCCTCCTCTACATCGCGGCCGAGAAGAAGACCGTCACGGGGGTGACCAATCCCTACGACGCCACGCCCAAGACCTTCGGCTACACCTCCGGTCGGATCGAGTCGAAGACCAGTTTCTCCGCGGCGCGGACGACGCCCAACGTCCGCATGGCCGCACGCCTCAAGCTGCCGTCCGGCTATGGGATGTGGCCGGCCTTCTGGAGCTATGGCGATCCGTGGCCTACCAAGGGTGAGATCGACATCGTGGAAGCGCGGGGGAACGAGCCCTTCACTTACCAGACCAACTATTTCTACGGCCGGCGGGCCAATGTGAACCTGGTGCAGGGCGCCGAGACGGTGATTACGTCGTCAGCTTCGCTGACGGATTGCTGGCACGTCTACGAACTGGTCTGGACCCAGAACGCGCTCACCTTCTTCCTCGACGGCAGTGTGGTGGACACCAAGACCGGCGGGTACGTGCCGAACCTTTATGGCAAGCAGGAGCGGCTGGTTCTGAACCTGGCCGTCGGCGGCGTCTTCTTCCCGAACCTCGACGTCAATGCCATCGTGCCCGGGACCCTCGTGGTGGACTGGGTCAAGGTCTTCACCAAGTGAGCTGGGCCGTCCGTCAATCCGGGAGCGCCGCGACGAACCGGTAGACGGAGCCTGCCTTCCCACTGAGGTAGTAGGTCAGCACCAGCTCGCCCCCGTCAGGGTCGATCGGGCCCACCAGTTCCGTAGCAACGAGGCAGAGGGCGAGCGACGGGCAGAGGTTGATCCGGAGAGTGCCCTCCTCGATCGAGTAGTTGAGGTCGACCTCAGAATGGTCGATGAACTGGTCGGGGCGCCGGATGTCCACGACGTACCGCACCAAGCCCTGAACTGGGGTGGTCTCGCGCGGGCGCCCCAGGGTGCCGAAGTCCAGGATGCTGGACACCAGCATGGATCCGTCCTCGGCGTACGTGACCGGCAGCGGCTTCCCGTCCAGGCTCGAGAGGAAGTAGCGGGACGAGAGCTGGGACGGCGCGGTGGAGGTGCCGCAGCCGAGTTGAACTGCCGCCATGAGGACTACGAACGCGCGATGCATCCTCGGACTCCCGCACGAAAGGCAAGTTCCCGGGTGCAGTCAGTGTGCCATCCCGGAGCGAGGTGCCATCTGCTTTCGGGCCAAGGGCTTGGCGGCCACGCCCAGATGGTGCGGCGATCCGGGACGACACGCGGGACGTGTCAGATAGACGCCGGGGCCGGCATCGATCCGCGTCCGAAGAAGGCCGTGGCACCAGCTAGAATTCCGGGGTTCGGCAGACCCAGCTACTGGAGATTCCCCCTCCTCCGTCGAGTGTCGAGGCTCAGGGAACCAGGTCCGCGCCGAGGTGACGCCGCACCCAGTCCACCCAGAGGCGGGCACGCTCCCGCGAGTTCACCGGATCGGCCGAGGCGTGCGTCCGTCCCTGGAAGCCGATGAACTCCGTTTCGACGCCGTTGTCCTTCATCGCCCGATAGAGCGCGAACGCCTGAGTGGGCGGGACCCGGAAGTCCTCCATGTTCGACATCACCAGCGTCGGCGTCCTGATGCGGGTGGCGTAGGTGATCGGCGACTGCTCGCGGTACGCCTTCATCCGCTCCTCGGTCCACGGCGAGCCGCCGAAGGAGTAGCGGATGACGACGCTGCCATCGGCGAAGTTGTACATGTCCTCCCAGCTCGTCACGGGGGCGCCGGCCATCGCGGCCCGCCATTCGTTCGGGTAGTTCCCGATCAGCCAACTGGTCATGAATCCACCATACGACCAGCCGGTAACGGCCGTGCGCGTCTTGTCCACATACGGGCGGGCGCGAAGCATGGCGACGCCGGCCATCACGTCGCGGCCGGGCCCAGCCCCCGCGTCGTTGCGGATCGCGACCTGGTAGGCGTTGCCGAGATTGTCGCTGCCGCGGTAGTTGGGCTGGAACACGATCCAGCCCTCGGCGGCCATCAGCTGCGCCAGCGAACTGAACGAGAGCTTGGATGACGCCTGGGGCCCGCCGTGGATCAGGAGGACCAGCGGGTACCGCTTGTCGGCAGAGAACCCGGGCGGCAGTCCGAGCACGCCGTCGGCCTCGAACGCGTCGGTCTTCCAGGTGATACGCTCCAGCTTCCCCCAGGCGACCTCGCCGGCCCAGGCGTTGAAGTCGGTGAGCCGGCGCGGCTTCGCGTCCGGGGAGTCCATCACGTACAGCTCCGAGGGACGGGTCGGGGTCGTCGCGGCGAAGGCGATGGTGGTGGCATGCGTCGCGACGGCAATGTCGTACCCAAAGGCGCCGTTGATGACAAGGTCGCCCGTGTCGAGCCGGTGCGCCGGCCCATCCAGCGGCTGGATCCACGCCCCCACGCTGGTGCGGTCGTTGCCGACCACGAGGAGCGACTTGCCGTCGGGCAGCCACTGGGCGCCGAATAGGTTGTGGTCGAGCGGGTGCGTCAGGCTGCGGGGCACTCCACCGGCGATGGGCGCAATCCACACCTCGTTCTCCCAGGTGAGATCGCCGCGTCCTTCACGGGGATACCAGTAGGCGACCGAGCGGCCATCCGGGGAGAAGACGGGGTTGTTCTCGAATCGACGCGCCGACGTGAGCGGACGGATCGCCCCGGTCGCCACATCGAGCAGCTGCACGTGCACGGAGTCGAGTTTCCCGCTCTCAGGAGCCGGGACCGCCGCAAAGGCGATGGTCTTGCCGTCAGGAGACCAGTTGAGTCCCGACGGTGCGCTGCTCGGCGGGAGGACGAATTCCAAAGTCCAGCTGCCGCTGGTGAGCCGCCGCCCCGCGCCACCGGTGGTCTCGACCAGCCAGATGTGCTGGGGCTGGAGCGCCTGGTGGAGGAAGAGGTCCTGGTCTCCCACCTTGAAGGTGGTGAGATGCTTCGCCTCGCCGTCGCGCTTGGGCGCCTCGTCGCTCGCGGCGTAGGCGATCGCGCCGCCGTCGGGGCGCCAGGCAAAGTGCTCGACGCCCGTCGGGTGCGAGGTGAGGCGTCGGGTCTCTCCCCCGCGCATCGGCATCAACCAGATCTGCATCCGGGACGCGGTGTCTGGCGCGAGAAAAGCCAGCGTATTCCCGTCCGGGGAAAAACGGGTGCCGACGACGACCCGCCGCTCGAACGTCAGTTGCCGCGCCGCGCCGGTCGCGATGTCCACGGCGTACAGTTCGGACTCGGTCCGGTCGGCCTCGTAGTTCGGACGGCTGACCGTGATAACTGCCGTGCGCCCATCGGGTGAGAGCTCGGTCCCGCCGACGCCGACCACCTTCCGGAAGTGCTCGAGCGTGAACTTCTGTTGCTGCGCAGCGAGTGGCGCCGCGAGAAGGGCGAGAGTCACGCCGAGGTGGGCGAGGGAGCGGAGGGACGGCATCAGCGGTCTCCAGGTCATGATCGTGCGGCCGGAACGGGACCTTGGAGTATGCGGTACCCTGGCGCGGCAGGCAACGCGGCGGTCCTCCCCTTCGCGGGTGTCGAGCCGACTGATCGGGGCGGAGGATTGATCAGGGACCTTGTGGCGCCATCATCGCGCCACTATAACGCCACTATCGCTACACTTCATTGCAATACATGGAGATAGCACTTGATTATGGCAGTACTATTGGTAAATTACATTCATGTCACGAGAGGCCAAGAAACAGGTTCGCGAGCCGATCCAGGTCTATCTGGCCGAGGCTGAACGCCGCCTCCTGGATGCGCTGTCAAAGGAGGTTGGGGTGTCGCGGGCGGAGATCCTCCGGCGCGGCATCGCGGCCCTGGCTCGAGAGCGCCAGCCGTGGGAGGCGAGCCCGGTGCTCGGGTTCATGCGCCAAGTCCAGGCTGAAGGTTCGGCCTTGCCACCCGACGTCGCCGACCGGCACGATGCCTACCTGGCTGACGAGGCGAGCGCGAGCGCGTGACCCAGGCGCTCTTTCTCGACACCTCGGGCTGGTTCGCGGCGATGAGCCCCCGCGAGGATCATCATCCGACCGCGATGGCTACTTACGAAACGGCGCTGCGCAGCAATGCCGCCCTCGTCACCACTAACCTGGTACTGGGCGAGATGCACGTCCTGCTGGCCCGCCTGCTCGGTCCAGCGGCCGGGCTCGAGTTCCTCGACCGGGTCCGCGCCGACACGCGCCACGAGGTAGTTTGGTGCGACGCCGACCTGGGTCTGGCCGCCATCGATCGATGGCTCCGGCCGTTCCGTGCGGAACGGTTCAGTCTCTGTGACGCGGTCAGTTTCGAGGTGATGCACCGTCGCCAGATCCGGCAGGCGCTGGCACTGGACCACCACTTCACGGTTGCGGGGTTCGAGGCGCTCACGCCGCGATGAATCCTCTGGTCACTTTCGCCCAACAGGAGCCATGATCAAGTCTGCAGTCTTCAAGCTCGTGACGGTGGTGCTGGTCTCAGGAGCCTGGTCCTCCGCCATCGCCCAGGAGGCACCAAAGCCGGAAAAGAAACACGGCGGCACGTTCTACTTCGCCTGGGGCTACAACAAGGACTGGTTCACCCGGAGCGATCTTCATTTCGAGGACCATGTCACCGACGACTATGATTTCATCGTCCATGACGCTGCTGCACACGACAACCCGTCACTGGACAAGATCTTTGCCTCGGACGTGTCGGTACCGCAGTACAACTACCGCTTCGGATACTACTTCAACGACTCCCACAATCTTGGGGTTGAAATCAACTTCGACCACGCCAAGTACATTGTGACCCATGACCAGCGGGTCCACGTCACCGGGACCATCCGCGGCACTCCCGTGGATGCGGACACGCTGATCCGTGAAGAGTTCCTGCTGTTCGAACACACCAATGGGGCAAACTTCCTGATGGTCAACCTGCTGAAGCGGCAGGAACTGGTCACATCCAAGAATGGCAAGCAGGGCCTTGCCGTCATTGCCAAAGTCGGCGCGGGCATGGTGATTCCCAAGACGGACGTGACGCTGTTCGGGGAACGGCGGGATAATGTCTTTCACGTCGCCGGTTACATCACCGGGATTGAAGCGGCCATCCGCTGGCACTTCCTCAAGAGCTTCTTTCTTGAGCCGGCGGTCAAGGGCGTGTATGCCAATTACCTCAACGTCCTCACCGTCGGGTCTGCCCGGGCCAACCATCACTTCTTCGCATCGGAAGTCATCGTGACCGGGGGCTTCCAGCTCAACTTTGGCAAGAAAGACAAGTAGTCGCGGCTAGTGGCTGATCACCACAAACCACGCCGCGATGATCGGACCGCGCGGCCCCCGGGTTCCCGCGGCCGGCGGCGGCGTCCCGGGAGCCGGGGCGGGGGGCGGTCCATATTCCGGTTGGAACAGATACGCGACGTGCTTCACCGGATCGACGGCGATGGTCTTGGCGCCTCGGACCGTCGTGACGGTCGCGACCACCGTGTACCGGTCGGGTGCATCCTGGCGGATCACCGTGACGTTGCTGTCGCGGCCGGCGGGAATGTAGATCAGTTTCTCCCCCCGATCCCAGCCGAGGGCGTCGACCCCGTCGCCGTTGGGGAAGGAGGCGACGACCTTGCCTGACGCCGGGTCGACGACCACCGAAGTCTTGCTGCAACCGGAGAAGATTCGATTCGAAGCGCGATCATAGGCGATCCCGGTCGGGCCATCGCACGGGGCGAGCGGCCAGGAGGCCAACACCTTCATGCTCCGGACGTCGATCACCTGGATCGTGTTCTTGGTCTCATTGTTCACGAAGATCTTCCCCCGACCGTCGCTCGCCGCGCCCTCCGGCGTATCGTCCTCGAGCTGAGCCTCCCCGACGATGTCGCCGGTCCTGGCGTCGAGCGCGGTGGCGGTACCGATGGGACGACTGTGATTGGTGAGGATGATCCGGTCCGAGTACTCGTCGTACATGATGCCATCGAGGCCGCCGGCGGGTACCGGAATCTTCCTGATCACGGCCAGTGTCTTCAGGTCGAACATGGTGACGGTGGAATCGCCGGCGTTCGTCGTGAACCCTTGGTTCGATTTTGGTGCGAGCGCGATACCGTGAGTGCGCGGCGTGTCGGGGATGTCGCCGAGGACCTTGCCGGTCGGACCGTCGATCACCATGACATGGGTGCTTCGGGAGACGAAGACCCGACCGGTACCGGGTTCCGCGACCAGGTAATCGGTGCCGCCCTCGCCACCGATGTTGAACTTCTGGACCTTGAAGGTCTGGGCGGCGGCCGGCAACGGGCCGGCGCCGAGCAGCAGGGTCGTGACCGCGACGATCCGAGCGAGGCGATGCATGGTGACGGTGTCTCCTCTATTGTTTCTCTGCCAGCGGTTTGCCATCCGGACCGACCTGGACCTCGGACCACGGTGGTGGAATGAATACCGAGCCGCACCGCCTGTCCACCAAGCCACAACCACGCGAAAGAGGCGTGCCGTCCTACCGCGAGCGACGATACTGGATGCGCCAGGTGAGCAGTCCCGTCCTGGCGCCGGTCATCGTGACGCGTACCGATCCGTCACGGTGTTCGCCCAGTTCGGCCTCCGCGCCCGGCGCTTCAACGGACTCCGCCACCCACCCATCGGGCTCCGTCAGGTAGAGCTCGTAGGCGTCGCCCGCCACGACCCGGCTCTCGCCCGCCAGGACGTCCCCGCTCCAGCTGACCCGCTCCAGATCGACACCGCCACAGCTGACATGACGGTTGGTGGCCAGCAACTGCGGGTGCGGCTGCCGCTCGCGCAGGCACACCACCTGGACCTGGAAAGACGGATCGATGGCCCCGGCAACCAGCGTGTCCTGGAAGGCGCCAAGGAAACGCTTGCCCCAGAAATCAAACGCGACGTAGTCCCGACCGGTGGCCAGGCCCAGGTCGACCATGCCGAGCCGATCAGGCGCGCCGGGGGTGCGGGCCAACACGGTCCACCGCTCGAACGGTCGCGCGATGTCGAGCTGATACAGCGTCTGCTGCAGTCGCTGGTCGGCCTCGAACGGACGCGGTCCCGACCCACTGACCTCATGCTCCGCCATGAAGAGCCGGCTGGTGCGCGAGGGATCGATGTCGTAGACCTGCCCGGGCATGGTGAAGAGGACCGGCGCGGTCCGGCGGGCCGCCTCCACTCGATCGCTCCGATACACCTCCGGCCGATCGGTCAGCATCAACAGCGAGCCGGTCAATGACGTGATCGTCGCCGACCGGTAGGCATCCGCCCGGGCGATCTCGATGTGGTCTGGATCGTTTCGCCAGACGACGTTGTTGAACGAGTTGAACTGGGCAAAGCCGCCGTACCCGAAGCCATCGTCCCCGAGTCGCGTGGCATCGATGATGCCGACCAGCTCCGGTCGCGGCCCCCAGGAGGCCAGCAGGAAGGCGTCGCGGCCAATGACGTCGCGGATCTGCTGGACGAACGAGCGATAGACCCGGACCCTGTCGAGTCCGCGTTTGGAGTAGAACGCGGCGTGGCTGTTGTATCCCTCGTAGCGCAGGTGACGAAGCGCATCGACCTTGAAGTAGCTCCATCCCTGCGCCTTGAGCTGGCGGTACACCGGCAGGACCAGGTCCTGCATCGTGGCCGGCTTGGCGCCGTCCATCACGAAGCCGACCCAGTTGCCTCGCGCGGGTTTCCCATCGGGCGTCCGCACGAAGAAGGTCGGGTGCGCCACCGCCCAGGCGGAGTCAGCGAACGCCGTGTTGGTCCAGAGCCCGGGTTGCAGCCCATGCGACGCGATGTAGTCGCGCATCCCCATCAACCCGCCCGGGAACTTCTCGTTGGTATTGAGCCAGTTCCCCGGCAGGCCAATCGGAAGGCGCTGGAAACCGTCGTCGATCTGCACGTAGCTGTACCCAAACGGGGCCAAACGCTCGGCGATCGCGTCCACCGCGGAGTGCACGTCCGCTTCGGTGACCCTGTCCCGGTATGCGTACCAGGACGTCCAGCCCGCCGCCGATCGCGTCCAGGGCGTATAGGTCCAGGGCTCGTAGTACGCGAGGCCCCGGTGCTTCTGGTAGTAGCGCGGACGGAATCGCAGCGTCACCTCACCACCAACCGCCACGATGGCAAACGCCGAGGAGTCGCCCCCCGCCACCGGCGTCACCTGCGCGGTCGATGGAAAGTCCAGGCTCAGCAGCCAATCGTCCCGTCGCGTGTACACGCCCCGGTTGAGGTGGTTGTCGCTGGGGCCGACACTGTGCCGAACGATGGGCACGCCATCCTCTCGCGGGTCGGCGTCGACCGCGATGGCATCAGGGGTGCCATGGA
>Ga0315286_10007101_pt1 | contig 10931 bp, 8 predicted proteins | sample YL17G10_0_MG_FD_205038 | JGI IMG/M metagenome (GOLD analysis project Ga0315286, IMG submission 205038) | Sediment microbial communities from Yellowstone Lake, YNP, Wyoming, USA - YL17G10_0 | ecosystem: Environmental > Aquatic > Freshwater > Lake > Sediment | place: USA: Wyoming | collected...
GTCCAGTCGGGTGAGATCATCCCCACTACGGATATTGCTGTCAAGGATGGGTGCATCGCCTATGTCGGTTCAAATGCTGCCCACACGATTGGTGAAGAGACGGAAATAATCGAGGCGAATAATCGTTATCTCGTCCCAGGCTTATTGGATGGACACATGCACATCGAATCGGGCATGTTGACTGTCACCGAGTTCGTCCGGGCCGTCATCCCACACGGTACAACCGGGATGTTCGTTGATCCGCATGAGATCGCTAACATCTTTGGTTTGAAGGGTGTCCGCCTGATGGTGGATGAAGCTGCCGTTCAACCCATCCATGTGTGGGTGCAAATGCCATCCTGTGTGCCATCTGCACCCGGTTTGGAAACATCAGGAGCGAGTATTGGTCCAGCGGAGGTAGCTGAGGCGATGGGGTGGGATGGGATTGTTGGTCTGGGGGAAGTGATGAATTTCCATGGTGTGTTCCTGGGTGATAAAAAAATGCACGCCGAAATGGCTGAGACACGCCGCGCGGGTAAGGTGATTGGGGGTCACTATGCCTCGCCAGACCTGGGTCTGCCTTTCCACGGTTACGTAGCGGGTGGACCAGAAGACGATCATGAGGGTTCACGCTTGGAAGATGCCGTGATGCGTGTCCGGCAAGGGATGAAAGCCATGCTGCGGTATGGATCTGGTTGGCGAGATGTGGCTTCCCAGGTGGGCGCGATAACTGAAATGGGTTTAGACTCGCGCCACTTTATCCTCTGTACGGATGATTCACACTCGGAAACTATTGTGAGTGAAGGTCATGTCAACCAGGCAGTGCGGATTGCCATAGCGAACGGTGTGCCTCCCATCACAGCGATCCAAATGGCAACCCTCAATACCGCCGAACATTTCGGCGTCGCACGCCAGGTGGGGATGATTGCTCCCGGGCGTTATGCGGATATCCTCCTGGTTAAAGATCTGAAGCAATTCCAGGTAGAGGTCGTGATTGCCCAGGGAAAGATCGCCGCGCTCAGTAAGGACGGGGTTACCCCGCCCCAGCTTCTGTTAGATTTACCAACCTTCACATATCCGGATTGGGTTACGAGCACTATTCACCTGGCACATCCTCTTTCTGAAAAAGATTTCCGTCTGATCGTCCCGGAAAGACTCCATTTATCTGGCACAACGGTGATTGCCAATGTGATTGGGATAATCGAAAACCAGGCTCCCACCCGCCACTTGCGTTTGCAGGTGCCTGTAACGGATGGTGAAATAAATATAGATATGGAGAGGGATATTGCCAAAGTTGCTGTCATTGAACGGCATGCGGGCACAGGGCGAGTGCAGGTCGGTTTGGTCCAGGGTTTTGGCCTAAATGTACCCTGTGCCATTGGGACAACCGTAGCGCACGATAGCCATCAGATCATTGTCGTCGGTACTTCAGAAATTGATATGGCGTGCGCGGTTAATGAGCTAGCGCGTATAGGGGGTGGGCAGGTGGTTATCCGCCAGGGAAAAGTGATTGGTGCAGTCAATTTACCGATTGCCGGGCTGATGTCAAATGAGCGCGCTGAGGTGGTTGCTCGCAAAGCAAAAACAATCCTGGATGGTTTTAAGGCATGTGGCTGTCCGTTGAATAATCCCAATATGCAGCTGAGCCTGATCGCCCTGGTGGTCATTCCCGAGCTGCGCATCTCAGATCTGGGGTTGGTAGATGTGAATCAATTCAAATTTATACCTGTTTTGGAGGATTTAAACGCTCGAATATCCTGCAGTTCTAACGTTTAAAAATATTATGACTTACTATGTAACTCTTTCACAACGTCTGAATCAAGATCTCAGTGCCTTAATCGCGACGACATCCCCGGGTGGAAAATTGCCAACCGAACCAAAACTGGCCAAACAGCTGGGGGTATCGCGAACTACGTTACGGGAAGCCATGCGCAGCTTTGAGGCGCAAGGATTAATCAGCCGCCACCAAGGAAAAGGCACATTTGTTTTACGCCCCTCACATGTCATCGAAACTGGCCTGGAGATATTGGAAAGTATCGAGACTCTCACTCGCCGAATTGGATTGCAAGTGACACTTGGTGAATTAAAAGTGGAACACGGCAAACCATCGGAGGATGAAGAGCGTGCCCTGGAAATAGCACCTGGGATGCTTGTCGATCATGTCTCGCGTATCATTGTGGCTGAAAATCGTCCAGTGGCATATCTGGTAGATATTTTACCGGCAGGAATATTAAGCGCAGATGATTTACCGGAGAATTTCCGAGGCTCTGTTCTGGATTTACTGCTTAAACGCGGTGATCCACCGTTAATCAATTCACATTGTGAGATCGGTGCGGTAGACGCCAGTCATGATATCGCCCGCGCCCTAAATATCCAACGCGGCGATGCATTACTGCGTTTCGTCTCCCGTCTGTATGCTGTAGATGGTCGGATAGTGGATTATTCGTTTAGTTACTTTTTGCCTGGCTATTTTCGTTTTCATGTGGTCAGGCGGATAGGAAGTGTTTAGAATATTATTATTGGAGGTATAACAATGCGTAGTTTTATAGGACGTGATATCTTATCACTAAAAGATTTCGAACGAAATGAATTCTTCCGAGTTTTCGAGGTTGCCCAGGAATTGGAACCGATCGCCCGTAATCGTCGGAACGTGGATATGCTCAAGGAAAAGACCCTGGTGGCGGCTTTTTATCAGCCCTCCACCCGTACTCGCCTGGCGCACGAGGCTGCCATGCACCGCCTGGGAGGCCACGTGGTCGGCTTTGCCGATCCAAAGATGACGCGGGCGGGCGACTTTTACCAGGAATCGATCAAGGATACTGTTAAAATGTTGGAATTCTACGGTGATGTCATCGTGATGCGTCATTTCCAACAAGGTGCTCCGCATGAGGCAGCCCGGTGGGCGTCCATCCCGGTGATCAATGGCGGTGATGGTTGGGGCGAGCATCCCACCCAAATCCTGACGGACTTGTACACCGTTTTACGGGAAAAAGGCCGGATTGACGGGTTGAATTGGTTGGCGGTTGGTGACATGCGCATGCGCACAATGCACTCCTTAGGCTATGGATTGAGCCAGTTTGATTGCCCGATTACGTTTGTCGCTCCACCGGAAATGTCCTTGACAGCTGAGTTTAAAGAAGAGCTCAAGGCATACAGCCTGGATTTTAGCGAGGCCGAGCATGTCGAACAGGTAATCTCTAAAGCAGATGTAATCCTGGTTGAGCCAGTTGTCCAGCCAGATTACACAAAGTCGCGGGATGAACGCGCCGGCGGGATTGGTTTGACACCAGCCAATTACAAGATTACCCGCGAACTGCTTGCCACCAAAGCCAAACCGGATGCCATCCTGCTGCACTCGCTGCCGCGCATGGATGAAATCCCGACCGATGTGGATATTACCCGTTGGTCGCGTTACTGGCAGGAAGCTTTTAACGGGGTGGTGATGCGCATGGCATTATTAGCCCTGGTATTGGGAGCGGTGTAGGGGCAGGGTTCCCCCGCTCGCACGGCAAGGAGAATAAAGATGCAAACTTTTTTACGTGGTAAAGACCTGATCGGTGATCTCGATTTTACCAAAGAAGAGGTCGAAACAGTGTTGGATGTAGCATTTGATTTGAAGCGAAAGCGCGCTTTGGGTGAATCCCACCCTTATCTGCGCGACAAGGTGTTGGCGATGTTGTTCTTCTTCTCCAGTACTCGCACGCGCGGTTCATTCGAGGCCGGCATGGCGCAACTTGGCGGGCATGCTGCCTTTATTGAAAGTAAAACTACCCAAATTGCGCACGGCGATACTGCCAAAGAAATCGGTGAGATTTTCGGGCGTTATTTCGATGGGATTGCCATCCGCCACGTGGATTGGGGTGTGGGCAATAATTATCTCAACGAGGTTGCCAAACACTCGCGTGTGCCGGTGCTTAATATGCAGTGCGATGTCTACCATCCTTTTCAATGCCTGGCGGATCTCATGACGATCATCGAAAAGAAGGGGCGGGATCTTCGCCACAAGAAAATGGTCGTCTCGTGGGCATATGCTGCTTCATACCAGAAACCGATGTCCGTACCGCAGTCCCTCATCCTGCAGATGCCGCGTTTTGGCCTGGATGTGGTTTTAGCACACCCCCCCGAATTCCGTTTGATGCCCGAGATCATGGAACAAGCCCAACAGCAGGCACACAAATTCAACGCTGGTTTCGAGGTTGTGGATGACATGGAAGCCGCCTTCAAAGATGCCGATATCATCTACGCTAAATCGTGGGGCGCTATGGTGCACACCCCCGATCCTGAAGAAGGCGCCAGGATCATCAAGAAGTATCAACACTGGATCACCGACGAACGCAAGATGGCGCTTGCCAAACCCGATGCGATCTACATGCACCCCTTGCCTGCCGACCGCAACATCGAAGTCACTGATGGGGTCATGGATGGACAGCAATCGGTCGTCTACGATGAGGCAGAAAACCGGCTCCATGCGCAGAAGGCGGTGATGGCGTTGACGATGTAGGCTGTTATTAGTAGGTTTGTAGGTTGGTAAATTTGTATTATGGAAAAGATCGAAATCGGGAAGATTGCGATATTGAAATGTGTGACCATGATTGGTATAAGGAGATTGGATGGCTGGGCAAGAACAACGAGGTTTTGAGGATTTAGATTGCTATAAACTCTCGCTCAATGTTTTAAGTGAAGCTTATAGAGTACTCCAGTTTTTACCTATAGAGGAAAAATACAACCTTACTTTTCAGATGAGGAGGGCTGCCGTAAGTATTGTCTTAAACATTGCTGAAGGTTATGGACGCTACCACTATTTGGATTGCCTCCGTTTCTATTATATAGCACGTGGTTCTATGGATGAAGTATTATCCAGTTTCATAACCTGCGATCTGGTCCAGTACACAATAGGTGAATTGAATAACCAACGGCAGATATGCCATGCTGCTCTCCGTTCACTCAATGGTTATATTCGTTATATTCGGGGGCAACAACAAGGTCACCTTGAATATGGTGATCGAATAAAAGATGAATTTACGAATCATTCTCCAATTATTGAGTCACCCGTCAATGGATAACCTCTTAGTTCAAACATCTATGTTTCCAATTTACCACTCTACCAATATACAAAATTATCATGGCTATATAAGGAGCCTTAATGGAAATGAATAAACGCAAAATCGCCGTCATTGCGATTGGCGGTAACTCTCTCATCAAAGATAGTAAACACCAGACGGTTGAAGATCAATACCAGGCAGCCAAAGAGACCTGCCATCATGTCGCTGATATGATCGAGGCGGGTTGGGAGGTGGCTGTAGGTCATGGTAATGGCCCTCAGGTCGGATTTATCCTGAGTCGTTCTGAGATTGCCCACAAGGTAGCCGGGATGCACGAGGTACCGCTGGATGTATGCGGCGCCGATAGCCAGGGCGCGATTGGTTATGCTCTCCAACAGAATTTGCAGAACGATTTATACAAGCGTGGAATCCACAAACGAGTAGCAACGATCGTCACCCAAGTGCTGGTAGATCGCAATGATCCGGCATTCCTGAATCCTACCAAACCCATCGGTGGTTTCATGGATGAGACGGAGGCAAAACTGCGCGCAGAAAGAGATGGTTGGACTGTGGTCGAGGACGCCGGGCGCGGCTGGCGGCGGGTGGTCGCTTCTCCAATGCCTAAAGAAGTCGTCGAATTAGATTCGGTAAAAACATTGATCGAGGCGGGAGTCGTGGTCATCACGGTGGGAGGTGGTGGGATCCCGGTGATCGATCGCGGCGAAGGCGAGTATGTTGGAACAGCTGCAGTGATCGATAAAGATTTCGCCAGCAGCCTACTGGCGCGCCTGATCCAGGCTGACTTGCTGCTCATTTCAACAAGTGTTGAGAAAGTTGCCCTTAATTTTGGTAAATTAAATCAACAGTGGATTGACCGTATGACCCTGGCAGAAGCCCGGCAGTACCTGGCGGAAGGGACGCACTTTGCAAAAGGTTCGATGGCTCCTAAAATCCAGGCAATCATCTGGTTTTTGGAAGCGGGTGGGAAATCAGCCCTGATTACCAATCCAGAAAATATCGGACGTGCGCTTAGAGGCGAAACTGGTACCTGGATCTTTCCGTAAGAGACAGTACATTGAGGTAAAATTACTATTACTTTAACATTGACAAGCTGACAATTTGGGGTTATTCTCTTGGTTGACTTGTAGTTGTCTACACAAGAATGCCAGACCCTAAGGGCTGCAAAAACCCTTAGGGTCTACGATAAATTGAGGAGGTGAACCCCTAAAAAAATTCCGGTTTTACTAAGTACGATCAAGTTGTTATCAATGAGAATTAATCACATAAATGAGGAGAAGTACGTATGCATAAGAAATCGATATGGCAGTTGATTGCTGTGTTGTTGATCGCTACACTGGTTTTAAGTGCCTGCGGCACACAGGCAACCACCGTAGCTCCGACAAAAGTAACCGTTCCACCCACTGCGGTTGTACCCTCTGTTGCTCCGCCAAAAGAAACGCTTCCACCCACCTTTCAGATTCCTGAAATCGTGGCAGGAAAATTCAATGTTGCCATCGTATTAATTGGCTTCCATGCCGATGGTGGTTGGTCCCAAGCGCATGTTGTTGGTGGGGAATACATGGTTGCTCAAGACGCCAATATGAACGTCCAATATGTCGAATTGGTCAATCCGGGTCCGGATGCTGAATCCGTGATGCGCGCCCTGGCGCGTAAAGGTTTTGACTTCATCATCGGGACCACCTTCGAATATGGTCCGACCATGGAATCCTTAGCCACAGAGTTCCCGAAAATTGCCTGGCTGCATGTCTCCGGTTATCGTAGCAATGGGAAAAACTACGGCAACCTGTTCGGCGCCATGGAGGATATGAAGTACATCGCTGGTATGATCGCCGGTGCCCGAGCCAAGGCGGATGGTAACACGAAGATAGGTTATGTTGCCCCCTGGCCATTACCCGAGGTAATCCGCCTGGGTAACGCCTTCATGATCGGTGTTAAAACCACATGCCCAGAATGCACGATGGAAATCCGTTGGATCAACACCTGGTACGATCCGGACAAGGAAAAACAAGCCGCCCAATCTTTACTTGACGCTGGTGTGGGTATCGTCCTGATCGGCTCCGACACACCCGGTCCACTCGTGGCAGCTGCCAATGCCGGTAAATGGGCTTTCACCTATGATTTCATCGATGCATGCTCACCATCGCCGGAGAAATGCCTAGGTACACCTTACTGGAACTGGGGACCGGTTTATCTTGGCATCGCAAATCAAGTAAAAGCCGGTACCTGGAAACCGGGAAACTCCTATCTCGACGCGGAAACCGGAATCGTTGGATTCTTTGGTTTCATGCCGGGTCAAAAACCCCAACCGGGGGTTCCAGCTGATGTGATTGCTTTGGTGCAGGCGAAATTAGCGGACATGGTAGCGGGTAAATTCACTCGCTTTGATGTCTTCAAGGGTCCGCTCAAGGATAACACGGGCAAGGAAATCGTCCCAGCCGGTCAATCTCTCACTCAGGAAGACCTGGAAGGGATTGATGCGGGTACGATAAAGGCCTTTAACCTGACAGACCGCACAGCCTGCACTGTTTGTATGAACTGGCTTGTCGAGGGTATCCTCGGTACCATTCCAGCAATGCCTTAATAATTCTATTGGTTTATCATTAATGCAGTAGGGGCGGGGTAACCCCGCCCCTATACCACCCGCTGGTAAGGATAGGGTTACCTCGTTCCTACATGACCTGTTGGGGTAGAATTACCCCGCCCTTACACGACCCGAGAGGGCCCAATGACAGAATCCCCCAATGCTTTCGAAATGTACGGCATCGTTAAACGCTTTCCAGGCGTGTTAGCGAATGACCATGTCGATTTTAGCTGTTACGTGGGCGAGGTGCATGCCTTGCTTGGTGAGAACGGTGCTGGCAAAAGCACCCTAATGAATGTGCTGGCAGGTCTCTACCGCCCAGAAGCCGGTGAAATAACGATTAATGGCAGGCGGGTTTCGTTACACTCACCGCAGGATGCCATCGCCAATGGAATTGGGATGGTGCACCAGCACTTCATGCTGGTCCCATCCCACTCCGTCGCAGAGAATATGGTGCTTGGCCTCAAGCATCCCCGCTTTATTTTAAACTTAAGGCAAGTCGAGGAGCAAGTTAAAGCACTCGGTGAACAATACAGCCTGAGCGTGAACCCGCGCGCAAAAATCTGGGAGTTGTGCGTCGGAGAACAACAGCGTGTCGAAGTGTTGAAAATGTTATTTCGCGGCGCCAGAGTCCTGATCCTGGATGAACCGACCGCAGTCCTGACGCCTCAGGAAGTTGAGGTTCTCTTCAACACCTTGCGAGATATGACCAGGCGCGGCCACACTATCGTCTTTATTTCCCACAAATTGGATGAAGTCGTGGCAATCGCTGACCGCGTCACGGTGATGCGCCGTGGGAAGGTGACCGCCGCGGGTATGTCCGCTAAAGGCGTGACCAAAGCTCAACTCGCTCAATTAATGGTCGGTCGAGAAATTACATTCGAGGTCGAGAAGAACCTAGCAGAACCAGGTGAAGTTGTTTTATCGGTTATGAAACTGAGCGCAGAGAACGATCGCGGTTTACCGGCATTAAGGGAGATCGATGTACAGGTGCGCGCCGGCGAGATCTTGGGGATTGCCGGAGTAGCCGGTAACGGTCAGCGCGAGCTGGCTGAAGTCCTCACAGGTCTGCGTAGTGCATCAGGTGGTAAAATGGTTTTTGGTGATATCGAGCTCAACGATCACACCCACTGGATAGATGTTGGGCGACGGTTGGCACATATCCCAGAAGATCGGGCAGCGGTCGGCAGCGTGGCAAATTTGAGCGTGGCTGAAAACCTGATCCTGAAAAACTACCAACGCCCACCGATCGCCTCCGGTTGGTCGATTAATAACGCTGCTGTTCGGAAAAATGCCGTACGGTTGGTAGATGAGTACCAGATTGCCACACCAACAGTGGAGACACCCGTACGGATGCTTTCGGGTGGAAATTTACAAAGGGTCATCCTGGCGCGCGAGATTTCGGGACATCCAAAATTGATGGTTGCGGTCCACCCCACGCGTGGGTTGGACGTCGGTGCGACGGAAGCCGTCCATAAGCTTTTGGTGAAACAACGCAACGAAGGTGCCGCGATCTTGCTCATCTCTGAGGATCTCGATGAATTGTTGTGCCTTAGCGACCGCCTGGCTGTTATTTACGAAGGAAGGCTGGTCAGTGAGATTCCGATAGAAAATGCGGATATCCGCGCCATCGGATTGATGATGGCTGGTACCAAGGTGGACGCATGAAATGGCTGAAGACTTCCTACCGCCTGAATATTGAAACTCGTCTGGATAATCCCGGGTGGGCTGGGGTTCTATCCTCCATTATGGGAGTGATCCTGGCGTTGATCGTGGGGGGCTTTGTCTTGCGGGCAGCTGGAGCGACCGATCCGGTTGGCACCTATCGCGAGATTTTCAAAGAAGGCTTTGGCACTCCCAAGGACTGGCAAGCAGGGATCCATGCCCTTTTCACCAATACCGATTGCCCCAAAGGTTCGTTGTGTTTTGGCCCACTCTCGGATACCCTGGTCAAGGCTTCACCCATTTTATTGACGACCCTGGCTTGCATTATTGCCTTCCGCATGAAGCTCTGGAATATCGGCGCGGATGGACAGATGTTTTTCGGAGCATGGGCTGCCACCGGAATCGCCCTGTTCGTTTTACCGAAGACTACCGATCGCCCGGTTATGTTGGGAGCAATGGCGCTGGCGGGTATCCTGGCCGGGTTTTTGTACGGCGCGATCCCCGGCGTCCTTAAGGCTGTTCTCAATATCAATGAGATCATCACGACCCTGATGTTGAATTACATTGCTTATAAATGGTTGGAATATTTTGTGGTGGTCGGTCCCTGGAGCCTGGGTGATTTCGAATCAACTGGTAATTTCGCCCGGGCTGCTACCTGGCCGCGCCTGACAGAATTGGCCGAACGCTACCCGATTACGGCCGGTTTGACCATCCACCCCGGCATCTTTTTAGGGATCGCAGCCGCGCTGTTATTAGCCTGGATCATCTATCGCAGTCGTTGGGGATATGAAATCCGTGTGATTGGGAATAACCCACGCGCGGCGCGATATGCCGGGATGAACCTGAAGCGCAACATCATCCTGGTGATGGCATTTTCGGGTGGTCTGGCAGGCTTGGCCGGGATGAATGAAGTGGCTGCCCTGCGCACCTTGAGTGGACGCTTCCAACGCGGCTATGGGTTTACCGGCGTAATCGTCGCCTGGTTGGCCAGGTTGAACCCGCTGGCGGCAATTTTCGTGGCGATTTTGTTCGGCGGTCTGTTGGTGGGGACAAAACTGATCCAACCTCAGGGGATCGCCTCGATGCTGCAAGGGGTGATCCTTTTTATTGTGATCGGAACGGAACTGCTCTTCCGCTACCGTATCCAGCTCGAGAAAGTTATCCCGGCTCCCGCTCAAGAGCCTGGAGAACCCCATGACAGCCAGTGACCTGACCTCCTTAACCTTCACAATTTTGTTTGGTGCCCTGGTGAGCGGCACTCCACTCCTGTTTGCCACCATTGGTGAGATCTTTTCCGAGCGCGCCGGTGTGATGAACCTAGGTCTCGAAGGCATGATGCTGGTCGGCGCGATGGGGGGGTTTGCCGCCTGGTTTTACAGCGGGAATGAGCTCCTAGGCATCCTGGTTGGGATGGGGCTGGGGGGTATCCTAGCGTTGCTGCATGCCTTTATCACCATTACACTGCGCGCCGACCAGGTGGTGAGCGGGTTGGCAGTCACCTTTTTAGGTGCTGGTTTTTCAAGCATCCTGGGACTACCCTACGTGGGTCAGCGCGTACCCCAACCGACCTCCATTGTTTTACCTGCTTTGGGGCGCATCCCATTGGAACAATTGCTCCTGGTTCTGATTGGTTTGATCTTCGC
>Ga0315286_10007103_pt1 | contig 10929 bp, 4 predicted proteins | sample YL17G10_0_MG_FD_205038 | JGI IMG/M metagenome (GOLD analysis project Ga0315286, IMG submission 205038) | Sediment microbial communities from Yellowstone Lake, YNP, Wyoming, USA - YL17G10_0 | ecosystem: Environmental > Aquatic > Freshwater > Lake > Sediment | place: USA: Wyoming | collected...
GGAATCGTGCTACCATATCCCTCCGCTCGGAAAGGAGTCGACATGTTCGATCAGAGTCTTTACGTGATGAGAAGGGACCGGCTGAGGACACAGGTCGGGTCCGGACTTGCCCTCTTCCTGGGGAACGAGGAGAGTCCTATGAACTATGCGGACAACACCTATCATTTCCGCCAGGACAGCACGTTCCTGTATTTTTTTGGCCTCGACGTTGCTGGTCTCGCGGCCGTCGTGGATCTCGATGAGAGCACGGACACGATCTACGGCAACGATCTGACCGTCGAGGATTTCGTCTGGACGGGGCCTCAACCATCCCTCCGGGAAATGGCCGCGACGGTCGGAGTGGAGCGCGCGGAGACTTTATCCCGGCTGGGCGAGCTCCTGGCCCGGGCCCGGGCGAAAGGCCGGAGGATCCACTTCCTTCCGCCGTATCGCCCGGAGAACAGGCTGAAGCTTCAGGAGTGGCTCGGGGTGCGGCCGGATCGGGCGGGTTCCGAGGCCTCCGTCGAGCTCATCAAGGCCGTCGTGGCTCAGAGGTCCGTCAAGTCCCCCGAGGAGATCGCCGAGATCGAGAAAGCCGTGGATGTCACGGTCGACATGCACCTCACGGGCATGCGCATGGCCCGGCCGGGCGTCACGGAGGCCGAGATCGCCGCGGCCGTTCACCGGGTCGCCCTGGCCTCGGGCGGAGACCTCTCGTTCCCCATCATCGCCACGGTCCGCGGCGAGGTCCTGCACCAGCACGCCCATACGGGCATCCTAAGGAGCGGCGGCCTGTTCCTCCTCGACGCCGGCGCGGAAACGGCCCGGCATTATGCGGGGGACCTCTCTTCCACCGTGCCCGTTGATCCGAAGTTCACGGAACGGCAAAAAGAAATCTATCGGATCACCCTGGCCGCCCATGAGGCCGCAAAAAGATCCCTCAGGCCCGGCGTGAAACACCTGGAAGCACACCTCGCGGCCTGCCGGAAGATCGCCGAGGGGCTTAAGGACCTCGGCTTGATGAAAGGGGAGACCGAGGAAGCCGTGCGTCGCGGCGCCCATGCCCTCTTCTTCCCCTGCGGGGAAGGCCACATGATGGGCCTCGACGTCCACGACATGGAGGACCTCGGCGAGATCCATGTCGGCTACGAGGGACAGCCCAAGAGCACGCAATTCGGCTTGAAGTCGCTCCGTCTGGCGCGCCCTCTTCAACCCGGCTTCGTGGTCACGATCGAGCCGGGCATCTATTTCAACCCCCATCTGATCGACCAGTGGCGGGCCGAGAAGAAATTCCCGGAATTCCTGGACTACGACCGCATCGAGACCTACAAGGGATTCGGCGGCATCCGGAACGAGGAGGACGCCGTCATCACCATGGATGGCCACCGCATCCTGGGCAAAAAAAAGCCCCTGACCATCGAGGAGGTCGAATCGGTCGTCCGGGATCTGGATTAGAACGCTAAACCACAGCCGCCCCCCCCCAGTCCACTTTCAATCCCCTTCGCGGGATTCCACGGACGTAAGTCCGTGGAGGAATAGCGAATCCCCGCTTCGGGGACAGGCGCTCCAGAGCCTGCAGGGGATAGATCCCACGGACGTAAGTCCGTGGAGCTTCAGTCTTTTAATCACACTCACAATGAAAAAAACCTTGACAAAGCGTAATACACAGTATATTAGATGTTAGAAGAAACGTTTTATATGAAGATAAACGTGGGCTCGCACTCGCTGAAAAGACATTCGTGTGAGCCGATATCTTCTTTCCATCCGGGCCACGCCGTTGTCTTATACTAAAAGTCGTTTTAGGAGGAAAGGAATGTCAAAATTGTCTCGTCTCGCATTCGCATTTCTAATCACGATCATCCTTTTGCCAGGGCTTACTCTCGCCCAGTCAAAAGAAACTGGCGCTGTCCAGGGCAGAGTATCAGATGAAGCGGGGGTTCCTCTGCCCGGAGTGAACGTGATCGCCACGTCTTCCAATCTCATGGGAACCCGGACTGCCGTTACCGACCAGGAAGGGAAGTACCGGCTTGCCGCGTTGCCGACCGGTACATATGCGATTGAGGCATCCCTGCAGGGCTTCGGCACGGCTAAAAGATCGGGGGTCCTCGTCCACGCCGGCACGACGGGGACGATCGATATCGCCATGACGCCCGCGAAGATCGAGATGGCAGTCTCGGTCGTCGGGGAAGCGCCCCCCATCGATATCACAGACGCTTCGCTGGGGAAGACCTATCTCGGCAAGGATTTTTTGGATAACATCCCAACCGCCCGGGACACATTCCGGATCATCAATTCCGTGCCCGGAATCACGGGTCTGAGCGCCTATGGCTCCGGTGATCACACCGGTAACCTCTATCAGCTGGATGGAGTGGAGCTTACCGATTCCTGGTTCGGGGGCGGAATTTATTCGGCAGCCATTGATTACGATATCATCGAAGAAACACAGGTCATCGCCCTCGGGGCACCCGCCGAATACGGGAATTTCACCGGGGCCACTGTCAACATGGTCACCAAGTCCGGAGGGAATTCCCTCAGCGGTGACGTCAAGTTCTTCCTCCGGGGCAAAAAATGGCAGAGCAACAATATCGATAAGAGCAAACCGGAATGGTCGGTCCTTACCGAGACGCCTTTGACCGGAACATACGAGGCCGGCTTCCATCTCGGCGGCCCCATCCTCAAGGATAAGCTCTGGTTCTTCGGCGGGTACAATTACTTTAAGTCGACGATAGAGATGGCGTCGGTGAATAAGTCCAGCCCCTTGACGTATCCCAAGGCTTTCATCAAGTTGACATATCAGCCAAATGAGAAGAATCGGATCAACGCGTTGTTTGAATACCACAAGTCCACGCAGAAGAACATGACGCAGAGCCCCCTCGTCCCCGACGAGGCTAACTACAAGTTCGTCTATCCCGTCTACATCGGCAACCTCTCGTTCCTGCACATCTTTTCGTCCCAGACGATCTTCGAGCTGAAGGTCGCCGGGAACAACATGGTCAACGACTACATCCCCAATTCCGGCCCGGACGTGGCCGGCCACGTTGACCTGGTCACGGGCGTGTCTTCGGGCAACAATTCTTGGCGGGGTCACTGGACGTCCGAACGTTACACCCTGTCCTCCGCCCTGACCCACAACGTCGAGAACTTCATCAAGGGCTCGCACGACCTGAAGTTCGGCATCGAGGTCGAAAAGGCCGTCGGCGGCGGGTACTCTCAGCCCACCGGAGAGGTCACGTATTACGACTGGAATGGCCAGCCCTATACCGCCTCCTCGTGGGGATTCAAGTCCTGGGGAGTGAATTGGAGATATACCGCCTACGCTCAGGACGATTGGAAGCTATCCGATGCCCTGGTCCTCAATCCGGGCCTCCGGTTCAGCATGATCAGAGGGAGCGTTCCCGACCTCGGCAGGACGGTCTACAAGCCCAATAACCTGGAGCCCCGGATCGGACTGGTCTGGGATATCGCCAAGGACCACAAGACCGTCGTCAAGGCCCATATCGGAAGATACTTCGAGGGCAGCAAGAGCTATTACTTCAGCAACATGCAGCCGAATCCGGATTCGGTCAGCTACTCCGTGGGGCCCAATTGGAGCTCCCTGACCGAGACCTATCGCACTTCCGGAGAGAGCCTCTACTCGATCGACCCGAATATCAAGCATCCCTCCATGGACCAGGCCGTGGCGGGCGTGGAACGTGTCCTCGGCAAGGACATCACCATGAGCGTCTCCTTCATCTATAGGTCCTGGAAGAACTTCATCGAATCCGTGAATACGACCGCGGTCTTCGAAAAGCTCCCCTTCACCGACCCCGGCACGGGAGAGGTCTTCACCGTTTACAATCAGCTCAACCCCGGCCAGGACAAGTTCTTCATCACGAACCCCAAGGTCGGGGTGGACTACGGCGCCGCCTCTCCCGATATGGTCCAGGTGGATCCGTACCGGAAGTACAGGGCGGTCGAACTCGCCCTCAACAAGCGCCTGTCCGACAACTGGCAGTTTTCCGCCTCCTATGTGTACAGCAAGGAGTGGGGCACCTACGGCAACTCCCACGCGGGGGACGTCCAGCGCTCCTGGATGGGCCATCAGTCGTGGAACATGGGCGGCGCGTCGGTCTACAAGGACCCGAACAACCAGATCAACCTCTATGGCAACTCCATCATCAGCGCCCCGCACGTTTTCAAGGCCCACGCGACCTATCTGTTCCCGCTTGACTTCAGCCTTAGCGCTTTCTACACCTACACCAGCGGCCGGAGATGGGAGCGGAACGTCGTTATCACGGGGATCAATCAGTGGGGGGTCTACCTCATGACGGAGCCCCGGGGGTCCAGAAGCCTCCCGGCCGCCAACAGCCTCGACATGAGGCTCGACAAGTCCTTCCACTTCAGCAATGTCAGATTCTCGGTCGTGCTCGACATGTTCAACGTGTTCAACCAGGCGCGGATGACCGAGGTCATCGATACGTACGGAATCAATCTTGGCAAGGCTTTGAACGTCAACACTCCCCGGAGCTTCCGTTTGAACTTCAGCCTAGCGTTCTAAGCCCTGGTCCTTTGATCTTCAAGATCCAAAGCAGGCTCTCCGATGCAAAGGGGAGCCTGCTTTTTTCTTTCAAAAGGGACTAAACCCGATTTCGTCAAAGGAAAAAGAGTCAGCTCCGGGACTTGACTCCGAGCTGCCAATTGAGGAAAGCCATCTCCCAGGCTGCGTCATGCAACTGCTTGGAAGAGGGACGTCCGCCTGAGTGACCCACCCGCGGATCATAGTTCAGGATGACAGGCTTGCCGGAAGAAGTCGCCCACTGCAGCTTCGCCACAGTTTTGCGGGCCTCGGTAGGATCAACGCGGCTGTCCATGTCGCCCGTCGAAACCAAAACCGCCGGATAGGCACCTCCCGCCTTTATGTTCTGGTAGGGCGACCAGCGCATGATAAAATCAAATTCCTCGGGCTTGCTGGCATCTCCATACTCAAGAAGGGCAGGCGGGTTGATTTGGGTGTATCGTGGAAAGCCGACGAGGTCGAATTCAGGCACTAAGGCGACCACCGCTTGAAAGAGGTCCGGTCTCTGGGTCAGGGCAGCCCCCATGAGCAGCCCGCCGTTGCTTGCCCCTTTGATAGCCAGCTTGGCCGGGCGGGTATAGCCGCTTTTACAGAGGTATTCACCTGCGGCGATAAAGTCATCGAAGACATTCTGCTTGTGGCGGAGCATACCTCCTTTATGCCAAGCTCGGCCAAACTCGCTCCCGCCGCGAAGGATGGCAGTGGCCAGAACGCCACCTTCCTTGATCCAGACAGCGTCGTATCCACTGAAGGAAGGCAGAATCGACCAATTAAAGCCTCCATAGCCGGTAAGAAGAGTGGGGTTGGCGCCGTCAAGCTTAAGATCCTTATTATGGACGATCCAGATAGGGTGTCTGGTCCCGTCATCCGACTCGCACCATTCTTGCTTCACGACGAAGCCCGAGGTGTCAACGGGACAGGCGGCCTGGTACCAGATCTTCCTTTCTGTTGTGGCGAGGTTATATGTATAAACTGTCAAGGGCTGCGTGAACGACTCATAGGTGAACATCAGGATCCCCGGCTTGTCCGTTTCCCGCGGCAGGCTGGCCTGACCTTGCCCCGGGAGCTCAAGCTCGCGGATGAAAGTGCCGTCAGGCTGACAGATACGGATGACATGGTAGGCGTTGTGAAGATAGAGCAAGAATAATTTGCCCTCCACCTTGGCCAGGCCTTGAAGCACATCACGCCGCTCCGGAATAACCTCCCGCCATTTCTCAGGGGACGGATCATTCAGGTCGATCTCCATCACCCGGCCGAAGGGAGCACCGTAGTCGGTACGCACCCAAAAGTTCTTATCTATCCAGTGAGGCTCGAATTGAGCATCGATGTCCTTGATGATTGGTCTCCAGTCATCTCCCCCGCCGAGATCCTTGATGTAGAATTCCCGCCGCTGCCAGCCAATGCCGACGGAACAAAAGAGTTTTTTCCCGTCCTCGACCTCATTGACATTGACCCAGTATTCGCGCCGTTTCGCCTCAAAAATGACCCTGTCATCCTTGATATCGGCTCCGAGCTTGTGGAAAAGCGCTTTCGCGCCATGCCTTTTATCATCAAAGGAATAATAGAATCCATCTCCCGCGCTGTTAAAAGAAAAATCCCAGTGCATCCCCCGCGGCACGACATCATCGAGGTCATGGCCTGTCTCCAGATTCCGGATACGCAAAGTGACTTCATCCTCGCCTCCGTCACGGACAATGTAGGCCAGGTATTTCCCTTCAGCAGAAACCCCGAGCGTTTTCGCCGTGACGGTCAGGTCCTTGGAAATCTCGTTTGGGTCGAGGACGAGCTTCTCCTCACCGTCCAAGGATGACCTAGAATAGATGGCTTCTCGTTCTGCCCCCTTGGGCTTTTTATTGTAATAGTAACGCCCCTGCATGAGGCTCGGAACCGACATGCTTTCCGCGGAGAATATGGGTTCGAGTTCCTTGGTCATTTGGCCCACGGAGGGAAGCCGGCCGAGGATCGTCTCGGCGTATTTTCTTTGTTCCGCAAGCCATTGGCGCGTGTCCTTGCTCCACTGGTCTTCGAGCCAGCGGTACGGATCGGGGATTCGCCGTCCGTGGATTTCTTCAATATCGTTGACCCTTTTGGCCTCTGGAACCTTGGGGAGATCTTGGGCCAACGCCGAAAGCTCAAGGACGAGAGTTGCGATCAGACAGAACCAAAAACTTTTGCGGATCCAAGAAATTTCTTTGAAGGATCTTTTGCATGCCATAAGAATCACCTCTTTGCTGTGGTGCTGATTTACCTGGGGGAGAAGAACTCCCCGAACCGGTTTCCTGTTTTACTTATTAAACAGATGAATCATATCATGTCAAGAAGAAATTGAAAATTATCTCAACCTGCCTTATTTTGCCCTGGAATGATTCTTGGACCGGTCATCGTTCCGGCCGGTGTTCTCTGGATTCTCCGTTGTTTTGCGGCATTAGGGGAAAGTCGTTTCCCCCCATATGAGAGGCTGCAAAAGCGTACGAACCCTTGTCTAGCGGCGTCAGCTGAATTATCATAAGAAATAGAATCCGCAGCTTAAGAAATCAGCACACGAAACCGAAAACGCCCGACGACAAACAATGATCACCGACGTGAGCGATTTCCGCAGAAAAGAAGGGAGAGAGCCCGTGAGAACAAGATCGATGCAAGTGTTCATCGCCGTCCTGTTGATCGGCTGCCTCGGGCATGCCGTTGGAGCGGACGAGAAGGCCTCCGCCGGGAGGCTGAGCCTCGAGAGGATCTTCAACAGCCGCGATTTCGCCGCCGAAAGCTTCGGCCCGGCCCGCTGGATGAGAGACGGCCGGTCCTATACCACCGTGGAGGATTCCGAGGCGGTCAAAGGCGGACGTGACATCGTCCTCTACCAGGCCGCCACCGGAAAAAGAGAGGTCCTCGTGCCGGCAACGAAGCTCGTTCCGGCCGGCGCGTCCGAACCGCTCCGCATCGAGGACTACGACTGGTCTCCCGACGGGAAAATGATGATCGTCTTCACCAACGGCAAGCGGGTCTGGCGGCAGAACACGCGCGGGGACTTCTGGATCCTCGACCTTGCGACCGGCAGGCTCAGACAGCTCGGGGCCGGGTTCGAGCCCTCGACCCTCCAGTTCGCCAAGGTCTCTCCCGCCGGCCGCTGGGCGGCCTACGTCCGGAAGAACGACCTCTACTCCGAGGACGTCGAAACTGGCCGGCTGGTCCGCCTGACCCGCGACGGCTCGGAAACGATGATCAACGGAACGGGCGACTGGGTTTACGAGGAGGAGTTGAGCGTCCGTGACGGGTTCCGCTGGAGCCCCGACGGCAAGTTCATCTCCTTCTGGCAGCTCGACAGCTCGGGGATCAAGGACTACTTCCTGATCAACAATACGGACTTCCTCTATCCCCGCGTCATCCCCATCAAGTACCCCAAGGCCGGCACGATGAATTCGGTCTGCCGGGCCGGCGTCGTCAGCGCCTTCGGCGGACCGGTGATCTGGATGAAGGTTCCGGGCGACCCGCGGGACAACTATATCGCCCGCATGTTCTGGACCGAGAGCTCGACCGAGGTCGTCCTCGAACACCTCAACCGCCTCCAGAACACGAACGAAGTCCTGTTCTGCAACGCCGCGACGGGCGACGTCCGGACGGTGTTCGTCGATCGCGACGAGGCCTGGCTGGACGTCATGGACGACTTCCGCTGGTTGGACAAGGGCTCCTCCTTCACCTGGCTGAGCGAAAGCGACGACTGGCGGCACGCCTACGTCGTCTCCGCGGCCGACGGCAAAGCCCGGCTCGTGACGCCCGGCGCCTTCGACGTCGTCAGCGTGGAGATGATCGACACGAAGGGCGGCTGGCTGTATTATATCGCCTCGCCGGAAAATCCCACCCAGCGCTACCTCTACCGCGTCCGCCTGGACGGTCGGGGGAAGGCCGAACGATTGACCCCGGCCGGCATGCCCGGGACCCATTCGTATGAGATCTCCCCGAACGGAGAGTGGGCCATCCACACGTTCACCACGTTCGACGGGCCCCCCGTGACCGACCTCGTCCGTCTGCCCAGGCACGCCGTCGTCCGCGAGCTCGCGCCCAACAAGGCCCTCATAGAGGCGGTCCGGGCCCTCGACCGCAGGCCCGTCGAGTTCTTCCGGGTGGACGCCGGAAACGGCGTCCTCCTCGACGGCTGGTGCGTCAAGCCTCCCGATTTCGACGCGTCGAAGTCCTACCCGCTGTTCATCTATATCTACGGTGAGCCGGCCGGCCAGACGGTCATCGACAGATGGGGCGGGAACACATACCTCTGGCATCTCATGCTCGCCCAGCAGGGCTACCTCGTGGTCAGCATCGACCCGCGAGGGACGCCGGCCCCGCGCGGCCGCGCGTGGAGGAAGAGCGTCTACCGCAAGGTGGGCATCGTCGCTCCGGCCGACCACGCCGCGGCCGTCAGGAACATCATCGCGCGATGGCCCTACGTGGATGCTTCGCGCGTCGGGATCTGGGGCTGGAGCGGCGGAGGCCAGATGACGCTCAATGCCCTATTCAAATCCCCCGGCCTCTACAAGACCGGCATGGCCGTGGCCTTCGTCTGCGACCAGCGCCTCTACGACACGATCTACCAGGAGCGCTTCATGGGCCTTCCCAAGGACAACGAGGAGGGCTACCGGGAGGGCTCGCCCGTCAACTTCGCCAGGAACCTCGAGGGCAACCTCCTCATCATCCACGGCACGGGCGACGACAACGTCCACTATCAGAGTTTCGAGCGGCTGGTCAACGAGCTTGTCGCCAACAACAAGATGTTCTCCATGATGTCCTACCCCAACCGTTCGCACGGCATCTCCGAAGGCCAGGGGACGACGCTCCATCTGTACGAGACGCTCACGAATTTCCTGAACAGGAACATGCCTCCCGGGTCCGGAGCGGGAAGGGGACACGGAGAGCATGCCGAAGGAAGCTTACAATGAACCGGGTGCAGAGCGTTGCCATTTGCCTGATTCTGCTGACGGCCGCTTCCGGGCGCGGGGCGGAACCTCCCCGCGGGATGGATCCGACGACCGTCCTCTGGTACGCTCATCCGGCCGCGCGATGGGAGAACGCCCTGCCCGTCGGGAACGGCCGCCTCGGGGCCATGGTCTTCGGCAAGACCGATGAGGAAAGGATCCAGTTCAACGAGGAAACGCTCTGGTCCGGCGGGCCTTATTCCACGACCGTTAAGGGCGGATACAAAGCCCTCCCCGAGATCCAGAAGCTAGTCTTCGAGGGCAAGTGGCGGCAGGCCCATAAGCTGTACGGCCGCAATCTGATGGGGTACCCCGTCGAGCAGATGAAGTACCAGTCGATGGGCGACCTCATACTTCAGTTCCCGGGAGAGGAGGAAGTGACGGACTACAGGTTTCAGCTTGATCTGGACGAGGCTGTAGCCGCCGTGAGCTACCTCAAGAACGGCGTCCGGTACGTCCGGGAAGTGTTCTCGAGCCCGGTGGACCAGGTTATCGTCGTCCGGCTGAGCGCGGACCGGCCGGGGAGCATCTCCTTCAAGGCCCAGCTGCGGGGCATCCGCAACGGGGCCCATTCGAACTACGGCACCGAATATTTCCGGATGGACGGGCACGGGACTGACGGGCTCATCCTCACCGGGAGGTCGGCCGACTACCTCGGCATCCCCGGCAAGCTGCGGTACCAGGCCCGGCTGAAGGCCGTCCCCGAGGGCGGGACGATGCGGGTGAATGAAGAGGACCTCTACGTCGATAACGCCGACGCCGTGACCCTCTACGTGGCCGGGGCGACGAGCTTCGTGAACTACAAGGACGTCAGCGCCGATCCCGGCCCTCGGGTCGAGTCCGCCATGAAAGGCGTCGAACGCAAGTCCTTCGCCGACATCAGGGCGGCCCACGTCGAGGAGCACCGGAAGGTCTTCCGACGGGTTGCTGTTTCCCTCGGGTCGACGCCGAACTCACTCCTGCCGACCGACGAACGCCTGAAGAATTTTGACCGGGCCAACGATCCGGCATTGGCGGGGCTGTGCTTCCAGTTCGGCCGCTATCTGCTCATCTCGTCCTCCCGGCCGGGCACCCAGCCGGCGAACCTCCAAGGCATCTGGAACGAGTATCAGAACCCTTCTTGGGATTCCAAGTATACGACAAATATCAATACCGAAATGAATTACTGGCCGGCCGAAATCGCGAACCTGAGCGAGTTCACGGAGCCCTTGGTCCGGATGATCGGGGAGTTGACCGATCGGGGGAGCGACGTCGCCCGGGAGCACTACGGCGCCCGGGGATGGGTCCACCACCAGAACACCGACCTTTGGCGCGTGACGGCGCCCATGGACGGCACTTACTGGGGGACGTTCACCACGGGCGGCGCCTGGCTTTGCACCCACCTTTGGGAGCACTACCTGTTCACGGGGGACAGGCAGTTCCTGGAGGCCGTCT